>Ga0209986_10000117_pt1 | contig 70724 bp, 112 predicted proteins | sample BlataG_FD_183168 | JGI IMG/M metagenome (GOLD analysis project Ga0209986, IMG submission 183168) | Deep subsurface microbial communities from Black Sea to uncover new lineages of life (NeLLi) - Black_00105 metaG (SPAdes) (version 2) | ecosystem: Environmental > Aquatic > Marine > Oceanic >... | reverse complement strand
TGGAAGTGAATGGAGATATCAGAGAATTAAAAAATGGAATGCTGTTGTTGCGGAGTTTTTACAAAAACACACTAAGGTGTAAAATTTTAAATCTCCCAACACGCAAAGGCTATCATTTACAAATCAAAACGACAGCCCTTTGCGTAACGTTGTGAACAATGGCAACTTGATTATAGGCCGCCGAAGAAAGAAAAAAAATGAGAAGAAAAATACGAAAAAGCAAACCATGTGTTCTTTGTAAAAGAAATGGTAAATGTTCAATCATAATAAAAGTATGTGATATGTTTTTGCCTAAAAATGAAAACGATGAAGAATCAAAAAAATATTTACGCAAACAATGTGGGTATTCTACTCCTGGAGTCTTTGGATGTCCATATTAAATAAAAAGAATCGGCGGCGGAACAATATTGAACGCTGCCACAATTCACAACACAGAAAGGTTGTTATTAAAACGAACAACCGTTTCTGGAACATAGATAATATACAAGAGATTGGAGGATAGTATGGAAGTATGTTTTATGTCACCTAAAGTTGAAAGAAAAGTTACAATTATTATGAAAGAAAGTAAAGCTACTATACTTATGAACATACTTGGTAATTTAAGTAAAAAAACCATCTCTAATTTGGAACATTGTGGTTTTGATGATGGGGAGGTATCTTATGAATTATATCATAAATTATCTAAATTGTTAAAGAATCAGTATGATGATTAGGAATTAAAAAAAATTATTCCCAATATAGATTAATTAAAAGCCCAAAAGAAATACAAAATAATGACGATAAATCATTGACGGTCGAGAGAACAGTTAAGGCTTTAGGCATATCAATACAACAGGAAAGGTGATCTGATATGTGATCCTTTTTCCGGTTCAGGCACATTAGCCATAGCAGCCCATAGAATGAAAAGGCGGTTCATTTGTATTGAAAAGGAAAAAAAATACGTTGAGTTATCTCGCAAGCGATTAAAGGAAGAACAGGCACAAATGAGTTTAGAACTTTAATAACCCCAAAAGGAAATTACTTGATGAAAAATCACAATAATATAATATTAGATTTGTGTGGAGGTACAGGAGCATGGAGTAAACCCTATAAAAAGAATGGTTATACAGTTCTTAACATTACCCTTCCGGAGTGGGATGTAAGGAATTTTTGTATTGATGCCGCTTTAGACCAATTATATAATTTAAATATGAGTGATGTTCATGGTATTTTAGCAGCCCCTCCTTGTACTCACTTTTCATTAGCAAGGACACGAGCTAAAACACCAAGAGATTTTAAAGAAGCTATGGGTATAGTACAAGCTTGTTTAGAAATTATTTGGCATTGTCGTTATGATTCGCCTTTGGCATTTTGGTGTTTAGAAAACCCGATGGGATATTTAAGGCAGTTTTTAGGTAAGCCGGCATTTACTTTTGACCCGTATGAGTTTGGTGATAGATATACAAAGAAAACCGATTTATGGGGTTATTTTAATATTCCTAAAAAGAATCCAGTTGATTTAAACCAGGAAGAATTGGAATTGTGTTCAAGAAATTCGAGAAAATTGCCAAGCATAAGGGAAATAACAGGAAGCAAACAAGCAGACAAAAGAGCTATAACACCGCCAGGATTTGCACAAGCATTTTATGAGGCTAACAAATGAAAAATCACAATAAATTAATCAAAAAGCAGACAGAACTTAAAGTTAGGGAGTTATGTGAAATCATAGAGGAAAAGGATAAGCTCATAATTGGTCTTGATACGAAAGTAAAGAGGTTGGAAAATTTAATTGATAGATTAACGGGGAAAAACAATGAAACAAAAACTTAATAGATATTTTAATGGAATTGGTTTGCATGATAATTTTATTCATGTTGATGTAAGATCAACTAAATGGAGAGAAAGATATTAAATGTACTGGCTAAGAGATTTACTATGGATAACTGGTATATTTTTTATTCTCTGTGTAATGCTTTATTTAGCATGGTGGATAGGATGTAATGTAAGAATAACAAGAGAAAAAAATGAGACAAAAAGAAATTGTCGACATTCATTTAAAATAGTTAAACTATGTACTAAGTGTCTTTACTATAAGGAAACAGAATGATAGATGAAATTCTTAGGGACTTAGAAGATAAGCGCATAGCTGCTCACAAGGCAATTGATGACTTTTATGACAATCCACCTAAGAAGCGAAAGTACATCAAGAGAGTAAGTGACTCTGTATATAACACATCACCAGAAAGACGTAAGCCTTATGTGCATAGCGAAAGATATTATAAGGCGAGAAGAGAAATGAATGGCTAAGATATTCGTTGTTAAAACATTTGATAATCATTTAGTACCTTCAAGTGATACTGATTATGAACGAATTAAAAATTTAAAGTCCGGTGAGATATATCGTGCTGAAATACACAAGCCAAGAAACATTAGATTTCATAGAAAATTTTTTGCTTTGCTTCAATACACTTTGGATAGTCAGGAACAGTATCAAAACTTAGAGGATTTACGTATCGAGATAGAATTAAAATGTGGCAATTACAACGAACACATAACTACCAAAGGAAAAATAGTTTATATTCCTAAGAGTATAGCCTTTGATAAAATGGATGAACTAACCTTTGAAGAGTTATACAATAAAGCAATAGACGTTGTGCTTAAAGATTTTATTGTAGGAGATACAGAAGAAAACATAAACGAACAGGTAAATCGTATCATGGGTTTTGTGTAAACATGAAGCATTTGAGGTATGAGGGAAGTTAACGCCAAAAACGAGGAATTATGATAAAAAGAATAGTAGAAAAACCCCCGCTTCTGGCGCAGCACACATTTGAGTCTAATCGGGTGAGCTGTGGCAATGAAGAACTGTCAAAAAACTTATTGCTGGTTTTGAGAAACTGCCAGAAATGGGGTTTCTTTCACTTACGTATTTTGTTTTACGATTTTTAAATTGGGGGATTCCAATACAAAGGTAAATACCTTTTTCAACGGAGATTAGAAAGAACTACTTATATGTATAATATATATAAAAAGTTGTGCAAATGCCAATAAAAATTAATATATTTATAAAGGAGGCTATATGAAAGCCAAAAAGATTAGAAGAAGCATAAGTATTAGAAAGGATACTTACAAAAAGCTGAAGAACTTTTGTGAGAAGTCAGGTACTTGGACAATGAGTTTGTATATTGATATAGCAGTAAATGAGAAACTTAAACGAGAGGAGAAAACATGAGAAAGATAATGTTACTTGTATTATTTCTTTTGTCAATGGTGGTAGGGTTTGGTTACAATAATGAATACTGTGAGGGTTGGAATGACGGTTATCCGGAGGGTTATTGTTACAACTCAGGCTATTCTTGCATGGCACCTATGACACCTATGTGTCCTATGCCTAACTACGGTCAAGACGGTTATAATGATGGTTACAATAGAGGATTCCTTAGAGGGTTACGGGATTACAGGGGGAGTCATTGAAGTTTTGCGTATGTGGTGCTGCCATACTAAAGAAACACTGGAAGATAAAGCTATGTCCGAAGTGTGCAAAGAAGAAGCACCCTAACAATACATTCAGCGATGAAAAGCATATTAGAAGAAAACTAAAAAAGTATTTCAAATGAATCCCACATCAGCTAAGATAAGAAGAAAAAAAGAACGCATAAGAAGGCACAGGGATAGAAACTTAACCTATCGTCATTGTGGAAGAATAGAAGCAAAGCCATTCAAATGCAGTTGTGGTAAAGATGCTATAGCTGTGTACTGTCCAGGCAATTTAAAGCCAAGAATGACAGATTGTATGAAACCCTTGCATTTGGGGGAGTGATATGAGGAAAGAGTCTGGTGGATGGGAAAACGGCTTAACTCCTGCTACAATTAATAATTTTAGGCAAAATAGTCCAGAATTAGTTATAAGAGATGCTAAACAACTTCTCAATCTCGACAAAGCGCAGTGTGATATTCTAAAAGATATATTGTTAGCGAGGGGAATAAATAAATGGTTAAAAGCACGCAGAGATATTATTAAACTCAAAGATGAAATTAAACAGGAAATAGTTGAACTACAATCAATCTATGAAAAATGGAATCCCGTTCACAAGGAAAGACTTAAATTGCTAAATAGTTTTAGGGTTAAACTAAGAAAGATATGTCATCAAAAGAGATGGGTGGAATGGCCTGATATTGCTACCCCAAGTAAAGCCGAGAAAAAACTTATAATAAAAGGCAAGCAAGCGTAACCTTAATAAAAAGGAAGTGTGCATACAGAACTAAACGGGACATATGCCGCAAGGTACTCCGTGCTTCCTATAAATTTGGAGGAATGATGTTTGAAGAGTTTAAAGAAGAATGTGAAGATTGGATTTCTAAAGAAGATGGAATTGCCACTTTAGCTTGTGGTACTTTAGAATACGACTTGTGTAAAAATGGCACAGATCCGAAGTCTATCATGGATTATTATAATTTAAGATTTTGTATGGAAGCAAATTGTGAAAAGTTTCGTAACCTTAATAAAAAGGAGTAGGATATATGCCAGAAGAAATGCCTGAGATAAAGTTAGAAGTTTATAAAAGAAGTAGAAAGCTTAAACATTTAGCAGAGGATATGCTTATACCCTCTGGTTATTAGTTATTGCCGGATTTGTGACCGGCTGTATCGGTTTACCGGCGGTTTCCCGCCGTCACTCACCTAATATAACGCAAACACATTTTTAACATAGGTTGTATAACCAATTTTTTTTACTTTAAATCCCGCAGCTGCAATTTGTTGTTTTAAATATTTCGGCAACTTGCCCCTAATATCGGCAGTTACCAATATTTTTTTTGCATGCTGTGCCTCTGGAAAATGTTTCTGATTGCCGACAAACTCATATTCATCAACATCGATTGCCTGGTTTAGGTCGTATTTTCTGTTAGCCATCTTTATCTCCTGGTTATTGGTTAGTAGTTTGTTAGTTTGTTATAGTAGTTATTTGCTTTTATATACATATTTTCAGGGTAAAACCTCGTTTCAATATTCATATTACTGTCAATATCAACCTGGTTTACCCGATAACGATATTTATATTCTCGCTGTGTTTTAACTAAAGAAATGCTGATATTGGCAGGTTTCAATATTTCTCTTTTTATTATTCTGTGTGCCATATTATACCTCCTGGTTATTGGTTATTATTTTCATATAGTCGAGCCTCCCAATATATTTTTATATTTTTTGTATCAGCTAATTTTTCAAAACATTTTTGGCATAGTCTGCCTCGCTCATTTTTAATATTAGTGACGTGTTGCCATAATTTATCTGACACTGACCACGCCGACAAAAACCTGTGTTTGCAGATTTGACATTTTTCCCCCCGTTGTCTCGCGTAATATCGTTTTTGAGCAGCTAATTGATAGTTGCCTCTAAACGGTTTTAATTTACACCTCTCACAACGTTTATGGGACGGTGATTTTCTAATTATGGTTTTCCCACAAATATCGCAGGGGAACTGTTCGCCTAATTTATTCATTACACAACCGCTCCCAAATGTCACGATCCAAAGCCTCGCGTACATCATCGTCACTCATATTATCGTTTAGCATTTCCTCAGCGAGTTCAATATATCTCTCGTGATATTCCTCGTCCATATCTCCGAGATATATTGTTAGTAGCAATTCATCGCCTGGAATACGCGGAGCATTAATCGCGAAAGTTCCGACTGTATTTTCCTCATAATCAATTTTCATTTTTTTACCTCCTGGTTATTGGTTAGTAGTTTGTTATAGTAGCTATTAGTTTAATTTTAATCTCTATTATGCACTCATCCTATCGTAGCAATCAGGGCAACTATTACCCATTGATGCGGACATAACGGATGATTTTGGTATTGTATGCCCACAATCACATTTTTTCATTTCTATTTTTGGCTGTTGTTTCCGTTCTGGTCTAATTCTAATATCGTCATACCAATCACTACCAATAGACACCCGTTTTTTTGCTAACAACCGTTCCTCAATAGTATTATATCCATCGAGAAGATCGTTTTTATTAGGGTGATTATCAACGAAATTATGTGCTATTTTTAACATTTCATTTGTGTTATCCTGCCAAGAATTTTTATTTTTAATCAATCCATAATGACCATGAGTATCACCCGTTTCACAATCTGTCCACGTTCCATCGCTGGTTTGATACTGTAAATTTTTTATTTCATTCATTCTCTACCTCCTGGTTATTGTGTTGACGTTTTTAATATACATAAAAAAATATTATTTTTCTTTCTCAATTAGGTGTCTCTCGATCAGGTGTCGTATTAATTTACTCAATTTTATATTTGCGTTTTTGCAATGTTTTCTCAGTCTCTCTATGAGGGATATTTCAATCCGGATGTTCAGATTTGAGAGTTTTTTGTTATTTGATTCCATGCCTAAAAGATACATCATTTAATTAATTTTGTCAATACTTTTTTTTAATTAAATTTAATATTGCCCTGAAATTCGCCACCATCTAAGGCAAAAAATATTAATTATTTTTAGCAGTTGCGGGAATTGTTGACAGCACAAGAAATATAAATGTAATGTAAATTAAAAACTGGCAATGGAAAGTCTTTGAACTTTGGACAGAGAAAAAGCGTTCTGAGTATTAAAAATAAAAAAAATAGTTCTTAATCCTTCAATATTGTGTTATATTTAAATAGTATGGATGAAAAACCGTTAAAATCGGTAGACAATCGGAATGAAAAAGGTCAATTTGGGGCTAACAATAATGCGAATCCAGAAGGTAGGCCTACAAAAACAAACGCATGGACTGATATATTAAATCGCATATTAGATAGTGAAAAGATAGAAATTACCATTGTTAAAGGTGATAAAAAGGAAGAAATTAAGCTTAATAATAAGAATACTATGAGATATGCACTTGGAGTAGCTTTGGTTAAACATGGTTTAAAGGGTAATATTTTAGCAATAAGAGAGTTATTTGATAGAACACAGGGTAAACCAGCGCAATCTATGGATATTACCTCAGATGGTAAAAGAATAGAAGGTCCCTCAATATATCTTCCTGAAAACAAACGTGGAAGAACAGATTAGACCACAAGAAGGCCCACAGGAGGCATTTTTAGCTTGTGAAGCAGACGGTTGTATTTTTGGTGGTGCTGCGTATGGTGGAAAGTCATATGGGCTTTTACTTGAGTCTACCCGCTATGTATCCGACCCTTATTATACTGGCATAATATTCAGGCGTAAATCTACTGAAATAACTACTCCCGGTGGTTTGTGGGATACGTCACAAGGCGTTTACCGTGCTGCCAATATTCGTGCTGAAATGACAAGACACGATTTAACTGCTAAATTCCCGTCTGGTGGTAAAATAAAATTCTCTCATTTAGAACATGAACATACAAAGCTGGACCATCAGGGAGGGCAATACTGTTTTATAGGATTTGATGAGGTTACTACATTTACTCGCAGTCAATTTTTTTTCATTCTCACTCGAAACAGGCCCGCAGCAGGTTGTAAACAGCGTCCCTATTGGAGGGCTACTTGTAATCCAGATTGTGAATCATGGGTAAGGGACATAGTTGATTGGTGGGTGGATAAGGAAACGGGTTATGCTATTCCCGAGAGGTCTGGAGTTATTCGCTATTACACAATTCTTAATGATGAAATATTTTGGGTAGATCAGGATTGGAGGGATGAGGATGGAGAACCACCTAAGAGTATAACGTTCATTCCTTCATACATGGAAAACAATCCTCTGGGAATGTTAGCAGACCCCACTTATCGTGCTAATATCAGGGCACAGGATAAAGTAACGAGAGAACGGTTAGAAAAAGGGAATTGGAACATATCATACAAAGGTGGAATGTTTGATCCTTCATGGTTTGATATCATTGATACAGCACCTAAAATGGATTGGCTACGTTATTGGGATTTAGCTGCAACGGTTGTTAAGAAAGAGGGGGAAGAACCAGATTGGACAGCAGGCGGCCTTTGTGGTATGCACGCAGGAGAATTATACATTAAAGATATGGAACACTTCAGGGAAACTCCTGCCACTACTGAGGGTAAGATTAAGAAATGTGCTGAAGTAGATGGATATAACACAGCTATAGGAATAGAAGAAGAACATGGTGCAAGTGGTAAATTCTGTACCGACCACTACCAAAGAAACGTATTAAAAGGATATGAAGTTCATCCTGATTATGTGTCAGGAGATAAAATAGACAGGGCTAAACCCTGGTGTGCATTAGCAGAACACGGTCATGTACATTTAGTCAGGGGAGAATGGAACAGACGGTTTTTAGGTGAAGTAGGTGCGTTTCCTCTGGGCAAGAAAGATCAGGTTGACGCTATCAGTGGTGCTTATAAGTTACTGACAAGAAATAAATATATCTGGGAACATTTCAAGATGAACGACACGCAGAAGTTAGAAATCAAATGGCAAGAAGCAGAAGGACGTCCTACTTTACACTACGCTGCTATGTATCAGCACAAAGACTTATCTCTCTGGGTATTACAGGCGCTATGGGATAATGTAGCGGGAAAGTTGTTTGTGTATAATTGCTGGACTCAGGACAATCCTATTCCTGCAATAGTAGCTCCTACGTTGATAAAAAAAATGAAGTTAAAGAAATTCAGGCATGAGAAGATACTTTGTAATGACAGGATGTTTAAAGAGGAGGGCCATATTTTGTCAGCCGGCCAAGTATTGAGAAGGGAATTTAGGAAGCACCAGATAAGAGTTAATTATCAAGAAGCAATTCGATATGAACAGGCAGGTGCTATTTTAGCAGGCACACAAATGTTTGCATTGAAACAGATTTACTTAGATGAATCGTGTAAAGAAGCAGCAAGACAATGGGCTGGATGGACTATTGATAAAGGCAAGCCAAGCGAGGAAGACTGCGGTTATTGCATTTGTCATTGTATGACAATAAGCGAACTGAGAAGAAGAAAGCTGATAAAGAAAGTAGTGAGAAAGCCGGATTATAAAAATATGTACCCAAAGAAAGTATAGGTTTTCATTTTAAATGTATTATATTATAGGCATGACTCCGCACCTAATTAACAGTACCAATTATTATTTATATATGACAGGGGGCAGCTACTACGCTTGTAGTGGTGGATATTTTCTTAGCGGAGTCTATCCAGCCCCTTTATTTTAAGAAGGAATAATGGCGAACATTCATCTAAAACCCGATGTAGAAAGCACACAGCCAAAGCCTTACGAGCAGTATAGGCGAGGGCATAAAATGCCGTGTAGTTTTTTATGGAACATACAGCAATATGACAATCCCAATTCAAGATTCGCTGAGAAGTACGATAAAGCATTCGGTCACAAGCTAGATGAGTTTGTAGGTGGGAGGAATCGTAAGAAGGTAAAAGAATGTAAAGATAAGAAATGTAAATGGCATAGTGTAAGAAAACGGTCAGGATGTGTACAGTATGATGATGCAGGGAAATGTGAGGAGAGTAAATGAAAGTTAAAAAAGTAAAGGGCTATGATTTAAAGCAATCACCCTATGAAACGTTTAAGGTTCATCAGCCAGCATTGATATTATTCTTTGAGACAAAGTATCTCATAGGTGGATTGATAAGAAGGTATAAACGATATTACGATGGATATTCAGATGAAGATATAAAGAAATTCATAAACGCACATATTGACGAGGAGTTAAATTGGGAACAGCTAAAAAAACCCACTTCCACATAAATACATACAACTTACTTGAAACATTGGGTATTCCTTTAATGCTTAACATATACATGCCTGCCGTGAGAAAGCCCAGAATAGGTTTTGCGCTTATCTTCGTAGACAGGGAAGTGAGGGAATGTTTGTTATGGGATATAAAGGTAGACAAAGAGTTTAGGCGTAGAGGTGCTGCAAGTGCTATATTAAGTGGTATAAAGAGTGAATTTAATGCAATAATAACAAGTAACTATTCTCCTGAAGGAAAATTTATGTGTTTAAAAAATGGATTCATACAGGAGAAAACTAAGGACGGAAACGATTGTTTAGTTTGGAGGAAGGAGGAGAAAGATGCCACTCAAAAAAGGATCATCGAAAAAGGTGATAAGTAAAAATATCAGCGAGATGGTAAAGGCTGGACACCCACAGAACCAAGCAATAGCAGCAGCAATGAATCAAGCGGGTAAAACAAGAAGATTAGGTAAACCAAGAACTGATGCAGAAAGAAAAAAACGTCATAAATCTATTTATGGCACAAGTAAATTACCACCAAGAGGTACAGGTTTATCAAGACCCGCAGGTACAGCATAATGAAAAAGCTTAGAGGATTAGGGGTATATGGAAAAGAAAGAGAACAGGGGAAGATTCCAAAACCACCTGTCCCGAAAATCATTATAGCCGGAAAGTACGGTAAGGTAAGAAGGAAAGATGCCAAGTAGTTACGCAGAATGTATTTTATATATAAGACTGGAAATTCCCAAAAACATAGTAAGGTCGGTTTATCCGTTAAATAGGAGTGGTTTTCTCTCCAGTCTTCCATTCCTTGCCTTACCTTTAAAGACTGGAGATTATTATGTCAGAGATTTGGAAAGATATAGAAGGTTATGGAGGATTATATAAAGTTAGCAATTGGGGGAGGGTTAAATCATTAAAGAAATATGCAAAGACTAATGAGAGAATTTTGGTTAAATGTGTTGATAGTGAAGGATATTATAGGGTAACACTATGGAAAAGAGGGGAAGGAAAACAAGACTTTGCTAAAATACACAAATTAGAAACAAATGCCTTTTTAGGGAAATGCCCCAAAGGAATGGAAGTTTGTCATTATAATGGAAACAAGAAAGATAATAGATTAAGCAATTTAAGATACGATACAAGGGCGGGAAACAAAAAAGACGATGTAAGGCTTGGCACATATAAAGGAACAAACGCTGGTAATTGTAAACTTAAAGAGTGTGAAGTAAAAATGATGAGATATTTACATAAGAAGGGCATAAAACAAACCTTAATTGCTAAAATGTTTAAAATAGACGGGGGTTATTTGAACAAAATAGTTCACTATAAATTTTGGACACATATTTAATGGCGCCCTCTTTACTAATTAGCACAGTCGTGGATGCCACATATCAATCTTATTTACCTCTATTCATATACACATTAAAAACTTCTTATCCTTCATATCACATAAAGATATTCACTCATGGCAACTTCAATCAACAGGTGAAGAATGCGCTGAATCTGATTAAGTTTGATTTTGAGTTAGTTCCTCACCTTTTTGACAACTACGCCAAGTACAAATACTCTCCTATCTCATGGAGATTTATAATCTCACCCGAACACTACAGAGAGTTTGACTACGTTTACATCACAGATATTGATATGATGATACTTGAAGAAAAAGTATCGTTACTCAATTTCCACTTAAATGAAATGAGTGAAACTGGACTGTGCTATTCAAATAGCAGGAGAAACAAGAAACACTGGAAAGGAACAACAAGCTTAACAGGGTTACATTTCGTAAGCCAAAAATGGTTTAATAAAACGGAGAAATCAAGAAAAAACTATGATGAACTGCTGAAAGTAGGTAGCGTAGGGGAGAAACGTGAATTTGATGGATTTTTATTATATTTGATGTGCAAGGAATCAGGACTAAAAACACCTGAGAAATATCCATTGGCTATGAGACATCACGGATACCATTTGGCTAATGCTCGCCTGTTTCACACCTATAAAAAGATTAACAAACGCCTGAGTGTAGAGAAAGCTGAAAAGTGGATGAAGATAAGAAACACAGAAACATTTGAAAGAATATACAGATTTTGTTCAGGCGATCCGGTATTGGTAAACCAGATAGAACTCTTTGATGGACATTGTAAGAGGAGGATAGGGTGAGTAAATTTAAAGAGGCAATTGCACTACAAGAAGTTGCATATATAATCCGCAAAAGGTCTTGTGGTAGTTGTACGCTCGATTTAGAACGTGCAGAAAAGGTATTAATGGATTGTATAGAACAATTAAGTAGAAATGATGAAAACAAACATTTTCCACGTAGTTTATTATATGAAGAAATATTAAGAAAAGAAATAAAAAGATTAGAAGAAGAAAATTGGAAATTGAGAAAAGTGCCCAAAGGCGCACGTTCCTTGACGTGGCCTATTGATAGGAAAAAATCACTTAAAATAGAAATAATAGACAATCAATTATCGGCAGAAGAAAATATGAGATCAGGAAACAAAATGAAATGAGGAGAATATTATCAAGATTCTATTTGTAAGCGACATTCCCAACTGGGTCTTTGACCGAATAGGCAAAGCTTTACAGAAGTATAGTGAGAACACCTATGATATACGTTATGGTCGCAAGAACAAAAAGGCATTTAAAGATACAAGTAAATATGATTTAGTATTATACCAAATTGATGTACGTCCTGATAAAGTTGTAAACGACCACAGAGAAATAATCTCTAAAGACAAGCTTGTAATGCTTATTCGTTGTGATGTATTTCAATTATGCAAGCCAAGAAGAATAGCATATTATCAGTCAACAAAGCTGATGAACAGGCGAGTAAAGGCTTTCATGTGTGCCAATAAAACACTGTATGAAGTATTTAAAAAGAAATATAAAGTTCCCTGTTACTATGCACCTGGTGGAGTGGACACGCTTCTATTTAAGCCACCGTTAGATAGAAAGTGGGGGCAAACCCCCCGTGTCGGCTGGGCAGGTAGCAGGGAATTTTTTGGTAAGGAACGCAGGGGTATTCATTTAATAGAAGAAGCTGTAAAGCAGTTGGGTTGGGTGTGGAATCCTGCTTATAGAGAAGACAAGTGGAGAACTCCTGAAGAAATGGTTAAGTATTATCAGGAAGAAATAGACATTTACATAGACTGTGATAATGCACCGGGAAGGCAGAATGGTTTGTTGGAAGGTTTAGCTTGTGGTTGTAAGATTATTTGCACAAAAGCAGGGATTGGTGGAGAACTGATAGCAGATGGTATGGCGTTTGAAGCATTGAGAACAGTTGATTCTATAAAAACTGCATTAAGGGATAGCCAGACATTTACAGTAAAAGATGATTACAGATATAAATATGTAGAAAGAAATTGGTCATGGAAACACCATGTTAAGCTATGGGAAACAATTTTCCAGAAAATCGTTAGGAGTAATAATGAGTCTTGAATTGAAAGAAATTCCCTACAATGGTTGGGAAGAAAAATACAAAGAACTTATGAAAGATAAGTATTTAAGTTGCAAATACAATCGTGAAAGACGATTAAAAGACCATGTAAAATACATAAACGAATGTACTCCTGAGATAAAGCATTGTACGGGGAAAACAGTTCTTGAAATTGGTTGTGGCATGGGAGAGTGGCTTGAATTATGCAGAGAATATGGACACAAAGGAATGGGCATAGAAGCTGAACTTGCAGATTGTGAAATGGGTAACGAATATGCAAAGATGATAAAGCTTATGGCTGAAAGACAGGAACTTGATATAAAATTTGTAGATTTTGAAAAATGTTTATCAAGTAGAGATTATGCTGATGCAACAGGTGCGGAAATGAAAGATAGTTCTGTTTTCTACATAAACATGCGAGGTTGCATAGAACAATGCTTCAAGCGTCACATGATAGGCCCTCCTCACAAAGAGACTAAAGACTGTTCTAAATTGGCATGGGCTATTACTCCTGCACTCTGGGATTTATTCTACAAGATGTTTGAGGAGTTTAACAGAATATTAGAAGATGGGGGTTATTTGTATATCTGGGCAAATGGAAGTAAGAATGATCCTGAGTATGATAATTTGATATTACAGACCTTGAAGAAATTTCCGACACTTCATTTATTTCAAAAAAAAGGTAAATTGAGACATAAAATTTGTAAAAGATTATAGTAAATTAGGAATAAAACCATGTGTAATAGCACGAATTGTTAATATGAATTATCAAACGGTTTATGGGATTGCAAGAGGGCGCAATTGGAGGCATATTACAATATGAGGATTGTCTGGCTATGTGATAAACGTATATATGATTCCAAAATGTCAAGGGTAAGATTTCATGCTATGGATGCTGTGAAAAGGTATCCAGGTGTATGGCTTAAAAAGACGGGGCCGGGATTTAAGGATTTCTGCGGTTGTAAGAATGTTGATCGTGAGTATAAACCAGATTTAGTAGTAGCCTATAAACCATTGGGCATGTCGAATTGGAATAAGATAAAAGCCCCTAAGTGCTTGAATTATAATGAAATGTGGAATGTAAATTGGACTAAAAGTGAAATAAAGACAAGTGATAGTAAATTAGTAATATGTCATCACTTCAATGATATTGAGAGATACAATGGCAAACTCGATCCGAAGTATAAACTCGTACACAATCCCCACTGTGCAGAGAAAGCAATATTTAAGGATTATGGACACAAGAAAACTATTGATGTTTTATTAGTAGGGAAAGTTAATCATTTTTATCCTCTTCGTCAAAAAGTCGCAGATAGAATATTGAAACTTTTAAGAAAAAAGGGATATAATGCAACATTTCATCCACATCCAGGTTATAAGAAAGATGGAATTGAAGCGATAAATAGACAGGTGAAAAGCTATGCAGAGTCTATCAACAGGGCTTGGATAGGCGTGACTGATGCAAGTGATTACCACTACGCACTTGCAAAACATGTAGAAATACCAATATGTAGAACACTACTTTGTGCCGATCTTCCAGATGAGAATCAGGCTTGGTATAAGAAATGGATGCTATATATTAGTAAGGACTACACAGGAGAAAAGATTGTTAGCATAATAGAACCTTACTTAAAAGACAAAGCAAAGCTGAAAGCTATGATAGATAAGGGATACGCAGAGAACATGAAATATAGAACACAAGAAGATTACGCCAGAAGATTTATGACGATAGCAGAGGACTTTCTCAATGGTAAGATGAACGGCTATGATTTTCAGAAGGATTCACATTTGTATTACAACGGCAAAGATGGAGAATATTTGTAATGTATATCACGAAGGATTTTGTTTTAGTTCACATGAACAAAACTGGTTGCACAACAGTTAAAGATTTTATGGTAAAGTATTTCGGTGCTTCAGTACATAAGTTTAAACACGCCCCCCTTCGGATGCTTGACGATATTCACAGGGATAAGACAAAGATAGGAGTGATACGCAATCCTTATGATTGGTACGCTTCCTATTACAGCTATTTAGTTTCAGCAGGGAGATTAACCACACAATCCTTTGATGAATTTGTTAAAACATATACGAAACATCCACGTGCTTTACTTGATTTCATGGGTAAGAAAGTAAGGAGAAAGTTTGAGAATCTCTATCCACCAAAGACAAATTTACCAATAGGCAGTTGGAGTTATCATTTTATAAACTATTTTATGTATAACGCAATTGAGATGTTTAAAACATGGGGAAGTGAAACTTTAGACTGCGAGTGTGATGAAAATGGACATTTATATGATGTGGACATATTGTTAAGAACGGAACATTTAATGAATGATATGGTAAGTGTATTTGGTAATTCTTATAAAGACAGAATAGAATCTTTCCCCCGAAAGAACGTAAGCACAAACAAACCTGCAATAACTGATGAACTAAAAGAAGTTATAAAAGAAAGAGAGTCAATTTTAATGGAGTATTTGGGTTATGAGTAAATATGTAGTATGTAAATGCGGAACTAATATTTTTTTAATTAGCATTAGAAATACAGCTCTTATTTACAAATGTACTCATTGTGGTGAAATAACCGTAATAGAGATTAATGGGAACGCCGATTAAAAATTATCTGATATGGTGTAATATTGAACGCAATGTAATGAAAAGCTTTTTACACTTGTTTAATACGGATTATCCCAATATCAGAGTACAGACTAACAATGTAAGGAGAGTCAAAGTAGATGAGTTAATTAATGAAGAGGCTTGGAAAGACTTACTACGTGAACACTTTGAACTGCTTGACAGGTTTGAGGAAAGCGGATTAAAGGGAAATTTTGATGATTTGGATTATTGGAAGACAGAATATTGCAATGCACCTAAAGGAATAAAGAACAGTTTTGTATTCAGGAGAATAAATGAACTGTATAGCCTGTATAAAAGCATAAAGGATAAAGGATATATTCAGGAGAAGAAGAAACTTGTAAAAGCAATATGGATAGAGAATCTAATAAGAAGAAGAAAGATTAAATACGGAAGCAGGGTAACGGAGAAGTATTACAGACTGAACGGAGTGAGAAGATTGATAATATGCAAATACAGAAACATAGAAGAAATTCCAATTAGTTTGATAAAAGTGAAAGTGGTTAAATTATGACATTGGAACAGCAACCAAAATATCAAAAGAACGTCAATGTAATCTCCAAGAAGGTTACAAAAGAGTACAAATCTATTAAGAAAATTCTTGAATTGATTCCTAAAGGTGATTTATTGGATATAGGTGCAGCGGAAGGATTTATCACTTACATAGCACATAACGCAGGACATAAAGCTTTTGGTATTGAAATAGATGAGGGAAGAGTATTAAGAGGCAGGAAGCATTTAAACGCAACTATATACGCTGCTGATATATTTGAGTGCTTACATACTTTTAAGAATTATGACATATTCGTAGTAGCGAGATTTCTGCATAATATAGGCTTTGGGAAATCACTCATGCTGATGGATGCAATTGATAAAAAGAAAGATTACATATTGATAGTAAAGTACAAGCCAGGAAAGCGTAAGGAAACAGGTGCTAAGAGAGAACCATTAGCTACTAAAAAAGGAATAAAGAATCTATTAGAACAGTACAACTTACCTAAGAAGTCATTTCCACAGGAAACTATAGTAGCTGGCAAAGGGAAATATAAAGGAGTGCCTGATATGTTACGTAAGCATATTGGAGAAGGTGCATGATAAGTGTCTTGATGACTTGTTACAATAGTCAACGGTATATAAATGAAGCAATCGAAAGTGTTGTTAAACAGACATATAAGGATTGGGAGTTAATAATTGTAAATGATGGTAGCACAGATGATACAGAGGCTATCCTTACAAAACACTGGATTAGACAGGGTAATATTGTTGTATTTAATAATAAAGAAAATAAAGGACACACAAAGAGTTTAAATGAGGGACTGAAACATTGTTTAGGTGAGTATATCGCTTGGATGGATAGTGACGACATTTCACACCCCAAACGCTTTGAAAGACAGGTACAGGCATTAAGCAAGTATGATTTATGTACGACTCATGGAATTACGATTTCGGAGAGGGGAAGGCGTGTAAAAAATTTTTATACTGACAAAGCACAACGAGAGAAGAAAAGCACTATACATGACAAACTGAAATCTGATTGTTGGCTATTACTTCCTTCTCTAATGTTTAGAAGAGAAGTATTTGAGAAGATAGGATACTTTGATGAAGAATGTTTACTGGCACAGGATTTTAATTATTTCCTGAGAGCTTTAAAGGCAGGATTTGATTTCTGTATAATTCCTGAAGAGTTATTTAAGTTTCGCAAACACAGCAAGAATGTAAGAAATTCAGGCAGGTATCCAAATAAAGACTGGCATAAATTTGCAAAAGAAAGGGTAAGAGAGTGTCCGATAATAAAGAATCAGTAATAAGAATATTAAAGCAACGGGCTAAATACGAAAAGGAATTAAAGAAAGTATCTTTATTTAAAGGAATGAGACTAACGGAATATTTTGAAATATGGTATAAAAAAATGATGGATTTTTATTTATGCAGAAAATCTACCTCATAAATTTACCATCTGAATGGATGGTCAACAGCAAAATTCACATGCCACTTGGACTCATGTTTTTGCACGAGTATCTTACAGTAAACGGCATAGAAGTACCCCCCATAGTAGACTTAGCTGGACTTCCTGAGAAGAAATGGAATATCCCTGATGATGGAGAGTATTACGGAATATCCTCAACCACTCCTCAATATCCCTATGCAGTAAAAGTAGCTGAGAAAATTAAGGAACAGAATCCACAGGCTAAAACTATTCTTGGTGGTATTCATGCAACGGCAGTACCTAAACAATGTAGTGGGGAAGAATTTAATATCGTAGTTGAGAATGAAGGGGAAGAATTATTGTTGCAACTTATACAAAAGCCAGCACGATTTATAACAGGCTTACCTCCATATTCAAGTGATATTGATAGATTCCCTCACCCAAAACTTGATTGTATTTCAGGATATACTCTCAGGCAGACTTATGCTTTTCAGGATCAGGTTAGCGAGAGAGATGCGGGATGGTTATTAACGAGTAGGGGATGTAACCAAAATTGTTCCTTTTGCGCCAGTCGTTGCATGTGGCAAGGGAAAGTAAGGTTTCACAGCATAGCTTATCTTCAGGAATGGGTGGAATATTGGCTTCATATGGGAATAAACAATTTTCACTTTGTAGACGAGCAGATAGCATATAATGAGAAACGTCTTACTGAGATATGCGAGTTAATGAAACATACTAAAGGCTATTGGAAGTGCTTAGTCAGGGGGGATTCTATCAATCCCCACAGGGCTAAAATGATGTATGAATCAGGATGTAGACAGATTATCATAGGCATAGAGAGTGGTTCTCAGAGGCTCTTAGACCTGTGCAACAAGAAGGAGTCTGTTTATGACAACGAACAGGCTATTATGATAGCACATGACGCAGGGATAGGAGTTAAAGCAAGTTTGATGGTAGGACTGCCTACAGAGACACAGGAAGATATAGATAAGACAGCAGAGTTATTGGAAAAGACAAAACCTGAAGAAGCGGGAATTTTTATCTTTGTGCCACATCCAGGGTCACCTATTTTTCATAATCCTGAACAATACGGCTATAAAATGAAGAAAGATGTAGGTTGGGAAGATTATGTCTGCATAGGAAAAGACTATTTCACTCCTGTATTAGAAGAAGGAAAAGAAGAAATAGTTAAAGAAAGAAAGTTTCAGCTTATGAAAGTAGCAGGTAAAAGCTACATACTCGATGCACAGAAACACAGGTGGGAGAAGTGGAAAACCTCATAATATTTTATCCTTGCTGGAATGACTCAGATTGGATACAGGCTGCGACTGAACAAATAGAATATTGGGGTTATGGGCAACTTTACTTTTGTGAAGGGTGTTTCGATCCAAAGTTTCCAGCACGTTCTACAGACGGTACAAGAGAATTTGTAATGGATTATAAGAATAATCATGATAATGTATATGTGATTGATAATATAAGAACCCAAGATTATCGTACAAATCAAGCTATGACTTGTAATTTGGTATTGGAGTTGTCTAAGCAAAAAGAAAATTCGTGGATAATGTATCAGGCATCAGATTTCTTCATGCTGAAAAAGCACATTGACATTGTCAAAGGATTGATGAAAGTAGCTAAATATGATTATCCTATCTTTGAGATATGGAACTTCTGGAATAGCATTACTAAATACTGGCCTAAGTGGACAGACCAATCTCCTAATTTACCATATAGAATAGCCAAAGGTGCTAAGTTTATTCCAACCTGTCATTTATCAGTAAAAGAAAAGATGTATAAAGATATTCTGTCAGGGCATAGATTGAAAGTGAAGGGTTTTCATTACGAGGGTATGAGAAGCCCGGAAAGATTAAAAGATAAATACGCAGTAGGTGATAGACAATCTCCAGTAGTATGGAAAGGTGGAGAAAAGCTGAAAAACCGTCAAACATACACGGGCGTTCATCCTGAGTTTGCTATTCCAGTTTTAAAGGAAAAGGGGTTTATGTAGTGGAAAGATGGGAAGTGATAAGTGAATTAATAAAAAATAAATTACATAACAATTTAGGCGCAGAGATTGGGGTTTGGAAGGGGCAGACTACGGAATATCTCTTAAAGCGATTCAAAGGACTTAAAATCCATTGTATAGACCCATATAAAATATATCCTCACTATGCTATATATCACTCTTTAGGAGAGTATAGCACACAGACAGGCATGAACAGGCTTTACGGTAAGGTGAGAAGCAGACTGAAGAAATTCGGTAATAGATGTATCTGGTCAAGGAAAGAGAGTATAGTAGCAGTAAAACAGGTTAAAGAAAATTCACTCGATTTTGTATTCATAGATGCGAATTACGGGTACGAGTATGTCAAAGAAGACATTAGGGCATGGCTTCCGAAAGTCAGAATAGGAGGGGTGATAATTGGACAAAATATTGATTCAAATAAAGACAGTCCATTAAGCGTTCAACGGGCTGTAGAACATTACTTTGGTAAAGATTACAGGGTAATGTCAAGACGTTGGTATCACATTAAAAAGGAGGATAGTATGCAATTGAGAAAAAGGAAAACAGATGTTAAAGTTGTAAAGAACAAGACAGCGTATAAGAAACCACCAAAAGCTAAAGTAATTGAAATGCCGGAAATGATAGGAGATTTCTTCAGATCACTTGATAAAAAGATTAGAACTTTTTATTATGTCAAATCCGAAGATTCTTTGGCTAAAGAGAAGTCAAGATATGATGTTATATATGCCGAAGGATTATTGGAGAATATAAAGCATTGTAACAAGGCTATGTGGGATATGATAAGAATAACACAGTATAAAGGATATGTAGCCTGTGTAGTAGAAGTAGGTACTGATAAAGTGGACGATTTTCATAATAGGGTTTACTTTCAAGATAGGTTTCTTCCTAAATTCGGTTTTGGTATAATGCTATGTGAGCAGATAGGTAATAAAATTTATTTCATAGGACAAACTGGATGAGATGGGGTATTGGGATTATCACATGTGAGAGATTCGGTTATCTCAGAAAGTGTATTGAATCTCTCTATTACTACAATCCTGAGTTAAAGAAAGTTCCTTTGATTATAGGTGATGATGCAAGCGCACATGGAGTAGTGGATTTAATGAAACGATATTGGCCTGATGCGTTTATATCTCATTTTACAGACAGGGCAGGATGCAGTAGAAACATCCAGAGAGTATTTGAAATAGCTGAAGAAAGATTTAATCTTGATTATTTGTTTTTCAGCGTAAACGACTACGAATGTACACGCAAGATTGATTTCAAGGCATTGCTGAAGTTCATGGAGGAAATGTCTGAAGCCGGACAGATTCAATTTTGTCATTGGAAAGGACATATAGGAGATAAAAAGCGTGAACGTGCTAATAAGAATTGGACTACAGGTAAACCTTTAAAAATAGTGAATGAGTTTAAATGTGGTAGAGAAATTCTCATAGAAGGTAATTTCAGCTATGTTAATCTACCTGCTATAACACGATTGAATGTATGTGATATTACAAAAGGCACTATAGGACTTGAGGGAAGTGGAGATGCCTTCGCACAGAAAGTAGAGCTGATGTGGGTGAAGAATTGGCATGATACAGGCTTGAAAAATTATGAAGTACAGGGACAACCGTTTATATCGTTGGATATTGATATAACTAACAGAACAAAGGATTTAAAAGTATAACCTTAAAGAAAAGGAGAAATGTTATGAATCAAACCCCAGAACTACAAACAAGAGTGGGTTTATTCTTGTAGTAGGATGTAAAACATTTGTTGCTAAAACATGGAAAGAAGCCTCAGATGGTCTTGGTGAATACTGGACAAATCCAATGAAAGCGGAGAAAAAATATACAGAAAAATTAAAAGTATAAGGAGGTTATAAATATGTTTTTTGGATTATTTGAAAAAAAAGTGAAATATTGTAGTGAGTGTAAAAATTATAAAAAAGGTAAATGTATTATTAGATGGGAAAATACTCCTATAGAACCTATTCCAATATTAGATGATTGTAAAAAATATAATTCAAAGAATAATTGTTCTCGATTTAAATTTGTAGAGGTTTATACCCTTTGAAAATTCTTGTAATAGGTTCAGAAGGAAATATCGGAAGAAAGCTTGTTCCTTATCTCAGGGAACATGGCCATGAAGTATTACGTGCTGATATAGTACAGCAATATGCGCCTGATTATGTCAAATGTGATATAAATATACTTGATGATTTAATAGAACCTGCATTGAAATTTAAACCTGAAGCGATTTATCACATGGCTGGTATGGTATCAAGAATAACTTGTGAATTTGCACCTTATCTCTGTGTCAATACAAACATCTCAGGAACTAACAATATAATACAACTATGCAAAATGCTTGATGCTAAAATGATTAACTTTTCCACAAGTGAAGTATATGGGAACGTAGGGGGGGTGCTGAAAGAGGACAGGAAGGATTTATCACCTAACAATCGCTATGGCCTGAGTAAGCTACTGGCTGAAAAGCTTGTAGAATATGAAGTAAAATACTGCAATTTGAAGGCTGTTACTACAAGATTATTCATGATATATGACGAAGATGAGATTTTCGGAGAACACCGTAGTGCTATGATACGATTTGCAGAAGCACTTTGTAAGGGAGAGAAGATAACTGTTCACAAGGACTCTGTGAGGTCATGGATGCACATAGAGGACTGTGTAGAGGTATTACACAGGTTGTTGTTTTTAGATGATAATTACCATGTGATTAACATAGGACACCCTGCGCCTATCAAAATGGAGGACTTGGCAAGGATAATGGCAACGAATTTTAAGCATTATTATACTACTGATTTTATGAATTTGGTAGATTTACCCAAACAAATGACACTTACAAAGATTCCCTCATTACTTAGGCAAACTCAGTTATTAAAATTCAAGTCTAAAGTATCACTTGAAGAAGGTATAAAAAGGGTGGTGGAGAAAGTAAAAGAACGTCTTAAATGAAAAAGATACTCCTCACAAGTCATCCTAAAAGCGGTAGAAAGTTATTCAGGGCTGTTTGGAGTGCTAATATAGGTTGGAAGATAATACAGCCTGATAGAAATCATATAGGTGCTGAGGAGGGGATTAGTCCTGGAAATGTAGTTTTATTGGTCAGGGATGGACGAGATGTATTAACAACTGCTTATTGGAGTAACCAGACCATAGGGAGGGAAAAGGAATTAAGAAATCAGAGTTTCACCGAGTTTTTAAACTGCAAGTACCGGGAAATTTTAGGACACAAGAAAAAGGTAATAGAAAAACTTTGCCCTATAGAGTATTGGGTGAGATTCAATCAGAAGTGGATAAACGAAGGAAATCGTTTAGACAGGTTAATTATCATTCGCTTTGAGGATTTGTTATTAAATCAGGAAAAGACTATTCGTTATTTGAGAAAGAGATTGCCTGCTCCTGAGTGTAAAACAACGATAGTAGATATTGAAACCGGATTGTACGGAATAGAGAAGTCAAAAATGTTCAGAGAAAAATCAAATGGAATTGGTAAATGGAAAGCGATATTTTCTAAACAGGATTTATATAAGTTTAACGAAATGGCTACTCCATTAATGAAGAAATTGAAATATTATGACTGAAGATTCATACCAGACATTAAGTGCTATAAGAGATAAAAAAGTTCCTACTCATTATCAGTATATTGAAAAAGTATTATCTAAAATAGTCAAAGGTGAACGAATTCTTGATATTGGGGGGGCCGAAGGGTTTTTGTGTTATCTTGCTAAAAAATATGGTGCTAAGAGTGCCTTGTGTATTGAGAAGAGTGCGTATCGTATTAAAAGAGGTATGAAATACATAGAAGGAAGTAAGTTTGTTTATGGTAATATAATGGACAATCTTGATATGATTACATGCGCTGATATAATCATAATGTCCAGAGTGCTTTATTATCTTACGGATTTGGAAATAAATAAATTGTTTAATGTAATAAGCAAAGAACAGACTCTTTTAATTCGGGGTAGATGGGATCATAAAGGTAAGTTAAAACACCCTGATGATATAGTGAGACTTCTTAATGAATACGGTTTTCATGGAAAGAAGTTAGAAGACGATTGGGTGATGGGAACAGGTTATGGAGATAACAGGGATTTAAAATGGAAAATTACAGAAGCTCCTAAATTTAATCATAAATTTATTGAAGAAGCTATTGCCTTTGTACAAACAAAAATAAAGGGTAAAAGGATTCTTGATGTTGGCGTGAGGGATGGTTATTCAACTGAATATTGGAATAGGTTAGGTTATGATTGTTTAGGAACTGAATTGATAGATGGATTTATAAAACATGCACAGAAGAGAAAACGCAATGTAATATTTGATGATATGATTCATACTAAACTTAACGATTTAAGGTATAAATTTGATGTGGTTTATTGCAGGCATGTACTTGAACATACAGAACATCCCAATACAGCAGTAAAGAATTTTATTAAGCTACTTAAAGAAGGTAGTTATTTAATAATATTCGTTCCTATTGAAAGTAAGGGAAATTTTGAAACAATTAGAAAACGACAAAAGCATTTGTGCTATTTTCCAGACATTCCATACTTTAAAAGATTTATAAAAAAATTTAATCTTAAAACAATATTTCTTGATGAAGGTGAGAAGTATGTTAAATTCGATCAGAAAGAAATTATTTATATAGGACAGAAGACATGAACGAATATAAGTGAAGCCATGATACATGAAACTGTAAAAATATATAGTGAAAAGAATATTGGTGCTAATGTAGAAATTGGCAGCAATACTAAAATAGGACATAATGTATTTATAGGTGATAATGTTAAAATAGGAAGGCATTGTAATGTCCAGGGAAATGCTTTTATACCAGAAGGAGTTATTATTGAAGACAATGTATTTATAGCCCCCTCTGTGGTATTTACAAATACAAGAAAATTTAAAGACATTGGTAAAAGGAAATTCACTAAAACTTTAGTTATGGAAAGTGCTATAATAGGGGCTAATGCAACTATAGTTTGTGGAATTATTATAGGGAAAAATGCAAGAATAGCAGCGGGTTCAGTGGTTACAAAAGATGTTGAAAACGGTCAAACAGTTAAAGGAAATCCGGCAAAATGATTAACGTGGGCTTAATTGGCGCAGGTCGTATATCGAAAAAGCATATAGAAGCTATTAACCAAAATAAGAATATTCAGGTAGTAGCAGTATGTGATGTAGTTGAGAAAAAGGCGAAAGAAGCAGCGTTACCTTTAAAAGTGCCTTATTATCTTGACTATAATGAAATGCTACACAAGGAAAACGCAGGAGTTATAGCGGTATTAACGGAAGCGGGTTATCATTCAAAGATAGTGTGTGATATTGCTAAATTCGGTAGGACTGTTATAGTAGAAAAGCCAATGGCATTAAAACTTAGTGATGCTGATAAAATGATTAAAGCTTGTAAAAACGGTGGAACGGATTTAATAGTAGTTAAACAGAATCGCTATAATCAGAGTGTGATGAAATTAAAAGAGGCTATTGATAAAGGCAGATTTGGTAAAATGATACTTGCTACTGTCCGATTGAGATGGAATAGAAATCAACAGTATTTTGATATGGATGAATGGAGAGGAACCTGGAAACTTGATGGTGGAGTATTTGCAAGTCAGGCTTCTCACCATGTGGATTTACTACAATGGATGATGGGGCCAGTTAAAAGCGTGTATGCAAGAACAGTAAGAAGGCTATTAGATATTGAAGTTGAAGATACAGGCGCAGTAATTCTTGAATTTTACAATGGTGCTTTGGGATTGATAGAAGCTACAAATGCAGCACAACCACGAAACATAGAAGGTTCTCTAAGCGTTTTGGGTGAGGGAGGAACTGTAGTAATAGGTGGTACGTCTGTTAATAAACTCGAAACGTGGGATTTTGTAGAAAAAGAAGATGATGACGAAAAGGCTTTTGAATACAGCGAGAACCCGGTAAATATATATGGGTTTGGTCATATAAGGCTTTATAATGAACTTGTGGAGAGGATTAAAAACGGTAGAGGAAATTTGGTAAGCGGGGAAGAAGGAAGAAAATCATTAGAATTAATTTCTGCAATATATGAAAGTAGTGAGATTAAGAAAGAAGTAAGATTGAAATTTCAACCAGAACATGTTAAACTCGGAAAATGAATTTTAATAAAAAAGTTAAAGAAGCTGGTATATGTGGGCCTGTAATCTATGAAGGAAATAAGATAGGTAAACACGTTCAATGTGGACACTATTCTTTGATTCGGAAAGATAATATAATAGGTGATAACGTAAGCATAGGAAGCTATACGGAGATAGCACATCATGTAGTAATAGAGGATGGAGTTTCTTTGCATAGCCGTTGTTTTATCCCTGAATATACGGTTATAAAGAAAAACGCATGGCTTGGGCCAAATGTAGTAGTGGTAAATGACTTACATCCTCAAACTAATGGAAAGTATCGCAAGGGAATTACAATAGGAGAGAAAGCAATCATAGGTGCTAATACTACAATTATGGCTGATATAGGGGCTAAAGCTGTAATAGGTGCAGGTGCAGTAGTTACAAAGCCTGTGCCGGAAGGGGAAACATGGGCTGGTAATCCTGCAAGGAGGTTAAATGCAGATACAACTATGTGATTTACGTTCAAATGATGAAAGCTACAGGGCTGAGATTGACGATGCTATTAAAAGAGTTATTGACAATTCTTCATTTATACTTGGCAAGGAAGTTGAAGCGTTTGAAAAGACTTTTGCTGATTGGTTAGGTGTTAAGCACTGTATAGGAGTTTCTTCATGTACTATGGCACTTTATTTAGCACTCAGGGCTTTAGGGATAAGTGGAAGGGATGAAGTGATAGTCCCTGATTTTACCATAGCTGCTGATATTGAACCTGTGATTATGTGCGGTGCTGTGCCGGTTATCTGTGATGTTAATGACGATGGCTGTATAAATGTAGATGAATTGGAAAAGAGAATAGAAAGAGGTAGGACTAAAGCAATAATCGCAGTTCACTTATATGGAAACGCCTGTGATATGAATAGAATATGCCAGATAGGAGAAGATTACAATATACCGATAATTGAGGACTGCGCTCAGTCTACAGGGACTTTATATAAGGGAAAAATGACAGGAACATTTACAAACCTTGCATGTTTTAGTTTTTTTCCAAGTAAAGTTTTAGGTGCGTATGGTGATGGTGGAATGGTAGCCACAGACAGTGAAGAACTTGCCAATAAGCTTTACAGTTTAAGAAATCATGGATGGTATAAAGGCAGGAAGTATGTAAGTGAATTGGTAGGAGTGAATTCAAGATTAAATGGTATACAGGCTGCTATTCTTAGTGTAAAGTTAAAATATCTCAATGAAGATATTGACAAGCGTAGATACGTAGCAGGAATATACAACAAGCATTTAATAGACTTACCAAGCGTTCTCCCTCCTATTGAAAGTGATTTTGTAAGGCACAGTTATTATATGTATTCCATACGTTCACAGCAAAGAGATGACTTAAAGGATTTTCTGTTAGCCAATGGAATCAAAGTAGCAAGCCATTATCCAGTTACACTATCACAGAATGATATTTATAAGAAATATTACACTCCATTAGTGGAACATCCAAAAGCTTACGACCTTGCAGATACAGTATTGTCGTTGCCTATGTATCCTGCGCTTCTTGACGAACAGATAGAATATGTGGTAGACAAAATTAAGGAGTTTTATTCATGAAGATTTTAATGGTGGCAGATACCCCAAACTGGGCATTTATGAGGAAGGCAAAAGAGATTCAAAGATGTCTTAACAATGACTTTAAGAAGATTAGTGTTATTCATTTAAAGCAATTTCATAAAGGATTAATGGAGAAATATCACCATGTTCATTTTTTTAGTTTTATGGACAGACGCAAAATAGCAGGCAAGTATAAGGGATTGACAGCAGGGGTAAGTTCGCACAATTTTGAATACAGACACCCGGAGAAAGCGAGAAAGTATCTACCTAAGTTTAGCGCAATCACAGCTAATTCAAAATTAATCTATGATAAATGTAAAGAATGGAATCTAAATAAACGAATTTATTTTACCCCAAACGGGGTGAATCACAACGAATTTAAACCAGAAAAGAAAACTGAAAATCTTGATAAGTTTGTGGTAACTTGGATAGGCCAGCCGTCTGGTAAAGGATTCAATAGAACCGATGGGTTAGATGTTCATGGATACCATAATGTTTTGTTACCTTTAGTAGAATCATTAAAAGGTGAAAAGGGTATACTGTTTAGGGTATACGCAAAGACTTCTAAAAACGCTTTGCCTTATTCAGAGATGCCGAAAGTATATCATAATACAGATTTGTTTTTGCATACGGGCTGGATGACCGGCACACCGAATCCGCTTTTTGAAGCACAAGCTTGTGGGATTCCTGCAATAAGTACAGCAATAGGATGTGCGCCTGAATTAATTAAAGATGGCATTAATGGTTATTTAGTACCAAGATTTTTTAATAAAGAACAGGCGAGAGAACGAGTGGAAGAAATAAGAGAAAAGATATTAATTTTATATCATAATAGAAAAGAAAACCAATTATCAAGTGGTATTTATGGTTTTATGATAAAACACACAAGAGAAATAATAGTAGCAGATTGGACTTGGGAACAGCGTAGCCAAGCGTGGAAAAAAATGTTTATGGAGATATATAAGAAGATATGAAAAGAATTCTCTGGGTAGCAGACGTTCAGAATTGGGCACTCGCAAATACTGGCAAAGCAATACAGAAACATATAGATATGGATATTGTTTATGTTTCTGATGAACCACGATTTGATAATAGAATGTTAGATGAATATGACCATATACATAGTGCTAACTGGCTCGATCTTCAAACACTATCTTCACACCCAAAGGTTACAGGGGGTGTATGCAGCCACAACTGGTTTTTAAAATGGCTTGGAGTGGCTAAAAAGGAATTGCCGAAATTCAAGAAACTTGTAGCAATCTCTCAGAAGCTATTTGACAAGGTAAAGCATTACAATCCTAATACATTTTACATTCCTAATGGCGTGGATATGAAATTATTTCAGTCTGTAAAGCATACGGGAGAATTCGTTGTAGGATGGTGCGGTCAAAAAACTACAGGTGGATTTGGGGAATTAAAGACAAAAGAGAAAAGACCCATATATGATATTAAAGGTTATGAATTATTATTAAAACCACTTATGAAGGTAATGGGTAATACACGATTTAAAGTCCTTGCAAGGGATTATACCACTGCTATGGATTATGAAGAAATGCCTGAGTGGTATAGCGATATAGACGTGTTGATATGCACCTCTCTCTGGGAAGGCTGTCCGTTTCCGGTATTAGAAGCGGCTTCTTGTGGAAAAGCTGTAATTAGCACTCATGTTGGTATAGTGCCAGAACTGATAAAAGATGGTCATAACGGCTTTATAGTAGATAATGTAAGAAGTAGAGAGAATATTCCAAAGGCGATAAACACTTTTAAAAATCATATTAACTTGCTTAAATCAGATAGAGATTTATGTTATCACATGGGGAATAATAATAGGGAAGCGGTGATGAAATTCAGTTGGGGTAAAGTTATGCCTAAATGGAAGGAAATTTTTTGGGATTAATGAATGAAAATCTCGAACGCTTCATAAATACTTTAATCTGTACTTTTGATAATTTCCATAAAAGTAATACCGGAGTATGGTTCTTGGATAAAAATACCTTAATTGAGTTTATCTGTAATAAACGATTTGTAGAACCTATTCACATAGGAATGATAAATTGTTCAGAGGCTAATTTAAAACAACGGTTATATCGTTATCCCATAGAGAAAAAAAATGACTATGAATTTAAAGTTAAGATATTGGGCTTTAATATTAATATAAGACTTTATAACAAAATAGAAAAAGATTTAATAGTAGCTCCTGAAGATGAACTTGAAAGGCATCTTAAAAGGCGTGAAACCGCAATGTCTGTTCATGGAATATGGAGATATAACTTAGATGGTACTCATTGGTATCATTTTCCAGTTCCTTATAAAGTAGGTGCATTTTTAGATAATACTCAGCCTTTATGGTTTACCAAAATTAAATATATTGATAATACTTCATTTTCAAATGACATATTCTTTACTAAGAAACGTACTAAAAATGCAGTGGAATTAATGGGATTACTCAGAGAATGTGCTGAAACGGCAGGCCTTGGAAACTATATTTTCCCCGCTTTTGGCACTCTTTTGGGTATAATAAGAGAAGGTAAATTCATAGATTCAGATCGAGATTTAGATCATGGAATAGCAGGTTGGAAAGTCACGGCTGACCAAGAAGAGAAATTCCTTATTGAAGTAGCAAGAGAACGCATAATAGTAGATGAACATGGCAATCCTGTTAAATATTTAAAGGGACTTTATACGGGAAGATGCAGGCGACCACAGAGAAGAAGTGACGGTAATAGACGGTTTTTATGGACTTCTTTAGGTCACAAGAAACCACATGGACAAAAAGGATGTAAATCTTGTGTATGGAAATTCTTTACTCATAATGGTCTTGCATGGCATTCTAAAGGAAGGAAATGGTTGTCAGATAGAAAATTTCCAGGTTTATTAGCTGCTTATGGGAAAGAAGCCCAAGCCATTGCAAAGGGTATGCCCGCAAACTGCTTAGAAGAATTTGTTGATATGGAATTTAAAGGAGTGAAAATAAATGTGCCTAAATTAACAGGACATTGTTTAGACGCATGGTATCCAGGATGGGCAAGACCAAGAAGAGAAAAAAGTTCTAATAAACACAAACTTATAATTCCAAATTGGGATAAGGAGGCAAAGTGGAAAATGGTATAGAAAAACCGCAGGAAGGTTTGGAGAAAATAATAGAATCACTAGCTAATAAGGGTTCATTTATATTAAGCCGAGAAGAGTTTAAAAACCTCAAAAGAGGCATAAGAATTCTTGAAGAAACAGTGAATAATAATGAGAATATTGTTCAGGGTATATTAAAATGGTATAACACATGGAAGGAACAAATATCACTCCCGAAAAATGCCATTAATCAATTGGTGGAACTTTTTAAGGAGTACAAATGAAAATTGAATTGTTTTATCAATTCGAATGTGTTGTTAGATTTTTTGCTTTACTTTAACTTTTTTGTATTATATTATATGGATAAGAGATTAGATTATAAAAGTGATGCTGAAAAAAAAGGCTTAGAACGCTTAAGGCTTAAAAAGGCAAAAAAAATACCTGGTAGTGTTAAATTTAATATAGATGATAGAGGTATTGTCAAAAAGGTAAATGTTGATGATACAATAAAATAATTCTTTGAAATAATATAGTTACAACACGTCAACGAAGGCGTAAACTTGTACTCTTAGATGGGTACGGGTTTACGCCTTTTTTTTATTTTATGCAAGAAGTTGTAAGATGCAGAAACAGCCATGTTCATTACCGTTCTGAAGGAGTGGGGAATATCCTATTTGTCATAGGTGGTAACTCCATTTATGCAAAATGTACGGATAGAGGATGTAAACGGTGGACACGAGTGGAAATCTCTTTACCGGGTGTAAATGTGAACTTTTCTCATGCTGGCATAGTTCAATCTCTCATGCCCAAAGATTTTAAATTTGACATTGAAGATAAAGATATAAAGAGAATACCTGTTATTATAAAGGAGAAACCATGAACAATGCTCCTGCGATAATGAAAGCTAATTATAGGTCTATTCGTTCAAGCGAAGAGGGAAGAGTTAGGCAGATTTATCATGACAGGGAAGCAGCGAAAAGGGCAATGCAGGGGGATTATGACAGAGGAGAAAAGGCTTGGGAATATTATTTTGCTTTAGCGGGAATGCAGTGGCCTGCTAAAGAATTAAAAGTTTTAAACGATGAAGACAGGCGAGCTTACCAATTCGATATACTCTCACCTAAATTAAATACAATGGCAGGGGCTATAATAACTGATCTCCCAGATAGTGATTGGAGTCCAATTGAAGGTGCAAGAACTACCGGAACTGAAGCTGTAAAATCCACTTATTTCACAGATAAAGAACAAACAAATTGGCGTTGGAATCTCGTTCAGCATATTATAGGAATGCTTGTTCATGATTCTTGGATTCAAATGGTGGAGACTACAAAGTATCATCCTTTGGGAAATATTGGGCTTGAATGGATAAGACCAGGTGGATTTGTACCAAGTGCTTACTGGAAATCAAACAATGACAGAGATTTAAAAGAGGGATATAAAAGTTCTTATTTAACGGCTGAAGGTATAAAATTCAAATATGAGATTGATAATAATGAATTTATAAACAAGGAAATAGAGAGATATAAGCTTCAGAAAGGCACTCCACCTGCTAATATTGCAGAACAGCAGACACGATTTCAGGGCAAAGTCGGTGATGAATTCGAGGTAATTGAACATTTTTGGCTTGAAATGCTGAAAGAACATAGGCTTGTAGGTAGAAAACAAGGTGCCTTTCAATGGGTTCCATTTCCAATAAGCGAAGACCAGGCGTATTTAGAGCAATTCGCACAGGAAAACAATATTGATTGGGATACAGTTGAGGAACAGCCTTATGACGACTTAATCCAGCATATAACCGCAGTAGTGCCTTCTCTCGATCCCACCTTAATACTCTATGATGCAAAGACAAGGGTGCAAGTAAAAGGAATCAGTTTCTTTCATTCGACTACTAAACGATGGAAAGGGATGAATAAAGGGTTAGCAGAAACTATGATGGACATTCAAACTACCTTAAACAAACGTATTTCCCTTGAAACTGAACTGATTGAGAAGGTTAGCGGTGGAAGTTCACTTATTAATAAACAGTTATTTGATGACGAAAAGCAGGAAAAAGACTTTATAAAGAACTCAAATAAACCAGGTAAGAAATTTCTTGTTGACTTAGATACTGTTAAAAATATAAAAGAAGATATAGGCCCCGCCGCTTATCCTTCCGCAATAATGACACAAATTGAGTTAATGTTTAATACTTTATTGCCAATCGTGAGTAATGTGTCGGATTCTTGGAGTGCTGAGAGTGCAAGTGGGGAATCGGGGATACTCTATGAACGCAAAGTCCAGATGAACAAAATAGCTACTTTGGTAATGGACGAAGGTATTAAACAGTTAATGAATAACATAGGAGAGGCTTATTTCTATCAATGGCAAATAACCTATGGAGATGTCGAACGGAAGATAAATATCAAGGGTGGACGTGAGGAATTGACATTAAATGAAGAACTTGATGAACGTGGTACTTTAAGAAACGCAGTCCAATATACACCACGATGCCAGGTTATAGTTAAAGAAAATCCACATTCACCTACAAAGCAGAACTTAGACAGGCAATTGGCAAGTGAGGCTATGCAAAATATCAATCCTGAAATAAATCCATTAATGTATCAGGATTTTATGTCAATCTATATAAAGACAATTGAACAGGACGATGAGACTAAAGCACAGTTTGAAGCTGATATGGAAATAGAAAGAATGTCTGCACAGACAAGAGTTATAGCAGCTACAGGGAATAATATGGCTGGATTGAGTGAGGCAATGGTAAGAGATATGCAAGCTAAAATGATGTTAGCGAGTCAGGGGCAACCACCTGCACAACCTACAGCACCGCAGGAACAGATAACAGAACCAGAAGAACAGATACAGCAAGTTTCACAGGAAACAAGAGCAGAACAGCCTATAATGGCAGCAGAGAAGGGAGAAACTGGAATATAAGACCGAATGGTTTTATATAAATAAACTTTCTGAAGTGGCGATTCTAACGAATCACATACCCCCACCTTAGAGTGGCGATTCAGAAGTAATCACAAACCCCCACAAAGGAGTAAAGTATGGCTGAAGAAAGCCAACAAGAAACGATGACTTTTGAGACGGAGGAGGCGAAAACTAAGGCACTTGATGATTTTGACGAAGAAACAGGAAAAGTAGAAGATTTACAAAAAATCAGAAATGCTGAAATAAAAGTTCCTGAAGAACCAAAGGAGGAAGGTGCGGAGGGAGAACCTCCAGAAACCCCACCAATTCCTGAGCCGAAACCGGAAGAAAAAACGCCGGAATCGACCCCAGAGGTAAAAAAAGAGGAACCAGAAACGCCACCTGAAGAATCAAAAGAATTCACTTTAAAATCGGAGGACTTGCCCGGAACCTATAAAACTCCTGGTGAAGCGTTCAAGGCATTAAATGAGAAAGAAGATTTAATTGCACGACAGGGCGAAAAGATACAGGAGCAACAGACTCAGTTAGCTGAAACGCTAAAACAGGCTACTGAAAGGGCTGATGCAGCAGAGGCTCAATTAAAGACTGTTCAGGAACAGGCAGGAGTGGTAAAAAAACCTGCTGAAGAAAGTGCAAAAGTTCCTGATAGCAAAATGAGCCAGATTACCGCACTTCAAAAGGAAATTTCTGCCATAGAAGATTCTTTTGATGAAAAGGCAATAACTAAAAGTAGAGACCTTAACATACTCATGATGGATGAGTTAGCGAGAACTACTACAATTGCCAATAACGCTATTTCAGAGGCACAAACTGTTAAGCAGGAAGTTGGTGAGTATAAAAATCTTCGGGATGGTGACCTTCAAACTGAAAAGAACAAGGAGGCTTTAAGGAATGAATTTGCTGAAATGGACAATTTCTCTAAAGAATACAAAGATGAATACGGATTGTCCAAGTCAGCGAGTGAAATCGACCAGGAGTACATTGATTGGAGAAGAAAGGTAGCATTACAGTATTATGGAGTTTTACCTGATTCCAGAACAGAAGAGGGTAAAAACCAATTGGGTTATGCTATGTATATGCTTAAACAGGGCAGTCCTGATTTAATCGAAAAATGTCGAACTGCAAATATCCCGACAGTTCCAGACAAGGATATGGAAAACTATCTGAAAATCTGTGGACTGATAGATGAAAGGGATGGTGTCAAATATGACCCTGTGGAAAAAAAGCGCATACAATTAACCAAATTTGATACTACTCTTCAAAAAAATGTGCCGGCTGGATTTCCTTCTTTAAAGGCTACACTTGAAAATAGAAGGGTGGATAGTGGTTATTACAAGAATAGAGAACTGGAAGCAAACAGAAAAGGTGCTAAAAGTGCCTTAGATGCTGCTTCTAAACGAGATACCAAAGAGCTTGAAAATGACACTTCCAGCCAAGCTGTTGTTGGAGAAATGACAGTTGAAACAGCTACTAAAGTATTAAATGAATTCGATTTGGAAGCTGCGAGAGATAAATATTATAAAACAGGTGACAAGTCCGTTTTTGATGAATACAATGCTGCAAGAGTAAAACATGGACAACCACCAATGGATTTAACGAATGTAGTAACGCTGAAGTAAGCGTGGGTAATCTTAATAGAAAGGTTTAATCATGGGTGTAGGCGTATTACCCCCACAGCAACTCGCTGCTAATTCGATTATCAGAGGTTATGATAAAGAATTACGCATGAAATCCGCTTTGGATGATATTTATGAAGATTCCAAAGGGATGTACGTTTTAGAAAAAGAACAGATTCCTAACGCTATTAGGATGATAGTCGATAAGACTGAGAAAACCAAGTCAAATAATGTGACTATTACAATGATGCTGAGACTTGGTGGAATGGGTGTTTATGATCCTAATCCGTTAATAGGAACTGAGGGTAGGGTAAGAACCAAGAGTTTTACTATCTATTATAACATTGCCAGAAAAGCAGTAACGACTCCCGGTTATGGCCCTGATTATCAGGATGCCAAACCCTACGGACTTTATGAGAAATTTGTTGACCAGTTAGCAGTATGGAACAGGGAACATCATGGATTAAGTATTCGTCAGACTATTCTTGAACAGTTTGGTGAGGCTTTGGTTCATGGTCGAACTCTTCCTTTTTGCCAGCGAAACTGGACACCAAATATTCTCGTAGCAGGTATGGGTTGGAGAAACATGCAAGTTCCTTATAATGTAAACAGAGCAAATTACACCACTGCGATTGTAAACAGGATTGTACTTTCAGGTGGGAATGCTTTAGCTCCAATCGTTACCCAAACATTAAATGCACCCAATCTTTCCAATGCAGCCAATATTGCTTTAGCAAGGCGTATTATGATGCTTCAGATAGCAGGGCTTCCCGGAGGAAAAGGTTGGATATTAACAATGGGCGAAATTCAGGCAACTTATCTGGGTGATGCAACATGGTCACAGAGAAACTTAGGTTCACTTTATATTGCAAAAGCTTCACTTCCTGAAAAGGTTCAGAACTGGCGTGGTGTCATGGGAGCTTACAAGAATTTCTTGTTAGTTCAGGATATGATGCAGCCAACTCTGATAATTTCAGGTACGAGTGAACCCTGGGGTTTAACTGCGGGCTATGTATATCCGGGGGATGATGATCAGAGACAGAGAGGCGATCAGTTTACCAGAGATACGGTTTTTATTAATGGTAAAGCTTGTGTTGTGGATTGGCAGAAAGAGGCTTTGAGATTTGTACGGCAATTAGACGACTACGAATATATAGATGGTCGTGGAACGTCTGTTTGCGAAGGCGTACAAATGCCAATATACGATCAGCAAGTTCCAGGATTGCAGACTCACGAACAGTACAGTTCAATGGTCATGATTTGTGGTTTGCCGGATTATGTTTAGTTTTCATTGGTTGGGGGAAGAAATTCCCCCTTCCTTTTTGTAACCCGTAAGGAGGGATAAGATGTACACGGCTAAAGAGCAAGAAGAGTTTGCGCAGGCAAGAAATTATGCAATAATGAATTCGGATTATAAGTTCATTGAATTGCGACTTAAAAATATCAGAATGAAGAATGTCGCAGGGATTGAGGAAATTAATGCAATACCCTATGACGATCCTGATGGTATGGGAGAATTATTCCATCTTAACATTAAAGGTGGACAGGCACATTTTTCAATTGATAAAACCAAAGGTGGTGGGTGGTTCGATTATTGGGTAGATACGGAACATAACCGAAAATTTCTCGCTTCTCATTGGGATGATGAACCTTCTGAGAGATATTGGGAAATCATAGACAAGTCTATTGAAAAGGAAGTTATTAGGCGACATAAGAACATGGTGCAGGTTGCCGTTAAAGTTCCTACTGAAACTGCGGAAATTCTTACAAAAGTCAAAGAACTCAATCAACGACTCATTAGTTGTGACGAAAAAGATGCTCCTCTTATAAGACAACAACAACAGGATTTGCTTGCAAGAATAACTCCTGATGATGCTCTATTAAAAGAAGTTGTTAAAGTTGGAAAAGAGGGTGAGAAAATTACTGATGTAGTTTCAATTGTCGGAGAACGTAAAGTATGAACGCTGATGAAATCTTGAACCTGTTGGAAGTTCAATGCGACGGGGTGAAGAGAGACGGTCCTAACGGGCTTACATTTTTCCTCAGAATAGTAAATGACATATTCGGGAAAACAGGTTCAGAACAATACATAATATATGATGAGTCTACGGGGAGATTGCCTACTTTTAATACAACGAGAAGGACTTTCCGATATAACGCACCTAAGAATATATGGAGAGTAATGGGTGTTTTAGTCGAAGATGGGACTAATATTGCCAGTAGTGATTATGGACTTCAGTCTGCAAGGGTGGGGAGGACAAGGATAGACCGGATAGTTATAGGAAATATTGGATATGTTAGAGTGCCTTATATACGTTCTTGGATTGCACAGGATAGAACACCAGCTTATATACTCTTCACAGAAGACCCCGGAACTACCACAGGGCTTTATAGATGGTACGGTTACAGAAACCCCACTCCTATTCTATCCGATTCTATTCAACTATGTGAAAGTTCAGATCAATATGCGTGGGGTTATTTATTCCCAGCAGTAACAAGAATGTGTCAAGGTTTTCAAGACGGTGATTTTTTAAAAGCACATTCGGATGTTGGAATTTTAGCAAAACAATATGGTAAAGAAATAAATAAAGGAGAACAGGGCGAGGACTCTGAAGCCGAAGATCATGGGTTTTAAATGCGTAAACTTTTACAATCTTCTGATAATAAACAGGACAGGATATACCCACCTGCTAAAAAGAATGATTTATTCCAGTATGGAGTAATTAAGGATGCACCAGCTTCAAGAATTCCCAGTCCTGGCTCTCTCGCTGATGCGTTTAATGTTATAGTTTATCCCACAGAAGCACAGGGACGTACAGGCTCACAGTTATTTACCGAATTAAGAATTCCCTCCATTGAAGAAAAAACTGGTTATTCCGCTACTAAAGTAGGCGATATAATTACTACTACTGCAGGTGTGTTTTCTCAGGAAGATGTTGCTAATTTCTTTGTATGGCCTGGTGATGTCGAACGACACGATGAAATCCTTGAATATATAGACCCATATACTATCAGAGTAGCTATTCGAGGGACTGAATCAACTATAATCATAGGTTGTTATGTCAGAGGAAAGAATAATTGCTTTAAATTTCACAAACAGCGAAAACGGTGGATGAGGCAATTCTGGAAGAGATTTTATAATGCTGACATTGATATGACGGCTTATGATGAATCCATCATAATAAGTAGGGATGTTCCTAATAATACACAATCAGGTTATGCGAGTTTTGATGAATATTCCTCAATGTTTTTTAACTCAGGTGGGATGTTTAAAGTCGATATGGACACTATTCCATCATTGGCTTACCGGATAAATAATCCCATTCCAGACGTTGCTATTTTAGGAAATCGTGAAGTTTCCAGACCATTTGCATTTCGTTATAGATATGGAGCAGCGAGATTTTCAGGTAATCAAACCCTGCGGACTCGATTAGACCCTATAAGAATAGAAACTGAGACTGGAACTAATGAGGAAGATATAGAAACTAATATAGCAGGATTAGATAAAGTTTACTTAGATAATTTAATTAGTGAAGATAATCCTCATATAATAGGGCCTTTCTGGGTCCCAAAGGTTGAAAACACTTCCCCACAGGAATATCAATGGCATTATAATATGTTTCCTGTTTGGAGAACTATGGATGTTGAGCACATGTATTCCAAAACAGGAGAGTTTAATTCGGTCAATGGCACTTTTAATGACCCTGAAAGATTTATCTGGTGTCATGATTTAAGAATTTGCGGGGCTTTTTATGGTAGAAAACGAAATGGAATAGTTCATGCTTACGTGGGAGAATTTGAGATTGCAGACGTTGGATGCTCTCTTGAATGGGATAACGGAGATAGAGATGAGATTATAGCCTATATAGACAGACAGCATGTTGTGATTGAGTGGGCAGGCGACCAATATGCTGAAGAAATATATATAGGGGCCTGTTGTATAGGTAACGGCAGGGTGATGAGAGTTACACAGAATGGAGTTATAGTAACAAGGACTCATGGTAGTACATTTAATCGGAATGACCTCAGAAAGACTCTACAGTGGGCTAATGGGTATCGCAGCTATGTTCTTGAAATTTTAGACGCTAATCGTGTCAGGGTACATAATAACATGACTCAGGAGCTACAGGGACTTACCTTAGACCCACGATACCGATATTTCAATGACACAGTAACAGATAATCAATTGAGAGCGAGAATAACCTCTCTGCTTCTCAGGAATAGATTCTGGATAGCAATGCCAAATTGTAATATCGGAGTGGTAGCACCTGGATTTATGGTAACAGGTATTCGCAATTATGGGGAAGTTAATTACTGCCAGCTTCCTCTTAATTACGAATATTTTGCAGGATACCATAATAAAGGTTATCAATTCAGCAAAGACATTAAAGATGACATTCAACTGATGTGGGTATTTGAAAATGAAGTAATTATATGGACTTCGAGTGATACTTACCATGTAGCTACAAATATGCCTGATATGATAGTAGTTCCTGAAGTGGGCGAAGCTGTTGCGGTTTTACCGGGAATAGAAGTTTTAAGTCCGAATATAGGCTGTTTCGATCATGGAAGTGTACAGGATATAGGAAATGGAGAGATAAGACTTCTAACGAGTGAACCTGGATATGTGGGAATGAGAGACTTTAACGGGCATAGTTATTCGCCTAATCATGCATATATAGAGAGTCTGGGAATGGGAAGAATGAATAAAGACTTAAACAATTTATATCATGCTACAGCGAGTATATATAACGGGCATGATGGTTATTTAATCTGGGGAAAGAAATCGACAAATGCCTAAAACTTATGATATAGATGTTTTTCTTGCAGAATTCGGAGCGAATCCAAGAAGGGGTTATAAACCATTGGGAGTGCAGTTTTTTGATGGTAGCCCTTATGATATTATAATTGAAACCACAGATTCATTTTATATAATAGTAAACGATGACCTTTCACCAAATATAATCGTGGAGACAGTAACATGACAGCAACACAACCTATTTACATTCCAGTAAAAAGATTTCATTATAGTGCAAGATCAACAGCAGAAGCAGCAATAGCGAAAATCGGTCATAATCAGATTCATACTTACATAGAAAATGATGAATATGAGGGTGCTTTACTCACTGATGGGACTTGGAGATACAGTTCAAGAAGTAAGCTTTTCCCACCAGGTGCAGGTTTAACAGACCATGTTAGGGTAACTGCAACAGATGTGATAATTAACGAAAGTGGTGCTGATATAAATACAAGAATTGAAAGCGATACCTTTAATGATGCTTTCTTCTTAGAAGGTGATGATGGGCATATAGGGATAAAAACGAATGTCCTTCCTGCATGGGATACTCCTTATGCAGTTATAAATTATGGCGGAAATTGTTCTATTATGGGTTGGGAAAGAGCTTTGCCTAATAATTCTCAACTTTTTTTGGCTGTGAATGCTTTTTATAATGGTGCAACTTGGAATAAAATACTTAATGCTAAAGCAACTTCAATATATATGCAAAATAATCAAATTGAAATTCAAACTGCTGCTTCTGGTGTAGGAGCCTTTGTTTGGGTTGAAAATGTGGTTTTTCAAACAGGGCATAGTTGGTTTAATGCAAGTAGAGCAGATATAGATTTTGTGGTAAGCACAGACAATGAAACTTATGCTCTTTTTGTAGAAGGTTCTACTGACAACATAGGAATGGGCACTCAAAATCCGCTTGATAATTTAGCAGGGCAAGCTGCTTTTGATTTGCCAGGACATGGATTACATATTCTTTCAGATTCAGGAGAAGAATGTAGTGTAGTAATTGACGGATGGACTCCTGATGATGGTGGTCAACCAGGGCCAAGATTATTTTTTGCAAATCAATCTGGTGGAGCAAATGATAAAGTTATAAGTCAAGGATTAACGGATACGGGGTTATTTAGATTTCGTTCTTGGAATGATAACATGACAGTTTTAATGGATGACATTCTCAATATAGATATAAGTGATGGTGGAATATTTATGACCAAGTTAAAGGCTGGTGCGAACCAGGGAGCCGCGGGTGCTGGCGTAAATGAGTTGTGGGTTGACACAGGGGATCAAACAATAAAATTAGGTACGTAACCCGCAAGGAGGGATTTATGGAAAAAGTAGACATTACTCAATTAGGAGTAAAAGAATTAAAGGTATTGGTTTATGACAAAAGCCAAGACCTTGCAAATATTAAAAATCAAATGAAACAACATCCTTTGACTAAAGCGGCACAGGAAACAGAAATGTATTTGAGATTGATAAATGATGAAATAACTAAACGTGAAAACGGTAGCAAAGAAAAGCCTGAAAAGAAAGGTAATTAATGGCTTGGAAATATTTATGGCATTTTCAAGATAGTTCTACCTCTACTGAGCGAAAGCCATTCCATATCTATAAAATGGCAGGGGAGTACCGTGTCAAAAGAGACCGTATTCGTGAAAATGGTATAGTAGATGTAGGTTTTCTCACCATTATAGTTTATGAATGGGATTTAACAGGTATGGGAATGCATGTTGTCTATTCAGACACTTGTATTCGCAATGCAGTTACTCAGCAACAGGGCGTGGGAATGGTGGAGTGGGGAGGAGATAACTGGCTATGGCCTGAAGCTTATGTAGGAACGTGCAATGGATACGATAAGAATAATGAAACCATTTCTATTGTATTGGATACCTTTACGGGTTTGCATTTCAGAATTGGCATACCGGAACAGTGGCTTGATAGGTCGATGAATCTTGAATATTTCTTTGCAGGATATGAGATTCCTTCATGGTTTAGATTGCCAGAACATCTTTCAAGTGGTGGGGAATTTCAGGATGTCAAGCATATAGAGTCCTATGTTTACATGAGGCCATTCTTTGAAAAGGATAGAGAAAAGGAAGGATATAGAAAAGAAGATGGATTCAGGGATGAGTTTCAAGTCGGTGGAGTGATGTATAAAGGCGGTAATATAGTATTTGATGACGACTTAAAAAGAGTGCCTTTAAAATCCGATTGGACTTTCAGGGAAAAGATTCAGGATAGAAGGATTCAGATAGAGGTCAATACTACCACAAGTTCATGGAGATGTATAGGAGTACAGCAAAAAGTAGTGGAATTAGACAAAAAACCGGGGCCTATGTTGAATACGAAAACTGAAACTTTATTAAGGAGAGAATTTAGACAACCTGATTTTTGGATTACAAGGGATAGCACAAACCCTCTCATTAACAGGGCAACAGCGCAGATTGTAATAGGGAGTTATGATTTCTTGACAGAAGGAATAGACAATTATTCTCGTTCTGCTATAGTATTTAGTGGACAAGGATTGCAACCAAGTCTTAATAATTTGACAGATAGCACTTTATTAACATTTTTGAGAAGATTATCAGGGACAATAAATCTATGGACATTTGGTACTGGACAGACAATCACATTAGAATATAAAAATTCAGAGTGGACAGTAATACTTAACAATGGTAGTTCAACTTTAGAAGTAGGGCTTGATTGGAATGGTCATGATTGGATACTTTTAACCATAAAATTTACTCATGATATGGTAAGAATATTGAAAAATAAGGAATCTCTTGGTTATCAACCTTATTCTTTTGGACAGTATGGGGGAAATTCTCATTTTATGCGAAATTCAAGTGGGGAAGTGTTTGACATAAGACGTTTAGCAAGAACAGTAAGCGAAGATGCAATTGCTGATTATTACGACAGCGCAACTCTATATAACGGTAACAGAGCATATTTTCCGATATATCGTTAGGATAATATGAAAAAATCAGAATTACAAGTACACGATGCACCACGTTTCCCTGATTCAAGAGACATTCGGGATAATCCTGAAAAGGTAATAAGTGATTTGAATATGATTATAAAACAGTTATGGCAGAGACAGACACAGGACAATATTAAAATAAATCTCTTAGAGGAAAAAGTTGAACAGATAGGTGGATTAAGACCACCATTAAGGTATCCGGTATGAAAAGAACCGCTTATTCAAATACATATTATCTCAGAGGTGGTAAGCGCAGGACTGTATTAGGTGGTGTACCGAATGTTCCTTATGACGATCATGGAAACCTTGCTCCTTTGGATAATGAGGTTGTGATAACAACGAACCCGATTGCAAAGTACGTTATTAAACGTGGACCATTCCTAATAGGCTTTCATGATAGGCAGAATAATAAATACGGAGTGGCGATAAAACTAAGGACAGGTGAAACATTAATTAAAAGAGCCATAGGTGATCCGGTATGTACTCCTACAGTAATAGACAAAAGAACATTACAATGGCAGTATGCTAACGGAAGCTGGATAAGAGAATACGCAACAGAGAAGAAGATAAAGGAAGTTATATTCCAGAAAAAAGGACAGGTAATTAAATTTAGATATACCATTAATGGATTTACAGTTAAGAAAGTGAATAAGCAGATTGAGTTTTATAAAGGGAACAGGTTGGCTTTTACAATACATTGTCCCTATTACTGTACTAAAGAAGGAGAGTTTATAAGTTATGTTTCTGTAAGCTGGCAGAAAGTAGGAAACGATTGGGTAGTAACATATCCAGCACCGGCAACGAATAAGTTTATTGATCCTGTAATTGTATTTGGAGAGGGAGCAGGACATGTAGGGGGTGACCATAAGGATACTTGGTTTTATTCTGTTAATAATGGAAGGTGTTTTCCCTCTGCTGTTGATTTTAGGGTAGCAAATGTGCCTGTTGAAGTATCGGTGTTAAGATATTCATTAACAGGACATATACCCATAAATGCTATTATTAATAATTCTGTTTTGTCGTTAACTTTGTTTGCAGTGGGAGTAGCAGCAGTAGTTAGCTTTCATAATTTACTTACAGCATGGGGGGTTACGCAAGTTGCTGAAGGTATTACAGAAAATCCAGCTACTGGAGGACAAGCTACTCGTAGAAGGTCTTTTGATTTTAATGGCGCAGGAGGAGATGTTGCTTGGGTAGGAGGGCTTTATGGTGCAGGAGACAGGCAGGCAGCAGAAACTGCTGAAATACTTGTAGGAGGGGAACCAGCACCAGCTACAATTCTCACCCCTGCAATTCCTATAATGACACAGGCGTGGGTGCAAAACGACAACATAAACTATGGATTGTCTATAGAATCAAATGGTTTAGAAAATAGATTTTATTCACAAGAAGCAGCAAACGCAGCATTAAGACCTTACTTAACAGTAGACTATGACATACCATCAAGACGCATAGACCAAACACATATTTCAATACAAAACGCAATGGGAATACACTAATGCCACAGATATATCAAGAACAGATATTATTTCAGCATAGGACAAGTTCAGATAATAACGAATTTGTATGGCAAGTTCCTGAGTTTTATAGTGCTATTATAAAAACATTGATAATTACAGAAGTTTCCGGTGCACAAGGAATTACTTATAGATTATTTGCTAATCCAACTGGGAGAAGTATGGCTATAGGTAATGCGCTTGCCTATGATACGGCTTTGGCGGCAAACGCATTCGCAACTTGGAATGACTTGTTGTTGAAACATCCAAATTCAATAGGTGTGCAATCAAGTGTGCAAGAGGCTATAGTGATAACAGGTTTTGGAGTCATTCTTAAAACAGGATAATAAACGGGAACAATAGGAGTTCCCATATTTTTCACATTTTTAACAAAAGGAGTTAAAGATGCCACAAAATTTTGAGGCCCCTTTGGGCGAGCATGGCATAAGGCAGTTAATTGATGCCGTAGCCGCAGATAAGTTTCAATCTTTGCAGGAGAATTGGTATAAGTGGAATTACCAACAAGCTGATGCTATCCCGATTCATGGTTCTGGGGCGACCTTGACAGCACCAAGTGCAAGTACGATTGGTGGATATTTGATGAATGCAAATACTGAATATCTCTATCCTTCTGTATATCTGGATGATGATTATGCAGGTGGTGCGGTTGAGATGTTCACTTTCTTTGAAACCGATGAAAGCAATCTTGAAGGACGCACACAGGACAGAGTAAGATTGGTTGCTGATTGGACTTACAAAGACCTTAGACCACGACTAAATCGTTCAGTAGACCCTTATGAGAATATCACCGGACAGAGATTAAGCCAGAACGCTGAGACACGGATAGGGAAAGCGAGAAGGCATGAATCTTTTATAATCCATCATTCATTCGCCAGTGGTTCTCAGATAATTTTACGGACAAACAGTATTCTAAAGGCAAGGATTAATCTATGTACTGCACATTCCACTATAAGTGCTATCATAGCTAATTATGTTTTAATAGGTTATCCTACCAGAAAAGTTCATAATCCTCTAACCACTCCTAAAACTTCAGGATAAGGGAGGGATTATGACTATTAACGCAAGTTTTCCGGCTGAAGTGGGTGTGGAAATCCCTGATAATTGGGAGAAAACACATTCGGGTGGCATTTTCTGGATAGCACCTAATCCGTCAAATAATCAGACAAGCCATAATAAACAGAACTTCCGACCAAGAGGTATTATCATAGACAGACAGGATACTGATGACACTTCTACTACTGCTTTAGTTAGGGGAATTCTTTGGTCAGAGGGAGTTAATGATTGGAAAACCAGAAGATTAGCTACTAATGTAGAACATCCCAGAGCTTATCGTGCTATAGATATGAGAGAAACGAACGGAAGGGGAATCGAGATTAACGCTTAATATAAGGATATAGAAATGGCAAAATTCGATTGGTTAAAAGAGCGCAAGAAGCAAGCGCAACGGGAGAAATTACAGGCTCAACCGCAGGTCAATTACTCTGCACAACCTGTGAGCCAGAGATTTAATACAGGGTTTGGTGAGGATGGTATTAATCAACCCAATAGACCTGTGATGCAATTACAAACTCCCGCAGGTGCGAGAATGATACACGAAGGCGAACAATTTATGCAATTGCCAGACGGTTCAATTCGTGTAGCCTCTCAGGAAGAATTAATGAATCAAGAGAAATTAGGTGTAAGAGGTATGCAACGGGGAGGGATAATACCGCCTAAAAGGCAACCTACTGCTCCTATAGCCGCAAAGCCAGCACCAGGAGTAAGCCCAGAAAGTCCTTTCTTGGGAGGGAAGCCTAAAAAACCAAGAATAAAGGGAGCTACGGCACAATTTCCTGGCGCAACACCAGCACCAGTTGCAGAAAAGTTAGCTCCTTTTGGGTCAATTCCTGGAACTGTAAAACCACCTGCAATGCCAGCACCCATAGCTGAAAAAGTTGAGGAGAAGTGGAAGTTTGGAGCACAGGCAGAGTTTCCAGAAATCGCAGCACCAGTTCCCGAAGCACAAGCAGTATCACCTGATGTTATTTCTCCTGAAGAACTTCCCCCAGAAGTTACAGAAGAAATTCCAACAGGACAAGATAAATCCTATTATGAGAAAATGCTTGAAAAGGCTATGGGTGAACTGGAACAGATTATGGAAGGGGGAAGTCCCGCACAAATAGCTGCTTATCAGAAATACATAGACGACTTAAAAGCTACTCAGGCTACTGAGAGAATGGTAGGCGCACAACAGGCAGCACAGGGAAGACTTGGAGAAACCACAGCAGCAGCCAGAGGGCTTATGATGCAAAGGATGCATGGTATTAGCCTTGCAGGAATGGAAGCAGCAGGTGGAATTGAACAAATGAACGCTATGGAAAGAGCTACTGAAAAACTCGCAGCACTTGGCCTTGCGGGTATGGGGCATGAATTAGCACAACAGCAGTTTGAACTTTCAAAAGATAAATTCGATTATGGTAAGCAATTAGATACCATTAATGCACTCATAGCACAAGGTGGACAGGACAACTTAGACCAAGCCGCTATGATGTTTCAAGATATGTACGGACAGGATATTGACTTTAGCAATGCCTTACAACAGGAGAATATCGACAAATTCAATCAGGGATGGAATCAATTAAACACTCTTATAGCAAGTGGAATGGATTGGGAAGAAGCATTGAAAGTAATGGAGAAAGACGGAACGCTTGATTTGATGGGTATGACGCAGAGTGATGTAGAAAAAATGTATAAACAACAACAACTAATGAGTGACCCTCTTTATCAGCAAATGCAGCAAATACAAAGTTGGGTAGATCAAGGCATAATCACTCAGGAACAGGCTGATGATTTACTCGCCATTATGAACCATGCATTGACTAATCCAGAAGGATATAATGTACAGGATGGTTGGGTAGTGAGAGATGAAGCTGGGAATGAAGTAGGATTTTTCACAGATGAAAACGCTGCTAACGAGTTTATGAAAGACCATCCCGATTGGACTTCTGAGTTTATGGAGGGTCATGTGAGTAAAAAAGATATAGTTCCTGAAGGTGGTGGTGATGGAGATACAAGATTAAAGGACTTCTTTGGAAGAGAACCTACAGCAGAAGAACAAAAATTATTTGAGGAAGGTGGAGAGATTGCAGAATCTTTCATAAAGGATGATTTCAGGGATTATTCAGGAGAAGATATTGGAGATATAAAAAGATTCTATGATAAGATGCCTGAAGATTGGCAGGGCAAAAACTCATTAAGTTCAATTGTTAAGAGATTTGACCAAACCGAAGGTGAGATAATTGAAGCCTTTGAGAATGATGAAGTTTTAAAAGAAGATTATACTTATGAAGGACAATCTATACAAGATTTATTAGGTGGTGATTGGGCTAAATATACAAGAGAAGGAAATAATAGATGGATATTTAAAAGTGATACAAAGAAATTCCTGAAAGAACATAAAGGCAAAATGATGAAAGTCGGCAATAAGGTTTTGGTGCTTGAAGATTATGCCGAACCAAGTAGCAGACATAGTTCACCAACTATAACATTTAAGGACCCAAAGACAGGTGAAAAGTGGGTATTTAAATGTCAAAAAGGTAATAACTATGTAGTAAATAGCCCGAAGATACCAGGTACTGACCCAGACGATCCGGAAACATCTTCACAGCAACTTCAAAAATATGAGATTACCAATTTTGAAGATTTTTACAATAATAGTTGGGGTGATGATGATTTGTCATATTCAGATTCTTTATGGGATGATTATTATAAATGATAATAGTAACAGGACTTAGAAGCGGTACAAGTCTCATGATGCAAACATTAAATCTATTGGATTTTCCAGTAGTTGGGTTTTTGTTCCATGATGATTTTTGTCATAAGGAACTTAACTCCAAAGGATATTATGACTTGCCGATAATGGAAACTATTAATGGATTGAATAGCGAGAAGTACAAAGGTAAGGCTGTCAAGTTAGGCGGATCACAGTTGTATAAAACCGATTCAAAATATATAAGTAAGATTATTAATTGTAAAAGAAAGCCTATAGATACTATCAAAAGCATTAAGAGGCTTATGGAGTATAATAAAGATTATTTAGATTTAGAACCTACTTTTGATAATGCTGAAATAATTTATTACTCGAATTTATTATTAGTGGCAAAATATTTTGAAGAAAATTCAATCCCACATATAACAATTTACTATGAAGAAATGTTACTTAATATAGAAAACACCATAAATAGAATAAAGGGATTTCTAAATATAGATTCAGATATTGACAAAGCTGTTTTGAATGTAGATAAAAGGAGTTTATTATGGCAATTGGAATAGTGGTTGGTGCTGCGTTAACTCTTGCGGGCACATTGACAAGTGCAGCTATAGAATCGGGTGATATTGAAGAAGCGCAAAACGAAGCACGAAGATTAGCAAACCTAAAACGTGATGATGATTTAAGATGGCAAGATATACAAGATAGACTTGGAAGGGCAAGAATAGGGTTGGGCAAAAAAGAATTGGCATTTCGCAAAAGAGAAGCGGGAGAACTAAGAAAAGAGCGTGGTTTAGAACGTGGCATGCTTGCGAGAGAAAAACATGAAGCTAAAATGATGGGATTGGTAAATAGTAATCAAGTATTAAGAAGTAATTTTCTTCAAATGATGCAAAGACCAAGAAGGAGGACTGCATAATGCCTTTTTATGGATATGACCCACGACAATATGTACAAAGCGATAAATATGGCATAGCAAGAGGAAGTGCTGTATTAGGAAAAGCATTTGCCGAATTTCCCGAAGCTGAACGGAGACAGGAAAAACATGAAATAGATATGGGATTAATAGAAAAGGGGATTAAAGAAGCTGAACAAGATACCACTAAAATGGATAAAACATGGCAAGCCTTTAAAAACAAGTATGTTGAATTAACTACTCCATTGGTTGAAAGTGGGCAAATGTCACAAGAAGAACAAGAGGCGAATATTAACCGATTATCACAACCAACTTATGCAGACCAGAAAAACGTAAGGGGATATTTAGGAGGTTTGGGTAGAGATTACATTGAAATTGTTAATGATGCTAAAAAGAGAACAAGGCAAGCCCAATTAACAGGTGGCGTTACTAAAGCAAGAGAAGGAGTAAGGGCACCCCGACCAGCAGGGGCAATAGAACTTGGAGAAACAACACAGGTGCAAGTACCACCTACTCAGCCTATGGGACAACCACCGACAGGCGCACCACCTGAAACCTTTGAAGAGACTACAATAACAGAAAGACCTCTGGAATATTATCAAGCACAACCAGCAGCAACTACAAAAGAACAAATATCTATGGCACCACAGGTAACAGAATTAGCACCTACTACAGAAGAATTAAGAGGTGTACCCGCTTTTGAAACTGCACCCACAGGATTACAAGTAGAAAAGGAAAAGAGATTAGGTGAAAAGGAAAAACGACTTCAAGAAAGAACTTCTTATCAAGATGCTATGATGAGTTATAGGTGGGCTACTTTAAATTACAAAAAAACAAAAGACGTAAAAACACTTCGATTAGCAGAGGATAAAGTTAAAAAGGCTTTTGTGCCATATAAAGCCAGATTGAAAACTGATATTATGAAAATAAACTCTGAGATAGCAACTTTGAAAAAAGGTGAACAAGACTTTGAAGGAAATGTTGAAGTTGATTGGGAGGCGATAGATGCTAAACAACAGGAAATATTATTAAAAGAAGGGGAGCTAACCGATTTAGATGCACAACAAAAAATGATAGGTGCAATTCCAGGCGAGACAAGAAAGTTCAGTCCTACTACTGGAAAAGAAACGGAAAGAACAGGTGGATTTAGAGAGAAGGCTATAGGTGGAGGTGGGGCAATTAGTAGACCCGCAGGAACAACATCCAAAATGGAACAATCTATTCGTGATACACTTGCAGGGCGTGGAGTAGCACAAGAAACCATTGAATCTTATATAGCTGATAAAAAGTCAAAGGGACAGTTATAGTGCCTGATTTATTCTCACAATTTGATAAGGAATTCGGATTTACTCAGGAAATTGAAGAACCGGATATGTTTTCTCAATTCGATAAGGAATTTGGATTTACAGAAACACCTATTACGCCTGCTGTTCAAACAGAACTACCTTTAACCCCTGAGATAGCACCACCTACTACTACAGGTGTTGAATTGCCTGAACCTATAGAATCTGTTACAAAAAAACCCGAAGATATATTTGCGGGTGCGGGAATAGAAGAAGTTCCTGAAGAAAAATATCCTTTACAAACATTTCCTAAAGAAGCAGAAGCTTTCGGAAGAGGAATAGTTTCAAGAGTTCCAGAAACAGCAGTTACTTTATTTACATTTCCTGTTAGAGTAATATCTGGTGCTGGTGCTGCACTTCAAGATGTTATTGAAACAGGCGACCCCACAGCAGCAGTTGAAGGATTTAAGCAAGGTTATAGAGGAGAAAGAGACATATTTGGTAAGTCTGCTCAATGGTGGGATGAAATGGCAGCAGAAACCAAAGAGATAATAAGAGGAAAACCTTCTATAAAAGAAGAAGAGTATCAACATATATTAGCAGACCAAGTAATAACTGCTTTATGGATAACCTATGGTGGAGTACAAGCAGCAAAAGCACTTCCAGGACTTCAGAATTCGGCAAAAAATATAATTAATAAAACCAAAAATTCATTAAAAAAATTTAGAGAATTAGAATTAGGTGCTGATGATCTTAAAATGGTAAGAGCAGCACACCAGGGATATGGTGGGAAAACGGTTGCTGATTTAACACCAAAGCAAAAAGAATTTTTTAATGCAATATTAGAAGAAACAGGTGGAGTAAAATCACATGCTTTAAAAACTGGAACATTTACAACTGATGAATTAATATATCCTTGGCAAAAAATAACCCCAAAAGATATTATAAAAGCTAAACCGCCCAAAGTACCTATTAAATTGGAAATGCCAAAAGCAGAGGTTCCAGCAATTGTTCCCAAAGAAAAACCTATAATAACAAAAAAACCCGTAGTCCCTGAAGTCACACCTAAAGTTCCTGTTGTTGCTACAAAGCCACGATTACCTGAGAATGTTCTTAATAGAAGAATTGCTATAAAAGAAAGATTCCCTGAAGTTAAAGACCCTAAAAGAATAGAGGAGCTTGAAGAATTTGTTTCCGATAGAATATTGGGAGATTATAACGTAACTAAATTTAAAGAGATTGATAAAGTTAGAAATTATGTTGAAGACAATGACATTCCCTATTCAGTTATAAGAGGAGATGGCAGGGAATTAAAAGCTTGGAATAAAAAGAATAAGAATATTCATGCAGAAACAGATAAAGAGATAAAGAAAATTTGGGGAGAAGTTTATGCAACTGAAATAAAAAAAGCAGGTAGTATTATAGGCAGGGATCAAGGTGATGAGTTTTTGGGTATAATGCCTAATTACACAGTAGAAGAAACTGAGAATTTGTTAAATGAAATAGAGAAAAAAGCCGATGTAAAGATTAAAGAGATGGGATTAAGTGAACTTCCTTCAGCTAAAGGAGAACTTAACGAACTGCCTGTGGGGACTGGATATATAGATTTTGGAGTTTCTGAAGGCATAAAAGGAAAGTTTGGAGAAGCAGACAGAATAGCCGATAAAATGGTTAATTTGAAAAAAGATGAAATAATTATTGACAAAGCTAAACAATATGGGTATAATGAAATATTAGATGATAAAGGAGAAATAATAGGTTATGTCAGAAAAGAGAAGAAACAAGAGATTAGACCTACCGAAAAGCCTAAGCCTGAGATTGAAAAAGCTCCAGCAAGACCCGAACCAAAGGGTATCCCAGAAGGCAAGCGACCTCCTGAAAAAGTTACAGAAGTAAAACCACCTCCCAAAGTTACACCCACCAAACCCCCTGCACCGACATTAGGTTATCCTGCTAAGATTATCAAGCCGTTAAAAGGGCAAGATATATATAAACGCCCTAACTTCACAAAAGAATTTGAAGCACTTGCGAAACCAGAAAAGCACAAGGCTATTACTGCGGAAAAAAAACTAATTGATACAGAAATTGCCAAAAGAAAAGATATTAATAAATCCTATAATGAACTTTCTATTCTTAAAAACAGACTTACTCGTTATCAAAAAGGATTAGGTGTTGGTGCTGAAATAAAAGGCAAGCGTGAAGTTGCACAGTATGAAAGATACTACACAAGCGGAGTGGCTGATATTGAAGGGGTTAAAGAAACTCATAGTGAGGTTGTGAGATTCTTAAATAAATTTGATAAGAAAACTATTACAGATATTAACGAACATTTGAGAGGGAAAAAATATTCCCCTGCTGTTCTATTACGTGCTAAGCAAGATATTATAAAAGGTGAAAAAGGAATTCCTGTAGCTACTACTATCAGGCGTGAAATAGGGGAGTGGTTAAGGGGAGAAGTCACACCTACTCAACAGATAGAAGCAGTCAAAAAAGAAAAAGTTTCTGAATACCCACCTGATTGGGATATAGTAGAAGTACAAGAAGCACAATTAAAAGAAGAACCGGCTGTGTTTTTTAGCCAAGTCGAAGATGTATCCAAGAAACAACCTACCAAGAAAACTCCTGAAGAAATAGTCAAGCCTGTAGTTACCGCAGGTGGTAAGCCTGAAGCTACTAAGAACCAAACCCTCACTGAAGCAAACGCACAGGATGATGTTAAATTTCTTACAGCATTTGAAAATGTTTATTCCAAAATAAAAGACAGTTCAGTTTCAATCCGTAAGATACAAAAAGTATTTGAAAAGGAAAAAGGTATTAAGGCGACTCCTAAAGAAAATATTGAATTTAAAATAGACAGGGTTAGGGGTAGTGGTGGTATTGCAAAACAGTTTATTGCTGATAATTTAGAACCTATATTCCAAGACATACGAAAAGGGCGCAAACTCGCAGAGGCAGGCGCAATATCAAGAGGCTTGGAAGATTATCTTATTGCTAAACGTCAGAAGTGGTTATATCAAAACAAGCCCAAATATGAAGATGTTGGGTATTCTAAAGAATGGGCTAACGCAATTGTTAATAAGGTGGAAACTGCCAAAACAAAAACCAATGAATTGATACAACAAAAAGCGAAAGAGATATGGAACTACGGACAACTTCTTAAAGGCATTAAAAAAGAATTTGGTATTATAGATGAAGAATTTGAGAAGATGTTGAAAGAACCTTTTTACGTTCCTTTCTACAGAGATGTTGAAGCGAGATTAATGCCAAGTACGGGACGTGAAAAATTTACTGCAATGACTAGGGGGATTAAAAGGATTAAAGGTTCAAAATCTGGACGCAATATCCGCAATATATATCAGAATCTTATCACAGCCACAAATGAAACTATTGTTAACGCTGCGAGGAATGATGTTTTCAGAACTGTTATAGACTACAGTAAGCGTTCTAAGGAGCTTGAAAAGGTTATTACAAAACTCCCGCCACGTTGGAGAAAAGCAGGGACTATAGAACACCGGACTGAAGTTGATAAAATACTTGCACCTGAATTAGACAAAATTATTAAAGACTTAGAAGCTACAAAAAAGGTTAAAATCAGAACGAGTAAATATCTTGGAAAATATAAAACTGAAAATAAAGAAGTAATGACAATGTTCGGTGCTACTGAGAGTACAAAGGGACACGAAATAGGACATCTTATAGATGAAGATATAATGTCATTACAGAAGTTAGTAAGAATGTACCCCAAAGCATTTAATAAGATTGCTGAAATGAGATACGAAGGTGGAGAGACAGAATTGGGATTTATCAATTATGTAAAGAAGCCTGAAGAAAAAGCTGCTGAATTTGTATCAATGTATATAACTGATAGGGCGAGACTGAATGAAATAGCACCTAACGCTATAAGAGATTTTGAAGCTATGATAAGGAAACATGAAATACTTAAAAAGCTTATTGACATACGACCTTCAAGGGCAAAGGGAATAGATAAAATAACAGAAGATAATTGGATAATGGATACTTCTATTCCAAGAGATGAAGATGTAATAAGTGGGTTTATTGAAGGAAAAATGGAGCATTATAGAGTACCAAAAGAACTTGCAATAGCAGTTAAGAATCTTCACCCTGAACAAATTCCTACTTTATTAAGAGTATTAACTATACCGACATCAATTTTAAGACGTAGTGCGGTTAGTTTAAATATAGATTTCTTCATTCCTAATATGGTACGTGACCAGATAGACGCTTCATTCAATGCTAAAAACATTCCATTTTATGATTTTCTAAGAGGGTTTAAACATTACATATCAAATGATGAAATATCTAAGCAATATCAGAGAATGGGGGGAGCTATGGATTCACCTGAAGCCGGAGTGGAACAATTAAGCAAAAGCGCAAATGAATTGGTATATGGATCAAGGGGTGGACAGTTTCTTGATCCTCATTACTGGCAATCTACGGGATTATTAAAAAAGACTTTTGATTTAATTAAATATATAGGAGCATTACCATTTAGGGGAATATCGGGGCTTGCAGAAGCTTCTGAAATGTCTTCTCGATTAGGAGTATTTGAAAGAGGATTAAAGAGTGGTGACGATATAAGAACATCCGTTCATGCAGCAAGACAAGCTTCTCTTGACTTTCAGAGGTTTGGTACACATGGGAGAGTGCCTAATCAGATTATACCTTTTATTAACGCTGCTATGGAAGGCGTAGATAGAATGGCGCGCTCCGCTTATGAACATCCTAAGAGATTTGCAATGGCTGCTTTTACATATGCAATAGCACCTACAATCGGATTAACTATATGGAACATAAAGAACAAGGAATATAAAAACATTTCAGATAGAGAAAAGCAGAATAATTATATAATAATGAACCCTGTAGGGTCTGGATACTGGAAAATTCCTAAAGGTCATATTGTTAAATTAATAGTTAATCCTTTTCAATTGGCGTGGGAAAGGACATTAGGAACTTCCGAAGGAGACTGGACAGATGTAGCAAGTAGTGTGTTTTCAGCAGCTTCCCCCGTGGATAATCTGGGCACAGTAGTTCCAACAGCATTAAAGCTTTTGGTAGAACCCATTGCTAACTATGATTTTTATTGGAAAAAAGTTATTGAATCTGAAACTGTAAGGGCTATAGGCAAGCCAGGAGAAAGGTATAAAAAAAGCACTTCCGAGACTTTAAAATCTATTGGAAAAGCTTTGAACATTTCTCCAATAATGATGCAGCATGAAATTAATTCTCTCTTTTCTGGATTGGGAAGACACACAATTTTATCTATAGATTGGATATTAGGTAAAACTGGTATTCAGGAAATGCCTGAGATTACAGAAAACAGAATTCCCATACTAAGAAGATTTCGAGGAAAAGCTGAAGACTGGAAAAGTGAGACAGAAAAACACATAAGAGAAATAGAACGGGCTGTATTTAGAATTAATAAACTTTCCGTTAAAAGCCTTGTTAAATATAATAAATATAGTTGGAGTCAGGCTATAAAAGTAAAAATACAGAATAGAAAAATGAAGATAGAATTACTCAAAAAGAAATTAGAACTTCAAAGGGCATTGGGAAAAGAATCTGAATTGCTTAAAACCATCGATGAAATAATGAAAGAGGTGAAAAGATGACCATAGACCTTACTATAGCACTATATGGAGGTGCGTTACTTTTGCTTTGTACTGGAGGGGTATCTTATATAGCTACAAAGCTGGCTAATGGAGGGGGATATTGTAAGAAGCATTTTAAAATTGAGACTACTTTACAGAATCTTGAAAACGCACACAAAGAAGATACTTTACATGATGTTGTTAAAAAAGCGGTTAAAGAGGTGTTTGAGGAGAATGGAAAATGAATATACCCAAGTGGTTAAAAGATATATTTAAAATTGAGGATTTAACGCTTGAGGAAGTTGCTCTTGATTTTAATCATAACAACTATGACCCAAAGAATCCTGCTATAATTAATAATAAGAGGAAGCTGAAAAAGCAGTTACAAAAGAAGAAAATATCCTATAAGCAGTATTCGGCAGCTTGTACTGCAATGAAAAGTGGATGGAAATATCAGGATTTAAGAGATATACCACCAGAGGAGTTTAGCAATAAGATAATAACAGGCAGTTCATTCCAGCAACGAGAGCCATTTACAGATATGTTCCCGCAAGGAGTTGTCAATTGTACCTTACGGAGATGTGTTTGTATCAATTGTAATATTCCCAAAGGATTTACTTTAGAGCATACGAGGAATGACCACATAAAAGCACAGAATGACGGTGAGTATTGGACAGTAGATAATCAATTAAAACCTGTTAGACCATTAAGTCCAAAACGATATGATGAATATGGATTAAGTAAAGACCCGAAAGATTTACCAAGCAAACCATTAAGTCAATCTATTATTATGACAGCAGAGGAAGAGAAAAAAAAGCAGGACAGGAAAGATAAAATATTATCAATTGTAAATGACCCAGACAAATTAAATGAGTTGATTGATAAGGGAGAACAATTGTAATGGCTATTAATATTTACAAACATGCTGATAATAACTCAGCAGGTGGTGGAGATGGTTCATCATGGGACTTGGCTGGTGCTAATGCTGCATATACAGAAGCGGAATTGGAAACCTTTTTGGAGGGGGCTGGAGTTGCAGGAGATGTTATATTTGTTAAGGATTCTATATTTAATCTTGATAGTCATGTCAATTCTTCAGCACGAAACGGTATAGCTGTTTCTCCTATTGCTATTATTGGAGTAAAGGCTGGAACTACAAATGTTGGTGCTAATATAGTTTATTCAGATTGGGCTGTTGATGCTGCTGATAGACCATTCTTTGACAATGTTATTTTTCAATTTAGGGTTGGAGATTATTATAAAATACGAAATATATCTTTTCAGGGTTCTGAATCTCTAAATGTTGTGCTTGGAATTGCTGGTTTAGTTGAAAATTGTAAATTTGAAAATGATATTGGTGTATCATCAGCCTATTACTGCATAAATATTGGCAATTATGGAAGAATTATAAATTGTGAGGTAACATCTATAAACAGCAGAGGTATAAAATGTGGTTCTTATAGTACAATTAAGTACAATTATATACATGATTTGCCAGATGCGGTAAATGGAATAGGAATTGTTATTTCACATTACCCAACAATTGAATTTAATATTATGGATAATATGACAATTGGTGTGTCGGGAGGTGGTTTAATAGTAGCAAAAATTATCAATAACACTTTTTATGATTGTAATACTGGTATAAGCGAAACAATAGGCTGTGTCTGGATTATTATAAATAATATTTTTTCAGATTGTACTACTGCTCCTATGAGTTGGGGTACACAAATCGATAATAATTTCATTTGGAATAATCATATTCATAATTGTGGTGCAAATGTCAATATTGATGAAACAACTTGTTTTCAGGATTATGAAGTAACCACAGGTGACCCGTTATTTACCAATGCAGGAGTGGATTTTTTATTACAGGACACTTCTCCTAACTTAGCAGCTGGTATGTCCATTGACTTAGGAGTTGGATAATGCCAGTTGGATTAAATCAGGGAGCATGGCAACAGGGCACGGGATATACTGCTTTAAATCAGGGAGCATGGCAGGGCTATCCAAATGTAGCACCACCGACTCCAACAGAAGCAGCACCAAGAAACATAGCACAGACACAGACTAAAATATCTATTCAAATAGGTAGCGGGATAGGAATGGCTTTTATCCTGTGGCTGACAGAGATAATTTTAATTTTTAAGATATAGAAAGGGAAACATGAGACTTGCATTTTATAAAGGTGGAAAAGGAATAAAAGGTAGGAAACGCTTTATAACGAAACTTGTCCAATTTTTTACGCGGGGAATTTATGCACATGTAGAAATAGACTTTGGCAAAGGATATAAGCAGAATTGTTTTTCAAGTTCAGGCATGGACAAACCCAGAGGAGTGAGATTTAAGAAAATATCATTCTCTCATAAAGAAAGATGGGATTTTATTGAAATAAAAAGAGTTAATGAGATATTTCTACGAAAAGAATGTAAGAAATATGTTGGGAAAAAATATGATTATCGTGGTGTAATAAATTTCTTCTGGCTAAAGAGAAAACGACATAATCCTAAGAGATGGTTTTGTTCAGAAATTTGCAGCCACCTTTTAGGTATAAAACCCGCACAAATATCCCCAAGTAAAATGTATAAAATTGCGAAGAAGATGTATAATATATAGTACACATTTAATAATTATTTAACCATCCCCACGTTCTTTTGTGTTTTATGTGACTAATTTCTCCAGGTGTTACATTAAACATTTCTGCTAATTCTATTTGTTTGTATGTTCTTGCCATTAATAATAAATTTATCTTTTTTATATCTTTTTCGTTTAATTTTGCATTATAATGATTGTTACCTTTCATTATTGGTCGCCTTCCGTGTTTAATAGTATCCTTTAAATTATTTTCGTGTGTATCCCATCTTAAATTTTCTATTCTATTATCGGTTCTTATTCCATTATTATGACATGCTTCCATACCAGTGGGGCATTTATCAACAAATGTTTCTAATACTAATCTGTGTATTAAAAAGGATTGATTAATCTTATTTTTATGGAGTATAATATATTTATATTCTGTTTTGGAATAAGTGTTTAATTTTAATATTTTTCCTTTTATCCTTCTGGAAACATACTCGTCTTTTCCTAATCTATTTCTGGTATAATTAGAGATGCGTGAAAGACTTTTAATTTTTCCTATATTGCTTACCCGATAATATTTTTCATAATTTTTAACATCTTTCCAAATTTCTTCTTGCATATTTAATCTCCTTATCATATATTATTAATATACTAAATAATTTGTATAAAATAAAGATTTTTATTGACTTTTCTTGTAAAATGTGTTATCTTTAAATAAAAGGAGGAATAAAGATGGAAAGAAAAACCTTGACAATTTCAATAGGTGATGATTTACTTGACAAGATTGAAAACTACAGAACAGAACAAAAGCCACCATTAACAAAAGGGCAATATATAGAAAGGGCTTGTTGGGAAAAAATTAATCGTGATGAACGTAAACAATCCAACCAATAGAAAGGAAACCCTATCATGTTTTCAAATCTATCTGTAAAAAAACTACCTGACAATAATATGTATATCACAGGTTCTTGTTATGGTGATTTATTCAGGGCTACGCTTAATCAGCACAATCCGCCAACAGGCGGAGTTGTCGAATATTTCAGGGATGGCAGGTGGAAGAATATAGAGACTATCAGTAAGGGCACTCTTGGACACCTGTTAAAAGACATAGCCAAAGCCACAAGCAATTCTCATGTAGATTCTGATGCTATGAGTGTGGTATTAAATGCGCTTACGCCGACACAAATATATAACGATAAGTGCCCTGAATGTGATTCTCCTGTGATAAATGGAGTATGTCAGGGTTTTGCTTGTAAGGAGAGATTGTTGTAATGCAACACTATTGGATAATAGAAAATTGTAAGTATTGCGAAGGTTCGGGTTTTGATATTGAATACTATTCGGGTAATTTTGAGGAAGATAAGCTTTGTCCAGATTGTAGGGGTACTCTTTTAGTTGCTGTGAAGATAGTAAATTGTTGGATTAATAATCTTATATATAAAAATGAAAAAAAATTTAGACTTAAAAAACAAGCAAAAAAAGAAATAGAAGAAATATATAATTATAATTGAGACATAAACAGAAAGGATTTACAATGAATAAAGATGAAGAACATGCTGCAAAAAAAGCTAAAACACATACTATTTATAAAACAAAAAAAGGGAAGCGAGTGCCTGGAGTTACTACTATTACAGGAGTTATGGATAAGCCAGCTTTAAAGTATTGGGCTAATACTATTGGCTTGCAAGGAATTGAAGTTAAATCTTATGTGGATGAACTTGCGGAAATAGGCACACTCGCACACTATATGATTGGGTGTCATTGTAAAGACACAAAACCAAACTTAGATGATTATTCAAAAAATCAGATTGATCTTGCAGAGAACAGTTACATTAAGTGGATGGAATGGCAAGAACAAACAGGGTTTATTCCCACAAAAAATGAGTTACAACTTGTTTCAGAAGAACATTTATTCGGTGGTACGATAGACCTTATCGGAACGATAAAAGATAAGGTTGTTCTTGTAGACATTAAAACTTCTAAAGGTGTTTATGGAGAACATAAGACACAGGTTGCGGGTGGATATAAAATACTTACTGATGAAAATGGTTTTAATGTTGAGGAAGTTATTATCACCAGAGTTGGAAGAAACGAAAATGAAGGTTTTGAACAGATAAATATTTCAACAGAGGAATGTGCATTACATCAAAAGAGATTTAAAATATGCAAAGAACTTTATGAGGTAAACAAAGAAATCAACAAAAAGAAATAGGGGTTTTATATGATATACCAGAAAATACAGGCTTGTCGGGATGCTATAAAAAAGTCCAATTTAGAAAAAAAGGGGTGGAATGAATATTCCAAATACAAATACTATCTACCAGAACAAATTGATGCTTTGGTTTATAGTGCCTGTCTGGAACAAAAACTATTCTATAAATTTGATTTATTGAATGGTGAATATGGATTGTACGGACAATTAACGGTTATAGATTTGGAAAGCAAAGAAGAAGCTATTTTTTGTGCCGCAACTGAAATACCTCAAATTACCGCAACAAATGCCTCACAGCAAATGGGCGGTGCTATGACATTTGTAAACCGCTACCTATTAATGTTTGCCTTTGATATAGTAGATAATAATTTAGACTTTGATACATTGAAACCAAACAACAAAAAACCAGAACCTGATAAGAATTTTCAATTTAACAAAATAATTAATCTTGACCAAGTAACCGAAATACAAGACGAGATTAAATGTAGGCAAGGAATTGATGTGCCGAAAATGCTTGCATGGTGTACTAAAGCGTGGGGCTATCCGGTGAATGAGATAGCCGATATACGATCTAAAAATATTGAAGCGATTATGACAATGATTCAGAAAAAACCGTTGAAAGTTAAATAATGCTACGTTACCAAAAAAGCAAATATCATAGCAAGCGTTGTAGGTGCAATCAGGGGCACATGCATGACAGCAAGGGAGAGGCTGGATATTGTAATGATCTTGCCTTACGTGTTATAGCTGGTGATCTTGCAGAATATGTTATACAGAAACGCTTTGAGCTTCACGGCAAGAACAGTAAAAAAGTATGTAACCATTATGTAGATTTTCTATTAACTGACTTTGACGGCAAACAGGAGGTGCATGAATATAAAGGCGTCAAGACAGCCTTATGGAAGCTAAAGAAAGCACTCTTTGAACATGAATATCCTAATATACCATATATAGTTATTTACCATAAATAGCGACTGAGGAAACAGATAAATGAAGGCTAATTTTACAGAACAGAGGGGTAGTAATGAATCCAAACGAAATAAATGAGATATATTTAGGACGTAATAAAATTAAAAAACGCACAAATGTATTCTTCTATGAAGCGATGTTGCCACCAATGAGAGCTATTGCTAAAAAGAAATATGGTAAAGCAAGTGCTTCTTTGTTTGCATTTATGGCTTCTCATAAAGAATTAAAGAAAAATGGTATAGATTTTAAGTTATTGTTAAATAAGGATAAAAAGGTGTGTATTTCTACATGCGGTTAGTTAGTGTAAATAAATTTTTCTCTGGAGGTTATATGCAAAGCCTATTTGCAGAAGTTGAAAAAGAAATTCCTTTAATACTGGAATATAGTGATGATGGAAGATATGCTTGGCCTGAACGGTGGGCTTTGCTCGAAGCTAAGGTAGAAAAATTGACTTCCACCAACACATCAAGCCCAAAATTACCGGATATTGAGGAATTATACAAGGCTATTCCGTTTCCAAAAGACGAAAAGGAATGCGCAATGTTCTGTGCTGGTTTAGCGGAAGCTCATAAATTTATAACCGGTGAAATCGGGCGTTGATCGTCCGTTGTTTGAAATTCCGTTTTGAAAAGAATATTATAAAGGAGGCTAAAGTGTCATTGAATAGAATGTTGATGAATGAATACGAAAAGGAAACGGGCAAACAGGCTATATATATTTCTAAGGGCGTGACCCGCCATTTCTTATCGTATGTAGATTGGTTAGAAGATCGCCTCCTTAAAGCTTTGGTAGCTCAAAACTCCACATCAAACAACACCGCCAGTCTGCCATGTCCTTATCATTCATTTAGTAGACATTGCAGTAATGTATCAAAGGATGTAAAACGATATTGTCAACGTAAACCGTGTCTAATTACACAGCAGACATAGCGGGAACGTTGAACGCAATCGCTTTTTGACTGTAGGCGGTTGCAAAAGAAAGGTTAAATTATGAATAATGTAAGCGAAGGAAGGTGTCCGTATTGTTCAAACATCTTCACAGTTAAAACAGAAATTTTTGACAGGGCGGAAACCCCGCAACCGCAGAATACTAAGGAACAAAGCGACAGTTCGGCTTCGCCCGTTCAACAGCTAAAGTCTAAAATTGCCGATTATGTTTGTGCTGAATTATTAATAAGCAAGCATGAGGATAAATATAAAAAAGTGTTGTCTGCTATAGAGTGTGCAACTTCAGACCTTTAGCAGACGTTGTTTTACATTTTTGCTCTTTATAATTGTAGTTTGTACAGGAGAATATTAATGAATTGTCCAAATTGTTTTGAAGATAAATTATACCTTGATTATCCGCCGAGAAGTGGAACACATAGAACTGCAACTTGTCAGAAATGCGGTTATGTGTGTTCTGTGCAACAGGATATAGAGGAATCACAAAAACGCCAAACAACACGCAAAGGTAAAAATTGATGGAGCCAACTTCTACCATTTGCCAACGTTGTACGCAATAATTTTTTCCTGGAGATTATATGGGCGGCAGGTATCAAGTAGTTAAGGAGGGGAGCTGGAAGTATCACGTTATCGATACTCAGTCTCGTATCAAACTTGGTTTCGGTGAAGTGGGTCAGGAAGCCATGTTGGTTACGTATTCAAAGTTGGTGGCTGACATTTGCGAAGCCGCCCTGAATGCTAATGTAAAAAAAATTACAGCGTACAACAGCCCTATAGTGTACGCTGACGCAAATGCGGAAGACCGCACTTCACCATAGGACGAACCGTTGTGTGTAAAATTTAGAGCTTTTGTATTGTAATCGCAAAATACTGAACGGAGTTTTTTATGCAAGCTTATATCGGAACTAAAATTATTCTCGCTGAACCGATGGGTGATGTTGCTTTCGGTCGGCAGTTTAAAGGTACAACCCCTGCTGAAAACACAGAAAGTGAGTCAGGGTATCATGTGCAGTATTCAAATCCCGATGGTACAAAGTATGATAGTTGGAGTCCGAGAAATGTTTTTGAACGGGCGTATCGTGAAGTATCTGCTGATGAAAAGGAACTTATTAACCAGTAACCCGTATTTTGCTGATAATATGGAAGCTCTAAATTCAACACACAACACACAAAGGTTTACATTTGGAGAAGCCAAACGCCAACCATTTGTAAGCCGTTGGACAAAATGGCAGCTTGATTGTAGTCTGCCAGAAAGGTAGTTGATTTGAAAGAAACAATAATTAATACAATAACAGGTTTTTATTTCGGGAGTGTTCTAAACTGGTTCACAGGACTTAATCCTATGAATTGGGAATTTTGGGTTATAGTAGTTCCGGTAGCTGCTGGCTTTATACTGTCAAGTCTGGCAGAGGATTAATATTGAACGCTGCCACTTCGTCCAACAAATGCAGGATTGCCATTGATAGAGCCAACGGCATCCTTGCATCGGACGTTGTGTAACATAATTTAGTCGAAAGGAAAAAAATGAAACGTAAATTTATAGTAAATTCACCTACTGGCAACGTTAGATTATTATTAACAACCCAAAAAAATGGGTTTTCATTATGGGATATACAAGGAGCGCAATGGATATTAGATGCTTCTGAAATTAAAAATGATGGTATTATAAGGATAACCACTCCGCAACATTCTAAAGATATACATGATCGTGTTTGTATCAAAAGGATAGCGGCCGGTGAATTTAAGATTTTAAATAAGGAAACGACTAAATGACGATCACACAACACGCAAAGGCTATCATTTACAAATCAAAACGACAGCCCTTTGCGGAACGTTGTCAATTCAAAATATTATAATACAATTTTCTGAAAGGAGTATATAATGGGACGTGAAATTCGTAAAGTTCCAGCCGGATGGGAACATCCGAGAAATGAACAGGGGCATTTTCAGCCTTTGTGTGATGAGTCTTTCAGAGAAGCCGCACAAGAATGGGCTGATAATTTTATTAAATGGCAAAACGGGACACATGAAGATATTGTAAAAGACCCGGCTCTGAAAACAAAGTATCCATTTTATTGGCAATGGACAGGTTCTCCCCCTGATGAAGAATATTATAGGCCAGAGTTTGATTCAGAGCCTAATTGCTTTCAAATATACGAAACTGTTTCAGAAGGCACACCCGTAAGCCCCGTTTTTGATACTAAGGAGGAGATGGTTGTGTGGTTAGTATCTGAAGGATATGGTAAAGAGCAGGCTGAAAATTTTGTGAAAAGTGAATGGGCTCCTTCCATGATTTTCTCACCTGGGCGGGGTATTGAAATGGGTGTACATGCTATGTCTAACGAAAATTGTAAAACTAATGAATCTTGACAACAGCAACCAACACGACAAAGGTTGCAACGGTTAAGTAATATGAAAGCGTACCGCAGACAACCCTTTGCGGAACGTTGTTTGAAATTCCGTTTTGAAAGGCAAATATTGTATGGCTGAATTTGAAAAGAATATTGAAACTTGTGCAGGCTGTGTATTGTATTGGCTATGTTATAATCTAGACGGACTGCCGCCATGTGCTTTGGTAGCTCAAAACTCCACATCAACCAACAAATCAAGCCCAAAATTACATAGGTTTGAGGAAATATTAAGCGGATGTCAACCACCATTTGGAAAGCAATCGTCACGAAATTACATATCAGGTATGCGATATATGTATAATTTTATAGTCGGTGAAATCGGGCGTTGATCGTCCGTTGTCGGAAACTAAAAGTTCAAAACGATTATTATAGGAGCACTTATGAATATAACATGGAATTGCGTAAGCTGTAATAGGGAGTTAAAGCCAGCCCCTACTGATATTGGGCATACTGATTGTGGTGAGCATGGTAAAATATGTTTTGATTGCCTTGATAGGCTTTGCTATGTAGTGCGAGCTGTTCGTGCTCAGGAAAATAAGGAAGCTGAACTCCCCGCATCCGATAACACACCGCAGCCTGAAATTTTGCAAGAAGTTGCGGATAAATTAGAGGAACTAAAGTGGGACTTTGAGGCTGGTGATGAATTAACCGAGCATCATGTTCAACTTTTTCGGATGGCATTGTCTGGTTGTATTGCAAAACTATCAGGCGATGCGTAATCCGGTTGAGTGTTGATTTTAACGAGCCTATTTTGTAGGCCGCCAAAGAAAGGTGATTTATATGAGTTTTAATGTTAGTGATAATCGCTATTTTTCTGATTCTGTCTTTGAACTCCGCTTATAGGAGAATGTTATGATCGAAAATTTAAAAAAGTACAGTCTTGGTGGAAACTGGGTACGGGTTAATGGGGCGCTTACATGGAATCCCAAAATGGAAGAAGATGTTTTCGGTGAATATTACAAAGTTTCCGATGTAGATGAAGCATTGCGCTCCACATCTCCCAATACGCAAAAGGCTACAATTGATTTATCTGATGTGCGAAATGCTCTTGAACTATACTGTGACATAACGCAAGGTCAAATAAATTATGTCATGGATGCAATGGAAAAAATAGCGCATGGCAGTTGATGATACGTTGTCTTCTGAATTTGTAGGCTGTCAAAAGAAAGGGTAATGGATATGTATTTCTGGAAAGTGAGAATGGTTTCATCAAGCGAATATCATGTTATTGAAACTCGCTATGTAAACGAGCCTGAGTATGTACTTGCAAAATGTTCTGGGCCAGTACCAGCGAACGATATCGCCATCGCGATGCGAGTTTCACAATCCCTTCGCTCTGGTCGTGACGGTATTAACAGCTCTATTTCTGCAATCGAATGTGCATTGCATGTTTTTAAGGCAGAAATGGCGGCGGCAGAACAAGGGAAAAGCCAATCACTGAATTGTAAAGAGGTGCAAAATGAAAGTTAAATTTGAGCTTGGTTCAATTGATAAAATAGGTTTTTTTATAATGCCTGAAACTGATTTTGAGGCTGAATTAATCAGTCGAGTTTTTCAGCGCAATCGTGGAGTTGATGGGTTTGTAAAATGTGGTCTAACTCCTGCGGACGTTCAGGGTTTGCGAGTATATTCAGCATGGTGGGATTGCGATTCTTCTGAATCAACCACTACATCGAGCACAAACTTTCCTCTAACTTTTGAACAGGCACGAAACAAATTGTTGAATCGCTCGTTTGCAAAACATATACCGGAGTATGTTGAATCAATGCTGAAAAGTTTTTACGACATTATAGTCAAAAACTTCGGGCGTTGATTGTCCGTTGTTGAAACAATTATTATAGGAGGTTTCAATGAAAAAATTAATCAAACAGTTGAATCTTAATCTTGCTGACAAAGCTGATACTATTAAGCGTTTATTTTGTGCGGCGATATTAACAGAAGGGGTGGATGTTTCCGCCAGGGTGCTTGGTCATTATAATGCCTGGGAGAGCGACCTCAAATTAGTGGAAGCTGAACTCCCCGCATCTCCCACCAAAAAACCAAGCGATTTGTTTTGTAAATTGGAGCTGTGTGAAAATTCTATCGAAATCAATGGTAAATTATATGAAAGCGCTTTTTGCGTGGGTTGTTTCCGAAGTAAGACCACTATCGGCGATAGATTTAAAATGAAAAAACAAAAACAAATCTCCTTTTTCTTTTAGCATTTAGTATAACAGGAAGGAATCTTTTTATGGAAAAATCTTGCAAGTTAACAATTGCTTATACAGTAGATTCTGTTTCATTTAGATTTGACACACAGAATAGACCCAATGTATTTGAATTGTTGGGTATGCTTCATCATGGTATAGACCACGTAAAAGAGCACATTAAAACACGTAATACACCGACAAAAAAGAATAAAAAGAAAAAATAAATCAGGTTTTTTCTGTGCAATATGTTATATTATAAATAACGCACAAAGGGAAGAATCCACTATGACAATAATGAAACGGTTAGCGTTTAGGTTCCGCACTGCAAAGTGCCACCAGCTATTAAATAGGGCGTATAATCTTCCCTGTGCGTGCGTTCTTGCCGTTTCTCATTTTTGCACAGGGAATTATCAGTATGCCAAAACGTTTTACCGACACGATTAAATGGAAAAAGCGGTTCTTTAGGGAGCTGTCTAATAATTACAAACTTCTATATCTTTATATTTTAGATAATTGCGACCATGCTGGAATATGGGAAATTGATTTTGACGAGGTTCAATTAAAATTAGGAGTTAAGTTTGACCAGAAAGAAGCTCTTAATAAACTCAACAACAGGGCAATTGAGTTTGATAATGGTGATAAGTGGTTTATACCAAAGTTTGTATCGTTTCAATATGGTGATGAATTAAATATGAAAGTTAAAGCTCAATGGAGTGCTATACAATTAATAAAGAAATATAAACTTGAACAATACTTAGAGACGGAACTACCCTTTGAATAAATCCGTATCTATATCTTTATATATATCCATAGATGAATCTTTATCTTTGTTCTTATCTTTATCTTACAGGGTTAGAATATGGTAAGGGTTATAAGGGTTATAAGGGTTATAAGGGTTATAAGGGGTAAAAAGTTTTATAAGAAAGTATATCTTAGAACGTATGGATAAATTATCAGGAATAATGAAAAGAAAAAATAGTAAAACAGCATTCACCATAAACGGACATTCTATAAGGTGGACTTTTATTTGGATGCTCAAAAGGAAGCGGAAATTAGATGCTTATTTAATAGATAGGATATTTTTTATAGTAGCGCAAGAAACAAAAGGCGATCCAATTCCTTATATAGTAGGTGGGTTAAATCAGGGCTGGCTAATACAAAAGGCTATGAATGCACCAGACAAATACGATCCAAGATTTATAGACAGATGGATACAAGCGAATATTTATAAATGATTGCTAAAGAACTTAAAGAGAGATATACTTCTACGGTAAAGGAGTAATAAATGAAAACGCTTGAAATGGAAGTGCTTTTGGCGAGGCATTTTAATTTTAGGCAGAATATTATTGTTCCCAATGTATCATGGGGCTTGTTTTTTCGGCATGAACTGGACTTGCTTATCATTACAAAAGCCCGTTATGGCTATGAGGTTGAGATAAAAGTGAGCAAGCAAGACCTTATAAAAGATAGAGAAAAACCGCATAAGCATGAGAGTAAAAGGATAAAGGGGCTTTGGTTTGCAATACCACAATCACTATTTAAGTATCAAGAACACATACCAGAGAGGGCGGGAATAATTGTAGTAAATGAAGATAGAAATGTATCGTCATGGCTTAGATGTGAAAGAGAGCGATATCCAAAAACTATGAACAAATACAAATTTAAGGATAGTGAGATAATGAAACTGTGTAGACTTGGCACTATGAGAATATGGGCGTTAAAAGAAGCCATTGTTAATTATCAAGAACCATATTTAGAGTAATGTGTTGTAAGTAAATTTTAACCCATAGGAGAGAGGGTTGTGGAATTACCAGATAGAAAAGATTGTATTCATGCGCCAGTTTGCAAATATGATGATAGTATGTGCCCTATGGAATGTGGCTATTTTGAAACTCGCCCCCCTGACAGTATAACACAACTACCGGAAGAAATAGCCATTGAGCGTATAAAGGCTGGAGAGTCGGTTAAGCAGGTATTTGATGACTATGGGTGGGATACAAAGAGAATGGGTAGTAATAATGGATAAGCTTTCTCAGAAGGAGAAATTGTTAAAGCTATTCAGGGATAACGGGAATATGTTATCTTTGGGAATGATACTTAAAACCGACTTAGCTGATGAATGGCGGGCACGTTTAACAGAATTGAGACAAGATGGATACAATATACCCTAAAAATCCTTCAAATAACCTTTATACCCTGATTGAACGAGATGCCGTAGAAGCTCATATAAAGCCCCTGAGCGAAGGCAAACCAAAAGACACCCACAGCACACCTAAGCCGGATACCGTAGAACGTAGCTATAAGGATTTAACCTGTAGTGAGAGAATAGCATTTTGTACTGAAGTCGCACAGGGTTATCCAAGAGAACACAACCAATATGCAAAAATAGAATCTCAGATAGAGGGGTTAAAGGCTAAGTTATGAATAAAAAGGTTCTACATATAACTAGTTGTCGGAAACTAAAAGTTCAGAACGATTATTATAAAGGAGTTAATTTTGGAAGGTAAAATATCAATGGGTAGATATACACAAGGGCCGTGCTATATTGAAATATGTGATAATACTCATAGAAGATTAATTAATGTAACAATGTCGGAAGAGGAGTTTGCTAAAGCACTAACGGGTTTGGGTGATAGGAAAGCAAAATTAACACTTTATTTCAAGGAAGCTGAACTCCCCGCATCCGACAACAAACAAAATGTGCCATTGGAATATGAGGAATGGACGGTGAGGCAATGTGCTAATTATGACAAGTGTACTGTTAAAAATAAGAATTTACATTGCTATGCGAACAAACCATGTTTTATATAACGGCACATATTTGTCATACGTTGTTTTCAATTCGCCTAAGATGAAAGGAGAAAGTTAAATGAAACATAAAGTGAAATTACGAACAGAGGCTACAATTGCTTTGCTTGCTAAGTGCCATGCTGAAATCGAAATAGTCGTTAATAGAATAGATAGTCTGCGTAAATTACAGGCTGAAATTAAAGTGGTTATAGCGCAACAACAGGCGAAAAAGGATTAATAAGGAGTAGATATGTATAAAATTGAAAAAAAAGTACCGATTCCTTCGGGAAGAAGAAACAAGGACGGTGTAATAAATACTATAGAAAAAATGGAAATTGGCGATTCAGTGAAATTACAAGACAAAAAACAAATAGGAGTCTGGCGGGAAGTGGCGCGGCGATACGGATACAAATTAATAAGCAGAACTAAACCGGAATATCGTGTATGGCTTTTAAGCAATTCGCCAAAAGAACATTTGAAAAGAAGTGCAAAAGGAAGTTAAGCCTTCCGCATTTCCCAACACAGCGCAGCTTGCAATTGCTTTCGTTCAAGAGATTGCTATGATTAATCCGTTTTCAGCACACACTGATTCTCTAACTGATATAGTAAATAAGGCTATCAAAGTTTTGCGTAGCGCAACAGACAAGCGTGCGTGAAACGTTGTGAACAATGGCAGCTTGATTATAGGCCGCCGAAGAAAGAAAAAAAATGAGAAGAAAAATACGAAAAAGCAAACCATGTGTTCTTTGTAAAAGAAATGGTAAATGTTCAATCATAATAAAAGTATGTGATATGTTT
>Ga0209986_10000116_pt1 | contig 71002 bp, 63 predicted proteins | sample BlataG_FD_183168 | JGI IMG/M metagenome (GOLD analysis project Ga0209986, IMG submission 183168) | Deep subsurface microbial communities from Black Sea to uncover new lineages of life (NeLLi) - Black_00105 metaG (SPAdes) (version 2) | ecosystem: Environmental > Aquatic > Marine > Oceanic >... | reverse complement strand
TGTGTGTGTGTGTGTGTGTGTGTGTGAGAGAGAGAGAGAGAGAGAGAAATTCATTGATTAGTGAAAGGAAAAAACTCAAATATTATTACAGATTACGTATACAACCAAATCAAGCTTATGTAGTAATACCCTCCTTGACTATATCGTATGGAATAGCAGTGATACTCTCCATCTGCACATTTTCCAGAATAATCCCCTCAGTACGTGGTCCAGCAGGCTGCCTCTTAGTCTTTGGCACAGGTTGACCAGCAGCACGAGCAGAGTGCTTCTTCTCATCATTACTCTTGCACCTCTGCAAGAAGTCCTCACGGCAACGGCTAGGTACAACATGCTCTACACGGACATGGAAACGTTTCTTAATGTATCGGCCATTGACCTGCTTGAGCATTTCTACGCCGACAGCGCGCTTCGTGACGTTCCAGACGCGGCCGGTCTTTCCATGGTAGTATTTGTATGGCATGCCACTTTGTACTGCAGAATTAACCTTGACGTCGACAGAATCGCCTACCTTGTAGTTACGGAGGTAGGTACCCAGGTTGATTGTACCATGTTGTCTAAAGCCTCTCTTGAAGCTGTATCTAGTGCCTTTTCTGTATCCTGCTCCAGCTGGCATTTTGTATAGTTATTTGCTTAGTCTGCAGTAGTAGTATTTATGGAATAAGAGGAGACAGAGAGAGGATGTGAGATGTATGGAATGAATAAGGGGGGATAGAGAGAGACCAGGAAACAACAACATCATCAGGTCGGGGGAGAGATGTCGGCCGGCGGGGATGGTCATCAGTTCCAACGTGGACACGTAGGAGATGATATGGGCGCTATGCATTGCAACTAGATAACTAGATCATATGTACGTTTGAAATGCAATGAAGCGCAGTATGCATAGGTGGAATTTCTCCTCTTTCCCGAATTCTGATGGTGGTGATGATGTCTGCAGGCGTAACAAAATTAATGTGCGGTATACTTACCTATCCAAATAGCACCTACAAGTTGATGCCAAAGAGAAAGCACGTTGTTTGGCTGCGGCCTGGTTTTTGTAGCGAACAGAGTGAGTGAAGGTGGCCTGGGTCTAAAGAGTGACTTTCTCTGGACCCAATTTCCACGCCTATATAGGAGAGAGACTAAAAGATTATCGTCAACTGAAAGAAATCTCTCTCACTGAGACATCAAGAGGACGCTGTAAATTAGAATTAATAGAGAAAACCAGAATGCAGTCCTCCATGGCAGGCCAAGCATTGAAGGCCAGACCAATCTCCAGGAGCAGCTTTAGAACTTCCACCTCTCGTGGATCTAGACTTATTGTACAAGCTAAGATAGATCTCCAGGGAGGCCCACGCATCATTAGAGGCAAATGTTTCGTCACTAGAGATGTAAGTCTACATTCAATTCTCACCGACAGAGAGAGCGAGGGTGTTTACTTCTCTCTTCTCTTATTAAACCGTCATTTTCCTTCTTCCCTATCAACGCACCTATCCCTACTCCATATATCTATATAAAGAACATTGATACAGATCAAATTATTCCAGCAGAGTATCTTACCTTGGTCCCATCAAAGGTACGTCCAAACAATTGCCAAACATCCCCCATCATTATCCTTTATTCCAACCAACCAACCAACCAACCAACCAACCACCATCCCCGTATACATATATATACAGCCTGATGAATATGAAAAGCTCGGATCATATGCCTTAATTGGCCTTCCAGACGAAGAATACCAAACTAGATATGTCGAATCCGACAGTATGAAGACCGATTACCCAATTGTCATCGGGGGTGAAAACTTCGGATGTGGCAGTTCCCGTGAACACGCCCCAGTGGCGATGGGTGCAGCTGGAACTAAAGTAGCTGTATGTCAAACATATGCACGTATTTTCTTTAGAAATTGTGTATCAACAGGAGAGTTGTACCCCGTAGAGACTGATCTTAGATTGTGCGATGTGCTAAAGACGGGAGATGAGGTGGAGGTGGACATGGTGGCGGATGTATTGACTGATCTGAAAAGTGGGAAGCAGTATAAGTTGAAGCCTTTAGGTGAGGCTGGGCCAGTGATAGATGAGGGAGGGATATTTAATTTTGCCAGGAAGGAAGGGATGATTAAGACTGCTGACGTCTGAAGAGGAGAAGGGAGTAGCAGCTGGGAGAGGGATTATGTCATGAGGTTATGCTTTTCATAATATGTTTACGGCGTTGAACGATCAAAGTAGTTGTTTTCTAAAGCAATAAAATTCACTCAAGCGATCGCATACATATCGTGTAGACGTTACAATACTTCCAAGACTTTGATATGGAGACTACTGTAGACATTGAGCAAGGCGCCATCGTGGCCGATGTTATGAACGGGACTCACGACCCAGCAACGGATGTTGGGTCGATGACAGACGAACTGAAGAATAATGCGCCACATTTCATGGAAAATGTGCTCAAACTAAGGAGTGGCAATAGGTACAGTAAAAATCCCAGTCATCGCCCTTCCTTCTCTCCTCTCTCTCTCACACACATACACACCAGTCATACGCATCTCCCTTCCTCCCTCACTCACACACACACAGGTCCGAGCTTGAATCGACCCTATCTACTCGTACAAGCACCAAAATCATGAACGAAATAGCCAAAACCATGTCTGGAGCCACAGAAAGATCCCTCGACAAGCGCACTTCATTTATCCAATACAAACAACTCCAAAATGTCACCTTGGAGTGGAAGAACCTCACATATCAACTCTGGGTTGGCAAAGGAAAGAATAAATACCTAAAAACCATCCTCAATGGAGTCTCAGGAGCTGTTCCATCAGGCAGACTTGTAGCTGTTATGGCCCCCACTGGTGGAGGGAAAACATCTCTCATCAATGCTCTAGCTGGCCGTGCTGCCAAGGGCGGCATCTTGAGCGGAGAGATTCTAGTCAATGGAGCGCCAAGAGATAGAAACTTTAGAGGCATATCTGCATATGTCATGCAGGACGATCTTTTATTTGCCAATCTTACAGTAAGAGAAACCCTTGAATTTGCAGCGAAAATGAGGCTGCCGAGGGAAGTTTCTGATGATACTAAAAAGGCTCTGATGGAGGAGATTATTAGGGAACTGGGACTGACAAAGGCGGAGAATACTTTTATTGGAAATGAGTTTAAGAGAGGAGTGAGTGGTGGTGAGAGGAAGAGAACTAACATTGCAATTGGTAAGTTACAATTGTTTTATCTGCCCCCCCCCCCTTCTTCTTCTTCGCTTCCCCCTCTCTCAACCTCAATAAACTAACCAACCTACTACAATATATATTACAATTACAGAGTTATTAAGCAACCCAGCAGTTATATATGCGGATGAACCCACCAGCGGTCTCGATGCCTTCCAAGCCCAAAACGTCATGGAATGCCTGTTCACTCTCTCTGCTGGAGGACGTATAGTAATGGCCACCATCCATCAACCTAGATCATCTATTTATAAGATGGTAGATTTATTATTATTGCTCAGTGAAGGACTACAGCTGTATTTTGGACCTGCTAGAAAGGCAGTGGAGTGGTTTTCTTCCCTTGGGTACCCATGTCCTGTGCAATTTAATCCAGCTGATTTCTTCTTGGATTTGGTGAGTGTTGATTATAGGTCGGAAGAGGCGGAGAATGTATCAAGGAGACGTATTGAGCTGTTGACTGGTGTGTTTGCTACTGATGGTGTCAAGAAATTTGCTCCTTCTGTTGAAGGCTCCAACCAGAATCTTGAAAGTAATAACAACAATAGTAGTAATGGCAGTGGTACAAATGGTGCTGCCGCCGCCGTCGGTGGCTCCCCAACAGCCACAGCTGGTGAGAAGAAAGGAAAGAATCAGATTGGTGTTGCCCCCTCCCGTTTTCCCAACACTCCATGGACTGAATTTGGTCTGTTGCTGGGCAGATCTTGGAAACAAGCATCCAGAGAACGTCCCACTCAAATCATCACCATAGTCCAGAGCATCGTCATTGGTCTTGTCCTGGCAGGACTCTACTCAGACATTCCCAAGGATACCACTGGTATACAAGATGAGACTGGATTATTGTTCTTTGTCACTATCTTTGCAGCATTTGGTGCCATGTTTGCAAGTTTGACCACATTCCCTGCAGAGCGTGGTGTTGTCAACAGAGAAAGATCAGCCAAGGCATACCACGTATTGCCTTACTACCTGGCAAGGTTCATATGTGACATTCCACTGCGTGTAGTACAAGCCTTGTTGTTTGGATGCATTGTGTATTGGATCGTAGGACTCAACCCATCAGCTTCTGCCTTCTTTATATTCGTAGCTCTCTTGTTTGTCGAAGCACTGGCATCTCAGGGGCTGGGTGTAGCCGTCTCTGCTGTGGCTCCCAATGAAAAGATGGCATTCGCACTAGCCCCCGCTCTCACCGTCATCCTCATTTTATTTGGAGGCTTCTACGTCAATGCCGACACCATCCCGGTGTGGCTATCTTGGGTCAAGTACCTCTCTCACCTGTTTTACGCCTTCATGGGACTGTCCATCAATAATTTCAAAGGAAGGGGCGGATGGTCATGCACCTCCACTGGAGAGATGCAGCAAGAAGCTGCCGTTGAGGAAGCAACTGGGTGTGAAATCACTGGTGATGAAATCTTGGACAGGCTTGGTATGAGCGATTATGACTTGTGGATGGCGTTTGTTGGCTTGTTGGGGCTGTTGGTATTCTACAATACCTTGGGCTATCTATTTTTGAGGTTGACCAAGCCGCGGTACCTTCCGTTGGCAGTTGAGCCAGCAGAAAGTGGTAGCGTTGAGAAGAAGAAGGCTTGATGATGATAAGGTTTTTAAATAGAAGATAATGCTGATTTTTATTAATAGAGAGTGATGCTGTATTACTACTATTATTATTAAGTAAATAATTCTGTGTGTTTTTATATGTTGTTCTTATAAGAACAATATAAATGTTGTTGGAGTGTACATTAAGCAATCTTAGCTTCAAACATTTTGAGAGGTATTTAAATTTATGTAGTTGTTTCCAAATTTCCCTTCCCCCCACAAATTTTCTTTTTGAATATTTATCAGAGGAGGGTTCATCTCCAAGTCTTCTTTTAACTCCAACAAAATAGCTTCTCAATCACCACATAATTGCACCTTGATAAATGGGCCATTGCCAGACACAACTTCCCCATGTCAAGATCAAGCAATGTTTCACTTTGTTCCCTAAGTTCACTATACGTCATACCTCTCAGTATCAGAATCTTCTCTTGGAGATTGATCTGTTGTTTGTTGGGATTCATCCTCTCAATGTTTGGATGCCATACCAATGGCGATTCTGACAACACTGATGCCTTTATATCTATGTCCATTCCTTCCCCCCTCCTCTTCTTCTCCCGATCTCCTCCTCCGTCTATTTCCACCACCACTTCTTCTTGCTTCTTTTTATCAGGGGACACAACAGGCTCAATCAAGTCTTCCACAAATGCAGTAACATGCTGCCACTTCTCATCCGACAGCCCCAACTCCTTCCAATTGTACCCCCTCCCACTGATAATAGCAGCGGCCAGATAGCTCTCTGCCGTGCTCATTCGGATGTTTCTCCTATGTGCAATCTCTTCCAAGCTCACCCCTTGTTCTACATGCTCTTGCCATAGAGATAATGGGGCTGGGGATAGACGGGAGAGTACAGTACCGCAAGGTATTGATCCCTCTTTGTTCATTATATCTACAATAGCTTGTTGTTGTTCAGGATCTACTACCTCCATTGCTTGCTGTTGATTGTTGTTATCATTATCGTAATTATTGTCACCACGATTCTGTCCCTGTTGCTGCCCCTGCTTCTCAACAGCCATCATCATGGTGTTGTTGGTATTATAAAGGGGTACCATTTCCCTGAGAGCTTGGTACACCAACAAAGATGCATACGTATCATTAGCAGCGTATGTCTTTTGTATTTCATTTAGAAATGGCGATTCCCAGTTACTGCATCTTGTATCAGCGCTCTTATCAAGACTTTTATGAAACAACCTGGACACCAAGGCATTTAGTGCCCATTTTGGTTGTTGTTCTGGCAACCTGGCTACGGCGTAGTAGGACAGGTCCACAATGCCCTGGCATTCAAGCTTGAAATCTCGTTGTACTTTGAGTGCATCTAGATGAGCTCCGCAGCCTACTTTGGCAATGGAAGGGGAGGAGAGGAGATGTATGAGGGACGGGGTGATGCCAGAGTGTGTTATATGAAGGAGAAAGACTTCTTCCTTGCTGAGAGGAATGTTGGTAGTGCTGGTAGAGGGTTGTGATAGTGATGATGACGATGATGTTGTTGCCATCGTTGATGATGCCCTCCCTTCTTTTGTTGTATGTACGATTTCTGGACAGAATTGCATGACTGCTACAGGTCTAGGAGTCTCTCCTGATTGGTAGGTAACTCTCCACTCAATATCCCATCCTAGAGTGGTGCAACCAGACTCTAACATGGCTCTGCAGCAGGTTTCAACAGCCAAGGAGGTTCTGGCATATATTTTGGTTCCGTTGAACTGTAGGGGAGGTTTGGATGAAGATGGAAGTATTTGGTGTTGTTGTCTGTGATTGGGGTCTGAAGATGGGGTGAGGAGGAGTTTGAAAGGGAGCTGTCTTTTGGGTTTGGTTGAGGAGGGTTGCTGTTGAACTATGGGGCGTTGAAGGGAGTTGGGTGGCGGTGGGGCATTCTCCATTGTCGGGAGTGTTGTTTAGACCAGAGAATCCGTCCCTTTTTATGTTGATGTATGGGTGGTTTATGGTATGCACGGCATAGACAGCACTGCAGAAGGGGAAGCACAGTGCAGATTGAGAATATTGCTCTTGTTCCAATTTGATCCTTAAAACTCAAACCTAGGAGGGTGGGTCTAGCGGCCGATCGCCAGTTACCAGCTGCTGTTATTTATGCACCGTGAGCGTGACCAGAACAACATTTAATGTAATCTGCACTCCCTTCCCCACTCCTCCCTCTCATGTGTATTTGAACGACGTCGCGACTTGGCTCCCCAACGGCAAACTCCTTAAAGAGCATTCTACTTCAAGCTACATGCTCATGTTTACAGATATGCGCACTTTTAAAATGCTTGAAACTAAATAGCTACCACGAGGCGGTAGGGTTAAACCAAGACATATATCTAGAGCAGAAAAAAAAATAAAGGACAAGATCGAACAATGTCTGGAGCAGGCCGTCTTTACAGGGAGACATCCAAGAAGATCGACTATACACTAGCTGGAGAGTCGCAGGAAGACAGCCATAGCAAAGAAGGTACGTCAAATAACCACCTCAACTCCAATCCCCCCACAGGCTCTCACACACACAATAAAAAAATGACTCCCCTTTTCCTCTTTCCCACCTCTATCTATCTATCTATCTATCTATCTTCCAAACCAAACCTATGCAGTGACGCCTACATATAAAGCATGGGACTCAATAGGAGACATCCTGAATTATACAAACTACAGATTAGAAGCAGTCATACAACTCCTACCACATCAGTTCACTTCAGACAGTCTCACCAAACTGGGCACCATCCACCCCATCCTCCTCCTAGATAATAATGATGATGATAATGATGGTAATGGCCTGCCTGAGGGTCTTTACATCCCTCAACAGCTCCAATCCCTACAATCTCTCATCAGTACCACCACCTCCACTACCAGCGGTAATGCTATGCAACCTGGATCAATGAGAATAGTGGACTGTACTTCACAAAGGGAACAACTAAACTGGACATTACATGATTGGCAGCATTATTGGATCGCTAAAACAACTGACAATGATGAGGATGATAAAAGCAAAAATAGGGAAAAGAAAAATGGAATGAAGGAGGAAGGTCTGTGTGAAGTAGAAGATGAGGTTGATAGTGCTGCTATGGTAAAGATTAAAAGAAAGGGAGAACATCCACCTTCTCTTTATGATCAGAATCAGCAGCAGCATCATCAGTTTTCAAGCTTTTCTCATCAAAGTGCCATGCACAAGCTCTTAGAGCTCTACATCGATATCAGAGAAATATCCTCATTAGTGGTAGGAGATGACAGTACATTTCACCCTCCTAGGGCTGTGGAGGATTTGGACTTCACAACCCACCTTTCATCATCATCATCAGAGTCCCCAGTGTTTTTGAAAATGTCGCCAGCCAGATGCTTTTCAGACTTCTCTCTCCAACCCTGCGGCAGCTGCCAATGGATCCACTCCCTCTCCGGCAGTCAAACGTTTGCATTAATACCACCCACACCAGCCAATCTCTCCAGGTTCATCAGGTGGGCATCAGGACAACGGCGGGGGTCTACCAACTCTCTGCTAGCAATGTGTGAGGGCCCGGCTAAAGCCGATGTACCAGCAGGAGGTACCCTGTTCATTCCTCCAGGATGGATTGTTGCGAGTGTAACTACAGAGGCTAGTACTGTTGTTGTTGGGCAGTACTTGCGTAGTGATTGTATTGCTGTTCACCTAGAATCTTTGAGAGTTGAAGATTTCCTGGGCGTACATGTGACAAAGAGGTATCCTGGGTTTAGGGCACTGATGTGGCAATTTGCGGCCAAATTAGTAGAGGCATTAGAATCTGTTGTTGTTTGGGGGGACATGACAGAAGAGGAGGTGGAGGCAAGGGCGGAGGGGAAGAGGAAGGCAGAGGAAAAACTGAGGATGGAAAGGAAGGAAAGACGACTGGGAAAGCAACTGCAGCAACAACAAGAGTTGATGAGGCATCAGCAACAGCAAAGAGCAGCAGATAATGCTCTGGCTACTTCTACAAGAGAGAGAGGGCCTCCCCATCAGAAACATGAGAGGACGAAGAAGAGGAAAGCAAGTCCAGGTGATAGTTTTATTGATTCAGAAGAAGAGGATGGTGTGGATAATAACGAAGATTCAGAGGATGGTAGCTGGGGAGGTGAACTTTCGCCCCTATATGATGAAGATGCATTCATAAATAAAGAAAGAGGCACATCAGTAGCTCATAACAGAAAAGGAAGAGGTGTTGCTGAGGTGTTGGAGGAAGAGGATGGGGAGGAAGAGGCAGTGCTTGAAGCCGGCAGAAGGGCTAGGCAGCAGCCTCCTCCGGCTCCTTCTCGTCTTCACTCTGCAGGCAAGAAGAGCAAAGTAGCGGATTGGAGTGAAGATGATGAAGAGCCTGAAGATAGTTTTGACTATGCATATTACAATAATGACAATGACAATACCGGTGGTGCAGCAGCAGGACTGGGTAGCCCTCCACAAACAATCAAATTAAAGCTAAAACTCCCAACTGCAGATGGTGGTGCATTGCATCAAGAACAACACCAACAACGACAAGTACAGCAACCGATATCGTTCAAGATCAAAATTAAACCAGGATCCATCCCTCAATTGGATGGTGCTTTTGACGGCGATAACGATGATGGTCTTGATCTTGATCTCGTCCAGCCGACATTGTCATTAGCTCAAGATAAAAATAAAACAGTTCTATCAGAATCAGATAAGATTGCTGCAGTTGCATTGATTCCCATTTTGAAACAATGGATCATAACTACTGCCGCATTGGAAGTTCACAATAACAAAGTTGACCACCAACACATGTATGGTGGTCTTTCTCTTCTTCAAGCTCAACTACTGCCCTATAAATTACAAGTGCTCATGGAAACAGCTGGTATTCATATTACACCTCCCCCTATATTGCTACCAGAAATAGTACCTAGAGAAGATCTCAGCACTGAGGATGAAGAAAATGAAGGTAGTGGTCGTAGGGTGAAGATGAGAAAAGGAGAAGGATTATTGAGTGAAGGTGGAGATGCAGGCGTATCCTCCCCAGTACTGAGTCCAATGGATATTCATCTGGCTAGCACTGGTGATAAAAAAGGTGATGGTAATAGCGAGGATGGAGATGAGTATGTTCCTGGTTTTAGTATTGGTGGCCGTGGTGGAGGAGGTGGAGGTGGGGGTGATGGGGAAAAGAAGAAGATTGGAGGAGGAGGTATGCGTGGCCGTGGTGGTGGGGGTGTGAAGAAGCCTGGTAAACAATTGTCTGTGAAGAACAGACTGATGAAGAAGCTGGGTATGAAGAAGTAGTGTTATCTATACGGCTAGAGAATGTGTGTGCATGTAAATATAAATTACATGATGGTATGGCAATGAACATCAACATGTGCTGTAATCCACCAATTTCACCCATCTTCTCTCCTCTTTCTCTCTAAGTTCTTTCCCTTGGAGCTGAAAATTCTACCTTCAAGATCAAATTATCATATCCATACCCATCCAATCTAGTAATAGCCCTCTCTGCGTCGTCCCTATGCATAAAGTTGACAAATGCAAACCCACGAGACTCACCTGTCTCTCTATCTTTGGCCAAAAACACACGCTGCACTGGACCGAATGCACCAAACAACTCGTGCAAGTCATCTTCTGTGACGTCTTCCGACAAATTGCTGACACGGACTGAGTTTTCATCTCTTCTTTTGAGTGCTGCTGCATCTGGGCCGTCTCCTCCTCCGCCGGGGCCTCCTGCTCCCATGCGGGATCGGAAGGAGGGGGCCCATTTGCCGGGCTGACTTCCAGCGGGTGGGAGACCGCCGCTACCTGGGCCGTCGGGTCCATCTTCTCCTGGAGGCCTCTCTGGAGCTGCAATGAGGCCTTTGGCTGCTAATAGTTGGCGTTCCATACGTTTCTTGTACAACATGTCTCTCAATGATCCGACAATGACTGATTTGTCGGAGCCAGCCATAGCACTGTGGAAGTCGGTCTGTTTTGCTTTTTCTTCCTGGGTCTGCTTGGCTGGACGGATGCGTTCGAAGGGAATATCTTCTGTAGCTTGAGCAGTGATGGCATCCGTGGAGCGTTCGGTGGCTGCGTCTCCAAACTTGACCCAGTTGGCTCTTCTATTTTCGGCAACCTGTTGAGAGAGAAGGGTGGCGGGATGGTGATGAGTTTGGGACAAGTGGAGAAATGAGCTGTAAAATGATTGATAGATGGGTAAATACGTACCTCGTAGATCTTCTTTTGAATTTTTATGGTCTTGGTCTTCGTTATCTTCTTCATTACTTCGCCTTTGTCATTTCTGAAATAGTCCACTTTGGTAGTGATGCCTTTCGCGTCTGGGCCATTCACGGTTGATGGAGGCAACTGCTCCTCTTCCTCAAGGAGATCTCCCCACTTTGCTACCATATTTATGTGCGTGGAATAATCGAGTCCAGGAAAGTGATGGTAATTTTCTGACGGCAGGAATGAATGCGCACACTTGGTTACTGCAGGTGATCAGTATTTGCTGTATCTAGATTATTTTCAAATCGATTTAATGCCGTCTGAAGTCAATGAGCTGGGAAATTAATGGGGGAAATGAGATCCAACGCCTCAGAGGCGTCGGCGACGTGGGCACCACCCTCCCTCCTCTTTGAATGAAATGCTGCAGTTGAAGTAACAACGGCTAAAATCTATAAACATATTTGCCAGCTAAATATGACACATCAATAGCTATGTTCATAAGGTGGTGAAGGTAATGGGTATTGTTTAAAAGAGATCCATAACCCACTCACTGCATAGGTCAAGGAGAGGGAGGGAACGCCACCACCCACCTCACACCACCGACCATTCAACTGGCTTCTACTAAAATGCGCCCCAACTGCTCACTCATTCACTATTACCGGTCATCTTCGTATTCGTACTGGAACTCTTCATGTTACTTTTGTTCGTTCATTACTCCAATGGACTGTATTCTTCCCCATTGTTTTGATCAAATATTGCAACAATGCCTGAGCTCGATAATATAGCTGTCACCACTGTTGACGCAGCTGAACTCGATAAGGGGATCATACAAAAGGTAGGCACTCGAAACCAGCTCGGTATATCTAACTCAAGTTCCAAGATTCAAAATCAACCACACTGCTAATGACCACCCGCTCTTTCTCTCCCACACGCATACAGGCTCATGAGGACGCTGGCATCGAGCAACAGCCTACTGCCACAGCCTCTGAAGATGACCCAGTCCATCTTCTTGAGGAATGGCATGCTGTTGGAACTGAATTAAGAGCAGTCACAGCAGCAGTTGAATCTCTTCAACAACAAGACGAAGAAGAAGAAGAAACTGATGGCTGCCGCCACCAAGCAGGCCCATCCTCACCATCAGCTGCAGCCACAGCTGGTGGAGCTCTCCAACAAGCTGTCATGCAGCAACGCATTTACGGTCTTAACAACAGACTCAACCAACTGAAAGAGTCTCTAGCCAAACATGGAGTAAACCCTGGTGCTGTGGAAGCAGATGCTCAGAAGAAGAAAACAAACAAAGCCATGAAGCAGCAGTATCCATCATCATCACTCCTGCATCCAACCATTGAAAACATTACTACTTACAAGAAGGACAAAACTAAGAAGAAGCAGAAGGTTGCATTTGATGTAGAAGAGGTGGACATCTTTGAATCTCATGATGATAGCGATAAACACAAAACAGGTAGACTCGTTGAAACAGAAAGAGATAGGTTGATTAGAATGGGGGTTCTGACACCGTTTGACCAGCTGAGTGGCTTTGAAAGAAGAGTAGAACGACCATCTCATCAAGGAGAAAATGTCGTTACTGACACTGGCGGTGTTAATGGTTCAGGCAATAATAATGCTGCTGTCGCTATAGTAGATAACAACAACCTCAGAATGATGGATTCAGTGAGCAGAATGAAACATAAAGTCCAATCACTCAGACAAAACAAACCCAAATCCAAACTTCTACCAACAGATCAACTCCCTCGTCAACAAAGATCAATAAGAAAGATTCCTGAAGGTTTCTGGAGACAGTCTACTGGAGCTAATGCACCTGCTCCTGTTAAAAAGAGTAGTATTAGGAAACAAACCCTACCTCGATCTGCTCCTAAGCAGAGTAGGTTGAATAGACTGAAGAGGATGAGGGAGGCTCTTGGTGACGATGACAATCTCAGCAATGATGATGATAATGATGGTGAGGTGATAGATCTTGTAGATGACGACGAAGAGGAGTATATGGTACAAACAATGAGTGACTTTGAAGATTTAGCCGGGGAATTTGATGATGCGGACGAGGACATTTACCGACAGCGACAAGTAGCTTCCAAACATAGATTAAAGAAGAAAAAAGTAGATGATGTTGAGGAAAAGGGAGAGGATGATGATGAAGAAGAAAATTCAGGAGAGGACGAGGAAGATGATTATGTGGTATTTGAAGGAGGATTAAAGATACCCACTACTATATACGACCGTTTATTTGATTATCAAAAGACAGGCGTTAAATGGCTATGGGAGCTACACACCCAAAAAGCAGGCGGCATCATTGGCGATGAAATGGGATTAGGGAAGACGATTCAAATAAGTGCCTTTTTAGCTGGCCTGCATTATACCGGTCTATTCAAGCCAACGTTGATTGTTTGTCCAGCGACGGTGTTGAGACAGTGGTTGAGGGAACTAAGAGCTTGGTACCCTCCATTCAGGGTTGCTATACTGCATGCCTCTGCTGGGACTTCTACAGCTACTGGAGGAGGAAGAGGAAGAGGAGGGAGACAGCAGTCTAATAGAAGTATTATAAACAGCATTGCAACGTCCTCTTCTGGGATATTGCTAACGACGTATGATCAGATGAGGCTTCAAAAGGGGCCGTTGATGGATGTGAGCTGGGGTTATGTCGTACTGGATGAAGGTCATAAAATAAGAAACCCTGATGCTGAAGTCACTCTGACTGCTAAACAAGCTCAAACAGTACATAGAATTATTATGACGGGCTCTCCCATTCAAAACAGACTGACAGAGCTGTGGTCGTTGTTTGACTTTGTATTTCCGGGCAAATTGGGAACACTCCCAGTGTTTGAGGCACAGTTTGCCATTCCGATACAAATTGGAGGGTATGCCAATGCTAGTGCGGTACAAGTATCCACCGCGTATAGATGTGCAGTCATACTGAGGGATCTCATATCCCCATATTTACTTCGAAGGAGGAAGGCAGACGTGGGAACAGCGCTGCCGAAAAAGACAGAGCAGGTCTTATTCTGTTCTCTGACCCAGGATCAGAGAGATGTGTATAGGTCTTACCTGGCATCTAAAGATGCTCAGGAGGTTTTAGCCGGTAACAGAGCTGCTCTTGCTGGAATAGACATACTCAGAAAAGTGTGCAATCACCCAGATTTGTTGGAGAGAGCTAAATGGGAAAGCTCCATAGAATATGGAGCTCCAGAGAGATGTGGGAAACTTCAGGTACTGGATGCTCTCTCTCAAAGATGGCATGAAAATGGTCATAAAGCTCTTATATTCACCCAAACACAGCAAATGCTGGATATTATAGAGAAGCTGTATATTGCCCAAGGACTGACATACCACCGAATGGATGGCACTACGGCGATAGCACAAAGAGCTTCTCTTATTGACAGTTTCAACTCCAACCCTGATGTCTTTGCCTTCTTGCTAACGACAAGAGTAGGTGGTCTTGGTGTTAATTTGACGGGAGCAGACAGATGTGTTATATACGATCCAGACTGGAATCCATCTACTGATGCTCAAGCTAGAGAGAGAGCATGGCGTATCGGGCAGAGCAAGGAGGTGACCGTGTATAGGTTAATTACAGCTGGCACTATTGAGGAGAAGATATACCACAGACAGGTGTACAAGCAGTTTCTGACTGATAAAGTGTTGAGGGATCCAAGACAAAAGAGGTTTTTCAAAGCAAAGGATATGGCGGATTTATTTACCCTGGGGGATGATGATGGGTATTCAAATGGTAATGAGACAGCTGATATATTTGCGAGTATAGATACTCAGATTGAAGCTGCACCAGAGTTGGAAGAACAAGCTGGTGGCAGTGGTGTGGGTGGTCCTGGTGGTGACAATGGAGGTACTACAGGTACTGCATCAGAGAACGACCAAGGTACCACAACAACCAACGGAGATGCAGATATTCTCAAACAATTGTTCGAAGGCACCGGAGTTAGAGGCATATTAGATCATGAAAAAATTGAAAAGGCCAACGATGCAGATAGAAGAATAGCAGAGAGAGAGGCCAACAGAGTAGCTCAGAGAGCTGCTGAAATGTTGAGACAATCTCGTCTGGCTTGTCAACGTGCTCCTGTCAATCAACCTACTTGGACTGGGAGGTCTGGTGTGGCTGGTGCTCCTGGTGTTAATAGTAATGGTGGTGGGTTGGCAGTAGTTCCTTTGTTTGGTAGAACTATTAATCCCAGAATGAAGAAGGATGTAGATTTGGAAAAAGGTGTAGGAGTCGTAGTGTCAGAACACCAGCAAGATGGTAGTGGAGGAGGTGGTACTGTGGATCTTACTGCTGCTATTAATATTGACAATAGTAGAAGGTTTGGGGTGACTGGTTTAGCAGGAGCATCCCATGGAAGTGCACCAACCAGTAGCCAAATCATCGCAAGATTCAAACAGAAACAACACCAATCTGCAAACGGAGAAGGAGGAGGGGGAGGAGGGGGAGCAGTAATGAGCAGAGCTGAACATCTAGCACAGCGTGTAGCTACCTTCTTAGACGGCAATGGAGGCAGTGCTGCATCTAATAGAGTAGTGCATGCGTTTAGGAATGAAATTGGTCCCAATGATGCAGTGTTGTTCAGAGGAGTGCTGAGGGAGGTAGCGCAGCTGAGGATGAGGAGGGGGGAGAAGGTGTGGGAATTGAGGCCCGAATTTGTTGCTGACCGATAGAGGAGGTTTAAGAGGAGGATGTTGTATATGTACGTGTATGTATATGTAGATGTAGATGTAGATGTAGGCATGTAAGAATAGGACTTAGTATTGGTAGGAATGTGAAGACAGCTCCTCGGCTGCACAAACTGTCACAAACAGCCAACTTCTCTCTCTCACTGAGTCAGTCTGACAACTTCCCGCCTTGGAGGAATAAGGGGCTTCTCCATCATTGTCGACTTCGTGAGGTGGCAAATGTGAGAGATATAAGGGTGTAGCTGATTAATGCCTCGTTAACACCTGAATTGGCCAATCTGTTTTCTTGGACGTTAACTCGACTCAATTCAAGATTACTTTAAACTGGTCAAGGATTGCCTTCGAAATAGTCGCTATATATCACATGTACTTTTAATGGACCCAGCAATCACAAGCACTCCTCCTCCTACCGCTTCAGGCAGTGACACGGCCTCCCTAGACCTGTTCCTCCGTCGAGCATCTCTGTGCCTTTCCTCGGACAAAATCCCAATGGTAGTCCATCTCTGCCAAACCATCCTCCTCAGACAACCCAAAAATATAGAAGCCCTCCTTCTCCTTGGTGCAGCCCAATTCAAACTGGGCGATTTCGACGCCTCCATCGCAACCAACGACACAATCATCCAGCTCCAGCCATCAACATATGAAGCTCACGTCAACCTTGCCAACGCTCTCCAACAACGAGGCACCCTCGATCTGGCCCTTGTCTACTACAAATCAGCCATCAAGATCAATCCCCAGCACCCAGACGCTTTCTGCAATATGGGCAGCTGTTACTTAAAGATGGGCCGAAATGCTGAAGCTGCTGCTGCTTACAAGCACTCGTTGACGTTGAATCCTCAATTCAAGGAAGCCTGGGTGACGCTGGGGGATGTGCTGAGGGTACAAGGTACTCACGTAGGTAGAGAAGATGCCCATGGGTGTTATAAAGAGGCATTAAGTGTAGATGAGGCGTATGCTCCTGCCTGGCGTGGTATTGGCGATATCCTGAGGGAATCTGCTTGTTTCTTTTCGACTATTGATCAACAACAAGACACCCAACAACGAGGTAATGGCAGTGTATCTAAATCTATCCTACAAGACGCAAAAGAATGCTACAAAAACGCACTCAAAATAGATCCCCGATTGACAGAGGCAGCCACAGGTCTGGGCCTCACCTACGCTCTCTTAAACCAAAAGAACGGATCTGTCTACTGGTTTGGAGTGGCTGCCGAGTTGAACCCAACCGATGCAGTGCTACAAGCCAATTATGCCAGTCAATTGTATGAAAATAAAAACTATCAAGCTGCTGCGACTGCCTATCAAAAAGCACTCACTGCCAATCCTAGCATGAAAGAAGCTGCTAATAATTTAGGTAACGCATTGAGGGAGTATGGGAAGCTGGAGGAGGCAATACATATGTATTACTACTGCATTACTTTGGAAAAACAGGAGAAAACTTCTCTAGTAGGGAAATTTGGATCTGCTGTTGCTAATGGTGCTGGTAGTGTTGATGGTAAGAAGAGACCGCTTCCCGCTTCAAGCGCGTCAGCAGCAGCAGCAGCTGGAGGAAGTAGTAATGATAGTAAAAGTCCTAGTTTTGATCCTGTAGAGGAAGCACGTACTCAACGTCTATGTATAGTGTTCAACAACCTGGCAGGTGCATTACGATTAGCTGCAAGATATGAAGAAGCGGCAAACGCCTACAAACAAGTCACACAGTTTCAGCCTTCTTCCGCCGACGCATTTGCCAACCTGGCATGCGCACTCAAAGATGCTGGCAACCCAAACGATGCTATTTTTTCTTATCAAATGGCCCTCACCCTCACTACTACTGCTACTAGTAATGATAACTTTGCCACCAAAAGTGATATTTTCTCAAACTTGATGTTTTGTCTCCAGACTATAGCCGACTGGAGACAGAGAGATGAGCTCTTCCGTCGGCTGGAGGTTATGGTCCTTATTGATCTGCAGGCGGGAAGAATGCCTGCTGTTCAGCCCTTTCATGCTGTGTCCTATCCGTTCTCGGCTTCATTGACCAAGGCTATTAGTGTAGCCTATTCTTTAGAATGTGAGAGAGTAGCTCAGAAACTAATAGAGGATGGACACGTTGTTCCTGGACTTGTCTTGGAAGATGATGGTTTTGCTACTAATACTACTACAGCTACTTCTATAAGAAGAAGAGGGAAGCCTCTACAGCCAGAAGAGAGACTGAGAGTGGGCTATGTGTCTAGTGACTATGCCAATCACCCCCTCTCTCACCTCATGGCCTCTGTCTTCGGTCTCCATGACAAGACCAAGTATGAGATATTCTGCTACTCTCTGACTCCAGATGATGGTAGCAGCTGGAGAACAAGAATAGCAAAAGAAGCTGAACATTTTATCGACGTTTCATCCTCAACATCAGCAGCCATTGCCAACCGAATCTTCCAAGATGATCAAATCCATGTCCTTTTCAATTTAAACGGGTTCACCAAGGGAGGAAGGAATGAAATATTTGCGCTGAGACCAGCTCCAGTACAAGTGTCGTATATGGGCTTTGCTGGTACTATGGGAGCTGACTTTATGCAGTACATTGTAGTGGATAAGGTGGTGTGTCCTGATGAACAGTGCCGTAGGGGGTATCATGAACAAGGGTTGGTGAGAATGCCACATTCTTACTTTGTTAATGATTACAAGAGATCATTCTCCTTGAGTAGCAGTAGTAGTACTGTTGGAGAGGGGAGAGAGGGAGAGGGGGGAGGAGATGGTATGGAGGTGGCGTGGGAGAAGGGTAAGGAGAAGAAGAGGGGTGGTACAATCACCAGATCGGATCTAGATCTCCCGGAAGATGCAATTGTCTTTGCTTGCTTCAATCAAATGTACAAATACGACCCTGACACATTCCGAGTATGGTGCAACATACTAAAGAGAGTGCCTGGTTCAGTATTATGGCTGCTTCGCTTCCCTCCCCACGGTGAGCCATTCATCCGTCACACTGCTCAGGCTGAGCATGGCATTGCTGCTGACCGTATCGTCTTTACTAATGTAGCCACAAAAGAGCATCATCTGGCGAGATGTCACCTTGCCGATATAGTGTTGGACACTTTGATTTACAATGGGCATACTACTGGCTGTGATGTGTTGTTTAGTGGAGTACCTTTGGTGACGGTGGCCAGCCTGCCAGCAGCAGAAGAATACAATGGTGATAGTGGTAGCAAAGTGAAAGGAATAGTGAAGGGAGGGGGGAGAATGGCTTCAAGAGTGGGTGCTTCATTGGCATATGCTACTGGCTACGGTGATGAAATGGTGGTGAATAGTTTGGAAGAGTATGAAGAAAAAGCAGTGGAGCTGGGGATGAATGGAGAGAAGAGGCAGTGGCTGAGGATGGCCCTGGAGGCAGTGAGAGAGAGCTGTCCATTATTTGATACTGAGAGGTGGGTAAGGGATATGGAAAAGGCTTTAGATAAGATGTGGGAGGATTGTTGTAGAGGGGTAGTGGCTGATTTTGACGTAGATTGATTGATTAGAAAGTGGTAATGTGTGTAATGCAATGTGTTTTGAATGTTTTCCCACGAGTGGCCTCGGACGTGCGGGGAAGAGTGAGGCCAAAGTGTGAGAATTGTATATGTATAAGTGGACGTGAATCGAATGCTGAGTCTAGTACATATGTCTATAGTATAGATATTTTAGTGTATGACCATGGTCTGATTGATTGTTTCAAGGTCTTTGTGGGTTCTTTTAGGGGGAATAATTAACCAAATGAGCGAAATAAATCCTGTTCCAACTCAGGAACAGCAGATAAATTTGGACAGCGAAGCCATATCGCTAATAGGTAAGATATAATAGGACATCTCAAGGCATATATCATAACGCTGAACCTAATTTCGCCAACCCTTCGATCCTTCTCAGAACAAAACGAGGGTTCTCCCGCTCGTGAAGAGCCTCAACCGGATGGATTTACCAAACGGCTTGCGTTCTCTCACTGGTTTAGAAGAGCATTCACAAGGGGCGCTAACGCGGACCCACAGACTAGTGGTGATGATTTATCCCCGACACGGCTCGCCTCCCCCACCTCTTCAGCTTCCTCAACTACCATTCCAGTCGTCACATTACAAGAAGACCTACAACCAATAGATTCTGCGGACTTAGAACTAGGAACCTCTTCAACATCAGCTGCAGAAAACGATACTAGCAACGCTGCCTTTGTCAACAAGCGACCACCGATAGTGTCTACAAAAGAGTCAATGAGAAAACACACAACACCCACATGTCTAATCTGCTTAGAAACCTTGACATCAGAGGACTTCCAACTGGGCCGTGCCATGATGCTAGACTGCAAATGTCTAGGAGACTTGGCTCTACGACACAAAGACTGTGCCATCAAGTGGTCACATTACAAGGGCGACACACTCTGCGAATTGTGCAAAAGTCCAGTCAAAAACCTTCCTGATGTCCCTCCTCCTCAAAATAGACAAGCTGCTGCTGCTACCACTACTAATGGTGGGGCAGCAGCAGATAATCCACACCATCCCTTTACAATTGACGAAGATAACTACTTCGTTGAAGCACATGACATCAATTCATTATACGGGTCGGGCCCTGCAGATGCAATGTTTGACAGTGTGAGAATAGCCTGGGTAGCAATGATAGTATCAGTCTTATTCTTTGGGCAGCCTCTGGGAGCTGCTCTTTGGACAGGTTTAATAGCTGGAATTATGTATTCGATATTAATGAGGATGGCCATACGTGGTCAGATGGCGGCATTGGCTGCTCAGCAGCAAATGAGAGACGCCCAGGCAGGAGGAGCTTCTTCTTCACCCGTATAGGTCATTGTAGTAGAAAGCTACTTGAGTTGTTTTGTATCTTATAGGTCATATAATAGTTTTGTTCTTACGAGTTTTAGATATATGTACAAATACAAAACAAGATATATATATATATACAAAGAGCTCTACTTGTTGGTACAATTGGGTGTATCTATCTAAAACATTCATGTCGGGCTACTTTGTACAGACATACATATGTAATTACTAATCCAGCCCCCACCTCTATATAACAGACAGTACTATATACGTAGATAGATAGACACAAAAGATCTATCTATGATGATGATTCACAGAGAGACATCATTGCCAATCCCCCCCCCCCCCTTCTTTCTCTCCTTCTCTTCTCTTCCCTTTTCTAGCAATGCAGAGTGGGACTACAAATCATGGATACGAGACCATAAAATCCCACCACCACCACCCCTCCAATGCCCACTCCCATTTTCACTCTTTTCCAGTACATATGCCTCTGAATTCTCCCCGCCTCCCTTTTGAAAGCAAAGGCTGACTCTGACATGTCATTGGTCTTGGTGACCAGTAGCTCTAGACGCGTACCTCTTTCTAAAAGCTTATCTACAGTAGATACTGTGATTTTACGGAGGTCAGTGACCTCGGATTGGATTCTGCTGAGTGTATCGCTGCTGTAAGAGGTCATTTTGTCTTCTAAAATGGGGCCGAAGTCGGATTGGAGTTCGTATGCAGACTTGCCAAGAGAAGAGAGGGAGTACCGGTTTGTTAGTTCTCGTTTTAAATCATCTAAGAGAGCAAAGGGGACGCGGCGGTCAACGGATTCTTCTGCCATTGCGAGGAAGATGAGGCCGTTGCTACAGTTGAGGACGTGGAATACACGCTGTAGAAAGATGGAGAAGAGAGGGTGACAGGGTGAGGTGAGATGACGGAGCGATCAAATCAAGGGCTTGGCCTTTTCCAACGTGACAAGGCAGTGACTTACCAGGTCAATAACAAAGCTGCTTCTAATTTCATTATCTATCTGTCTTGGCAGCTTGGCTAGGAGTGAGAGGGCCACCAAGCTGGCATTTCCTTCTATTCCGACACTAGATTCCACGAGCGCAGTCTCGCCTCTTGCAATGAGACAATACTCAACGCCCATATTGAAGTTATTTACAACGATGCGCCTCTAAGGCCCACCCATTTTAAGTCAGATCAATGACCACCTCCCCTTCCACTGCATTTCCTTCGTCACCAGCTTCAACCACTGTCTGCTGCTTTTGCTGATTCCACCTCTGAGATAACGCCTTCATGACAAACTGATGGGCATTAGCATCACTAGGCAGGTTCTTCTTCTCCACTGCATAATACTCCTTCACAAACAGAGAGAACCCTGTCGCTTCTCTACTCCCTCCTCCTCCATCTTTTCCCTCCCTCCCACCAATAGGAATTGCCTCTCCATTCAACCCCTGTTTAAACCTTCCTAGAAACTGCAACCTCCCCCTACACCTCCCACATACCTTCTTATTCACATCCAAACTATTAGAATGTCTCCCATATTCTTGCAAACAATCATTATTCGTACACTGCCACTTGAATTTGAAGAATATCTCATAATTGTGACAGGTCGTCACCTCCACGTACCCCCTTTTCTTCGCCAGTGCTGCCCATTTCTGAAACACAGCTCCATGAGGTGGTTTAGCTGTGTGATCAATCAGCCAAGCAGCACAATGGCATAACTCATGGCACAGAGTCTTCTCCAGCTTTTCTCTATTATCTAATACCTTGCTGCTCAGCTCAATCCTGGCTGTGTACACATAACTACTTTGCTGTTGCATTGTCCCGTCTTCACCTGTACTGATACCGTTAATGTCAACATTACTACCCTTCTGACACGCCTCCACTAAGTGTACTTCTCTCTTATAATGCGTCAATCCAGCAGTTTGTCTCAATCTGGGGTTCCAAGTGATAACCAGGTCGGCAGGGAGAGCATTGTTGAAGATGGTGGAGTTGTATTCTTTAAATATATCCTTGGTCAGTTGATCTCTTTGTCTTTTGAATACTGCTGGTGTGGTTGTAATGTTGGATGTAGAGAGTGGTTGTTTTCTTTGTTGTTTCGGGGTAGATTTGGGATCTATGGTGAGGTTGGGTGGTAGAGAGACGTGATACTCTTGGAATGTCCAATCTTCTTCTTCTTCTTCCCATATGGTGAAATCTTCACCTTGGTCGTCACTGCTAGATGATGATGATGATGATGATTCATCCTCCTCTTCTTCACTCTTCTCATCAGTACTGCTATCTATGATGACCATGGTCTTCTTTCTAGGTTGGGTGGTGCTGGCTGGAATTGTCCAACTGGCCCCCATTTCTTCCTCCTCCTCCTCTTCTTGGTCGGTGGCATTGTCGGCGTTGTCTTGAGGGACAGAAACTGTGTGAACGTAGTATTCTTCTTCGTCGTCGTCTTGTACGGTATATGATATATTATAGTATGCATCTGCACCTAGAGGATAGTTCGGGACGGCTTCTTTATCGTTTAAGTTTATATTACTAAGCAAATTCTCTAGTTCATTGGTTGATACGTCGGAAGTGGACGATAAAGAGGGCGTTTTTGCATGTCTATGGCCCGTCATGATTGATTTGATTGTGTTGTAATTGTCAGAATTCTAATAAACTTATGTCAGCTGTCGTGGTGGGTCTCTCAGGTTTTGAAGAGGTGATCACGAGAGACGAGCCGTGTCCATTTTAGTAAAGAGATGGCTGCATGGGGAGCATTTCATTCTCTCATGTATCTTGAAATATATTCACATGGTGTTCTACCGACTACAAGTCCCCTTGACATCTCTGCTCTGCTAAACTAGCCAAAGTGATCAAAACTCGCTCAATCTTGTTCCCTTGTTATTAAACGCATACCATGCCGATCTCAACACCACCAAGGCATGCACCCGTTTTTAACAAGTCTGGAGACCGCACTGGCACCTCTCCAGGACTGGATTGGGAAGAGTTTGAAGAGGAACTCGCCTCTATAAATCCTGACTTCTCTGACCCACGCTTCGACTCTCTGTCACATGTCTTGACTACCCTAGGCTCAGGCAGATCCCAAATAGAATTAGAAGAGGTGTGTCTTGCATTCACTATATATAGACATAATTAAACTGCAGAAACCCTTCCTCTTAGGTTCTCAAATGCATCACCTTTCAACTCATCAACTAACATTTTCCCTCCCCTCCCTGCACCCACTCTCTCAACCACCCAGCTCCGAGCCCAATACAAAAGAGTAGAAGCCCTAGTAGAAACAGTAGTAGATACCTACCACTCTGGTTTCAACACAGCTCTACATAACTACTCCAGAATCCTAGCTCTCTTTACAGAATCCCGAACTCAGCTGGAATCATTCCGCCGTTCCTTGGAGTCAGCCTCACGTCGATTGAATGGCAGAACTGCCTCTTTATTAGATCATTACCGGCAGTACCTAATGTTGAGGGATGTTGTGAGGCTATTAGATGATGTACAGGCTGCTATTACAGCTTCTACAGTAACACCAGAGATACAGCAATCTATAACAGGTAGTGCAAGTAATGCAGGTATTACTAGTAGTGGTGGTGGAGGTGGTCGACCGATAAATTGGCCCGGTGCAGTGGCATCGCTACTGAATGGCTGCAATAAACTATCTAGATCTGAGCTGTCTGATGTACAAGCACTGAAAGATCTGCGGCAAGATATGAGCCTGCAGCATACAACTCTTCAACAAGGGTTGGTTGCACAACTGGAGAATTGGATTTTTGCTGGTACAATGGCTAAGGCATTCAACAACCATCACCATCACTTATCATCAATGGCAGCTGGTCATTTATTAGATACAGATGCATCAGTAACTGTCTATGTAGAATGCCTGGCTCAGTTGGGGAGTGTTCAGGTAGCTCAACAAGATCTGTTGGAACGATTGCCCAGTCGTCTTGAGGAAGCTGTCCTCCAGGCAATGCAATCTCTCCCTCTTGATCAAAGAGCATCATCAGTAGTACCGACAACAACACGTAGTACTAATGTCAATATCAATGGTGGAAGAATGGTACCTGTAGATGTGTCAATAGCAGCAGCTAATGTTGTGCACGCTGCAGTGACTACATGCGAAGCAGTTTTAAAGAACACAATCAAAGTCTTAAGACTGCTGTGCTCAGTCAAATCACCCAGTCCCTCTGCTGGCCTAGTAGATCTATTGTTTAAGAAACAACAAGCCAATACACCTGAAGGGGCTGCCATCGTCATTCCCCAGGGTGGTACTCTAGGTGAAGAAGTAGCCAAGCGACATTCACTGCTTGCTTGGGCGATAGTACAGTTACAAGTACAGGCTGTTGTTTCTGATATACTCGACAAACCACCAACACAATTGCACCACCACCACCATCATCTTTATCATTTGCAAGCTCTTGGAAGTCCACCTGGCACTACTCTTTATAATACTATTAATAATAGTAAAGGGGAAGCTGGTCAACCATTGTCTCCTTCCACTGGTAGTGGGAAATCTCCCTTTTTACCCAAGTGGCTCAGGGATGCTGCTGCTGCTGCTGGTGGTGGTGCATCCAAGACTGATTTCCAGCCCAGTATAGTAACATTTTCTTTGGATCATGAAGATTCACCTGAACAAGGATTTGGTAGTGGTACTAATATCGCTGCTAGTAGGAATGATGACAGATATATAAGTAGTGGTGCTGGCACTAGGAGAAGAGAAGAAGTGCACACTGTACTAGGAGGAAGTCATAAGGCAGCTGGTCCTGCTCTCTTGCCGAGTATCTACCATGAAGTAGTGACGTTTATAGAACGAGCAGAGCAACTGGTAACTAGTGGTACAGGTGGTGGTGGTGGTAGTACTGCAGTGGCAACACAGGGCGGTGTTCAGCAGCAACAACAGACTAATAAATTAGGTCTGCCTCTCCTATTCATAAAAAACAAGACATCATCATCATCATCAGCAGCAGCAGCAGCAGCAGATGAAACTTCCTTGACTGAGACTGAATTATCATCTTTAGCAGTAGATGTTTCCTACCATCATTTATTGAGAGACTATCTAGACAATCTAGTCCGGTTAGAATTCTTGCCTTTTGTAGCTGTAGAGGTGAGAGCAAGATGTGTATCTGTATTCTCTTCTTCTGAAGCTTTTCAACCGCAACGGAACTCTTCATCCTTTGCTGCAAGGGCTGCTCTACTGGATGCTAGTTCTAGGAACAATAATACCGCAGCTGCAAACATTGGTGGGGGTGGTAATGAAGTCGCTGAAGTAGCAGCACTGAACTTAGCCTCCACCAATCCACTTGATTCAACGTCAACATCACAAATGCCAGCAATTGTGATGATAGAGGCATTGGTGGAGGAGTTGATGGGATGGGCTGAAGAATTGCCTGAATTTGGGGCTCATTTATCTGGAGTCATTGAAAATGCACTGGGACGATTTGCTGAAGGACTGACGTCAGCTCTGGAAACAGCTGGCCGTGGTCATGGTAGTGGTGGTGGAGGAGGAGGAGACAATTCATTAGCCGGTCGGCTTGCATCTGCCGCTCCAATCGCCAGATTGATGGCTCAAGAATCAGCAGCTGCATTGCTGGGATCTTCATCTGCCTTTTCAGTATCTTCATTTAAGCAACAACAACAGCAACAACAACAACAAGGCAGCGGTGGAGGGGTTAATGTTCATGTTGTAGGAGGTACTCACTATGGAGCTCACCACAATCAACATCAATTGCATCAGAATGTCAGTGACATGCAGATATTGAAAGTTTTACTAGAAGAAGAAAGACCCATTCATAAGAATGAGTTGCTAGCTGGTGGCAGTAGTACTAGTACCACTAGTAATAGTATAGGTTACCTTGAAGAGTCTTGCCGACAGCTGGTTGCTATTGCAGCGTTGGGAGAGGCAGCTGAGCGAATCGCTGATGTCACTGTGCAGTGTATGGCTGTCATGACGCCCAATGCAAGGACACCCTACAGTAATAATAATATGCAGAATGATGCTTCATCTCCATCACTAGCTACCACTACTGCAGAGCAGCAATCACCATCATCTAAGTGGCAGACGCAACTAGGATTGACAAGAATGATGAAACTAGGAGGAAGTTACCTCCCCACCTCGCTAGGCTACGGCTCTTCAAGGCCTCCTGCTAACACTAATGCTGACCAGGAACTTTCACCAACTAGTGGAGGAGGAATGAGTGAAGGATTGTATCACTTAGAAGCTCAATATAGAGCCTTAGCTGGACTTGCAGCCAGGATATTGCGTCTGGAAATGTTGGCATTGGTGATCTTCCATTTATCTCAGCTCACCTACCTTGACTGGTGTGGTGGCGGTGAAGGAGGAGGAGGAGGAGGAGGGGAGGGTCCAGTAGAGGCTGATGATAGAATTAGTGCATTCACAAGAAAGATGACAATGATACATACGAATCTAGCTCCCTATTTACCAAAGAGAAAGCAGCAATACATATTTGGATGTGTGGGGCCAGCTGTGCCAAGAGTGATGATTCAGTTATTGCCTGAATTTGATATGATTAACCATGCTGGGGCTGCAAGAGCATGTCGTATGTTGAATGCTTTACAAGCTGCTTTTGGTACTACTGCTGCTAGTGATGCTGATAGTATCATAGCGAAAGCAGAAGGAATGTGGTGGTGGAGTGTGAATGACAGTGTGTCTAGGGAATACGATCTAGCTCGTTTATATTATACATTAGCAACACATTCCCCTGAAGGAATAATAGCAACGGCTAAAGACAAACCGCACAGGTTTAGTAAAAAAGAATGGATGGCTTTGCTGAGGGCAAGGGTGATGGAGAGACAAGTAAAACCTCAACACAAGGTTGATTTGGAAAAGGTAATGGAAGAGGCGGAGAAGAGAGATGGGAGTAGGAGAGCGTCACAAGCTAGTACGTTTCAGAGTGCGATGCAGAGTTTGGTGAAAAAGGCTTTGAAATAAGTGATAAATATATGTGTATGGTGGGTAATTACATGTACACTATACAGGTATGTATTGTCTTTGTAATAGTAGTAATGTTCATTTTGCAACTCAAGATTTGAAAATGCCACAGTGGTACTGAGAGCAACAGGGTATACAGCAGTTAAATTAGGGAAAGGAAGCCACATTGATTAGTGGGGAATGAATGGAATCAATCATAATAGGAAATGTACCATCCTAACTAGCAATGGTACTTAATGAAAAACAAACAAATGTATACAATATATACAACACATGTAATTACAATCTGGCATCTCCTCCTCCTCCTCCTCCTTTCTGACTTTGACCATACATGTGCTTCTTGGAGTATGCCTCCCAATCTTCCAGTCTCCCAGCTGCAGCTGTTGACACAGATATGAAATCTCTGGGCACTTCTCCCAACCCAGTAGCACACATAAACTCAGCCACAGCCGCCATAATTTTAGCTGAAACATCACATATCCCTGAAAACCTTGGGAACAACCTCCCAATTTGTAGCTCCTTTTCAGAGCTTAGTTTTGCCAGTGTTTCTGCTGCAACCAGAAACACGTCATCGTTGATCTCTCTGGCTTTGGTTAGAACAGCAGCATGACCTACAGCTGGGAAGATGTAGGCATTATTAGATTGTGCTGGGTAGTGAGTGATACCTGTTTCACTGTCAGTCAATGGAGGGAATGGCGATCCACTTGCAAACAAAACTGATCCATTTGTACCATTATATGCCTGTTCAAAAGTGCATTCACTCTTGGAGGTGGGATTGGACAGCGGGAAGATGATTGGTCTGGTGTTCAGCTTTGACATCTCGTGCAGCACTTGGGGGTTGAAGGAACTAGGAATGGTGGAAACACCAATAAGCACTGTTGGTTTGACTGTTTTAATTGCGTCCAAGAGAGTGGGACAGTTAGGCACATCGTGTGCAAATGGAACTTTATGTGTCTGGAGGGAGGCCAGTCTAGATTTTGTGACTAATCCTTTGCTGTCCATGAAGAAGCATCGCTGTCTACCTTGCTGACGAGTCAAGCCGTGCCTTCTTTCCAGAGCAAATGCAATGAGCTCTCCAATACCCGCCCCTGCTTCTCCTGCTCCATAGAACAATATAGTCTGGTCTGCAAGGCTAGGTGAAGGTTCACCACCACCTTGTTGTTTTCCTTGGGCCCTCAAAGCAGAGAGTATTCCAGCCAAAGCAATACAAGCAGTGCCTTGTATGTCATCGTTGAAACAACACAGTTCGTGTCTGTATTTCTCCAACAAGACAAAAGCAGTGTGGTTGGCAAAATCTTCAAATTGGAGGAGAAAGTGAGGGCGCCAAGCTTTCAAGGCACCAATAAATTCTTCCACGAGCTGGTCGTATTCCTCTCCATGTATACGTTCCTGCTTCAATCCAGCATATGCAGGGTCGTTTAACAACTCAGGGTTGTTGGTACCCACGTCAATGCAGACGGGGAGAATGGCCTCAGGGGCGATGCCAGCTGCAGCGGTGTACAGCAAGCTCTTGCCTTCGCTGATGCCCATACCGCCAGCACCGAGATCACCAAGACCAAGGATGCGTTCACCGTCAGTGACGACAACGACTTCAATCGTATGTTGATTTGAGAGGGATTTGAGCTTGTTGAGGATGTTGCCTCGGTCGGTGGCGGTGATGTAGAGACCGACGGTCTTGATTGGGAGTTGGTGGTAGCATTGGCATGCTTCTCCTACTGTGGGGGTGTAGAGGTAAGGGAGTAGTTCCTCTGTGTAGTTTAAAAGAAGTTTGTAGAAGAAGGTTGGATTAGAGCTGTGTGTGTGTATGTGTGTGTCAAGAGAAAGGGAGGAAAGGGAAGAGGGGTGGTCAAATTGCAGCCAGGGGAGTCGGGTGGGAAATCATTGGTCAGAAAGCCAGGTAACTCGACCTTGACTTTACCTCTGCAGGTTCCTTAAGTAAATGTAGCGATAAATGTCCTTGGATAGCCCATTTATGTGCTGCACTGCGGCCTTGATGTCTGCCATATCAAGTCTAGTCTTTGGACTGATGATTGAAGGTGTCACTGTTTGAATATCTATGGTCATTCTTATGATTTGGTTCTCTGTTGATGTCAATGTCGTGAATTCGTGTAATTGTGAATGCATACTTGAAACGGTGGCCAAACAAGGTGTCCAATCAATAAATAGCTGTCGGCAGCACCCGACCTCATGAGTTCAGTCCTCACCTACCCGGAAGTTCATCTCCTGAGGAGGGAGAGAGAGGAGGGGCTCCAAAACCCAGCTGGCTTCAATCCCATGGCAATGTACTGATGCTGAGATAGTAGATCTTAGGAAAGCAGGCGCTTCACGTGCATGGTTGTGGTCTTTGGATAGTCTTTCCCCCCTTCATCACCACTTCTCTTCCGCATTGAGGAATGGCTCCCATTTGCGCAACCTCTTCATCTTCTTCAATCCAACGCTGGGCAATGCTGACACTTAAGACTCTCACTCTCCTGCGGTACTCATGTATACACCAACCGTATATTTCATACCTGCGGTATATAAATGAAAGGTGGAGCGTAGTAGAGCCTTACTAGAGGGCCAAGGAAACCGCCAGTGCACATTCAAAATTAAAGATAATCCTGAAATCTCATATACCGCACTTTATGAACAGAGAAGCTCTCTTACCTAGTGGTGAGGAGTATCTTAGATAGCTAGTAGATAGAATGAGCGATTCCAAAAAGAGAAAGTTTGACAGTGGTGAACTTTTGAATTTTTCAATGCGGGACAAAGACCAGCCCATAGTTCCAAGGGTACGTTATCCACTCTGCTCAATGTATCAGAGGGACATTTTTTTACTTACCTGAGCGGTACTGGAATATTGCGTCTCGACCACGCGCCTTTTCCCCCTCCCATTTTAATCCTCTCGCCTCTGACCAAAACCCCACCTCTCTCTCCTCCCTTCCTTCCACGCAGGCTCGACGCTGTGTGGCCCAGCTCAAGAGCCTTGAAGCTCCCATAGACAACTACACACTAGTTAAGAAACTCATTAGATCTCTATTAGATATTTGCAAGAATGGTAAGTAGAAGAACTATAAACATTCCAAGAAGGAAACCCGTTGTTTTGCTTCTTTCCACCCTCCCTTCATCTTCTTTCCCTTATTTCTCACACTTCCCTCTCCCTCCCATTCCCTTTGACAAAACCAACAGAGGACCATCTGGACATTTGTGCCGAGGAAGGAGTCATTGACGCCATTATCCCTCTCCTGATGAAACTCAACGGAGGGGAAGCCGAAGCACAGAAAATGCCAAAACCAATCGTAGAAGAGTTAGAAAGAGACATTTGCTTCATCCTCGGTCTCATGGCCATCAAAACAGAACACCAGCAGGCCATCTGTGCAGCAGGAGCCCTCCCTACCCTAGTTTCCATGGTCAAAAGATATGCTTCGCTTGGAGATGTCAATTTGGGAGGCATTTCCGCTCAAACCTGCAGACGTACTGCTGACGCCATCACCAACCTGGCTCATGAAAACTCTGCTATTAAAAGTAAAGTCAGACAAGAAGGAGGCATCCCTCCGCTTGTTTCTCTCCTTAATACTATAGACGCCAAAGTACAAAGAGCCATTGCTGGTTCTCTGAGGACTCTGGCTTTCAAAAACGAAGAAAACAAGACCATCATCGTCGATCTTGGCGCCCTCCCTCTCCTCATCCACATGCTCCACTCTATAGACACCACTATTCACTATGAAGCAGTCGGTGTCATTGGCAATCTGGTCCACTCCTCTGCCAACATCAAAACCAGAGTGCTGAATGAAGGTGCTCTGCAGCCAGTCATCAACCTGCTGTCTTCAGAATGCCACGACTCCCAGCGTGAAGCTGCTCTCTTGTTGGGCCAGTTTGCCACTGCAACAGAGCACGATTACAAATGCAAGATTGTCCAACGTGGTGCGGTACCACCTCTCATCAAGATGCTGGAAGACGATGATCCACAGCTGCAGGAAATGGCAGCATTTGCATTGGGTCGTTTAGCCCAGAGTTCAGACAATCAGGCTGGTATCTGCGCTGCTGGTGGGCTGCTTCCTCTCCTAGACCTCCTGGAGAGCGAGTCATCCAACTTGCAACACAATGCAGCTTTTGCTCTCTACGGCCTGTCTGACAATGCAGACAATTTGCTGCATTTTGTCCATCAGGGAGCCATCCAGCGCATCTTGGACTGCGAGCTGGTCGTCCAGGCGTCCAAGGACTGCGTGGAAAAAACCAAGAAGCGTCTGACCGACAAACTACATTCTCGGGTACTGGGTCAAATCTTATACACATTTCAAGGATCCAGGGAATCTATCCGTGAAAAGATGGCCATCAGTCTGGCTCTCCTCCACTACAAGGACGCCAACTACCCCCTCCCCAACGATAGGAAAGACATCTTCATTGAAAAGAAAGCATTGAACGTCCTGTCTCACTGCGTTACCGACCCCGCCATTGACCATGAGACGCAGAGGCAAGGTGCTCAGGCTCTTGCTGCTCTGGCAGAAGCCTGTGGAGCCAAGGCTGACCTGGCTCTTGACCCTCCTGCCCCTCCTGAACCTAAAGTTTACCTTGGAGAACAGTATGTCAACAACAGTACCTTGTCGGACGTCACATTTGTTGTGGAAGGTAGGAAGTTTCACGCTCATCGTATTGCACTCCTAGCCTCCAGTGATATTTTCAAATCCATGTTTGATTGGGAATACAAGGAATCTTCTGCTGCTGAAATCCCCATCCCCAATATCAGATGGGAGGTGTTTGAAGCCATGATGAGATGCATCTACACTGGATCAGTCAAAGTCCCTCCCGAGCTTGCTCAAGAGCTGCTGGAAGCTGCTGATCAATATATGCTTGACACTCTGAAGAAGCTGTGTGAGAAAGTCATTTCTGATGAGCTCACTCCAGAGAATGTCGGTGCTGCATTTGATCTTGCAGAGGCATATAATGCTACTGAACTATCCAAGAGGTGTGCATTATATATGTTGGATGAGTATATGGACATTTACGAGTATTTTAGTGATCAAAAGCAGCCCAGCGTTCATTATGCTGTCCTGATGAAGAAGATGGCACCCAGATTGAAAAAGGCAGTGGAGGAGGAAATTAACAAGGCTGCTGATGCCGTATCTGGTTGAAAAGAACAATAGGAGGGAGGGTAGAAGAATAGAGAGGGTCTTGAATTTATATAAATATGAATGTATGAATCTATGGGTAGATGGGAGGAATCTCCTCCATCCATGCCGAATGTCTGAGTTTTAGTTTTAATACTTCTACTAGAAAGGTGTGTGTGTGTTTGGAATTTGAATTTGACCTATATAAATGTGTACGATATGATCTTTGGAGCATGTTTTTTCTCTTCTGTGCTGGCGAAGGAAAGGGGGGGAGGAAGTAAAAAACTCTGGCTAGCAGAAGAAGTCAGAAGAGTTTTTGGTGCTTTCCCGTCCCATCTGTTTCCCCTGTTTTTTAGTTTCTATTCTGGACTTCTTCTTCTTCTTCTTCCGAAAACCCTATTTTGCATATCCCTTTCTGTGTTAACAGATGATTTTAAACAAATTTAAGAGCTGGCTTGAATCTCACAAGATATATGTCCAATTGTGTAAAGAAACACTGCTTTGAGAATCAGAGAGACTAGGTAGGGCACGACTAGAAAGGAGAGAGTGTGGGTTTCAAAATGTAACTTTGACCGACCAGATCCAAGCTTCTGCAGTCAGCTCCACTACATTTTCGAGGCAAATTTTGGTTGAAGAGCTTAAATTGCCCGTTCTTTGGATTGCTTTACTCATTGGAAATTTTTGAACAAGAATTCATTGGTTTAGAACGTTAAATAGAGGGAGCTCGATTCTTGCAATTGACATTAGAGGGAGTTAGTTAGTTTGACTTTCGAAGTTTGCGTGTATTCTGCCAGAGACATGAAATTTATCTTCCTAGTTTGTCTCCTTGTGACGTATGCGGCATGTGAGTTGGCAAAGACGAGACCCACAGCAAAGATCGCATAGCAGCCCATGACAGCCCTCATCTAAACATGATCCTCACTTCAACTACAGGCAACGAGTATGCAGGAGACGTGGACGCTGCTGATATCAATGCTGAAGTTACTTCGACATCACAGAGGTACATCGACAATTGAAATTTTACCCCTTACCAGAAAGGATTAGTTCCTTCTCTCTCCATCTCACATCTCCTCCCCTTATTTCTCCCCAATTAAAGCAGTCCTCTTGTAGCAATTCCAGAAGTCTGCCAAGCTCTCAATTGCCAGGCATGTCTAGATATCACTTGTCAGCTCTGTGTGGCAGCTGGCTGTTTGACTCCTCCATCATCGTCTACGACACCAACCACCCCGCTGCCGCCATCAACTTCTTCTTCTCCTCCAGCCACTACAGCAGCAACAACTATATGCACAGATATCTCTCCAGACAGCAACACATGTGCTGATCACAAGGGCTGGGGAGCGTGTCAGCAGTCTTGGACCAAAGACTGGGGTTATTGTAGCAAGACTTGCGAACACTGCACCTCGTCTACTACTCCTGTCGCTCCTCCACCAGCTCCGGTCGCCTCTCCCCCGCAAGCAACCACATGCAATGACATCTCTCCAGACAGCAACACATGTGCTGATCACAAGGTCTGGGGAGCGTGTCAGCAGTCTTGGACCAAAGACTGGGGTTATTGTAGCAAGACATGCGGACACTGCACCTCGTCTACTACTCCTGTCACTTCTCCACCAAAAGCACCACCTCCACCTCCACCAAAGAAGAAGAAGAAGAAGAAGAAGAAGAAACCATCCCCTCCTCCACCTCCTCCTCAAATCACACCACCACCCACTACACCTCCTCCAACAGACACAGATGCCATTGCCAACTATGCCAAGGCTCTAGAATTGAGCTACCTCTTCTTTGATGCTCAACGCTCAGGAGACCTCCCCCCGTCTGTCACCCAGAGGGTCCCATGGAGAGGAGACAGTCACGTCACTGACCCTGTCCCTGGTGGATTTTACGACGCTGGAGACCACCTAAAACTCAACTTCCCTCTCGCTACCAGTTTATCATTCCTAGCTTGGGGCTTGTTGGAGTTCCCAGACAGCTATAGTTACGCTGGACAGACAAAATATGCTAAAGACACACTTGCATGGGGAGCTGACTACCTGATGGCTTCTCATATTGGTCCCAATAAACTGGTAGGACAGGTGGGTGATCCAGGTATAGATCACGCATACTGGGGATCTGCAGAGGCTCAAACCGGTCCTAGGCCTTCATATGTGTGGGATGCCACCAAACCAGCTTCAGATTTGGCTGCAGCTACCTCTGCTGCTCTGACTGCTACCTCTCTAGTGTTTAAAGACTCTGATCCAGCCTACGCAGCCAAGCTGCTGCAGCATGGAAAAGAGCTGTTTACCTTTGCATCGACATATCTGGGCAAGTATTCTGATCAGTATGCATCTGCTACGTATGTGTATAGAAGCTTTGGGTACTTGGACGACCTTGCATGGGCTGCCAGTTGGCTGTGCAAAGCTACTGGAGAAAATTCCTACTGCAACAAGGCCATTCAATATCGTGCAGACTCGAGTTTTGGGCCGAATTCGTTTGTCAATTGGGACAGTGTTGGCATCCCCTCTGCTCTACTCTTGAAGAGCATGGGAAAAGCACCGCAAGAAGCTCTCGATCACATCGACCGTTTCTATGCTGATTGGCAGAAAAACTTTCCCAAGACTCCTGGTGGACTTGCCATTGCTCCATTAGGAGGATGGGGTAACAACCGCCACTCTGGTAATGCAGCACTTGCTAGTCTTGTAGCAGCTAAATACGAGACAAATGCCACCAAGAAAGCCAATGCCATTTGTTTTGCCAAAAGTCAGCTCGATTACTTTTTGGGGTTGTCTGGCGGTCGTAGTTTTGTGGTTGGATTTGGGCAAAACCCACCAACACAACCTCATCATAGAGGCAGCTCCTGTCCCAATAAACCGGCTCCATGTGGTTGGGATGCTTTTAATGCAGCTACTCCTAATCCTCAAATCTTATATGGGGCTCTGGTTGGTGGACCAAAGGGACCGGGTGATGAGTATCAAGATTTGAGGAGCTTGTATGTGGAGAATGAGGTTGCTTTTGATTATAATGCTGGCTATACTGGAGCCTTGGCTGGAATTATCCACTTTTTGAAATCTTAATCTTATCTTTATACAGAGGGAACATGAGCATAAGTATTCATTCAATTTCCCCCTCTTTTCCTTTCTTGTTCTTACCAATTATAATCTGCATGAATGTCTTTTGAATTTCCTTCCTTTGATAGTTTCCCTCTGCAATACAATGGCTCTCTCTATCCTTATATTTCCTCCATTGCTGACAGAGAGAAGAGAGAGAGGTATATTCTTGTAAGGGTACCATACGGAGACATATCTTGGATCTGGAAGCTAATCACTTTACTGATTTACACAGTGCTATCATTATATACCTATCTAACTAGATCTAAGAGAGAGAGTGCTACGTCTTCTTCTTGACACTGAGCGGGGCCTGGCTCCTCCGTTATCGTCTTGTACATCCACATTGGATTTGGACTTACGTCCTCTAGATGGTGTTTTTGCTGGACTTACTGGTATTGCATCAGCAGCAGATGTCTTCCTCCTCCTTGCTGTAGCTGTTGTCTTCTTGGCAACTACCCTTACCTCTTCATCCTCTCCATCTCCATCACTCACATCACCAACTGCTTCATCTTTCTTATTTGCGTCTCCTCGTTTTGTTCTACTACCACTTCCGCCACCATTGCCAGTGACAGCTTTCTTTGCTCTTCCCATTGCTGCTTTCAACACAACTGAGGGAGACCCAACCACACTAACACCACCATTGGCTCTTCTATCCACCCAGCTCTTCAACATAAAGCCACCTGCACTCAAAGCAGCACCAACAACTGCAGATCCAAGTGAACCACTCAAAAATGAACCAACGGCTCCTGCTGCAGTTTTAGCACTGCTTGCTGCTTGGGCTGCTACATCAGACAGCAATTCTGCTGCATGCAGTCCACTCTTTTTAACACCCACCAATCCCTCTGTTGATTTATCTCTGACTAGCATAGCCAGTGCACCGAGTGGACCAGAAATAGTAGCAACTGCATTTGTTATTGCTGCCTCTGTCTTCTCAACAACAGATGGTGATAAAGGAGGAACCTCAACAGTAGGGGCAAATGGAGGAGCGTGTTGCTCGTGTTGCTGCTGAGGTGATGATGGTGGTTCCACTACTGTGAGAGGATCGCCCAATTTCCTCCTCCTCTCAGGTGGTGACCCATCATCAACTGGTGGTTTTGGTACAGGAGCAGTTAGACCCAACGATTCTCTCAATGAATCTCCATTCTGTAATTGTACTACTACTTCTACTGGGGCTGGTGATGCAGGGATGTCTGTCACTACCATCTCTCCCTTGTCTTCCTCCTTTCCTACCTCTTCCACCTCCTCCTGGTGCTGCTGCTGCTGCTGCCCTTCTCCTTGTTGTTGTTGTTGTTGTTGCTGTTTCTGCTCTTCTTCATATTGAGCCACCATCTCTGCATAATAAGCATCCACATCTTTAACTTCACTACCAACATGGCTGTCAGTAGATGCATGTGAATGTGGCTCAGGTGCTGGGGCAGGAGCTACAGGGTGGGGATCCAGTTGCGTTCTTCCTTCCACTGGAGTGTGGGCCTTTTCTTCCCATTGCTGTTGCTCTTCTCCAGCATCCCCTTCAATTGACTCTTCAACCACATCAGTGCCAACAGCAACAGCAATATCAATCGCCTTCTCTTGAATTGACTCTTCAACCACATCAGTGCCATCAGCAACAGCAATCTCCTTCTCTTGCTGCAGCACATCGTCTATTGGTGGTTGTGTATTGTCTTCCACCTCTGCTGGTGGCTTTTCAACTGCCTCTTCACCACTATTCTCCTGTTGTTGCTGTTGTTCTTGCAGTGGTTGGATTTCTTCCTTCTGCTCGTCCATCTCAACTACTTGAGGCTGCTCATCCACCACATGCTCACCACCAGTATCGACATGACTGCCAACAACATATGCAGGAGCAATGTCTTCCCCCTGCTCCACGTCACCTTCAGCTTGACCAGCAACAACACCATCCCCAGTATTATTACTACTACGAGTAACATCATCCCCAGTATTATTAGTACTACCAGTAATGTAATACCGACCAAGATGTTCTTGCCAACATCCAGCAGCTGGCTGAGCTATTGCGTCCCAAGATCCCATCCCACTCACTTTGAAATGCTGGGCAAGACAATGTGACCAGTGCATCAAGTCCTTGATCAGCTGTCTGGCTTCTCCCAGCCTTCCAGTTATGTGTGCATACACCTCTGCTCTTCCATGGGATGATTTCAATCCAAACATTTGTCGTTGCAGCTCCAAGTAGTGCCTCCCCAAGAATGCCGCTGCTGATTTGCTGTAAGTGACAATCACAGATGGGCCGTGGTAGAGAGCCATGGATGCAGCTTGTTTGGAGAGTTGGACGGATAATAAAGTCTGTTTGATGCTCCATTGAGCCCATAAACACACCGACGATCTTCCTCCTGCTGATTCTTTCTTCTTCAACAAGGCTGCTGCTTGTCTTCTCTTCCTTCTACTGGCCATCATTTCCTTCATTTCTTGATCACCGTAATCATCTCGCCCCATTCCTGCCAGATCATCATCATAGTCACCATCATCACCCAATCCAGGCAATCCATTACTGCTAGCGGAGCAAGAGAGGATAGCAGCTGCCCTTTGCTGAGCCACCTCATTCTGCACCGATAAGACTTTACCTAGCTGCTGAGCTGGACTATGCAGACCAATCAACACAGACTCTTCAGCAGGATATGGCCATACAAGTTGTGGTTGTTGTTGTTGTTGTTGTTGTGGTGGTGGTGGTGGATCAGTGATAATAATACCATTATTATTATTATTATTATTATAGTTGATTGCAATAATTAAAGCACCCACTTCACCAGGGATGTGATTCCATCTGACCTTTGTAGCCACGCTGCCCATGCTGTCAATGACATTGGCCACCGCAGTGATGCATACCACTACTCCAGCAGCTCCAATGATGGCGGATACAACCATGAGTAACAACAACCAGGGAAGCAATCTACGAATGAAGCTTCGCTTCTTAGTTTTCTTTAGTTGTTTGATTCTTTGTAATTGATTGTTGGTGGTTGTGAGAGGTTGTTGCTGTTGGAATTTATACGGTTGTTGCTGTTGCTGTTGAGAAGAAGCTGATGGTGGCTGTGATGGAAGTGGAGGATGCAGAGAACCACTGCTGCTCCCATTCCCATCTAAAGCACCACCACTACCTGGTCGTTGTAGAAACGATGGTGGAGCTTGCTGCTGTTGACCACTTCTAGCACTATCACTACCACCAACAGTCGCCAATGGCATAAATGTAGGTGAAGTAACAGCATTCCTATTACCACCGTCACCACCGCCATCGCCATTACTTCTACTACTATTAGGGCGCATAAAAGGCCCAACTGGACGCCCACCTTGTCCACTTCCAGGCTGACCACCAAGAGGTGGACACTCTTGTTTTAATAGTGTCGTGACAGGAGGCAGGGTGGGAGGTGCTCCAAAGTCTGATGATCCTGGCTGTTGTTGGTGTTGTTGATGCTGATGCTCATCATCCATGCTAATATTATTATTATTATCATCTCGGTACGCATATTCATCTTGCTGATGGTGCCTAGCACTGTTGGCATTTTCGTTTTCATCTCCCACATGCTGCTGCTGCTGCTGCTGGTGATGATGATGGTGATTTTCATCCGTAGGAGCAGAGTTATTATTATCGTCAGTAGTAACCCTGGGGAGGACGCCAGAGTGTGCTGATATAAGCATTCCTTTACGTAGACTCCTTGCAAACTTGGCCTTGATTGGGGAATTTTCAGCTCCAGGTGGTGGAGGCAACTTTAAATTAGCAGTATTAGCAGTGTCATTATCATAGCTAGGCACATCACCGGTACAAGAAGGACCATGAGGAAGGGAAGGCATATCCGTATCACCACCACCACCATCAGCTTTCATTCCTCCTCCTTCTCCTTGTTGTTGCTGCCCATATTGGTACGCATATGTATCCTGTCGATAGTACTCCTGTTGTTGTTGGTAGTAGGGTTGATCACCGTTATTACTAGCATAGATCTGCCCTTCCTCACCACCACCACCTTCTAAAGCCTCTACTCCTGCATCCCATGTTTGTTCTAATTCAGGAGCTACTACTGCGTCAGTTGGCTGCTGTTGGTGATGGTGCTCTTCTTGGTACCTTGCAGATAGCAACTCTTCAGGGTGTTGTTGTTGTTGTTGTTGTTGTTGTTGTTGCCAGGCAGGTGGAGGAGGAGGAAGGGGAGGCATCATCATCATCATCATTCCCATATTACTATTATTATTTAGAGATGGATTCCCACTCCCTTCTTGGTACTCTCCATCCATATTTTTAGGTGACAATATACCACCAGAATTCTGACTGATATTACTAATCTGTCTCCTAATAGGGGCATATGGCATGCCTGCTATTCCAGGTTCTGGTAATTGTATCCTAGTGGCAGTAGAATCTCCAATATTATGACTATTTTTATTATTAGTAGTAGTATTTTTCATACCACTACTACCACCATCATATTGTTCTACTGGAGGAGGAACTGGAGGAAGCCAAGGTACCTTGGGGCTGTTCCCACTCAATGTCATACCGGTGGTGGCCTTGGTGCTGCCGCTTCCTGATTGAGCAGACATGTTGCTGGTGGATCTTAGAAGAGATGGGGCAATTGGGATGCCTGAGCCTGTTCTTGGAGGGGCTTTAACACGTAATGATGGTGGAGGGGGTGGTATCATTGAATACACAGGAGGAGGAGGAGGAGGAGGAATGGTGGTATCGTAGTGTTGTTGTTGGCTGGGATAGGTAGGAAGAGCAGAGGGGAGGGATGGGAGAGCAACTGATCCAGCATTCTCTACATCAAATCTCTTCTTTTCTTGCTGGTTTTGTGGTGGTGGTGGCGGTGGGTTAGTGTTGGTGTTTATGTTGGTGGATGCAGGTGCGTAGAGGGGATTCATCTGAGAGGAGGGTACGAATGGTGGTGGTTGTTCTTCTTGTCCGTCAAAGGGTGACGGTTGTTGGTAGTGACGGGCGGGAGGTTGTTCTTGTTGGTGTGGGTAGCCTTGCTGGGTGTGATGGTACAAGTTTTGATTGGCACTATCCATTGTATGGCGATAAGAGCTCTATAAGCAAGGCTAAAGTCAATATTGAACAATTTTTGCTAAATCTTAAAAAGCGATCAGAGCTATCCCAGGAATGAGTTGGATGGTGTTTTTCTGCAATATATATATATATATATATACTGTTTCAAGTGTTCTACAGACCACTTAACAACGTATATTTCTCTCAAGTATGTGAAAATGTTTCAGGTTTCTTGGATCGTTATAACTCCCCGTTTGTTCGTCGTTAGACACAGGGACGATATTATTCTCTAGCAATACCACGCAATAGATCCCAGATAAATTATAGCCAATAGCTCTCCTATCGGTATCCCCACATTCTTATTCCAACTGGACAACGACCTCTAAAGCTCTCCTCTCCTCCCATTCCCTTCTTTTGTTGTTCTCCAACCTTCCACTTTACTATCATATTACCTAGCTTATCTTTACTCCAAACTGAACATAAAACTGTCTCTCCAATTCTGCTAAATCATACTTTGACACAGCTTCCAAACTCCTCCTGTTTTCCTTCTTCTTCCCACCATCAGCCTGCACCTTTCTTGCCCTCACCTTTGCATCCCTTGATAGCTTCTCCAGCCCCTTTTCTCTGGCACCTTCCCTCTCCAGTGCACTCACCAGGCCACTCTTTTCATCTGATAACTCGTATAACAGTGAACCAGAGGGTCTTAGCAGTGAAATAGATCCATCACTGCATCCTACTGCTGCCAATTGTCTACCTCCTCTCGGTGTACCTTGAGCAGCAGAAGAAGAAGGATTTGATGACAATGAAGAGGCCCCTCCGCCCCCACCATTTATTGACATGGCTGTAACTGCTGCATCTGCAACCCTAGCCACTACTTGCGCCTCCTTCCTATTCTGCAACAGATCCCATACCTGAACACATCCATCATTTGACCCCGCCCAGAACACCCCAGGCTTACTGGAGGACCAGCACCCAGCTGTCAATTGACTGGTTTGATACGGAGTAGACACCAAAGCATGCTTGGCATCTTCAGCCCACACCTTAGCTGTCCAATCTCCAATGGTGAGGAAATATTTAGGTAAGAATGGGTTTCTACACACTGATACAATGGCCCCGTGGTGGCCAGGGTACCTCGCAGTGATGGCTTCAGCTTTGGTTTTAGCTTTACGATTGCCAGCAAGCACCACTCCTTGACCTGTTCCTACCAGAAACTTGGCTGGTCCTGCTTGGGGAGAGTAATCGAAACATAATCCACTCATTGTCAAAAGTGTTGGGCTATTGTTGGATGTATTGGCATTGCCACTGCTGCTGCTGCTCTCGCCACCATCATTTCCTGCTTTCAGATGATGATGTGTTCCCTCCCCTGCTGCTGTGGTTGTTGTTTTTGTATTGGTTGCATAGAGCAGCATGCTGTCAAGAGGGACTGCCATCTGACGAGTGTCCCACCACAGTATTTTCCCGTCTGCTCCACACGTCATCAGTTCAGTTCCTGTCTTTGATTGCATCCAACGTACATCAGATATTTGACCATGGTGACAATGGGTTGACTGTCCTTCACCACCACTACCACCCCCACCCCCGCTACCATTTGTATTGATTGATTCATTGGTAAGTAGGGTTGGCACTCCTCCCTTGCGAATATCAAATAATGCCAATCGACCATCTTGTTGCCCACCAGCTAGTATAGAATGATCTCTCAAACTGAATGCGAGAGAGGTAAGAGATCCAGCTGGCAGAAGTACCAACTCGGGGACGTCGCATGAAGAGGAGTGTGAATTGACATTCCAAATATAACTAGGGACGGATACGAATGATGCAGCACCGGAGGATACAGCAGATGATGATGATCCATGTGCTGCAGCTAAACGGAGACCTGCTGTGGATGACGAATCAGGATGCCATGCCAGTGCTTGGACTCCATGTTGTGTTGGAGAAGATGAAGATGGTGCTGCAGGCTGCCTCAGCACAGTAATAGTCGCCAGTGCTGGCCTACCAGTCATAAAAAACTCTCCTGATACCTCCGTAGCACTCTCCATTTTCTCTTGGTACCCATTTTTATTATCTAAATTACCATCTCCAGCACTACAATTACTATTATTACTAAACCAATCTGTGTATACATCGAATGCATTATTTTGGTTGACCAGCTCCTCCACAACACCTCCTAGTCTCGCCACGGTCTTGATGTAATCATCATCTCTCTCTACCTTTTTCTTCCATCTCATAACTTGCTCTGCGTCTTTGGGGTCAACATTAGCTGGCCAGCCACCTAGAATGTCGTGGCACATGCCTCTGTCCACAAAGGCTTTATGTTCAGTGGCAGTGCCTGTTGAGATGAAGGGCTTGGTGGCTTGGACTGACTGGGCGCATATGGTTGTGCCAATGATAGTGGATGGATCATCTGGTGCTGAGCTAAGATTTGTATGTACCTGTAATTGCAACAACATAGTGGGATTGATCAAGTTAGAATAGGGAGAAATGATAATGATGATGATCAACATCAAAGGAGAAACGACTTACCTCCGTCTCTCCTGCTCCACTGTGGGTGGACGACGACAAACCCTGCTGTCTGGAATAATATTTTGAACCATTTGCCTGTACATGGAGTGTATATGGCGTTAGTTGTGGAAATGATAGTGTAAATAGTAGTTCTATAGAGCATACCTCCATTTGGTCTATTCAATGTGTGTCATCAACACGAGGGGGATGTGGAGAAGAGATCTCTGGCTGTATTCAAACTATGAAGTCTGCAACTCGGGCTGTAACATGTCATATATTGGATCGGTTATAATATTTCTATGAATATATTGTAGTTTTAATGTGAAAGACCCTGGTCAGGTCGAAAACTTGGTGTTGACCAACGTCCGGACTGTTGAGGAGCCCAGAAAAACTGCTCTTCGAAGAGCGAATTCGCTCAGCACAGAGGAGTTTAAAAGAGGGAATTTGCAGGTGGAGAGGACCAGACTAAAATTCAGTTTTGCAGTAGAGTGGGATGAAATGAATAGTGATTTATAAACCCGAAGCTAATTTTCTTGACGTCTGAAGGCTAAATGACGAAGAATTATGGGGAAGCCAGTATTGACTTGGAAGGCCTCAGATAAGCTTTCTTCCTGCATCTGTTAAAATCAGACTTCGGAGCGTGTGTTTTCCTTACAAGATGAAGCTGAAGATGGGGAGGAGAAGGAAAAGGTGGGTGTAATGATGCATAATGATATGTTGAGTTGCATGGTCACTTGTATTTGCCAAGGAGCCGCAAAGAAACCATTATTGTATGCTATTGCAGAGGCATTCTAAGCACCTTTAGATGATTTTGTGGCATTGTTGGATCAAAAGGATGACGATGATCAAGGTGATGATGGTGCGGAGGAAAATAGTCTAGATGATAGTTGGGGTGATGACAGGAAGAGCAGCACTACAGCAGCAGCTGGAGGAAGAAGGACAAGAGGGGCTAGTACCAGTGCCACAAGGCCTAGAAAAGGTCCAACCCTACCTGCTACACAGTGATGAAGAACCCTACATCTTGAAGTCCTGAGCAATCTCACGGACCAAGGATTTAGCTTGGAAAGCTAAGTCAGTCTACTCCTCTTGAGTGTCTTGATACCATGCTTCAGGTAGATGGCATACAAAAGTGTCTGGTTAAAAAGACACTCTTCAGTAGAATGCTGCCTTTAATAGAACTGGTCATGCAAACCAAGGTTCAAGCAGTGATGATGTCGGCAACAGATGAAAAGAGGGATGCTGGTGATGCTGCTCATGGCACCCTTCAGTTTGTCGAGTATATGTATGCTGGATTAGTTGTATATTTATGTTGTAGAACCATTTAAAGATGTTCATATTATAGGCAATATATAGTAGATATAGATTTGAACTGAAATTCATATCAAGGTATAATAATATCATTCATTACATCTCCACTGCTGGTACAGAGTTTTTCTCTCTGTCGCCAATATAATAATTATACACAATTCATACTTCTCTATTTAACTGGAAGGCCCTACCCATAATGAATGAAGACCAAACAATAAGAATAAAATACCACCAGCTATTGTAACTAGCCTTTCATCTATCCGTGACGCCAGGTGCTTCCCCCCGACCACCGCCCCTCCAGTACATAGTCCGTGTCCTAAAAATCCACCCAACGCCACTCCCAACAGGTCAGCGTCAGCTGCAAGCCCAACAGTAGCAATTTGACTGCGGTCTCCCCATTCGCCCAAAAAGGTCAAGGTGAAGACTTGTGCAAAAATAGGAGGTATTAATCCCTTGAGTGAATGTGGTAGCATGTTGAGGACGGTGTTTACTAGAGGTGGGTGGGTGGTGCGTTTTGCTGTTTTGGTTGGAGTGCCTTCCTTATTATTGTTATTATTGAGGCTCATAGATTCTATGTCTCCACTGCTATGTGGATGGCTGATGCTAGAAGTAATTGCTAGCTCTCTTTCTACTTCGTCCAGCTCTGACTCTCCAGGTCCTTCATGTCCTTCGGTGAAGACATCCCACAACATTTTGACACCAAAACCGAAGAATAAAAGCGTTGCAGCATAGTGAGTCCATGTTTTGGGTAGAAGAGCTGGTGCAGCAGCACCTAGTACAGTTGAAAGGATAGTCATGATGACCAGGGCAGCCATTGCACCAGCAAAGACCTGAGGTAGTGGTGGAGAATTGGAAGAGAGACGGTGAGTTGGGAAGATGGGTGGAGACGAGTATTGACTTTGTGGAGGGTTTGGTGGGGAAGGGTAAGAATTAAGTGAGATGATGTCCCTTACCACGCCTCTAGGGTGTTTCATAGCCATGATTGCAGCAATAATGAAGGTTTTATCTCCAATTTCGGAAGCTATAATGATGCCAAAGCTTTTCACGAACGCTCTCGCAAAATTCTGTTTCTTTTCCTCAGCATTATCATCCGACAAACCAACCACTTGACTCTCAGCTACAGCAGCTTGGAGTAAAGTGAGGACTATAGCTATAATAAATAAAGGCACTGATTGCCAGCCCTTGAAATATTTCGAAAATTTGTTCCTCAAACTCATTATAATCTCGATCTGGGGTTGATCATAGTCGCATGCGTCTGTTTGATGCAAATATTAAACGACACAGTGCCCGTTTACAACTTTTTCTACAAGGGAAGAAGAGACGGGGGTGCCAACGTCGCCAGAGTTCTCTCCTTCTTGCACATCTCTCTCTCTCTCTCTCTCTCTCTCTCTCTCTCTCTCTCTCTCTCTCTCTCTCTCTCTCTCTCTCTCTAGAGTTCCACCCCTCTTTCTACTGATACAACAATGTCTACTGCTGCCCTCTCAATGTCACTTCTCTTCCTTTTCTTCACCAATCTTGAGCCTTAGTCGGCATGGTCCTATTATTGGTTGCAGAGGGTCAATGGGCTTGCCCTTTTGAGTGATTTCTATAACACCTTCCTTCATCATAGTAAGAGCCACATCCCTAGTCGGCTGCATCCAATCCCTCCAGTTACCAGGAAAGCATTGCCTTGGGATCTCTGAAGGGCAACATGTAGCATTTAGTTGACGTTTAGAAAGGATGGAGAGGATGGTTGATCGTAGCAGTGTTGTGGTGTTGGGGTCGGTGAGTGTGGGGGATGTGATGTCCTTCTTGTTTTGTGACGGCGATTGGTGGTCGAGCGATTGATACGGTTTCGTATTAGTCCCCATGTGCTGAATAATGGAGCATTATCAGTTTGGAAGTGCAAGGAAAAAAAGGGAGAGTTGAAAGACAAGTTGAAAAGGGGAGAGATTCAATGATCCAAGTTGTACATCATGAATCAAATACATAATGCGTCATCTAAATGCCATACAAAAGTTGTCAATGTGCTTTTTAATTGAAAATTTACCATTTTCACGATTTGGCAGGGAATTTAAATAAGGCAAAGTTTGACCACACACAGAGCTTACTCCAAAATGTTGGTCACGTTGCTGTACATTTTATGATATTCATATAGCAATTGACATGATGCACAACAAGCTCCTGACAGATATAGTGCAGATCTTGAGAGGAGTTGCACTTGTTGCATCTAGTGCCAAATCCTCCAAAATAGCAAGCATATTACCTTGGGATTCATCTCCAAGCATAAGAGCAGCTGTAATAGCGCAATACAAGCCTAAAGAACATGCATATCAATCCATTAATGATTTCACGCAACCCCAATCACCTAAAACCCCAGTCACCCTACCTCCCTCACATTCACAAAAGAGCACCACCACCGCTTCACCGACCATCCAACCCAGACAAAAACTCAATGCCCCTCCTCCTCCAGCCTCCACCACACAACAGCCACAGCAAAGAAGAGAACGTAGAGTCCCAGCCACCCCTCTTGGCAGAGCTATGGGATTTGCAGGTCTAGGAATGAGTTTGATAGGTGGCACTGTTGTTGATAAAATAGCAGACACATTTTCCCTGTCTTCTTCATCGTCATCATCATCCTCAAAAGCAATAGGAGCAGGGAATGCCTTTGTTACAGAAAAGAATGCAGAAAGACTAGCAGCTACTTTGTGTCGAATGAGAGGAGCAGCTCTAAAACTGGGTCAAATGATATCAATTCAAGATGAAAACGTTATTCCACCACAATTACAAATAGCACTTGAGAGAGTACGTGCAGGAGCAGACATCATGCCCAAACATCAACTAGATACTGTGTTAAAATCGGAGCTAGGTAGTGACTGGAGGTCCAAAGTGAAAGAATTTGACCATATACCACTGGGATCTGCAAGTATAGGGCAAGTGCATAAAGCGGTACTGCATGATGGGCGTCAAGCAGTGATGAAGATTCAATACCCTGGAGTGGCCAAATCCATTTCATCAGATGTAGATAATCTGCTTAGATTAATCAGACTATCTAATTTGCTTCCTAAGGGTATGTTTATTGAGAATGCAGCTAAAGTGGCTAAGAAGGAGTTGGCAATGGAATGTGATTATACATTGGAAGCGGTTGCGCAACAGAGGTTTAAAAAGTTGGTTGCGTCGGATGCATGGGCAGCTTCACATGTGACTGTTCCAGAAGTCTTTCCTGAGTTGTCTACTGATAAGATACTGACGTCTGAGTTTGTGCCTGGTGTATCTATCGATAATTTGGTTGATATGCCTCAAGAAGTGAGAGATGCTGTGGGATCAAGATTATTAAAGCTGACGTTGAAAGAGCTGTTTGAATGGAAATTCATGCAGACAGATCCCAATTTTGCAAATTTCTTGTACTTCAACGAGACAGATATGCTTCATTTGATTGATTTTGGTGCAGCTAGAGACTTCCCACCAGACTTTGTGTCCAACTATCTTGAGATGGTCAAGGGTTGCGCTGAACATAATAGAGAAGAGATCATCTCTAGAAGCGTGACGTTGGGTTTCTTGACTGGTGAAGAGAGCAAGATAATGCTGGATGCTCATGTAGAAGCTGGTATTGTAGTAGGCCTTCCTTTTAGCACTGAGGGTGTCTATGATTTTGGTCAATCATCAGATGGTACATTGACCAAACGAGTGACGGAACTTGGGCAGATCATGTTGAGGCATCGGTTGACGCCGCCTCCAGAGGATAGCTATAGCTTGCATAGGAAGTTGTCTGGGGCGTTCTTGACATGTATTAAATTAAAAGCTAGAGTACCAGCTAAGGAGCTCTTTTATGAAGTGTATGAGGCACACGCAAGAGCGGCGTCGGAGGAAGAGGCGGAGATGGTCGCTTAAGTTGTGGAAAGAATAGAGACTGTAATGCCATTCACTTGTTCTTTTGAGGCGAATAGACGTGCAATTGAGTAATAATGGGAGCCAAAGATGTGATATTAGAGATAATATTCCCCGCTTTAGGCGGTGTTTTTGGCCTTTTAATGTTTCTATCGCCCATTAAAGCGGTATTGAGGGCTAGAAAAGAACGGAGTTTAGGCGTAAGTAATTTTTGTATTGTATTAAGCTCATTCTATATCTCCAAGTGACAATGTTTGCGCAACTTGGCATCAGTCATTGATCACAATCAACTGCACCGAGCTCCGCTCTGCTTCAAACCCAACTCACCCTCCTCCCCTCCATCACACACAGGAATTGAATCCACTCCCTATGCCAGCATTACTCGCAAATTGTATAGGATGGATAGGATACGCTTGCGTAATGCAAAACTACTACATTTTATGGCCAAACGAACTGGGCATGTTGTTGGGCTGGTTTTTCACCATCTCCTGCTACGGTCTCGCCCCCACCAAAACCAAAGACCGTCAACTAGCAATCATGCTCTTCTTCGCTATCATTCTCTCAACCGTAACTATAGTAGGATCCTTTGTAGATCTATCTCAAGATGGACAGCAGTATCTGTGGGGATTTACGGCTAATGCCATTTTAGTTTTATATTACACTGCTCCCTTGAGTACGGTGTTGACCGTTGTTAGAACACGCAACACTGCCTCTATATACTGGCCATTGTCTTTAATGAACTGCTTGAATGGTTCCTTATGGTTTGGCTATGGATTAGCTATAGGAGATTATTTTATTTGGGTGCCTAATGCAGCAGGAGCTCTCTTTGGGGGGTGTTTGCTGTTGCTTTATTTGGCCATGCCATCTCCAAAGAGCAGACCGACTACTGGTGGGTGTAGTGGAGGTGATGGTGGTGCGGTAAGAGCAAAGGTCTCTCCAGATAATGATGTATCTGGGGAATTAAATACAACATATCCTAGACAAATTCTAATTGCAGAAGCTCACGCAACTGGTAATGATAGAAGTGAGATAGTGAGAGGAGGAGTGGGAGGGAGTTGGAGAGGGGGCGGAGGACAGACTGCTGAGACTCTTTGATTAGTATTTTTTACATACCGTAGCTTATATATACATGCTGTACCAATGGGAAATAAAATCTGTACTTATTATTATTATTATTATTAATCTGTATATTAAATCCTACTCATTTTAAAGGAAGAATTGCAATAAGGACAAAGGAAAAGAGCAAGTCAAAAGTGGATGTCAACACTAAGTTGGTTAGACTACCTACTGCCGCTATGGTATGGACCGGAGGTATTAAAAGGAAGCCTTGTCTGACTTATGCTTATTTGACATATATGCCTTTAATGTAGGGTTTTTTTCTTTGAAGCAAAAGAGGACATCTACTACAACTTTGAAAGAGCTGGTCAGCATGGAATGTAGAGTTCCATATTGGTCATTGCAATAACCATGCCACCAATCAACGTCATCAATCGTTGAAAAACAAGTTAAATGCCAAAATTGCTCTCATATTTAAATCAGAGCTGGCACTCATTATAAGAGGGGTGGTGAAAAGCTGGCAAAAAGCTGCCTTAAAAAATAATTAGAGGAGGCCGTCATTTGGGATTTCTATTTCCCTGACATTGTCGTTGAATAATTCCCTCTGAAACTTATCCAATTTGTGGTAATTGACACATACTTATTAAGCAAAGCAGAACCAAGCATTAATCGTACTATAAAGTACATTGGGGATGATTATTATAACAATTATGGGATTCCTTGGAAATCATTCAAACCGGCGGGCCTGAAACTGCAGGTTGGAACCCAGGACATTTCCATGCGCTCCCCCCTTTTCATTCCTCTACTTGAGCTTCTTTCCGTCATATGCTGTTCGCCAGATAAATGTGTATAAACATCCCAAACCCAATCCAATCCCGATATCAAATAAGAAAGTCTGAGCACGTGAATGTCAGATGAGAAAATCTTCAAGAAAACCCAAGCTGGAGAACCCCACAAAAGAACCTATACCAGATCTTTCAATAACCAGTGCCTCCCCGGTGTCGTTTCGTCTGTAGGTGACAATCCAACAACGTCTAATCCACAGATGACCTCACCTCGCCGAGATTCCCTCACCCTGAAGACCCTCTCCATCGCCTGCTCCCACCTCTCCAAAGTAGACTCCAAACTAGCCCCTCTCATAACCCAACATGGCTTACCAGACAGACTTGTAGCCAAAACAAACCTCAGCCATTTCTCCAGCCTGTCTAAAGCCGTCATCTACCAACAACTGGCCACGAAAGCAGCCTCTGCCATTTATGAGAGGGTATTAGTAGCTACAGATTGCATTGAAACCAGCCTTCTAACCCCAGAATGCATCATGCAAGCTCCAGTAGAAGTTTTAAGGGGAGCAGGTTTGTCTGAAAGGAAGGCTACCTACTTGAAGGACCTCGCACAAGCCTTCTCAACCTCAACAGCAGCAGTAACCAACAAGGAAACAGTCATTCAAACCATCAAGTTGACAGATGATTTAATCAACACAATGACAGATGAAGAATTAACCACATCACTGATTTCTATAAAAGGGATAGGTCCATGGACAATAGCTATGCACTCCATGTTTGCAATGGGACGTCCAGACATCTTGCCAGTTGGTGATTTGGGAGTGAGAAAAGGGATGCAGCTGCTGTATGGATTGAAAGAGCTCCCCAGTCCAGCCGAAATGGAGTCATTGGCGGAGACATGGAGGCCATACAGAAGTGTGGGGAGTTTTTATATGTGGAAAGTTGCGGAGATGATGGGTGAAAGAAAAGGAAAAGAGAAGAAGAGGAAGAAGAAGAGTGGTTGAGAGAGCGCATGCAGAGCGGTGAGGTTGGTGGATAAAAGGAGGAGAAACTTTGTCAACTGCATTCCTGGTGTTCCTGTAATTTAATTTTGATTGAATAATTAATGAGAGCGTGTATTTGATTAAGGCTGGGTTAAAATTCGAATAATTTGAAGACCAATCACTATATAGGTGGGGACCTCAGATCAAAGGCTGCGCACCATAATGCAGTTCATCCATACCATATCTGCTGCAACCATAAACCAAAATTATCCATCCCTACTGCCCTACAACCATTCCCAACGGCTGCGCGTGCCCACCAATCCTCCTCAAACCAAGCACCGCCAACGCCAAAGCTCTCCTCTCATTTCCTGCAACAGCACCACCCCCCCCTCCTTCCCAACCAAACAAAACTCCAACCTAAAGCTCCACCTCAAAATGGCAGAGAGAAATACCCCTCATCCTGAAAAAATAGACTATGGTGGAGAAGATGGTTGGTTCATCAGCAGCACCGTCAGCGCCATGGGAGTGGCCGACGGTGTTGGTGGCTGGCAAGATAGCGGCATCAACCCTGCAGACTATTCTAAAACACTAATGATGTATTGCAAACGGTATTTGGAAGGTGAGAAATTATCAGTTCTACTAGCAGAAGGTCCCAGAAGGTCACAAAAGCAACATCAACAACAAAGAGGTATATCACAATCATCACCAGCTTCTCCCACCACATCCGATCAACAACAAGACAATCCAGTGTTGGTACTAGAATCGGGAGAATGGATTGATGGAGTATCTCCAGCTATAGTGGCTGGAGATCCAATAGCTCCAGTAGAAATACAACCTTTAGAAATCAACACTGAAATCCCATCGACCCCACAAGCAGAGAGCAGTAGTAGTACCCCCAAGCCTTTGAACATATTTGAATCTGAAGGTGGAGAAGAAGAAATGTATCTGACCGAGGATCCAAGAACCCCAAAAGGAGCCCTTGCACTAGCTCATAAACTTACCCGTCTCCCCGGCTCATCAACTGCCTGTGTATTGAAACTAAATAAGCAACTCAACACCCTGGATGCAGTCAACTTGGGAGACAGTGGTTTTGTCATCGTCCGCAAGGCCAAAGTCGTCTTTAGATCACCCCCTTTACAACACTTCTTCGACTGCCCCCTCCAGCTGGCCTCAGTACCTGACTTTACATCAGAAACAGATACAGTAAAAGATGCAGATATATTCAGAATACCACTCAAACCTGGCGATTGCATTATAATAGCTACAGATGGGCTCCTGGATAACGTCTTCCCTAATGACATTGCTGCTCTAGCTCCTACTACTGAAGCTGAGGTGGAGGCTGCTGCTGATAGATTGATGGCTCTAGCTACAAAGTTAGCTTCAGATGGTAGTTACGAGAGTCCATATGTCAAAGCAGCACAGGAAGCTGGGTTCAAACCAACATTAATGGAGAGTTTGATGGGGATGTCATTTGACAAGGGGAAATTGTCTCTAGGGGGGATGAGGGGAGGGAAGTTGGATGATATTACATTGTTGTGTGCTCTTGTTGTTGCTGATGAATGAATAATTGAATGAATAGTTAATTCATGATGTGTCTTTTGGTACCGATCTAATTTAATAAATATATCTTAGTATTGTTGTTCGTTTTTATGTAACACCGCTAAATCCAAGGAAAACAGAATGAAATCATTCAACATGTATACAGAACAGAAATCAACCTCTGTTTCTACAAACACAATTTATGTAACCCCCCCCCCCTCCCCGTCTCTCCCCCTCCAGGCCTACTTTCATTTCAAAAGTACCCAGCCCATTCCCTCCCAAAAGCAGCCTCCACCGCTGCCACCGTCAGCCTCTCATCACTGGTTGGATCTCTGAAATACGTCTTTGCATTTCCCCAGACTAGACCAACATCTCTCATCATATCAGCTGGAGTAGCATACACACCTCCTAGGAGCTTCCTCTTGATGGTACCCAGGTCCATTGGTGTTGGGACAGTGTCGTAGTAGTCTGGGTACTGGTTGGTGTTGATGGGATTGGCAAACATAAAGGCACCAGGGTGACTAAGGGTGGCGTTGAGGGCTGCGAGGGCGTTGGCTGTCCATGCAGGAGGTGAGGATGGTTGGTGGGGTGGTGGTGGGGGTGGAGCGAGGGCTGCAGGTGGGGGAGCAGTGACAACAGCAGGTGGTGGTGGTGCTGCTGCTGCGACTGGTACGGGTACTGGTGCTGCACCAGCAGTGGCGGTAGTGGCAGCAAATGGCTGGTGTACTTGTTGCTGTTGCTGAATTTGCTGCTGTTGCTGTCTATGTTGAATCACCTGCAATGCATGCTGAAGCATGGCCTGTTGAGCAAGCTGCTGCTGCTGCTGCTGCTGCTGCTGCTGTTGCTGCTGCTGCTGATGATGATGATACGCTGCCATTTGTTGTTGGTATGCAGCCATCTGAGGATGATGATGATGGTGTTGTTGTTGTTGTTGTTGTTGTTGTTGGTGGTGGTGGTACTGCTGCTGTTGGTACTGCTGATGCTGTTGGTGGTACTGAGGTGGGTAGCCTCCAGATGGGGGTCTAGGCATTGCAGCAACAGGATATGGCTGCTGCGGTTGATGCTGATGGTGTTGTTGATGTGGATGATATCCTCCTCCTCTACCACCTCCACCTCCACCACCTCGAGCCATATATGCCGCCCTCTGTTGAGCCAATGACTCTGCATGCAACTTGGCATCGATCTCCTCTGGCAAATTCGAAGAAATCCAGGACTTTCTAAACGCATCTCTTGCCTTGTGAGCTGCTAGTGTAATCTCGTGATCAGGTCCATTATAATCTTCTGCATTCTTCCAAATCCTATTCACATCTCTGACCACGTCAATAGGATTATTGTACTCCTTGTTTTGCAGCTTATTCCTCACATCAGCCAGACATATTGGCTGCTTGACCACCGACAGGTAGTCTGGTACTTCAGCCAAGTCGATTGGATTTTCAAATATGTGAGATTCTGGAACTCTATTCAATCTATAGAAGATCTTCTGCACTTTATCTTTCCAATTGGGTGGATATGTTTGATTAGCTGCAGCAGAGGCATTGGGGTCTACAAGATCTAAGAACACTTTACATTGCAGCCATTGCTTTTCAAAAGCTGCTTCTGCAGAGTGCGCATTTGCTACAACGATGGAATCTTCGTCATTGTATTCTCTGCAATTATCCCAGACCAGGTTGACATCTGCTAATACTTGACTAGGCTGGGTGTATCTTCTCGCTTGGATTCTTTCCACGATTGTTCCCAAATCCATGGGGCATTTGATGACATCGTAGTAATCTTCATAATCTTCTGGGACGGGCTCCAGGAAAGGGATGGCAGATTTCAATACCATGACACGCTCCAGAGCTCTCAAGGCACGGAGTTGCCAGTCTTGGGCTGGCATGGTGCCCATCAAGGTGTTACTGTCTCTGATATGACTATCATTGGTTCTATAGGCATCAATTTGGTCATCTCTATCGTTTCTTTCTCTGCCTCTGCCTCTGCCTCTACCTGGACCACCACGTCCACCACCACCTCCACCAGCACTGCCACGGCTGCCAGCTGGGGGTCTACCGACAACAGCATTCCCACCAGCAGCAGCGGCAGCAGCCTTCTTGTTCTGCTGGGCATACGATGCCCTCTTCCTAGCATTGTACTCATCAACAACAGTAGGATTCCACTCTTCAGGGAGCACAGGCAAATCAGCTGCTGCCCACTTTTGTTGAAACACCTCTTTAGCCTCCATTGCAGCCTGGGTATACGGGCTTTCATCTCCGTTATACAACCTACAATTATTCCAAACTAAGTCCACATCCTTCAGCATGTCCAGGGGGCTGGCATACCTGTTGTTTTGCAGTTTGTTTCGGATGGTACCGAGATCCATGGGGTGAGGGATGACATCGATATAGTCAGGAACGTCGTCCAGTGGAACCGGAGCCAAAAATGGGTCTGCAGCTTGGGTGCGAGATGATTTGTAGAGAACTTTGGATGCTGCATCTTTCCAGGTGGTCTTGTTGTGTTTGGAGATGCCTGGAGGGAGGACAATTTGGGATGGATGTGGCAACATTTCTCCCTTCTCTTCTTCCTCTTCCTCTTGTTGGTCCTCCAGCATCTCCTCCTCCTCTTCATATCTCTCCTCGTACCTAGCCTTCTTCTTCTTAGGCTCCACACTAGCTCCACCAAGAACTCCACCTTGAGCAGCATAGATTGCTTGTTGAATGGCAAACTCACTTGGGGGCCTGACTCTCTTTCCTTGACATGCCAGGCAATCAAAGACAAAGCCTGGAGTGGAAATTTCATCTGTGCTGATACCACCACAGTCATAGTGGAACTGCCTGCCACAGGAGTTGCACTGCAGCAGGGGGCGGCCATAATCTGGGTACTCACAGACTGGGCAATTAATGGGAAGACTGGCTGCAGCTTTGGCTGCTTCTTGCTCATCTCTCTTGCGTTTCATTCTTTCCAGCCGAGCTGCTTCTCTGCGAGCTATTTCTTCATCTGCCAGTGGTTCGCTCTTGTCCTTCTTAGGGCGGCCTCTGCCCTTGCCTTTGCTTGCAGCAGTGGTCACTGCCGCTGCTGCTGAAGTCTGAGGAGCACTGTCTGCCAAGTGAGATGGAAGTGGGTAGATGGGGAGTCCCATGGCCATTCGATCCTTTTCCCAACGAAGACGCTCAAATGCTTTAGCTTCTTCTCTCTTATAGTCTGCCTTTTCATAGAATGGCAGTGAAGGTCGTCCCCTCTTGGAGGGATCACTGCCTGGAGTGAATCCGGGAGCACCTGAACCATCAAGACCTCCTCCATCACTACCACCAGCAGCAGGGGTGAGTGTCTTGCCCAGTGCTTCCTGCTGCCTTCTTGCAGCCCTCTCTTGCTTCCTCTTGGTATTTTTGCATCCAGGACAATTCCATTGATCGTCATCCCTCATTGCATCAACATCATGCTGCGTCACGCTGACACAAGCACCGTGAAACCATCTATTGCAGCTGTCACAACACACCCAGAGAATATCCAGCTCGGGGTCTTCTCCATGTGTCTTATTACACATGACGCAGGCATCTGCAGCGGCGGCAGCTGCTTCTTGAGCGGCTCTTCTTGCGGCTTCTCTCTCTGCGGCAGACATGGCTTCTTGGGCTGCTTGGGCCAGGCGAGCGGCAAAAGCTGCCTCTCTGGCAGCTCTGTTGGCTTCTTCACGTCGGCTGCCTTCTTCGTAGCCCTTGATCAGCCAGACGGGGAGGTGGGATTCATGCACCCAGATTGGATGAGAGGAGTTTTTCAAGCCTTTCAGTTGCTCTTCAACTACCTCTCTTGGATCGGCCACTGGTTCAGATGCTGGAATAGTACCTGAACCACCTGCTCCTCCAAGAGCACCACTACCACTGCTGCTCAGCAGTGCATTTAACTCATTAGAAGACTTGCGGTTCTTACCCTTCCTTGATGGACCAGCAGATGTTGGGTCTATGGCTCCTCCTCCAGCAGGAGTGTTTCTTCCGCTATCTGCAGCAGCAGCAGCTGAGAGGCGGGCTCTCTTCTTGGCTGCCATTGCTGCAGGAAGATCAAGATTTGGCTCTTTACCTTTACCTTTCTCCTCTTCATCTTTAGCATCTGGTTTAGGTTCATCTGCCAGTTCTGCAGACAGAGGGGCATTGTCTTCTTCTTTTATGCCCTCTTCATTGTCTTTTTCACCTTCTCCGGCTTGAGCTATCGCTGCTTTTGGTTCCTTTGCATCTTCAACTGTTAGTTCATCAGTTTCCACAGCTGCAAGCTCATCATTATCAGCACCATCGGCCCTCTTTCCAAGCACATTTTCCATGGCGTTTGTAACCAATTCTTGTGTAATCTTGACAATTTCAGCATCAGCATCATTACTACTACTGTTATTTTTATTATTTTTATTCCGAGGTCCAGGAATCAGACCAGCAGCCATTGCTGCAGCAGTTGCATCAATTTCCATTTCACTGCCACTACCACCAGCAGTAGTAGAATTGAGGAGACTTGCTTGTTGTATTTGGTACTGAGGAGCAATGAGACCCTGTTGCTGCATTCCAGCAAACGCATTTTGAAGTTGAAGTTTCAACAGATCCGCATTTTGTGTCTGCATTGTCGGCAACATTGGAATATGGGATGGCTTGAGGAGTTGCTGTTGTTGTTGTTGTTGTTGTTGTTGTTGTTGTTGTTGACCCATCAAACCTCCAAACATTGAGCCCAACTGAGAAAAAGAATGCAGACCATCCAACCTTGTTGATTGCTGTTGCTGCTGTTGCTGCTGCATCAACAAAGCCTGCTGCATGCGCTGCATTTGAATCAAAGAAGCCATCTTCTTTAATTGAGCTGGATCTGTCATTTGAGGTCCTGGTTTCATTACAACCTGATACTCACTACCACTACCACACTCAGCAGGGCGCTTGGCAGTCAATGCTGCATTGTAAAAGATGCTTTCGCTCTCTTGTTTTGGCTTTGCAAGAGCGTCCCACTGCAGGACATCGTCCAGCTGGCGGAATGCTAATGCTAGCTGGTCAGTTGTTCGAGCTGACTCTGTTTTGGCAGACCAAAGCAGTCGGGGGGCAATTTTGAAGTTCAACTTTCTATACTTGACTCCAGGAATAGGTGCCCATCCAGCTTTACGGGCTGCTCTTCCTACCAACTTTCTTGGGAGCTTGTTCACTGCTGTGGCTCGTGCAGAGTGGTGACGACGGTCCATCTGCCATTCTCTCACTATCTTCTCATATCTGGTGTGATAGGGGTCTGGATGAGTGGCGATCAACATGGCAGGAGTGGTTGTGGTGATTTTTGATGCAATTGGTGGTAGGACACCGCCACCATTTCCTGTAACAGCAGCGGCAGAGTTTTCTGCTGCTACAGCTCGTACATCAAGACCAGACTGAGCTCTACTAGGGTCTCCAGCTGGAGTATCTCCTCCTGTGGCAGCGACAGTACCACCAGCAGCACTGCCAGTGCCAGCTGCTAGAGCAGCAGTCTCAGCACCTGCAGCAGACACTCTAGCATGTCCAAACCAAGTAGGTTGCAAAGCAGATGGACGTAACGCAGCTTCTAGCTGAACAGCGGCTTGTGCTACATCTTCTATACTGGCAGCAGCACGCACAGAAGCCACCCATTGCTGCCTGAACGTCATTCCTGCACCGGCTGCCTGAGCCCAGGGTCCTTCAAGTAGAGGCCAAAACTCCTTTTCAACCCTGAGGAGATATGCCACCAGGTAGGTTAGTTTGGGGCTTTCTATTGGAGCGTCTGGGGATCCAGCCCATACTGGATGCAAGCATGGACTTCTGAGCTGAGGACGCTGACAAGTCCGACATGTACCACATCTGAATTGAGAGCGAGTGGGCAGACGACCCAGGGCTTGAGACCAGGTAAATTTAGAGAGAGGGAGGAGAGCGGGAAACTCCTCCAATGTAAGTCTACCACATGTTCCTGTAGCAATGCTGATGCCGTTTTTGAATTTCTTTCTCTTAGCGTCTTCCGTAGCTGACTTGATAGCGTGTACTGCATTGTTCCAGCCTTGACGGTACCTGTTGAGGTAATTCTCAGGGCCACTACCAATTGTAGCAGCAGCAGCTCTGGCCGCAGCATTTGCAGTGGAAAATGACTGGGGATCTTCTTCAATGCTTCCAGTGTCAGTTTTGTACTTTGGAGGGTCGGAAACTGCATCAAAACTAGAAGGCTCAGGGAGCTCCTCCTGGTTTTTGACAGTAGTGCGAGTTGTTGCCTTGAGCCACTCTTCTGCTTCTTTTCCAGCTGCAATAACAACAGGGACACCATCTTCTTTCTCCAGCTCTTCTGCATGTTTTCCAGAACTTTTCACTGCTGGCATGGCAGACCTAACAACGTAACCATGCATTAAGTAGTGTGGCTGCTTCCATTTGTTACGAGCAGCAGGTGGTACCCTTATGCCAGCACATTCACCGCGGCCTCCAATAGCACATTCAGGGCAGAACCAATCTTTGTCGGATGTCAATGTTTTGCTGCTTTCCCCAATACACCTGATATGATACGCTGCAGGACATGCATCACAGCAGATCAAATTACCACCCAGCCCACACAGCACACACACATCAGCATTAGCATCTGCAACCTGTCTCTTTTTAGCTTCAATCTCTGCCTCTTTACGCTCTTCTTTCGTCATGATGGGGAAAGCTCCACCCTTCCCTCCTTTACCAGCAACGTATTCGCCATACAGCTCTCTTCTATCTATCTCTGCCTTGACAGTTGGCATGTCCAACAAGTTATCACACAATCTAGAAAGAATAGCTGCCTTGGTAGAAATGGGGAGGAGGTAGTACTCTGAAGGGGGTTGTGGTGGGGGGAGGTAGCGTTTGGCAAAGAGCTCTGCAACGTTGGGTGGGTAGCCTCCGGTGGCAAGAGCAGCATCCATGGTGTCTATATCTACTGGTTGGTATGCCTTGGTTGGACGGGTGATGGTGGTGGGGATGGAAAGAGGGGGAGTTGTTTGTTTGCCTGCTGCAGATGGTGGAGCTGGAGTGGGGGCAACTGAAGGGCCTCTGGAGGTCTCCTGTGGTTTTTGTTGGGACTGTGGCTGAGAGGGAGAGGGAGCAGCAGCAGGCGCTACACCATTTGCTTGCTCAACACCATCGGTGCCAGTAGTGGTGGTGACATCCATAGGGACTGCTGCTGGTTCTTCTTCTGCAGCTGGTACTTCTTCTGCAGCTGGTACATCATTGTTCTTGGGGGAAGAAGCTGGCTGCTCAACAACATCAACAGACTGTGTACCATCACTGCCGCTATCAGCTGCATCAGGCATATCTGCATCATCATCCTGCTTCTCAACAACAGGAGCCTCCTGTTCTCCCTTGTCTTCATCTTTAACATCGATTGCGACATCTTCCCCCTCCCCTTTAGCTTTCTCCTCTTCTTCTTCTTTTTCTTCTTCTTCCACAACACCAACACCAACAGCAGGCTCTTCCTTCAAGCAATCATCATCAGTAATAGCAGCAAACATCCCAGGCAGGCCATCTCTCTCAACTTTACTCAACCTCTGTGACCACTCATGTGCCGCCAATGGATCATACGTCAACCTCAAATATTCCCAAGCATAGGAAGGCCAAGACATACTGTCCAGATGGGCAAGGTCCAGCTTCCTCTCAGCTCTCTCTTCAGGAATTTCATCAAACGCCAGCGCTCTCAGCAGGCTGACGTGAATCTCGTCCATCAGATTGGTTGGCTGTTTGGCGTAGAGAGCAGCTACAAAGTCCTCCAGGGTGAACGGGGAGAGTTTGAGGTTCCAAGAGAAGGCGCGCATGATGCTGTATGCAGCAAGGACGTCGCCCATGACGAGGGAGGGGACCCTGAAGCCGTTTTTCAAAGCGGTATATGAGGGGAGGGCTGCAGTGCCAGGTGGTTTGTAGATTGTTTCATCGACATCTGATTCGGATTCGGAAGATTCGTCAAAGAAACTCTTATATTTTGGTATCTCTGGTTGTTCTCCTCCCTCTTCTTCTTCTTCTTCGGATTCGTCTTCTTCCTCGCTGCTCTCTTCTTCTTCTAAAGCTTCATCTTCGCTGACATCATCCAGCTCTTCATCTTCACTCTCCTCCTCCTCATCATCATCATCTGGCTCTTTCAAGGATTTAGAGGAGTCTCTAACTCTCAATGCACGAGATGCAGCAGAGCCTTTACCTTTAACTGAGCTCTTCTTGTTGTTGGAGGTGCTGCTGCCTCCTTTACTATGATTCTTGCGAGCGGACTTTGGAGGGAGAGGGGGTTTAGAATTGGAGACTGCTATCTTCTTCTTAGGGTTCTTGGATGCAGATGTATTCTGTACCTTCTTGGAGCTCTTCTTGCCAAAATAAGACTTTGTGTTGGAAAGCTCTTTGGTTTTTTGGTCCTTCGACTTGCTGTCGGGAGGAGGGGTGGATGAGGCATGTCGGCCTGATCGGCGGGGCTCTGGTTTGGCAACTGATTTAGGACCTTTGGGTGGTTCTTTGGCTTCAGCACTTCTGGTAGATCGTGAGTCTCGACCCATTTTCTAATATCAAGCTTTAACTAGACCAACATCAAAAGGTTTGAAATGAGCTCTGTGGGGATGCGAACAGGAGGGTGATCAGCGATGAACTTTCGAAGAAAACAGAAGAGATATATTGCAGATATATTTGGAGCACGAATTGTGGAATTTCAGATCATTCGAGCCACTCTTAATTACTCAAGTCAGCGAGATGCGATTTCTTTGAATCACTGGTCTCTGATCTACCTAATCACAATTATGGAGACGCGACTATGATGAATGATAGAATAACCGTTCTTAATAATCAAAACAGCCGCATAACTCACCAACAAATTGCTTTGGTTTTAATTACCCTTTGGTATTTATATGGAGGGATGTTCGTCAAATTAGCACGTTAAAACGGTAAATTTATTGCTACAATACCTCACTTGTTCAAAATTTATGCAGAACTGTGCTGCAGAGCCGTCCTTTTAATCCACACACACCATCACCCGGCCACTGCAAGTCCAACGACCATAAAAAAATCCTCCCATCTGTCGATCACTTAAGTTTGAGTTTTTACAACGGTGCACATTATCCATGGCTTTATGGCCCTGGACCCAAGGTAAATGCAGCTTCAGATCCCCCCACACACCCACACCCACACACAATTCCGCCCTACATCACTCCACATGCATTACCTACCATACTAAGGGAGTGTAGTTACACAAATTATTTGCCCCACCAACCCATCCATACCCATTCCTTCCCTGTCCTCCCTGTCAATTCAACCACTCTTTGAAGCAGTGATGCTCCTAAACGATTCAACATCCACCAACTGTATTCTTGGATTAGCAGCAGCAGCAGCCCTCTCTTTTGCAGTGTTGTATCCCCAATCAACAAGGTACAAATTCCAAGTCCCTAGTTCTGGAATCTTCTCCACCTTGTCTAGAGTACTCATTTTATCTTCTACAAAGTGATACCCACCTCCTCTTGATGATGATGATGATGAGGCTTCAGGGTGTTTGTTTTGGAGATCTAGGAGTACTTCGCTCTTTGGGCGGCCCGACACTGTCTGACTGAAAATGCGCTCAATGGGGAAGTCAATGCCTGCCATTCTTTTTAGGATGGTCTCTGTAAACCTAGCCTGTTTTGTTGTAACTATATAGACCTCGCAATTAGGGGCATTTATCAGTGTATTCATGATTTCAGGGACGCCAGTGTATATCCTGTTTGGTGCCAGCCAATCGTCTAGATCTTCCGCCATCCACTCGTCTCTTGTGGATCCGAATAAGTCTACTAGATAGCCACGATCTAGCTGCCATTTGGTCATATAATATGGGAGCAATGTGATCCAGTTGTTTAGCATGTTGTCGACTGTAATGCCTTCTAAGAGGCAGCGGATTTGGACGATGTTTTCGTAGCCAGTCTCGACGACGGGCCTGACTGCTCTCATCTTTTCTACGAGTGCTTCTTTTTGGGATTCTGCTGCTCGAGTGGTGAATATATCTGGCCAGAGTTTAGATGCAGCCTGGGGTGGTAAGAAATGTAAAAGAAAACTAAGTGGGGGAGTTATATTTAAAAGATTGCGTGGACCAGACGGGGAGAGGATGGGGGTTGTCGAGAGAGAGAGAGAGTTGTCAGAGGTTCTTGTTGAGAAAAAAAGCTTACCTTCCAAGCTGACAAAGAAGACTCGCCTACTGAATCGCAAACAACGCCATCAAAGTCTAAAGCCCAAACATGATCCACTGAAGCCATGCAGCGATTTGAAGAACTAGAGGAAGATGCTGGATTTGATCTAATAGAAGAATTGTTCAATCTGGAAGGAAGAGGTCGTGCTTGTGGTCTAAATGTCAGCATGACGAAAAATGTAGGTGTGAATGTAGATGATTTCAGTGCGAATTGTGGGTGAAGGGATTGAAAGACGGACTTTAAATGTGTATAGAGCTCCATCCGTTCATCCATAGAGAGAGCAATGTGGAGTGAAGATGCAGCATTGCCAGCCAAAGAAATAAGGTATACCAAGATTAGTTAGTTCTTGAATGGTACAGTATTATAATGGATGGTTTGAATGAACATGTCAGAGGACACCAATATTGGAGCATCAGGAAAAGCCTTGGTCGTTGGTCAACAAGTTGGAGCCCCGAGAGCGCCATCTGAGCGGAGAGGGTTGGCAAAATGAAGTCATGACCCTATCCTGGAGCTAATTTTAGCAGTATAACTTGAGTAGAATTCGACTACCAATCGACCAGTCATCCCGGAGAGAATAGTGACAGCCGTGATGCAAAAGGAAACACAAAGTTAATAAATAAATAAATCTCCGCAGATTCGAAAATAATAACGAGTGCGCATTCGTTGAAACATATCACTGGCCTAAAGGCGTATAATCTACGAAATGTGAGTGGTTTCGTGCTTTTGAATGGCGTGTGCACTTTTTTTGTCAAGCATGAATCCCTTTCCCCGACCGAAACTAAACCCTCCTCCCCCATACCCCTTCTATCCTCACACAGGTGCCGTCTAATGGCCTTCATGGGCCCACAAATACTCATGGCAGATGTAGTTTTATGGCCATCCCGTTCCATCATCAAACAGAGTTACGACGCCCGAGAACGTCGCAACGACAGTACCCTTCCATTCCACCTCGGTTATGGCAACCTAAACGGCGACGGTTTTGGCATCGGCTGGTTTGCTCCAGAAACATCACGCCAAGACCCATCCCCATGCACCTTTACATCAGTCACTCCAGCTTGGAACAATGAAAACTTAAACCGCCTCGCTACAAAGTTGGAAAGCGGCCTCATATTTGCCCACGTCAGAGCTGCCTACCCTGGCATGCCTGTCAGTGAACAGAATTGCCACCCTTTCCAGTGGGGAAGGTATTTATTCATGCATAATGGTGTTATTGCTGGGTTTATGGACATTAGAAGACAATTATTGGCATGTTTGTCAGATGCAGCCTACAACGCAGTACAATCCTTCCACTCAGACTCTGCAGTCTCCTTTGCCATCTTTCTCAACCACTTGCCCGACATGAATGTGCCTCAACCTCCAGCTGTGATCTTAAAAGCAATACAAGACACTATATCTAAAATATCAGCTATACAAAAAGAAGCTGGTATCCCTGCCAGTGATACTTCTCTATTGAATTTCATAGTTTCTGATGGTACTACCTTGGTAGCTACGAGGTATGTGTCTAATGAGAAGGAAACACCAGCATCCTTGTACTTTGCTGAAGGCTCCTCCTATGGTAGGAGTGAGACTCAAGGTGAAGTGACACTTCGAGCCAGTGCTCTGGCTGCTGCTACTGTCAGAGCTGGTGGCGGAGATAGTAGTGCAGTGGGCCAGAGGAGTAAAGCCGTCACGGGGGAGGGAGATTATACTCTGATTAATAATGAAACAGGGACAAGAGTGGTGCTCATTGCATCAGAACCAGTGACCAGCAATCCTTCAGATTGGGTGGAAGTTCCAACTAACACTGCGTTGGTGGTAGTGAAGGAAAGAGACGGGCTGCTGACCACTATTCAAGCACCACTGAGTGCCCAACAGGAAGCAGTAGCATGCCTTGCTCGGCAGGAGGAGGTGGTGAGGTGCCTGGAGGCAGTGACACGATTAGCTGGTAGTGATACTTCTGAAGCTTTGTTGAAATTAGCTAATAATAATAGAAAGTCGTTGATTCCCAGTGGATGGGGGTGCTGGCATTGCGTATCTTGTGGAGGCACTGATTCCATGATGCCATACATCAAGGCTAATGGAAAAGGAAGCAGTACAGTGTCACTGGGAAAATCAGACAGCATGCCCCCACTGTCTATGCAAGATGAAGATACCGACGCTGAAGGTTCAGATGCTGTTCCAGCTGCACCCCCTCCAGATAGTGAAGAACATCTCTTGACAGGTCACACAGGATCAGTCACATCACTGATCTTGCATGATCAAATCCTTATCACAGGATCAGCTGATTGCAACATCAGAGTGTGGAGTCTTCATGATAGCAAGCTCTTGGCGGTGTTGGTAGGGCATCAATATCCAGTCAGAGCACTCTCAGTCATGCCTGCTTCAGCATCTTCATTAGAAGGGAAGAAGGAGGATTTATTGATATCAGTTGGAGCTAAAACAGTAAGAATCTGGGATATGTCGGACTGGTCATGTGTGGCTATACGGCAAGTATGCGACATATCAGGTTCTGCCAAATGCTTGACTATAGATGCAAAGAAAAGATTATATGTAGGAGGACAAGACTGCAAAGTTAGGTGCTATGAAACTGAGCCTTTAATAGCTGGAGGATCCCCACTCGCTGGTGGAAATGAGAAATCATGCTCCTCCCCTTGCATCATGTCTCAGCTGGACACCGCCCGAGCTGTGATTGGCTCTGCAGTGCAGCCTGCTTCCTGCACCAGCCCAGCCCATGCTCACTGTGCATCAGTCAATGCATTAGCTGTAATGGGTGGCCTGATCTTCAGTGCCAGCAGTGACTCGACAATTAAAGTTTGGAGAGCTGGCACGCTGGAGTTTGTAAAGACGCTTCGTGGTCATAGAGGCAGTGTCCTGGCACTGTATGCCGGACCTGGCATTTTAGTGAGTGGAGGGAGGGATAGGTTGATTAGGGTTTGGGACCTTGATACTTTGGTGTGTAGGAGAACATTGAGTGGACATCATTCTGATGTGCTTTGGCTTGCTGGTCTGACTGTGCCAGTACCACCAATTGTGACAACTGGGAGTGGTGGTGGTTCTTTGAATGGCAATGTTACAGCAACGGCAGCAGCAGGATCATCATCGTCATCAAATTATAGTAACAATGAAATGATGTTAATGTTGGCAAGTAGCTCAGCTGATGGTACAGTCAGGATCTGGTCAACACAGACATATGTGTGTTTGAAGGTGCTAGGTGCAAATAATAACGACAACAACAATGCTAGATCAATCGGATTACAGCCTGTATTGACATGTGCAATGAATGCAGCCCATGTAGCTGGCGCTCTTCCAGGAGGCAATGTGAGAGTGTTCAGTATTGATGATTTGTACTGCAAAGCTATCAAGGCATTGGAGGATTCAGCAGGTCTTATGCTTGCCGGTTATGGTGGTAGGCTGCAAATAATGGAGAGTAGTGGTAATGATAAAGAGGGAGAAGGAACGCCGCCAACAAAGCGTGCACGTCGAGTAACCTTCCAAGAATCAACACAAACAGCTCTCATTATCACCACCAATTCCGCTCCAAAGGACACCTGCATCACCATTGAAAAAGAGTTTGAAAGAGCTCTGCGCAGCTTTGTCAGAATACGAAGCGTCAGCGCAGACCCTTCCCTCAGAGAAGAAAGTTTCAAGGGTGCAAAGTTCCTGCTGAGACTCCTGGAAAGCCTGGGCGCTGAAGTCAAGCTAGCTCAGCCCTACGAGGATAAAAATCCACTGGTTATTGCAAGACTTGGTAGAGATCCCAATAAACCAACGGTACTATTTTACGGTCATTATGATGTTCAGCCAACTCCAGAGCCGGAATGGAAGACAGATCCATTTGAGTTGACTATAATTGATGGTCATTATTTTGGGAGAGGTGTGTCTGATAATAAAGGACCTATTTTGGCTTTTATATTTGCAGTTAAGGAGCTGTTGTCTCAGCAACAACAAGGTGCCAATGGTGCTAATGGTACTGCTGCTGCTGCTATTGCTGCATTGACTGGAAACTCATTGGTAGCTGCAGTAGATGATACTGGAAATAGAAATGGTGGTACTACTAGGAATACTACTACAGAAGTATCAAACAACAACGGTTTACCAGTGAATGTAGCCTTTTTATTCGAAGGAGAGGAAGAAAACGGCAGCACTGGCTTCAGAGAAGCCGTCCACCAAAACATCTCCTGGTTTGAGGATACCTCTCTCATCGTCATCAGCAACACTCTCTGGGTGGGGGAGACTGTTCCTTGCATTACATACGGCATGAGGGGAATGATCAACCTGAGTATTGAAATCAAAGGACCATCAAGAGATCTACATTCTGGTAATGAGGGAGGTGTGTTTAGTGAGCCACTCGCAGACCTGTCCAAACTACTAGCATCTCTGGTAGATGGGAGGGCTACTATTTTAGTCCCTGGATTTTATGGCGGGGTTAGACCTAATATGTTGTCAGCAGCTCTTCCTAGACTGCAGAATTGCGCTGAATTCTCGATGGAAGGGTATCAAAAGGCTCTTGGAGTGCCTGAGTTGACTACGGGTAGATCAGTTCCCGATTTACTGGAAAGTCGTTGGTGTAGGCCGACAATGTCGGTTGTTGATGTGCGTGTGGGTACTGCTGATGCAACAGAGCAAGCTCCAGCTCATTATAGATTTGGGCCTACCCGGTTTAGTGTTATTCCAAAAGCAGCAGTGGGGAAAGTCAGCGTGAGATATGTGCCAGACCAAAACGCAGACCAGCTGGTGGAATGCCTAACGGCGCATGTTCATCATGAATTTGGGAAGCTTCGTTCTGGTAATGAAGTTTCAGTGACGGTGCATTCTATTGGAGATTGGTGGGAAGCTGACCCTGATTCTTCTTTTATGCGGATTGCTGAAAAGGTGACAGAGATAGAGTGGGGGCAGAAGCCGTTGCTGGTGAGGGAAGGGGGGACCATGCCAGTGGCGTCAGCATTGGAGAAGATATTAAAAGCACCAGCATTGTTGCTGCCTCTGGGGCAGAGTAGTGATAATGTACACTTGGCAAATGAGAGGATTGGGAGAGTGAATTTGATGAGAGGGAAAGATGTGGTGAGAGGGCTGCTGACAGAGATTGGGAGAATGAAGAAGTGAGAAGAAGAGAAGACAGGAAATGATCATGATGAAACACCGACATTCTCTATGAGAGGTGGGGTTTTCTCTCTTTAGCCCACCGTTTGTACATGTAGGGCTTGTATGGACGGTTTGCCTTGGTTTCAGGGAATGGAAACGTCTTAAATACTAAAACCAACGCGTATATGAGCTACTGTATAATATATTGTGAATCTACGTAAGAACAGAAAATTCATTTGAAATCGACATGTACATGTCCCACCCAGAAATCTAAGAGTTTGATTTTTCATCAAGAATTGATATCGTGATGGCTGTAAGTGGATGAATAGACGCCATAAAGCATCAATTACGTCATTAGAACTCTTAACTAGCCCGATACTCACAACCTTGTTTCCCCAACAGTCCTTGATCATGTCGGACCGCCAGTCTGTCGAGCTCGGCCAAAAGTCTGACCTCCTCACCAGAACAAAAGACGCAATAGAAGGCCTTCAAGACGAACTCGTAGCCTCCAAGCACAGCATCGACCGCCTCAAACGTGCCTACGAGAGAAAATGCTTTCAACTGAAAGAAGCTCAAGCTGAAGCAGAGGCCAAGGGACGACAAGCCTCTGCTGCCTCTGCAGAATGTGCCCGTCTCCGAGCTCTCCACGACCGAGAAACCGCTGCCCTTCAGGCTGCCGTTGCTGAAAAAGAAGACAATGCTGCCAGTAAAGTATCAATTGCAGCAAGAGCTGAGGAAAGAGCAGCAGAGCTACGCATCCAGCTGGCAGCTGCAGAGTCACAGAGAAATGAATTGTTAGCCGAAAAGGCCGGCTTGGAGGTGACTGTGAGAGCTCTTACTCACGACTTGGAGCAACTTAGAACCCAACACATGGAACAGACAAGAGATCTTGAGGCTAGATTGCAATCAGAGATGAGATCTTCTGCACTGGCAAGGCAACAAAGTGGACAAGCTGAAGCTGCTCTGATCCGTGAACGAACTGCAGCACAGCGTGACTTGGCAGAGCAACACAAAGAATGGAAATCGAAAATGCAAAGCTGTACTGCTGGGTGGGCATCTAGATGTAGAGCAATCGAAGATGAAGCTGAAGCAGCTTTACAAGCTAAAACACAACAGTGGATGCAGCAGTTTTCTAAGTTTGAATCAGAGTGGCTCAAACGATTGGAGACCAGCAACAAGGAGTGGGCAGACCGCTTTGACGCTCTTGGAAACAAGTGGATACAGCACCTTGCTCAAGGAAAAGCAGCTTGGGATGCTGAGAGAATTGCTTTAATAGCACAAGGTGAGAAGGTTGCATCAGAGTTAGAGGCCAATGTAGCTCAAATGGGTCTGGATGCTGACCACTGGAAGGGTAAAGCTCACAGCTTTGAGAGACAGCTGCTGGAGGCCACTGCTGAAGCAACAGCCAGAGATAGAGCACTGGAAAGGGAAGCAGAGGAACGCATAGGCAGGCAGGTAGCTGAACTTCAACTAGACTGTGCTATGCGCATTCAAGCAGCAGAAAAGGAAGCTCAAGAGCTACTACACCAAGCAAGGGCAGATATGGAAAAAAGGGTGTCTGAAATGGAAAGGAAGGGGGACAAGGAGGAAGTAAAGAGAAAAGCTAGGAGAGAAGAGCTGCTACAATGTATTGCCGACCTTCAAGTGGCAGCAAAGGCTGATTTTTCAAGAAGAGAGGAGCTGGAGAGAAACCTGAAGGCTCGTGATGCTCAGATGCAGGGATTGATGAGTCAAATGTGTACTTCGACAGCTATGTTTGCTTGCAATAGTAGGAAGGGGGGGATGAAGGTGGGGAATGGGTGCTGTTGTTGTGCTGCTGGGCATAAATGCTGTGGATAAAGAGGTATAGGGAGAGTATTGATCTTGTGAAATGTTAATTGAATTATCAGTATTTATTGTTACAGCTTGTGACGGATATATTTTGAGAACGGCAGTGTTAAACAATGAAGTTATATTTAAAGACTATAAGGAAGAGGTCATGCCACGGTCTATATTAACGTTCGGGTGGCAAAAGCTGGTGTACCACAAGAAGTATGACTGGTCAAAGGACTACCAAAGACATTGGTACCAGACTTCTTGACGAAAATCTGACAAGTTACAGAAATATCCACGACCAGAGATCATTGAATCACAGATGTCAGTGGAGGGTTTTGGAACATGGCACAAGCCATGTTAGATAGGCAAGGCCCCATTCTTTTCAACCATATACTGGAAATAGTACCGTCTTTCTATACCGTTTTCTTTAGTATTCACGTCCATGGGGAGAGTAAACGGAAATAGATCACTTCCAATCGAGTGGGAGCCTTTTGTTCGAGATGACGACTATGGAGAACTCGGGACTAATCTATGGCATAGTGGCTGGTACCAAAATTTTAGACTTGCTGTTCTAGCAGTAACCGTTCTACCACTTAAAACATTGGGAGCTCTGTGGTGCTTGCTCTCATTCTATGTCGCCGTCCGAGCGTCGTTCCTCATTCCGACACGCTATCGTTCAGACATTGTCGCCACTCTAGGTAAAATCCATTGCCGGGCTTGTCTCTTCTGTTTGGGTTTCATCCATATAGACTGGTTAGATGTTGATGCATCCTCAACCATTATAAATAGCAATAAAAAGACCACCCCACACTCATCTTCACCTTCAACAACCACCACTACTACCCCACTCCTCCAACAGCAACCACAACCATCAGCAGGCATAGTCAGCAACCACTGTGGCTGGGTAGACATAATTATTGTCATGGCTCGTTACTTCCCAGCCTTTGCAGCAAGATCTCAAACTAAATATCTCCCACTAATAGGCCCAATCAGCAGAGCAATGAGCTGCCTGTATGTAGACAGAGCCACCCAGGGTCAAGGTATTGCCTCCTTAGTACGGGATAGAATGCAGGCCACATATAATGGAGACATGCCAGGAGCCAGACCTATGTTGTTGTTTCCTGAGGGAACTACTACAAATGGTAATTATCTGCTGCCCTTTAGAACAGGAGCATTTATTGCTGGTGTTCCTCTGCAACCGATAGTGCTGCAGTACCACCATAGTGGGAGGGTGTCTCCATGCTGGGAGTCGATATCAGCTGCAAAACATATATTTTTAATGCTCTGTGAGCCTTTTCACAGTGTGACATTGTATCAGCTGCCGGTGTACCTGCCAAATGAGGGTGAAATGGCAGATCCAAAGATGTATGCGGCAAATGTACGGCAAGTAATGAGGCAGTTTGCTGGGCTGAAGGATGCTTCTGCGACTTTCCTGGATAAACTGAGGTATCATTCTTATTTGAGGAAGAAGCATGGGATAGTGGATAAGAAGAAGGAGAGGCTTTTGATGGAGATGGAGCAACAGGAGGAGAGCAGTAGTAAGGAGCGATGA
>Ga0209986_10000115_pt1 | contig 71079 bp, 77 predicted proteins | sample BlataG_FD_183168 | JGI IMG/M metagenome (GOLD analysis project Ga0209986, IMG submission 183168) | Deep subsurface microbial communities from Black Sea to uncover new lineages of life (NeLLi) - Black_00105 metaG (SPAdes) (version 2) | ecosystem: Environmental > Aquatic > Marine > Oceanic >... | reverse complement strand
CCTTTCCCTGTCTGGAGTTTTCGATGGCTTTCATCGTCTTTTCGTTCGGGACATGCAGTTCAAACGGTAATCCACGCTGGGCAATAACCTGGCGACAAAACAACTCAAATGATTTTGAAACCGACAAACCCAATTCTTTAAGTATAACCTCAGCTTGTTTCTTGATTTCAGGGTCTAGTAAGGTGTTTCCTGCCTCTCTCCGGGCTGTAGGCCCTACGAGCCAGAAGCCGGCCCGTAGGGCCTGCCACGGAGGGATGAAAGCGAGCAATTCCAACCAAGACCCATGTTTCGGTATGATGCAGCCTTAGCACTTTCACCTTCAAAGCCGAGGAGGGAGGAGTTTAAACTTTCTTGTATGGGCGGGCCCGTATATTAGGAGGCCTAAAAACGAATTTTTGTCTTGAACTATATATCATTGGTTGGTATGCAGAAGGGGAAACCGACTTATGTGGCTGTCTGGAGGGTGGCCGATAAAACAGAAAGAATCATAGAGGTGACTTATGTTGGAACCCACGAAAAAGCTGATTACGACCGATTATGTTGAACTTAACTTCCGCGTGCCTGCGAAACAAGCAAACAGAGCCAAAAAGGTGCTGGCATCCTTGGGGGCAGAGGATCTAAATGATTCTGTTCCTTGGGAAGAGGCCTACCCTGATTTTAATCCAAGTGTCGCCTTGCGTGGTGCGAGAAAACGGGAAGGATTAACTCAAAAAGAGTTAGCAGATCGCATTAGCATCAAACAGGCTCACGTTTCACAGATGGAAAATGAAAAACGGCCAATCGGAAAGGAGATAGCTAAACGTTTGGCTAGGTCTCTCAATGTGGATTACCGGGTGTTTCTGTAACTGATTGATTCACTTTGAAATAAGGGAGAGGTAGGCCTCTGCATTCAGACTGTTCCCTAGACTCTCCCAGCATTTTGGGCAAAAATCAGGTGCAGAGATCATTATTCCATGCACCATATCTGTCATTCTTCCGCAGAACCTGCACTTACGAAATGCACCCTCTTCAGGAAGTTCTTTTATCTTTCTAAAAACTATTTCATTGCATACTGCCATTAAGTTCTCTTTAGTCCACCTAACGCTTTCATCAAGGTGCTTTTTCATAACCTCTGCGCATTCAGTACAGGCCTTAAGCATGCCTTCTAAGTCCTTTGTATATGCTTGGCCACATGAGATACAGGTGGCATCTATCTCTAAGAGTTCAAATTCCATAGCGTGCGGTCCCTGTTATTGATATTGAACTCACTTTTTGGTGCAATGAGTATAGGAAAAATGCAATTGTGCGTCAACGAGAAAAAACCTCGCAACATAATTGTGGTTCAAGGTTATCCTGCTCGTGGAGAGCCTCGAGGAAAATATCGGTGTCAGACCAGCTCTGACGCACATGCGAGAAGTCTAATATTGGTAACGGGTTGCAGACGTAATGACGATAAAGAACAAGATACGGCCCGGGAAACAAATATACTATGAGAAGCTTGGCCATCATGATATATATCATGAATTCAAGGAGGAACTAACAATGAGAGAAGGTCTAATCGTGTGTGATCCTGAGATTCTCAATGGAAAGCCCATTGTCAAGGGTACCCGTATATCAGTAGCGTTGGTATTACAGTGTCTTGCTTCTGGTATGACAAAAGGGCATATTCTTCGGGGCTATCCCACATTGACAGAAGAAGGCTTTGATGCAGCGCTAGATTTTGCAGCAAGGCAATTTCAAGGGGAGGAACTCAGGGTTTTCGGAGGCTGACAATAATGCGCATCCTCATCAATATCGGCATTTTTGGTATCAAAAACGCCGTGATAACAGACTTCCGCCTCTCGAAGTTGAAACGTCAATAACTTTCTTAACAAATAATCACTTTTGGCAAAAGATTCTGGCGAAGCTTCGCCTCAAATGAAAGAGGTTTCGCGATGCTGGTTGTCCCGACGAGTCGGAACTCGATGCCGGACAGATAAGAAAACCCATTCCTTGTGTTATCCAGTCCTCCAGGGGCGGATCTTCGATATCCAGCGGCCAGAATCCCTGCGGGGCGCAGGCTCTACGACTGGAGGCCAACCAAAATTCAATCAACGCATCTGTTTCTTGGGCTGCCGGAGTTTTTTGTGGTGGCCGTGCCCAGCCTACAGATCTGGGGGTGACAAAAATTATGCAGATCCGGCCTACTCCGCTTCTACAGCTTCGGGCACTGCTTCACCTACTTCATAGAGAAAGTCTGGGGACAAATCAGCTCCATTTTCCCAGCCTATTGTATCTATGTCAGGGTTGACGTAAACTCTCTTGAAATAATTTATGTCTTTCAAAGGTTCAAATATTTCTCCATCCAGATACGGCTCTAGATCAACAAACTTCACACTTCCATCCTCGAAAGTCAGCTCTAACCTGTATCCAGACATATATCTCACCTTTCTTACAAAGTGCATGTGAAGCCTCCTACACCAAAGGGGGAATTTTGCGTACCGGCTTTTTTGCCATTGCGAGTTCCTAATCCTCCATCAATGCATCTCTATGTTCAAAAGCCCATTCCAAAACCAAGGAAATAACACGCTTGGGCAAATCCCCCTCAATGAGTTTCAAATCCGCGATTGTTATAACACCTGTCTGGCCTTTTACAAGGACATCCGGGACTTATGCAGTATAGATCTCGGATATAGATCTCGGACCCAATACCTCTTTCCCGATAAGTCAAAAAACAAATCCGGATCATTCGGGAATACTTCATCCCATCCGACCATCATACCATCTTCCCACCAGCTCCAATCCATTTTTCGCCACTGGTCACGGTCTACCTTTTTGGCCATATACCAGCGTCTTTTCATTACTTCAAAAAGGTCGCCTTTCACTTCTTGAGTAAGCCATGTAAAAAGTTCTGAATTCTGTTTTTCCGGGGGGGTGCCGGCAGGGACTGAAACCTCGGAAGAATCAATATGCGCGGCTGCAGTAAGGTGCTGATTAGGAAGCGGTTGTCCTTTTTGATTTTTTTCTGACTCCACAGTATAAACAAATTTTTTCCCCTTAAATTTCATATTCTTAAACCGTTCATCAATAGCAATCGCTTGAATATGAAGATACCGACATTCTGGATTATCACAGACCCAAGTATCCAGTATCATTCCCCGTTTGAATTCATCCCTTTTTTCCTTTTCCCATATTACAAATGGACTGCCATTATCGAGTCTTTTTGAAATGAATATTTTGTTGGTATTCATATCTCTTTCCCAATGAGCCGATCAGATTGGAATAAAGCCCCCAGTCGCGGCTCCCAGCCTTTTTCGCACTAGGATGCTTTATTTCTCCATCATGATATCGGATAATGACACTGCCACCGGCGCTGAAATTGAATGAATACAGCTATGCAAATAAATCACACACGGTATCAAGTGTCCTTTATAACAGTACTGTACTTCTTTTTTAATGAATTCAATACTTCGATAACTATCTTTTCGTCCTTTTTTGTGTAGGAAACTGTTCGGGTTTGGTTGTTTGTATTCAAAACAGATCCATTATCGAGCAGAGCGCCTGTAAATGCTTCATATATTTGCTTATCAGGAAACTCAAGGATTGTGTAAATCGTACGTTTTAGTGTGAACTGTTTTCTTTTTTGGGCGCTCTTTTCTGGTCTATTCTTTCTGGCAAACTTGCTTTGAACGTTATCCGGAAGGGACTTAAGACCTGAATTAGAATGATTCACATAGATAGGAATCTTTTCCGCTTTTTCCAAATGTTCATATAGCATTTGAGGATCACGGACAATATTGACATGCGGCGCGATAGCTACTGAGGCAAACTGTTCGGCAGAGTCCTTGTCCATATTTCCTTCCAACAGGCCGAAGCCTTGATAAACAGTAAAGTTAGCAGCATGCTCAGCCCAGGCTGCAATTTCTTTTTTCATATTAGCCGTGATATCGTGAACTGAAAGCCCTTTTAGCAAGGCGTTGACATCCAGCCTCTCATTCACAGCAAGTTGTTCAATCACTTTCTTCCTGGCAAGTTTTAAAACCGTATGAACATCCTCTGTGATGACATCGCACAGGTCAAGGAGCCGGTCCAGGGCTTTTGCAGGATAGAACATGGAGTTGACATGTATCTCATAATTCGGCAGTACTGTTATTTCAGGTTCCTTGATTGATTTGTTCATGGCGCATAATAAGCGGTCGGTAACCCGGAAACCCCGGAGTTTATTGATTGACGGAATAACCTCGTCTTTTTCGTTGGAATATGCCACATCAACATAGTCCATATTAAGCGGTATTCCTTCAAGAAACCGTTCGATAAACCTTCCTTCAACTCTTTGAAACCTGTCTTTTAAATTTCCAACGCCCCAGGATTCGCCCCATGCCCCACCTACTTTCCTCTCAGTGAAATTATGGTAGCGATCTTTCTTATGCTCGACACTTTTTGAGGGGACCTTCTCAGGGATAAGGAAAAATGGATTATTGTTCTTTAGATATTCAATCAGCGAGGCAGTGCTGTACCAAACCCCGGGCTGGCAGTTGGATAGCAATTTAAGCAGATATATCCTTGCTTTTGGAAAAGCAATGTGATTCATCGTTCCTGTGGCACAACCTCTTCTGTCAAATCTATCTAAGATGCTTAAAGGGGCCTTGACAAAAAATTCATTTTTACAGGGCGCGGCATCATTAGTTACAAGGGCTTTCAGTATTTCCTCTTCCTGTTCCTGCAATGATTCGTTCAAAAAATTATGATATGTCTTGTCGGAAAATCCTATGTAGTTATCAGGATAAGATTCTGTATGGCTGGAATAGCCCATGTATGTTCCTTGAGTGTAGTAATCAACAAAGTTAAGTTTCAAACTGAGACGGTCAATAAAAGCTATCCAGTTTGAATACCCATCCTCGTTTACATCCCTGATCAAGGAGCTATCTGACATCATTCTTGCGATCCGCTTAAGATGGGCCTTTGGCAGTGAGTTATCCCTGTGAGCACGCTTTATCTCATTTTCGGAAACATACCGCGCAAAGGCATGCAGGCCTCTACGCAGATCGTATGTATTAACAAAAACTTGCAGGCTTTTTACATCTGTTTTTTCAAGCTTAATCATTGTCATTGGCATCAATGAATTTTACTGCATGTCCTGAGTTGCTTACAACCTTTTGGATTTCCGGAAGCAGGTTTACCGGAAACGAGATGAATTCCTCAGAAAGGGAGACCACCTGTTTTGTATCGGTAAATTTCTTTTCCAGAAGTACTTTCAGGCTTAAATCTCTGATCCTTGCTATCATAAGGTTGTTGTGGACAACGGTTTTGCCTTCCCGCTTATTTATTGCCCTGACGATCTTTCTGAATGCCTGATGATGTTTCTGCAGCCAGATAAATGTTGGGGCCTCCCTTATTTCTTCCGATGCGTGACTGATTTTTACAAGGTCCGCTTGTGATGCAAGCCTTCCTTGCCGTATGCCCATATTGCATGTCCCGCACAACTCTTCAAGGGTGTCCAAGGGTATGCATGAAAGGTCGATTTCAATAAATTCATGGTTTTTTATTGACAGAAAATCTTCAGGTTTCCGGTTGCCCAGGCCTGTATCAATTTTTAGTAACCGGTAAAATGTTTTCCCGTCGCTCGTAGTCTTTTCAAGGCATCCGTATTTCCAGCCTTTTTCGCATGCAGACCGGATATCGGGCAGCTTTGTGACTGTCGCGTACGCTATTTTCCAAAGAGGAAGAATATCATCCGGCACAGCCCACTCGCGTTCTTTCAAAAAGGACAGAGCATAACTGATAATTTCCACAGGAGACAGCCGACTATTGCCCGACTTGGGATCAATCCTGACAGAACTTGACCATCGTGAGCTGTTCCAGCCTTTTAGCCGCTTAACAGTAAACGGACTTTTACCCAGAAGCAGTGTTCCATCCTTGATATGCAAGCTGCCCTGGACTGAATCCGATTGAGGGTCTGGAGATTTTTTTGTTTCAAGAATCTCGGCAAGTTTATCCCGGAGAACATCTTTTCGCTCTATTTTATCGCCAGGTTTGTCAATAAGTACAGGGTCTGCCGGCGGAGGCAATAAATGTGAGAAATCGGTGGGGAACATGAATCGCTGCCTCTCCAACACGGTGGTTTTGTCCCATACGCCCTTTGGCGCCTCGGTATATAGAATCAGTCCCTTCCGGATCAGCTCAGTTTTGACCTTATTGAATACTATTTTGTATTTATCATTGAAAGTATAGCCGTAACCACCTGGATATGCTTCTTTATACAGCCGAGTAAAAAATTTAATATCCGTTTCCTCGCCAGCAGCATTGAGCAGATGAAGAAAGAGAACCTGCTTCTCGTCCAGAGAAGCCATGACCTTTTCAATTCCGGTGTCGTTAAGAAAATTGTGCTGGAAGAGATCACGGGATTTCAAACATGCCGGCGGCAAATCCCGTGTTTTACAAATTGCTTTTATATCGGCCTGGCTTAGCCCGAACTGGCACATCCGTTTCAGCATTTCATCTTTGTCCATAGATTCCTCTTATTAGAAAGCATCCGCGGTCTTGATACTATACTGATACCCCTGTTCACACAGGAAAAGCTGGCGTTTTAATGCAAAATCCTGTTCCACGGTGTCCCGTGTTACAAGCGAATAGAAGTGGGCCTGGTTTTCTCCCTGTTTTGGCCTTAGGATTCTGCCAAGTCGCTGTGCTTCTTCCTGCCGGGAACCGAATGTCCCTGAAATTTGTATGGCCACGGATGCATCAGGCAAATCAACGGCAAAGTTTGCCACTTTGGAAACCGCCAGTATATTGATTCTCCCGTCTCTAAAATCCCTGTACAGGTCATCCCGCCTGGCCTGGGTGGTTGATCCTGTAATCAAAGGGATATTGAAGTCGCCGGCAACGTCCTTGAGTTGATCTATGTACATGCCGATCAAAAGGACCTGCTTGTCCTTGTGAAGATCCAGAATTTGACGAACCACCTGTTGTTTTGCAGGGTTTTCCGATGAAATGCGAAACTTTTTTCGTTTATCGGCAACTGCATAAGGCATTCGCAGATCTTCAGGCAAAGGCATACGGATTTCACAGCACCTGGCTTTGGCAATCCATCCCTGGTCTTCCATTTCTTTCCAGGGCACATCGACCTTTTTGGGGCCGATCAGGGCAAAAACATCTTCCTCCTTGCCGTCTTCCCTCACAAGTGTGGCGGTCAGGCCCAGTCGCCGACGTGCCTGCAAACCTGCTGTAACCTGAAAGACAGGAGCCGGCAGCATATGAACTTCATCGTAAATAATCAGGCCCCAGTTGCGATTGTCAAACAGTTGAAGATGAGGAAATTCTCCTTCCTTGTCAGGACGGTATGTCATGATCTGATAGGTTGCTATTGTAATGGGCCCGATCTCCTTGCTGGCGCCGCTGTACTCGCCAATGTCATCTTCACTGAGGCTTGTTTTATCCAAAAGCTCAGCCTTCCATTGTCTGATAGCCGTAACACTCGTGGTCAAAATAAGCGTTGAGGTTTGAAGCTGTTCCATGCAGGAAATTCCCACGATGGTTTTTCCTGCGCCGCATGGCAGAACAATAACACCTGCGCCGCCACGTTCGCTGCCGCCTGCGTAAAAGATATCAGCAGCCTGTTTCTGGTATGGACGAAAAATGAATTTGTCACCTGCCTGCGTGGTCTCGAGCACAGAAAAACTGACCTGCTCCCCTTTAATGTAACCGGCAAGATCTTCAGCAGGATAGCCTATTTTTATAAGGGCCTGCTTGATCTTGCCGCGGTCTGCAAGCCTAATAAGAAATTCTGTTTCTGAAACCCTGTCTGACAGCAGGCCGCTGGCCGATTTGCTGTGCGCTATTTCCTCTGCAAGCGCCTCGGTATCAGAAGAGAGCACGAGCCCCTTTGAATCGAGCCCTATGCGCAGGCGTCCGAATCTGGATGAAAAATCATTGATTTCGACCAGCACATGTTCCGGGACCTGGTATTTTGAAAACCGGCAAAGCGCATCGGAAATTTCATCAGCGGCAATACCGGCTGCGCGGGCGTTCCAGATGGAAAGGGGAGTAATTCGATATGTATGAATATGTTCCGGGGATTTTACCAGTTCTGCAAACCGGACCAGTTCATTGCGGGCTCCTTCGTAGCGGGGGCTGTCAACTTCTACCAAAACGGTATGATCGCTCTGAACGATCAAAGGATTGGATGGTTCGTATGTTGTCATATTTGTTCCCTGAATTGAGGCACGATATATCCTATATCTGCCACATCAATGAATTTGGTTTTCTCCCATTTTTTCCATGCGGTTTTGATCACATCAGGCAGGTTTTCGCCAAGCGCCTTTTTCCCTGCATTGTTCAGCTTAAGTGTGCTGCCATCGGCCTTGGCCAGCCCGGAGCCCTGGACAATTATCGGCCACGCAAATGCCTGGATAGGACCAATCTCATCGAGCATATCCGGTTCATTATACCAGTCTCCTTCATGGAGAAGTTTTGATAAATTCTTTACGGTTGCCGAGGTGGGACGGCCCGTTTTTTGGCCTACCTTGAGCTTGCCGCCGTCGATAAGTCTCAGAACGACTTCCAGATTGCTCAAGGCAACCTGGGATGTCGACCTTATTTCCAGGGCAAGTCTTGCTTCGCCTTTGATAGCGGGCTCAATCGATTTCGGCAGTTTTTCAACATATTTAACATAGTCTGATTTTGGTTTTGAAACAAAGGTTTTCAGGTTGCTTCGGATATCATCAGGTATCTGCTTACCGATAATAAAAAGATCTAAAAGGTCACTTTTGCCCATGTCGCCAAGACTTTGGTCAGGATCTGGTTCCTCTAAATATTTTGCGTCAAATTTCCGGAAATCTATTTTCCCGTCAGGCGCAAAAGCAGCTTCTGCAACAGCATATTGCTCAATTTTACTTAATCTGCTGAATACGGTTTTCAAATTTTCGCCTTGCAAAGCTGCTGAAATACCCTCAATGATTTCGGATTTTCGAGTCGGAACCTCGGCGCAAATCAGTCTTGCCATTCCCTTAAGGTCATCGACTCTGTAACAATCATCTAAAGCCTGGCCCAGGGTTTGATAAACCGTCTCTTTCATGTATCCTGCCATTAGGTGAGTTTCCTCTTTGATTTTTGTAACTGTTCACGGGTTCAGAGGTTCAGGCTTGACCGAAAATCTGAACGCTGAATCCGGCAGGCCAGGGGTCATTATGTTGTCAGTTTAGTTATAATGCGGGTTTTGTCTCTTAAAGATCCTTTTTATTCCTCTTATTTCATTTAGTTCCTTTAGTCATGGTGTATTCTTCAATTGCTGGGGTACTACGAATATCTCAAAGTCTTCTTTATCAACCTCTTTAGTGTTTGTATAACAGGGTTTCATAAAAGGCCACGGTGGGATCCACGTTGAAGTGGATCAGTTCAACAACTTTTTACCTGCACAGCGTGCAAGAGAGAAAGTCTCCAGTTGGGATGACAGGCTCAGATAATGGGTTTGGTTTACCTTGACTGTAACTGCTTCCAGAGAGGGTTTGACGATCCGGGACAGGTCAAAATTCAGATGGAAGCTTTGGCGTGTCAAGAGATCTTCATGGTTATCTTGACCAATTTTCACGGCGATACCACGACTTGCCTTGCTAAGGCTCCTTGCGATTGATTTCGAACTTGTCAAAGTCGCGGTCATAGCTGTAGAGGATGTTTTGTCTATCCCCTTCTAAGCTGGCAATCAGATAACAATCTACAATATCCAATTTGCTGTCATGCCAGAGTTCTATCGTACGGCGAACACTTCTTTTCTCCTTAACAATGATCCCTTTATATCCCAAGATGCCCAGCATCCCGGTTGCTATTTCCTTTCTGGGAACAGAGTAAAAACTGCTTAGAACAAACACCACCTGGAACAGAACAATCAATTTCAGTTCAACTCGCAAATCTCCGCGTTCCAGAGATTCAAACATCGTATATACCCCTCGGAATTTCTGGGTTTTGTCGGATGTTAAAAAGCGAATCAGAACGTTGGTATCCAGTAAGGCAATCATTTTTGCCAACCCTCGACAAATCCCGCTTCCGTTGCCATACTAATATCTGTTTTCTTGAGTTTTGGCTTCCCTTTGGCGTATTTTCCGAACATTCCAAATAGGGAGTCAGTCAGGGATTTTTTCCCCCCTTCTTTTTTGCGAAGAGGTTTCAGCAAGATGCCGTCGGCCTTGGGAATCACATCAACATGATCTCCAATCTCAATATGGTATTTTTTTCTCAAAGCAACAGGAATCACAATCTGCCCTTTAGGGAAGACTTTTCTTTGTACAGATACTTTAGAAGTTGCGCTCATTCTTCCTCTCCATTGTGAATAGGTTATACTATATTTATTCCTAAAGTATAACCAAATGTCAAGTGTTAATCACCTCATCCAGTAAAAAAGGTAGCCGGTCCAGAGCGCAAATCGAAGATCAAAAAAGTCTTGCACAGTGATGTCCCTGCGAATAGTAGTATGAGGGAACATTTCGGATTTGGAATTGTCTAAAGCAAATGAAGGAAAAGGACAACAAGTCAACCAGGCGACCCGAGGACGATGCCATACTGGTTCGGGCGTTTCAGGCAGGAAATAAGGCTGCCTTTGACGAACTGGTTGTAAATCACAAGGATAGACTGTTTAATCTGTGCTACTGGTTCCTTGGGGATTATCATGAGGCGAACGATTCTGCCCAGGACGCATTTTTGAAGGCATATCAATCTTTGATGAAATTCCGATTAGAATCAACGTTTTCCACGTGGCTTTATCGAATTGCAGTCAATACATGCAAGAACAGGCTCAAGTCATCTGAGTACAGGCGAAAAAAAAAGATGGCTTGGCTTGATAATCCAGGTAATTCAGAGGGTAGGGGCGCTGCCGTTGAGATCGAAGACGAATCGCCATCTCCTTTGATTGAGCTTGAGAAAAAAGAGAGATTGGCCCTGATCAAAAGGGCCATAAATACACTGCCAACAGAGCAGAAGGCGGTGGTTGTCCTGCGCGATATCGAAGGGTTGTCTTATGACGATGTTGCGAGCATAACAGGTCTTAACCTTGGCACTGTCAAGTCAAGACTTGCCAGAGCAAGACTGGGCCTCAGAAAAAAGCTATGTAGTGCCCATCCATAAATGGGTTTTTTGAGACTGGGCACTGACCTCAGTTTCCAATAGGGAGAATCGCATAACATGGAATGTCCCAAGATCAGAGAATCCTTGTCTGATTATATGGATGGCATATTGGATGAAGAAGCTAAAGTAAAGGTTGAAGAACATCTTATAACCTGTAAGGGCTGTCAAGAGGAGCTTGCTTCCTTAAAGGCCCTGGTTGAAGAGCTTGGCTCCCTTGATTCTGTTAATGCGCCGGCAGACTTTCTTGAGAATCTCCATAAAAGCATGGAGACAAGCTCCAGGTTCAGCAGGATAATGCGGAAATTGTTTGTTCCGTGGCGGATAAAGATCCCGCTGGAATTGGCAACCGCTGCGGCCATGGCCGTTCTGGTCATTGCGATTGTCCGTTTTCAACAGCCTTTACAACAGATAACGGATGTTTCAAAGGACTCCGCCCGGTTAAGGGTGGCGAAAGGCCTCGAGATAAGGACTCTTGAATCAACCTTGGAAAAGGAGGCCTACAAGCCCAAACCCGCTCTGAAGGCGGACAAATCAGAGCATTTAAGAAGGCAAACCATTGAGTTGGCCCTTTTACTGAAAAAAGAAGCGCCAACAATGGATTATGCGCCGAGCGCCGCCATGGAAGCAGCGCCGGCCCCAGCAAGCAGAGACAAAAGACCAAAGATGTTCATACAAAGTCCGTCAACTGCCAGGATGAAAACGGCTAAGCCAGAAGAAGAAAAGCGTGCCATGGCATCAAGGATCGGAGGAATGGCCGAATTTGAAGATGACGCTGACTTGTCATTTTCCTCTTTCGATAAAACCCTTTCCAAGGTGAAAAATCTCGTGGCGCACGTAGATGGCAGAGTAATATCCATTGAATATGACAAACTGACCAAACGTCCGCAATCCATGCATGCAGAAATTCCTGCCGAACACTACACCTCCTTTTGCGAGAAACTACAACTGGTAGGCGATTTCGAGACTCGTCCGCCAACGCTATCTGAAGACGACCAGGAGACAATCTCGATTCGAATCCGATTCATATCTTCATAAAATCGCTATGCGATTCTATACATAGCGGGTGTGCCGCTTAAAAAGGGCACGAAGTGGCGTCTCATAAAATTCATCGAACTTGTTCGATGAATTTATCTGGGAACTTTTTTGCGTCCTCCTGGTCTAATGGAACAAGAAAACACAAAAACGACCGAGGAGGTAGATGAAATGACACACAAAAGAAGAATATGGGTGGTACTGGTTCTTGCAGTCTTTTTGCTGATAGCAAGGTCGGCCTACGCACAACCGGAAAGCAGTGCTGACAAGACGCTGTCACCGTATTTTTTTGTGAAGAGCGATGACCCTGAGGTAGACCAACTCCCCCTGAAATCTACTTCGGCGAAAGTAAATGTCTCCGGTGTCATTGCTAATGTTGTTGTAACACAGGTCTATAAGAACGAAGGCAAAAAACCATTGGAGGCCATCTATGTTTTTCCTGCCTCCACAAGGGCTGCTGTCCATGGGATGAAAATGACAATTGGAGATCGAATCATCACAGCAAAGATCCGCAAACGTGAAGAGGCCCGGCAAGAATACGAGGAGGCAAAACAGGCTGGCAAGAGCGCATCGCTTCTGGAGCAGCAGCGGCCCAACGTATTCCAGATGAACGTGGCAAATCTCTTGCCAGGAGATGTCATCAAGGTAGAGCTAAAGTATACTGAGTTGCTAGTGCCAACCGATGCTGTTTACGAGTTTGTCTATCCCACTGTTGTGGGGCCTCGCTACTCCAACCAGCCGGCTGCAGAGGCCAGTACGTCGGACAAGTGGGTAGAAAACCCTTACCTCCACCAGGGGGAACCCCCAACCTATACATTCGACATCACGGCGACCGTGGCAGTAGGCCTACCGATCCAGGATATGACCTGTCCGTCACATAAGGTGAATATCAGCTATGACGGGGCTGCTTTTGCTTCAATAAAGCTGGATGAATCCGAAAAATACGGCGGCAACCGCGATTTCATCTTGAAATACCGCCTTTCCGGCGGCAAGATCGAAACAGGACTACTCTTGTTCAAAGGAGAGGAAGAGAATTTTTTCCTCCTCATGGTGCAGCCCCCGGAACGGGTAACCGAGCTTGAGATCCCGTCTCGCGAGTACATATTTGTTGTGGATGTGTCCGGGTCCATGCATGGCTTCCCTTTAGACATATCCAAGAAACTCCTTAAGGACCTGATCGGAAACCTTCGCCCAAGGGACATGTTCAACGTGCTGCTGTTTGCCGGAGGTTCGTCCGCGATGTCAGATAAGTCTTTGCCTGCCACCCCGGCAAACATCGCCTACGCAGAAAACATGATTGAACGCCAGCGCGGGGGAGGGGGCACTGAACTTTTGCCGGCGCTTGAACGGGCTCTTTCCCTGCCCAGAACCGAAGGATATTCGCGCAGTGTTGTCATTGCCACCGATGGTTATGTCTCAGTTGAAGAAAGGGCCTTTGACCTGATTCGAAACAATCTGGGCAATGCCAACATGTTCGCCTTTGGGATCGGCTCAAGCGTGAACCGTCATATCATCGAAGGGATGGCAAGGGTTGGAATGGGCGAGCCATTTGTCATAACAAGGCCCGAAGAGGCGCCGGCAAAGGCGGAGAAATTCAGAAAACTCATCCAGTCCCCTGTATTAACAGGAATAAAGATCGACTTCGGCGGATTTGAGGTCTATGACGTGGAACCACCCGGCATTCCTGACGTATTGGCTGAGCGTCCTGTCATAGTTTTCGGCAAATGGCGTGGCGCTCCCAAGGGTAAGATCAATCTACAAGGGATCACCGGAGACCGTTCCTTCACAAAAAAAGTGCATGTTGGCAGAGTAGAACCATTGGACACCAACTCTGCTCTCCGGTACCTGTGGGCACGGCACCGGATCGCTATCCTCTCCGACTATAACAGGTTGCGTCCACAAGATGAGCGCGTCGAGGAAGTAACCAATCTTGGCCTTACGTACAATCTGTTGACCGCCTATACGTCGTTTGTTGCCATTGACACCCAAATACGCCTAAAGGATGGTCAAGCGGTCACTGTCAAACAACCCCTTCCGTTGCCCCGGGGCGTTTCGGATTATGCTGTGGGAAATAGACTCTTTGCACAAAAGGCGTGTCCGTCTCCTGCTCCTCACCTTTCTATAGCTGGCGGAAAACACGGGATTGAGAAAGAAAGCCTTGAATACAGAAAGGACCAAGTCGCCTCAGAGCCCTCAGATACCACGGTTGCTTTGGGTCAAATCCACATTGAGTTGGGAAAAATTGATGTTACAGAGGGCTTGTCAAAGAAGTCTGTTAAAGGAGTACTTGAACAACATATCCGCTCCATCAACCTTTGTTGCAAATATTTATCAGGGAAGCAATCTAGACTTAAAGGCGAGGCTGTCTTTAGATTAGTTATTGGTTCAAAGGGTCGAGTCACAAGGGTTCATACGGATACAACTAAAAAGAAAAACGAGCAATTCGAACAGTGCATTATTCAAAAGCTCAAGAAGCTGCGGTTCCCGGCGCCAGAAGGGGGAAAAAGCGTATTGGTTGCGATTACGTTCTTGCTGAAGTGATGTTGAGGTACTTGGACGTCGGCCGCACAATCAAAGAGCGGCTGACGTCATGCATTGAAACTCTAACAAGAGCTATGTTCTTGTCCTATGGCAACACGAAAAAAGAGCAATTGGAAAAATCACGCCAAAGGCAATCACAATCATGATCATGGTCAGCATCGGCCCAAGATGAAGCATCGAGCAACTGAAGGCCACCAAGGGCAGAAGGCCCATGCGAACAGCAGATCTCAGTGTCTCATGCCTGGCAATGAAATCAGCTACGGGTGGTGAGTATGCGTAATAGGTTCTAACAAACATTCGTCCGGAGGCACAGGGAAGAAGATGCGCATCCCTGAATTTTCTGAGCGTTGCCACGTGTGGCTCCAAGAGCGACCCAAAGGCTGCTGTTGCTATGAAACAATCATCAGATGTCTTGGCGCCTGCTTCATTGGAATAGTCCGAAGATCCGCTGCTATTGGTCGTCTTGACTCGATACGTATAGTCCGTATTTGGCTCCAGGGCTTCATCGTTGTCGCTGTAAGCGGTTACATTTGCACCCACAGTAGCTATCTGAGCCCAGCTTTCCCCGGAGCCTGTTGGGCTCCCGTCATCAGAATCTGTTTGCTTGGTCGTTTTTTCAGAGACTGTTTTTCTCTCGATTGTAAATTCAGTTTCATCGGAAGAGTTGTCTGTCCAGGAGAGATCTATCTGCTTGCTGGAGGGGGCCGAAGCCGTGAGACCGCTTGGTGTGGGCAGGGAAGTAGTGGCGTTAACCTCATTGGAATACTCGGAGTTGTGAGCGCTGTCATATGCCATTACGCGACAATAGTAGGTGTTTGACAAAGTTAGGCCTGTGTTGCTGTAAGTGGTTACATCTGTGGCAACAGTGGCTATTTCTGCATAGGTTCCTTCTGATCCGGTTTTTCGTTCAATCTTGAAGCCCGATTCTCCTGAGGAATTATTTTTCCAGGAGAGATCTATCTGGCTGCTTGAGACTGCAGTAACCGTAAGGCCGCTTGGCGCGGGCAGATAGGTCGTGGCACTGGCGTCGTTGGAATAGTCGGAGTTGCCAGCGCTGTTATATGCTGTCACGCGGTAATAGTAGGTAGTAGATTCATTGAGATCCTCAGTGTTTTCAAAATCCGTGATGTCCGGACCAACTGTTTTACCTATTTCAACATAAGTGTCATCTGATTCTGCCTTTCGTTCGATCTTGAAACCCGACGCCTTCCCTGAGGAATTATCTGTCCAGGAGAGATCTATCTGGCTGCCGGAGACTGCTGTGGCCACCAGATCGCTTGGCGCAGCAGGGTAGGTCGTGGCACTGCTTTCAGCGCAATAGTCAGAGTAGCCACGGCTGTTATATGCCCTGATTTGGTAGAAGTAAACCGCACACTGATCCAAATCTGTATATGTATATGTTTCAGTATTTGCATTAACCACAGCTAGTTCCGCAAAGGTTCCATCTGTTTCCTTTTTTCTCTCAATGCTGAAGCTCGACGCATCAAAGGAGTTGTCAGTCCATGATAGACTGATTTGTGTGCCTGACACGGCCTTTGCTACAAGCTCGGTTGGCTCTTCGGGTACCGATATGCTGCCAATAAATTGTCCAAAGCTCGCCGGTTCGGTCTCTTCATAATCGGGAATGGATTCAACATTGTAATCAGAAGTTCGGATGACGGATACCCTCCCATCCTCGGTGTCGTCCCCGCGACACGTCACGTAAACATAAGCTCCGTCCGGCGTGACCGACACCCCGGCCGGTTTTTTCCCAACCTGGACGGTTTCGATCACCTCGTAATCATAGATGTCATCAGAGGTCTCAATAACGGATACCGTGCCATTTTCCGTGTCACCATTTCGATTTGCCACGTAAATTCGGTCTCCGCTGGGTGATACTGCAAGGCCCGTTGGGGCGTCCCCGACCCTGATACGTGAATAAGGCCCGGTCACTTCTTGCCTTGTATCCGTGTCAATGACAGATATGGTGTTATCCCCGCGATTGGTTACATAAACATATTCCCCGTCAGGCGATACTGCCACGCCCAGAGGCTCTTTTCCAAGATCGTCAACCCTCCAAACGACATTGCCGCTGGATGCCGAAATGACTGATAGCGAGCCATTTTCGTCATCTTCCGTATTACCGTCACGATTTGCCACGTAGATATACTGGTTAGGAGACACTACCACGCCGACGGGGGAACGGCCTACTTCAATGGGCTCGCCGATGACTTCCGGCGAGCTATTCGTGTGAACGCCAGTGCCGATGACACTGACCGTATTGTCTCCCCGATTGGTCACATAGACAAAGCGTCCATTTTACGAGGCTGCCACGCCCACAGGTTTTTTCCCAACTCGAGTGTATGGATGAGTGCTCCGACAGACGTATCAAGCACATAAACGGCTTTGGCCTCAGGATTCGCCACATACACATATCCGTCTGGGGTGATTGCCACGCCAATAAATGCCGTGCCCTTAAGCTCCTCTTCAACACTAGTGACTGTGAACGTGCGGTCGAGGACCTTTATAGTCGATACCGCAACGCTGTTGCGATTCGCCACACAGGCAAAGGTGGCTGACTCGGCTGGACTGGGCTGAGTCAGAAAAAACCAGAGGACCGCAACAAGACTAAGATGCCATATTTTCTTCATAGCGTACTCCACAATACATATTTTCAGAACCGTGCTCAAAGAATGGCTGAAATGTGTCATGACCGCATGTGGAGCAAGAACCGTGCACAATTAGTCAACTGTGATACTTATCATGCAATTACAAAGTGTTATAGTGTATCCATACGAAGGTGAGCTTGCATGATTGAGCAATAAAGGTTATAAAAAGGGTAAATAATTGCTCAATGCGGCGGCAAGAGGTTGCGCAGTGTGAAAATAATTACCACATACAAGATCGCCTGGCGATCTTACATAGAGCGGAGGATTCGGGAAACCTCACGAGTCATTTCAAGGACCTTTACGGCGTGAGATTGTGTGAGGGAGCCTGCGCCGCAGCTTGGCGTGATGAGGGATTGGGCCGAAATTGACGCCCGTTCGATGCCCAGCGCCTCCAGCCGATCTGCCTGGACTTCCCATTTTTCTACCAGGCTTGAAGGCGTTTCCCTCTCAATATCTTTGCTGTCTGATGTAGGCACTATCCCCCAGGCGAGGATGCGATCCTGGTCGAAAAAGCGCTTGAGGGGCTGTTCGTACAGGGCCAGCCGATCAAAGAACCCATAAGCGTCAAAACTGAGTATGTCTGCCGGGGAATCGAGGATCAGGGACCAGTCTGTATTGGCGCATACGTGAACCCCGGCAAGTCCCCCTGCCTCGTGTACAGCCTCAATGACTTCAGAAAGGACCCTGTTGATATCTTCGCGCGAGATGCTGATAAATGCGGAAGTACCAAAGCCTGCAAGACCTGGTTCGTCTATAAAGACAATAGCCGGTACCCCGCATTGTGACAGCTTTTCCACTTGCCAGCGGGCCTTCATGGCTAATGTCTTGACAACCACATCGAGCAAACGGTCATCATAGAAGAGCGCTCGTCTATCCTGATCGGTCACTCCCGTGGCCAGGGTCACAGGTCCGGTAATCTGGCCCTTAAGGGCGAGGGGAGGTTCAGAGGTTTTCTCTATTTTGTTGAGCAGAGTAAAGAAGCCTTTGGCAGTTTCTTCTGTAAGGGCAAATCGAGTCCCGTCCAGGGCCGCTTCACCCTCGGTTACCAAAAGATACTCTTCGTAAAACCGGAGCAGCTCGTCCTCAAACGTGGCCCCGGAAGTGTCGATAAAAACCCGGCCATCCTTTTGGGTAACGCCTGGTATGCCCGGCAAGAACTGAACCATCATGCCCTCTTCCGGGTAGACCGGCAGTTGAACCCAAAGTGGTATTTCAGGTGTGTATTCAAAGACCATGCGAAGGGCCTCATCATGGTCTGCAACAGGGAGGCTACCGATGAGGACAGGCAGCATATTCGCTTTGATTCGTTTGATTTTAGGCATTTTAGGCACTTTCAATTTTAGGCATTTCTTTCTTGGTTGAGGCCTGGCCCGGTGGAGTTATTTGGATAACATAGTAAGCGCCGCGAGGCAAGTCTGTTCTTTCGGTGCTGTGATTCCACTTGACTCTATGGGTAAAATGTTACATAATTTTTTTAATATGGGTGAGGCATCGGACGAAAAAGACAAGGGGAAACTTCACAAAGTACTGGGTGCAGGCATTGGCTGGATTGTGGCAGGACCGGTAGGGGCCGCCCTCGGTCTTTTGGTGGGACATACCATGGAAAACAATCCGGATCTATTGGGAAAGGGGTTGCTGGGGTGTAGGCTCAAGCCATATTATGACGTCCTTCAGCTTCCGTATGATGCCAGGCCACAGGAAATCAAGGCGGCCTACAAGAGCCTTGCGCAGAAGTATCATCCTGACAGGTTTATAGATACAGACCCGGTGATTCAGGAGTTGGTCCAGGGTAAGATGACCGAAATCAATGAAGCCTATGCAAGGATTATGGATAGTGTGAAAAGGAGTTGAGCGGAGGGCGAATTGACAGCTTGCGGTTTTAGTGGTATTTTAAAAATTGGTTTATCAGTTCAGAGTTCCTGCGCAAGGTATCTTTTCAAGCGGACTCAGTAATAAGGGGGCGACAACATGTTCGGAATAGGCATGCCGGAGTTAATCATAATTCTGGTTATTATCTTGATTATTTTCGGGGCCGGCAAGTTACCTGAGATCGGAAGCGGCATTGGAAGGGGGATCAAGAATTTTAAGAAAGCAACTTCTGGAGAGTTGGAAGAGGAGCCCGGCTCGCAAGAGCGGGAAAAACTGGCAGAGGCAGACAAGCTGGCGGAGGCAGACAAGGCAGAAGAGGAAAACAAGGCATAAAGCAACGCTTGTTTTCTATGAATACGGCCTCACACTCCGATTCAGCCGTCCGCCTGCGGGCCGAAGCCTTCGGCGGAGAGCTCGTAGCCTGCGGCTACTTCGGCAAAGTCGGCACCCCCGCCCGCCTCAGGCGGGAAAAACTGTTTTCGGTTAAAAAGGGATATCGGTTTCGGTCGGTTCCTTCCCGGCCGACGTAGCCAGGACTACTCTGGCGGAGTCGACAGCTGTTGGTTCAGGCCGTTCAGGCCCGCCTGCCGGACGGACAGGTCCCGGAGCTGGAGCTTGTTCTGAAAACGATTCCACCTGGTCACGCGTTCCAAGCATCTGCATGTTACGGGCTACAATTTCCGTAGTCCAGCGCTTCTTACCATCCTGATCTTCCCATTCCCTTGTCTGAAGACTCCCCTCAACATAGACCTGTCTGCCCTTGGAAAGGTATTCCCCGCATATCTCACCTAGTCTACGCCAGGCCACAATGCGGTGCCACTCAGTGCGCTCTTTTTTTTCACCCGTTCCTTTATCTTTCCATTCGTCAGAAGTGGCAATGCTGAAATTGGCAACAGCCGCGCCGTCTGCTGTATAACGGACCTCCGGATCTTTGCCCAGGCGACCAATTAGGATAACCTTGTTAATACCTGCCATGTGAACCTCCTGTTGAAGCGATTGACACGAATTCCCTTTGCCTGGATAACGGAGTAGACTCTTAGGATCGTGCCGAAAATCTTTTGAGTTCTGCGAACATCCTGCGACTATCAACGGGGAAGACCTTTGAAAAAAGGTCTCCGACCAAACCGCAAGGACTATAGTCGAAGCGAGTTTCAAAATCAACTGAAATCCTCCGAAAGCCACCTGAGTATCTGAAAACTCGAGAATACAGGAAATTTCTTGATTAAGAGGCTTGTTTCGATGTAGATGTAATTGGCCTGAATATGGCTTTACGTTCAGGCACTAATTCAAAAGTTAGATCTCTTTCTTGGTTCTGGCTTGTCCAGCTTGGGGTAACATCCGTCCATGGGATATGTCTTCGACTTAAATGCCGCTCGGGAGTACGACTACTGGTATCGTGATCGAAAGAACAGGTTTATTGTTGATCTCGAAGATCAGCTTCTCCTGAGGCTCCTTGAGCCTGTACGCGGAGAACGGGTTCTCGATATTGGGTGCGGCACGGGGAGATATCTGCTTATGTTTTCGGAGATGGGGCTGGACGTGACAGGCCTGGACGCTTCCACTCACATGCTTGCGGTTGCAAGGAGGAGGCTTGGGGCTCGTGCAGAGCTGCATCATGGGGTTGCCGAGGATCTTCCTTTTGAAGACAATGCTTTCAATATTGCCACCTTGATCACTACTCTTGAGTTCGTAGATGATACTCAAAAGGCCATCGAGGAGGCATGTCGTGTGGCAAAGGATCGCATTTTCTTGGGTGTTTTAAACCGTTACTCTATTAAGGGTATAGAACGGAGGGTAAAGGGCATTTTTTCGGAGAGCATATATAATCGAGCCAAATTTTTCAGTGTGTGTGGGCTTACGCGAAATGTGCGGCAGGTTCTGGGAAAAATACCAATGAAGCGCGGAACAGTTCACCAATTGCCGGCTAGCTTGAGAAAATACACCATCCATATTGAGCGGTCTTCGTTGATCCAAAAGAGCCCTTTTGGAAGCTTTATTGGTATGGCAGTGACATTGGTACCGCGCTATCGAACGCAGAATATGCCGATAGATTATGTTCGCCCGCCAAGAGGCGCTGTTTCCGAGGTGATGCCTACCCGGACGCAGTCTCGAAAAGCAGGCTAGACATTGGAGGGCCATGGAAGCGTATCTATATGAACGATTGAAGGACGGCAAAGTTCGATGCGATCTGTGTAACCACCGTTGCATTATCAAGGAAGGCAAAAGGGGGACCTGCGGGGTTCGCGAAAACCAGGAAGGGATGTTGAAGACCCTGGTTTATGGGAGGCTCATTGCCCAGCATGTTGATCCCATTGAAAAGAAACCTCTGTATCATGTGCTGCCCGGGACTCTTTCCTATTCCGTTGCTACTGTTGGATGCAATTTCAGATGTCGATTTTGCCAGAATGCCAATATTGCCCAACTTCCGGCAGAGCGGGAAGGGATGATTATCGGCGATCCTTACACGCCGGAAGATATAGTGGCTGCTGCAACGCGAGCAGGCTGTCGCACCATTGCTTACACATACACTGAGCCGACGATATTTTTCGAATTTGCATATGATACGGCCAAGCTTGCGCACGAAAAAGGTATCCTTAATGTCTTTGTGACCAACGGCTACATGACCTCCGAGGCCCTCCGCATGATCCAGCCCTACCTCGATGCGGCAAATGTGGATCTCAAGGCCTTTAACGATGACTTTTACGAAGAACAGTGCAGCGCTAAGCGAAGGCACGTGATGGAGACACTGGCGCTGATGAAGTCGTTGGGAATCTTTATAGAGGTGACCACACTCCTTATTCCTGGTCTTAATGACGACAAGAAGGAATTAGAGCAGCTCGCCTCCTTTATCGCAGAGTCTCTCGGCCCTGAGACTCCATGGCACATCAGCAGATTTCATCCCACATACAAGCTCACGGATCGGCCTCCCACACCGGTGGAGAGTATTCACCAGGCGCGGCAAATCGGCCTTGATACAGGGTTGCGGTACGTGTACAGCGGAAATATTCCCGGAGACGAAGGGGAAAATACAATCTGTTACGGGTGCGGCAAGCTGTTGATTGAGCGGTGGGGCTATCGAATTTCCAGAAATGTTATTGTAGATGGCAGGTGCCCTGAGTGTGGAGCAACGATTGACGGCATAGGTCTTTGATTTAGGGAATGCAATTGACGATTTCGTAGAAGGTCGATTAGAGTTTTATCCTGCTTGGGCCGTTGTTCGTATGCTCAGGGGTTTCTGATGCCATCTTACGTTGTCGAGAAGTCTCTGAACGCTGTTCGACTCTTGCTTTCCTTGTTCATGCTTGGGGTCTTCCGAGCGATTCTTGCTTTGATAATAGAATACCGCCCGCATGTTGAACTCTGAATCCTGATACTCGTCTTTGTCCATTTTGATAACCTCGCTGCACTTTCTTTGGCATTTGGGTCAGCTGCCTATTCTCAGGCAATCATCAAGCAGAAAGCAGAAATCATGCCATGATTGACTGTGAGCGCAATTCGTCCATAATATTCACTAGTTGTGATTGTTTGGTCGTGGAGAGAAGACGTGAAATGAGAGGCAAACCCGCTTCAGGACTCCCGGTTTGTCAAAGTTCTGACGGCGAGCATCAGCGCCCCACCAGAATCCCTTTTGATTTTCCGTATGGAGGGCTGTTATGATGAAAGAGTCGCAATGCTTCTCTTCCAGTGGTCGAGTTCGGACATCATACTGGACCTGGATAATTCGTGAAGACTGAAGCGGAATGAAAGGGGAGTTATGGCTACGCCCCTACATAAATGCCCCTGCCGGCTCTTTTGATCTTGCCCTGTTTAAAGGCCTTGGAAACAATGTTTCTGACTTTTTTTTCGTCAAACCCCGTTTTTTTCATTAATGCGGGGACGTCAACCCCTTTTTTTGACCTCTTGATAATCTTGATTAATTCGTCAGTGGCAGTTGACGCAGAGGCTTTCTTCTTTGCGGAAGCCTTGGCCGTAGTTTTTGCCCTAGCCCTGGTCTTGGCTTTCGGTTTCCTGGCAGCTTGGTCCTTTTCAAATTTCTCGGCTGCCTTAATGATCCTTTCCATTGTCTTCGTGAGACTCTTGAGCGCCTTGGCTGTCTGCCGGGCTGCGGCTTGTGGTGTTACGGCAGCTTGAGCCTTTTCAAATTGGTCAACGGCCCGTTTCTTCAGTCTATTTTTCAGTTCTTTTGTTTTGCTTGTAAGTACGTCGAATTCCTTGGTCAAAGCCTGCAGATCCTTTTTCAACTTTTTCATGTACGGTTTCCCCCTTTTTCGGTTATTGGCCTGCATGTGATCCAGTCAAAGTAGAAACCAAATTAAACAAATAGAAGATTGTCGGAATATTGTCAAGGGATATTGAGGCATTACAGCCCAGGTTCACAGAATAGGGCAGGGCAGGCTTATTGATAAATTGTGGCCGGAATTTTATTGGCACGCCCGGCCATCAGCCGCTCCGCTGATTTCACCAACCTTGCTTTTTCTTACTCACGTTTTTTTGAACTTGGGCAAAGATTTGGGCAAGCCCTGCGTCATCCCCTGCGGAGGGTTTGACGGCAGGTGTTCCTGCTAATCCACGCCGTTCAGAAGGCACAAAGAATCCCAAAAGAGCCGATGTTGGGCTCGCAAAGCCATCTACTTCCAGGTGGAAAAGATGCTTGCCCAAATAGACGAGTTTGCAGTTTGTTACAAGTTGGCAAATTTAGACAAGGAAAGGCTGCTCCGAATTGTGTGTGACTTGTTTAATTATGGCGACTTGACATTTCATGCAAGTCACGATATTTAGTCAAGTATGAAACCACTATCCGAAAAGGAAGCCATCTCCAAGATCCCGGGTATCCTTGCAAGGTTGCTTGAGATACCGGAAGAACAAGTGACCTTTGAAAAGGCGAGAGGCGCCGCCGGTCGAGACATTGTGTTGAAGGCCGGCAAATACACTTTTTTCGTGGAGTTCAAGAGTTCCAGCGCGAAGACGCTGCTGCACTCGGCTTTGCTGCAGATCGGAGAGCAAAGGAAAGCTTTAGGCCGGAACGTCATTCCCCTGCTGGTAGTCCCTTACATGGGAGAGTCCGGACGCCATATTTGCGACGAACACGAGGTCGCCTGGCTCGATCTTTCCGGAAACGCTCGTATCAAAGCGGCTGGACTTGTCATCCATATTGAAGGTAAGCCCAATCTTTTCAAAAACGTTGGCCGGCCTGCCAATGTCTTTGCCCCCAAGAGCTCAAGAATTGCGCGACAGCTGCTGATCGAACCAGGAAGATATTTGACTCAGCGGGAATTGTCACAGGTGACTGGTTTGGACGAAGGACATACCAGTCGTATTGTCCGCAGACTTGAGGAAGACAGGTTGATCATCCGGGACGAGCAGGGCTCTTTGAAGCCCTACGATCCGAATCAATTGCTCGATGCCTGGCATGAAGCCTACGATTTCAGCCGACATCGTTTTATCAAGGGGCATATCGCCGCACGATCTGGCGACGAACTCCTGCACCGGGCGGCCGGTATCCTACATCAACACAAAATAGATTCTTCAGCGACAGGTTTGGGTGCAGCCTGGCTATACACGCGTTTCGCAAGCTTCCGGATCGTCACTTTTTACTTTGCCAGCCCACCGGATGAGAAAATAATACAGGCTCTTAATTTCAGGGAAGATGAACGAGGAGCCAATACTTGGCTGGTCCTGCCTGATGATGAAGGCGTTTTCCAAGGATCCCAGGTTCGGGACGGAATTCGGTCTGTCCATCCGGTACAAATCTATTTGGACCTTAAAGGGCATCCTGAGAGAGCTTCAGAGGCAGCATCCATGCTCCGTCAACAATGTCTCGACTGGAAGAAAAATGCCTGAAAAACCTTCTTTTGCATCCCAGTACAAAAACGAGCAGGTTGAGTTAGTGCGACAGACCTGCCTTTACGTGGCAACAAAACTGGGAGATCTTCTGGATGACCTTGTCGTTGTTGGCGGACTTGTGCCTTCGCTCCTGATCCCCAAAGAGTCTCTTCCTGGAGCTGAAGATGCTCATATTGGAACCATCGATCTTGACCTGGGGCTCTCCCTGGCGTTTCTGGGTGCTCACCGATATGAGGATCTGACTTCCAGGCTTCGCGGGGCGGGATTTGAACCGGATGTCAATGAGGCAGGAAATCCGACGTTTCAACGTTGGAAGATCGGACTATCTTCTGCCTTGAAAATAACTGTCGATTTTGTCATTCCTCCAAGCCTTGATGGGGATGAAGGCGGAAATCTGCGCCATATAGAAAAAGATTTCGCTGCTGTTATAACGCCGGGGCTTCAACTGGCTTTTAAAGACAGACAAAAAGTTGTCTTAAAAGGAAGTACGCTCCTGGGCGAGAAGGCAAGACGTGAAATATGGGTGTGCGGACCTGGAGCCTTTGTCGTACTTAAGGCGTTGGCTTTCGCAAAAAGAGGAGAAAACAAAGACGGCTATGATCTGTATTACATGATCCGAAACTATGGGAGCGGCGTTGAGGCTGTTTACGAGCATCTCAAACCTCTCCTTGATGAGCGGGAAACTCGGGAAGCACTTAAAATCCTGAAACGTGACTTCTCCGCCCCGGATCAATTAGGCCCCAGGCGTGTTGCTGAGTTCCTGTATGCTGGTCCAGACGAAGCATCGCAGGCGGATGTTGTAGGTTTTGTCCGAGAACTGCTTATGAGATGTGGGATTGTCTGATGTGGGCAAAGATTTAGGGAACCACTACCATGAAAAAAATCAACCCAAACTTCGTCGCACCATGCGGTCTGTACTGCGGGGTATGTGCTGTTTATTACGCCACCACGGACAACAACGAAAAGTTCAAGGACAGACTGATCGGCGTATACAAAGGGAAACTCCCTGGAGCTCATGACTTATCCACAGATGACATCCACTGCGAAGGATGTTTGTCGGCCAAGCCATTTGGGTTTTGCAAGGAATGCTCAATCCGGGACTGTACCCAGAGCAAAGGGTACGACGGTTGCCACGAATGTGACGATTTCCCCTGCCAATTCATCGAAGATTTCCCGATGCCCGTCGGTAAAAAGGTCATCATGCGGGCAATACCCTATTGGCGAGAACATGGAACGGAAAAATGGGTCCTCGATGAAGAGTCCCGGTATATTTGTCCTGATTGCGGACATAGACTATTCAGGGGGGGTAAAACGGTGTAACAAATGTGGGGTGGAGGGACTGGATTTGGATTGATTTTTTGGTGACCCCTTTTCCTTTTCTTTAGCCCGTTCCACATTGTCCACCCCACCCGAGATCCCTTTTCAAAACATCGCGGCCAATGCCTGGTTTTTGGGTCGAAGCCGAGACCTTTCCGCTGATCGTCAGATAGGTCAAAAAATGGCCTCTTCAACAAAAAAAGGACCTAACGGTCCTCGCTAAGTCCTTGATATAATTGGCACGCCCGGCCCGACTCGAACGGGCGACCTACGGATTCGAAGTCGGACTAAGCAGTTGAAATTAAAGGTAAAACAAAGTAAGTTCAGGTAACCATTTTTCAACGTTTTTAATAACCTATTTCGCCATCAGCCACTCCATCTGATTTTCACCAACCTTACTTTTTCTAACTCATGTTTTTTTGAATCTGGGCAAGCTTTGGGCAAGCCGTTTCTGCGAATTGTGTGACAGTACGGTAGGCACTCTTATCTTATTATTCCACGCCGTCCAGAATGCGCCGAGAATCTCCCAAAAAGGCTCTCGCTGGGCACTGCAAATTCATCGAAATTACCAATTTGGGTAAGAGGATTTGAATGTGTCAACTTTTGAGCAGCGTTTCCTCTGAAAGAAAACACCTCAATCCATAGTGCTTCTGTCGGAAAGCAAGCACAATATATTGTGTTTTGGCCCTTGACAGGATATATGGTGATACTTATTAATGAAAAATAGTATTTTTAAATTGTTCTAAGTTGAGGTTTTTGTAAACCGAAACCTCATTCAATATACTGAAAATACTGTTGAAACTGCAATTTCTGTTTCTCGCCCGGAACCTCGCTTAGATACTTCCTAGTCTCGGAAATCCCCTATGGGGGATCGTCAATATTAACCAATTAGGAGGTACATTATGCCACGAAAAAAATCTTCTCAAGGGACTCACGACAGGAAAGTCAGACAAATAGCCAATGAGTTGAGGAACAAAGGCTATAAAGTCCAGGCTGATGTTTCTGGATTCGACACTCCTAACGGCATCGGAAAGTCTGGCCATATCCCTGACATTTATGCCACCAGGGGATCAAAAGAAAAGATTGTCGAAGTCGATACTCCCGGTACGGAAAATTCAGACCAGCTTTTCACGTTCCGGCGAAGCGCAGCGCATCGTGACAACGCTGATTTCGAACATGTGATAACCAAGCCGCGAAAGTAAGTGAGGTGTAAATCACGAAAAGGAAACTTGTTGTCTGTAGGGAATGTGGATATGAAACGAGGATGGAGATTTATGATAGGGCAGAGCCTGATCGGATGAATATTAATATCGCACCACCCAGGTGTGAGCGGTGTGGAAGCACAAACGTTCAGGTGTACGATTAGCTGGAGAGATCGAATGAAGCCCCGAGTTTTTGTAAGCTCCGTCATCGAAGGATTTGAAGATTACCGTCAAGCTGCCAAAAACGGGATTATCGATGCTGGAGGAGATCCTGTTCTTGTAGAGGATTTTCCTAGTTCCTCTGTTTCACCCAGGACTGCATGTCTTGATGGCGTTCATAGTTGTGATGTGATCGTAATAATCGTAGGTGAACGTGGTGGGTAGACTGCGCCTTCCGGGAAATTGGTTGTCGAAGAAGAGTATGGTGAGGCTCGACGTGGGAATCAAAAAGTATTGGCTTTTATGCAAGATATCGCAAAAGACGAAGAGGCTCAACGCTTGGCAGACAGTCTATCCCATTACACAGATGGCCTGTTTCGCAAAACATTCACCAGCCCGGGTGAACTGCGTGCGAACGTAAAGGATGCTGTGAAATCGGTGATCCAGCACTTCAGGTATCCGGAGGTTGATATATCGATGATTCAAGAAAAGGTTCAACATCCCGACGAAATTTACGGAGAAACCACCCTTCGATTTGTTTTGAGTCCTAAACGCGTCGAGGAGGTCATCGATCCTGTTTCCTTGGAGTCTGATGATCTAGAAAGAAACTTGATGGGATTAGGGCACGCGCCAGGAATCGACTTGTTCTCCTACAAATGTTCCAAGGGCACTCATGTAGGTATCAACGAGATCGTTATTCTCCAGTCCGACGAACGCAGGGGAGGGCATGGCCGTGACTTCGTTCGCCTGGAAATATCAACCACAGGTATCATTACCATTGACACCAACGTGACTGGCCTATCAAAAGATAATGATCGTTTTTCTGGTGCTATGGCCATTTTCGAAGGCGACATCATCGAAAGGCTGAATAAATGTTTCGCTTTCGCGTCCGCGTTTCTTGATGAGATAGATAAATTCAAACGCTATGATCCGGTACTTTATAATGCATCCCTTGGTGGAATCCGTCACAGGACACTTATGACAAGGCCATCAAGTAATGGTAGCTACTCCATGAGTATGGGAGGTGAAGAAGTCGTCATCGCTTTTGACCAACCCAGGGTATTAACGAGGGTTGAACTCGCGAGCTTTCAGAAATACACTGATGCAACGTTAGCTCTTTTCAGAAGGAGATTGAGGAGATGATTGTTAAAGCAACCGGACCGTGAAAAATAAGGTGGTTACCCGTTCAAAAGGCTACTTTCGATTTATTTCTTTTGGACAGTAGCGGTTGGAATCATTGATTAAATAGGATTTTTTCATTAAAAAAAGTTTTAAAATGGCATGCGATAGCGCCTCGATTTTAGAATTGAGATTAGAACAAAGAAGAGAACATATTTGTAGCCTAAACTTGTCGATTCAGTGACCTAAAAAAGGCAGAGTAATGAAATTCATTGCGCGCAAGGGTGCTCCGAATATTCCGCTGGAGCTTATTGAGGCCCAAGAATCATTCAATTTAGTGTTTTTTTGTGGAGCGGAACCAAGATTCAATCCAGGCATTGTCTTGAGGCGTTTGATATCGAGCAAAGAGTTGCTTGATCCCCAGATCTTTGAAAAACTGTTTTGCGGTCTTTTTGGCCATTTGTACGCCATGATCAGATAGAGCGATTGGCAATTTCGGGGCTTCTGATACGCCTATAAGCTTTTCATTGACCAGGGCTTTATCCCAGGCCTTTTTCATAGATTCAACGCGGGCATTAAAGCCAAGATGCCAGCCTACAATCTTACGACTGAAAACATCGATGATGGCAAACATGTAGATAAATATAGGGCCCAGGGCGATGTATGTGAGATCCCAGCTCCAGACCTGATTGGGGCCATCAGGCTTTACCTCTGGCTTTGCCTGCGGTGTTTTGGGCTTTCTCTGGTGCTTTTCCATTAACTGCTCTTGTTTCATCACCCTATAGAAACTGGAGACGCTGGCTTCTACTTCGCCGGTCTCTGATGCCACTACAGAAAGCTGCCGGTGAGATAGATCCATATGTTTGTCATCTTTTGCCAGTTTAATGATATCTTCTCTTTCTTTAGGCAACAGACGGTGTGGGGCCTTTTTAGGGCCAGGGTTTCCATCACCATACCGTCCAGTTTTTCCGTATAGGCGTATCCAGCGCTGATAGCGCTTTACATCAAGACCTAGCTTATCACAACAGTACTTGATGGACACACAATGCTTTTCGAGGACCTCGGCAATAAGTTCAACCAGAGCCCCTTTAGTTTCCTCAGAAATGTATTTGCCCTTGAGGTCACCATCTAGGCCGAGCGCTCTTTTTTTTTCAGCAATGCCAGCTCAGCCGCCTGTTCGATTACAGTTGCTTCCAGGCGGTCTTTTTCCGCCTTGAGCTGTTCATATTGCTCTAAATTAACCTTGGGCTTTCTGCTCGTTCGTTCTTTAAAAACATTGACCGCTCCCTGCTCAACTGCGGCTCTGATCCGCGTTAGGTCGCTGGAATGGATCCCCCAGCGTCGAAGTACTTCACTGATCGAACCGTTACCTTTAGCCTTGGCCATAGTGGCCTCAAGAAAAATCTGATACTTATCTTGTGCTGTCAGATACCGGCGTTTACGAACCATTTCCTCTTGTGAATTTTCCATACGGCATTCCTCCAGGTTTTCTTACCTGCCTGCTGCAGGCAGGTAAGCCAAAACCGAGAGGATGTCAAGCAGCCGTTGCCGGGGCTAACTCCGGTCGCCCTACGGGCTCCCTCCGTTAGCCCCAAAACCTTGCTTCCACCTCAAGCAAGAAAGGGAATACAAACTCAGAAACATTATAATCTGTCATATTTTCTAACCCATCTTGTTCGAAAGGAACTTCGAAAGGAACTCCCAGACAAACAACCAACAGCGGTATTTCGACTGCTCTCAAAGTTGTTTTCGGAACATTATCAATGGCCGCGAGAGTCCTTCCGCCAAGTATTGAATCGCTTAATACAGGCTGAGCCATTAATTCAAAACGAACCAAATTATAGGGCCATGAATGATTATCTAATTCGTCACAATATTTAGTATATGATGGTTTAAAAGAAACGGGCACCGTGCTAAGAGTAGCCATCAAAGAAGAGCGGTGTCCGATGAAACAAAAAGTATGAGATTGGCTAGATCGGGGGGTGGGCCTCGGGAACCTTCCGAAATCAAATGATAAGTCGTACAAATTGCCGTTCCAAACAGCCTTATATGAACATTTTTGGGGCTGAAAATGCCATTTTAAGGAAGTCCATCTTCGCTCCGCGTCAAGGGGAGGGGTTGAAATTCATTTTAATCTGAACATGACTCAAGAGCAGACAGAAGAAACCGCCAGGTTTACATTTTTCACAGGCCCCAGTGGTGCTAAGAATTTTTGAGAGGAATCGATTTCTATCCGGAGTCCTTTGTCAGTACGAGCAGACCCGTTTTCGTTTCCCTTCGTTTCCGGAGTATGCGGTCCGGGCGGGCCTCAGCTTTGTGTGGGCCACTCAAGATCGTAATTGACGCTTCGTCCGGCACCCGGATTTCTTACCAGAATGCCTTTGGCCACCAGATCGGCCATGTCCCGTTTTGCGGTCTCACGGGTTGTCTTCGTTATTCCTCTGTATTTGCGATTCGTGAGCCCGCCTTCGAAGCCGCCGGGGCCGGCTTCGAAAAGTCGATTGACGACTTTCCGCTGGCGTTCATTGAGGCGGAGATGGGCGATATGGTGCCACAGGCGGGCCTTGTTCATCGCTTTTTGTACTTCAGCATCAGACCGTCGAATAGCCCGATCCAGGCATTCAAGGAACCAGACAATCCACTCGGTGATGTCGCCGCCTCCCTTTTGGGTCCGCTCAAGGATATCGTAGTAGTGGTCGCGCTCGGACTTGATCTGCGCGGATACGCTGTACAACCTGCAGCCGTTGCCCTCGTCTTGCGCCAGGGACATATCGGCTATTGCTCGGGCAATGCGGCCATTGCCGTCCTCAAAAGGATGGATGGTCACGAAACGAAAGTGCGCAACCGCTGCTCGCACAAGCCCGTCCAATTCACCCCGGGATGATCGGAACCACTCGAGAAATCTCTTCACCTCGCCATCTACACGATCCGCCGGAGGAGCCTCGTAGTGGACTTTCTCCTTTCCCACTGGACCGGAGATCACTTGCATCGGCTCTTTGCTGCGACGCCAATCGCCGACGGCGATCTTGCGCATACCGGAATAGCCAGTGGGGAAAAGGGCCGCTTGCCATCCCTTTAGCCGCGGTGCAGTGAGGGGCTTATCATAATTGCGGGTGGCATCGAGGAGCATCTCAACCAAGCCGTCGACGTGTCTTTCTGTTGCGGGCAAACCCGCCGTGGGCAGCCCAAGTCGACGAGCGACCGACGAGCGCACCGCGTCGCGATCGAGTTTCTCACCTTCTATGGCAGCCGTGGCAAGGGCCTCTTCCGTGAGCACTTCCGCCTGCAACTCCAATTCGAAATACGCAGACTCGGCGATCAGCTTTCCCTGTGCCTGTCTTGCATTGCCCAGGGGGCGCAGAAGTGTCGCGCTGTCCCAGCGTAGGTCGGGCCATGAAACCGCCTGCCAGATGAATTGAACCATTTCACCACCCTCGAATGGAATACTATATGACCCGATTGTCGTATTTTATGGGCCATGTTTTGACCCTATTATGCACCATAAATGGTTCAATGTCCAAAGAATCGCGGTACCGTTTGTCCAGCAAATAGAGTTTGGGGCACCTCATGAGACTTTTGGTGGCATGGTTCTGGTAAGGCTCAAGAAAACCGAGGGATCAGGTCCACATTCTTCACAGGCCTCATTAGTGCTGAAAATCTTCCGTTAAGAGTGTAGACGCAATTCCTGCTGGCCTATTCCAGCATTGCTCTCGCTGATCGGACTCCGTAAAGGGCTTGGTCTTCGCAGACCTGCAAATGACCGGAATTCTCAAGGATCATTTTTTCAAATACGAGATCCGTGTCGAAAAAAAGATTGCTGCCTTCCTTTTTCAAGTGGCCGGCTGCCATACGACAATATTCAGAATCGATTTCTATCCCGATACTGTTCCTTCCATATCTTAAAGCCGCTATCATGGTGGTTCCTGAACCACAGAACGGATCCAATACGGTGTCTCCATGAAATGAAAACATTCTCACAAGACGGGATGCAAGCTCGACAGGAAAAGGGGCGGGGTGGTTTCTGGTTGATGCCCCGGTGATATGCCATATCTGCTGAAACCAGGTATCAAAATCTTTTTTATCGATTTTACTCAACCTTCTCTGTTCCTCGGTCGGTTTACGATAGCCGCCGGGTTTTCTCTGCATTAAAATAAATTCCATGTCATTTTTGATAATGGCATTCGGTTCATAGGGTTTTCCCAAAAATTTGGATCCATTTTCGACTTCAAAAGATGCGTTGGAGATCTTATGCCAAATAATGGGATTAAGATTGTCAAAGCCGATTTTCCTGCACAAGACACAGATATCTGCGTGCAAAGGAAAGACAAGGTGACGCCCGAATTTCCTCCGTGAAACACACACATCCCCGACAACGCATACCAGTCTGCCGCCCGGAACCAATACTCGAAAAACCTCTTGCCAGACTTTTTCGAGCTCACCTAAGAAAGACTCATAGTCATCGACGTGTCCCAATTGGTCTGGGTTCTCATTATACCGTTTTAGATTCCAGTATGGAGGTGATGTAACAACGAGGTGTATGGATTCGTCCTTCAGGAATGTCAGATCCCTTGCATCCCCGTGGATCAGCCTCTGACAGGTCTTGTGTCTATCAGTCTTCATGCAAAGGCCCCAATGTGCGATACAAGAGATTTGAGAAAAATGGTAAACGAGAGATCATTTGCCGGTTCCCGATACAAGCCTTTAAGGCCAGTTTCGCTTTCAGAGGTTATGAATGACGCCGAGGTATAATGCCGTTCGAGAACCAGCTTGCGGCAAAAAACCTCATATCTTTTCATATATGACGCGCCGACAAATTCCGGGAAAACCTTAAAATGCGGTTCCTTGACTCTAACCGGGCGAATCGAAGCATCACAATCCTCAAGCATGAAAAAATATCCGAGAAAGGGCTGAACCCCGCCGTCGAAAGCCCCCTCCCTAAATGCCGTCCAAAGATCAAGGGCACTGCCCATGGCTTCTTCTGTAACGAAATATGTCGCTTCTTTCCAAATTAGATCATTGTGGATTTTGGGCAAAAATTCCAGATGTTACAAAAAAAGGACCTAACGGTCCTCGCTAAGTCCTTGATATAATTGGCACGCCCGGCCCGACTCGAACGGGCGACCTACGGATTCGAAGTCCGGCGCTCTATCCAGCTGAGCTACGGGCGCAATAGAGATGGGGTGAGTGAAGGGACTTGAACCCTCGACAACCGGGGCCACAACCCGGTGCTCTACCGTCTGAGCTACACCCACCACAATACTAACTATCCTGATAACACACCGCTCCCGAGTTTTCAAGGGCTTTCATGGCGCCCTCCAAACTTATGATTGACGAGAAAATGGATTTTTTGTACATAAGGATAGCAGTTCAGAAATATTTCATCAGGTGGTTTCTTGACTAGATTCTACATCTTCGTCATTCGCCTCATGCTGGGCGCTATCTGTGCCGTTGTGTTGACTCGTTTCTTTCATCCCAGAGCCAGCATTCCGAGCGTGATGGGCCTTGCCGTCATTCTCGTCGGCTTGGCCTATGTTTTGGAGTATTATCGCAGACGAAAGAAAGGGCCATAAGGAAGGGCTCATCGTTGAAACAGATTATTCTAGGCACTGCAGGTCATATTGACCACGGAAAGACAAGCCTGATCAAGGCCGTTACCGGTATAGATACGGACCGGCTAAAAGAGGAAAAGCTTCGGGGCATTACCATTGAATTGGGTTTTGCCTGGCTTGACCTTGCAAACGGCCAGCGCGTGGGTATTGTGGATGTGCCGGGCCACGAAAAGTTCGTGAAAAATATGGTTGCAGGCGCCACAGGGATCGATCTCGTAGCCTTGATCATTGCTGCTGATGAAGGTGTAATGCCTCAGACAAGGGAGCACCTCGATATATGCAAGCTCCTTGGTATTAAGCATGGTCTGGTTGTACTAACCAAGATCGACATGGTTGACGAAGAATGGTTGGAACTGGTAACCGATGATGTGCAGTCCTTTCTTAGAGATAGTTTCCTTGAAGACGCTCCCATAGTGCCGGTTTCGTCTCTAACTGGCAAAGGGCTCCCTGAATTCATGAAGTGCCTCGAGAGCTTGTGTGAAGATGTTCCCGAACGCTCCTCAAAGAGTTTGTTCCGCCTGCCCGTAGATCGCGTTTTTACCATGAAGGGGTTTGGCACGGTTGTTACCGGGAGCCTCGTGTCCGGGAAGATCCGGGTGGGGGAAACGGTTACGATCTATCCCTCGGGCATCCAATCCAAGGTTCGCGGGATACAGGTACACAATCAGACGGTGGACGAGGCTACTGCCGGCGTTAGAACGGCTATCAACTTTCAGGGTCTTGACCGCGCGGCCATAAACCGTGGCGATGTTTTGGCGCTGGCCAATACGCTGAAACCGAGCTATATGGTCGATGTAGACTTGGAGTATCTTGGATTTGACAAGAAATCTCTTAAAAACCGCACGAAGGTCCGATTTTATACGGGCAGTAGCGAGATAGTAGGCAATGTCATCCTTTTTGATAGAGAAGAGTTGGCTGCAGGGCAAAGTGCTGTTGCACAGTTGCGGCTCGAAGATCCTCTCTCGGTGGTGAGGGATGACCGTTTTGTCATGCGTAGCTACTCCCCCATAAGGACTATAGGGGGTGGCCGCATAATCAACCCTGTTCCCGGAAAACACAAGCGATTCAAAGAGCCGGTCATGGCAAGCCTTAGACACCTTGCTGAGATTCGTTCCAAGGAAATCATAACATACCACATAAAAGAGTCCGGCCTTCATGGCGTTGCATTTTCTGACCTCATTATCATGACGAACATTGCCGAAAAGGAGCTTGAACAGGAATTGCAACACCTGCTCTCCCAGAAGGCTGTGCTTCAGGTGGACAGGGAAAACCGCGTCTTTCTCCATGGCTCTGTTCTTGATGAGCTTCGAGAGAAGACTATCCAGATTCTTGAGACCTATCACAAGGAATATCCTCTGAAAGCAGGGATGATCAAGGAGGCGCTCAAGTCCCAGCTTCCAAGGGCGCTGGGCCTGCGGACTTTCAATCTCCTGATTCAGGAACTGAGCAAGTCAGATAAGGTGGTTCAGGAGAAGGAGATAATCCGCCTTTCCGGACACAGGATCGCTTTAAAAGCTGATCAGAAAGATATCAGATACAAGATGCGAGAGGCTTACCTTAAGGGCGGCCTTCAGCCGCCATATTTCAAAGAACTTCTCGTATCCATGGGAGAAAATGCGGACCATGTGAAGGATGTTCTGGGTCACATGCTTGAAGAAGGGCTGCTTGTCAAGGTAAAGGAAGGTCTTTACTTTCATAAGGATGTAATTGAGAATCTGAAGAACAAGTTGGTGGCTTTCTTGCGAGCCAATAGCGAAATCACTACACCCCAGCTCAAAGAGATAACAGGGGTGTCGCGCAAATACATGATTCCCCTAATTGAGTATTTTGACGACGCGAAAGTCACACTTCGTGTGGGGGATGTCCGAAGATTGCGAGAGGGATAACATGACACAGGACAAGGGATATATCAACGAGGCCGGTAAAGCCCAACAATCAACAGATAAGTCACACGCCTTTGGGCAGTTCCTATCTTTGCGGGTTGTTGCAGGAATTGCCTTTGGCGTGATTGCCCTTTGGGGTTTCTGGATGTTATTGGGCTTTTTTGGGCAATCGGATAAGTTGCACGTGGCTCAGACTGGAAAGAGCGAGCCGGTTCATAGCGCCGAGGAGGCCGAGGTGAGTGCTCATTATGATTCCGTTCCTTCTTCAGTTGAACATGGGGCAGGGCATGATAATGGCGGTGCTGGTGAACACGGTCCCACACCTGAACACGGTGCTTTGCAGGAGCATATTCCTGCAACTGAGCACGGTGCTGTCCCCGAACACGGTGCTGCTCCGGAGCATGCTGCTCCAGCAAAGCACGGTGTTTCAGATACACATGCTGTTGCGCCTGAACACGGTGCTCCGCATGAGCCAAAGGCCACAGGGGTTCACTTTGTGGAGGCCACCATTTCGGTCCTGGACTATGAATTGAACCAGCGTTTCTGGGGATGGCGCTGCAATGACCTGATCAAACTTACCGACAATGTGGAGAATATTCAACTGGGAGTACTGGAAGTCGTGCGCCGCACGACTGTGAATCTGGCGGAAAGGATTTCCCGGCATGGGGTATCAGCCGCCATTGACAAGAACCTGGAAAATGCCATGAATTGGCTCATGATCAAGCCGGACGATTACTGGTTGCCCTCAGCAGAGGATAAGTATAACGACAGCTTGAAAGAGTTGCATAAGTATGCCGAGAAGCTTGAAAAAGGAGAAGCGCACTTCTACGTCCGCGCAGATAGCCTGATCCCACTCCTTCTCAGCTTTGCAGACTTGACAGGAAGTTGTGATGACAACTTGGTTAAGCAAGACGAGGGCGACGGCTCCCATGTGAGCTGGTTCAAGACAGACGACTACTTCTATTATGCGAAAGGGGTTGGAATAGCCATGGCCAAGATCTTGCATGCAGTGATGGAAGACTTTTCAGATATCATTCACACACGGCACGGACATGATCTTCTTCACCATGCCATCCATGCCTTACATGTAGCTTCTGAGCTGGACCCTTGGCTCGTCACAGATGCGCCCTACGACGGCATTTTGGCCAATCACAGAGCCAACATGGCTGCGGAAATCAGCCATGCCCGGTACTTCCTTAACGCGCTGGCAAAGGCGCTATCCACGTAATAGACTTATGTGACCGTTCACGCAAACTTATGTCCTCAGACTTCCAATGACCTGGCTGATATCAGAAATGTTGTTTTCCGCAAGGTAGGCGTCGAGGCCTTCCACAATCTCGACAGAGGCTCGTGGGTTCACGAAGTTTGCAGTTCCAACCTGTGTATGGCACGGGCCCACACTATGAAGAACTCCAGGGCATCTGAAGCGTCTATTATTCCCCCGACGCCAATAACCGGGATACGAACGGCCTGAGCGGCATTCCAGACCATTCGCAGAGCAATCGGTTTGATGGCAGGCCCGGAGAGTCCTCCGGTAATGTTGGCAAGCTTGGGCCGGCGCGTTTTCACATCTACGGCCATTGCAGCGATGGTATTTATCAAAGAAACGGCATCTGCTCCCCTAATGAATGGCCGTTACCAGCGTTACAAGGACGGAAACACCCAGGGCTATCACCAAAACGCCCCAGGCCTTGTGAGTTCTGTTGGAACCGCCTAGCCACCAGTCTGAAAGCCTTCTTACCTTTTGCCGAGGCGCAAACAGAAAAACAATGCCCTTTAGTAAAGAAAGGAGACCAAGAATCACAATGAATGTGACCTGGGAACTTGAAGAGGCCGAGACTAACAGAAGCACGCCGCCAATAATTGGCATCGGGCTCAACATCCTTGGGTCCCACGACTTCAACTTGTTATAACAGTTCTCTCTTACCACCTGAGTTGCAAAGAGCATCAACGTACCGAACATGATCCAAACGATGGCAATGCCAAACAAAAACCATGTCATGCGGGGCCTCCTTTTTGGCGGGTTATTTTCATGTTTCCAGGTTGCGAGGCAGGTTATTCGAGTCAGGCAGAGATGTCAAATGCAAAGCCAGTGGGAATTAGTTATTGACAGTGCGCCTATTGTTAGGTAGGGCCCATCCAGAAATGGTTTTCAAATCAATCGCCTCAGTCGAGGACGTAAAAGACAGTGTTAGACTCTATGTCAGCTAAGGTACGGTTTCTCAATGGAATAGCTCTCAGCACAAGCCTGCTTATCTTGTTATACGCTGAAGTCGCGTTTTCAGGGACCTCATGGGAAACGTGGCAGGGCAAGTCCGGCCCCATCCCCCTGGTAAATCAGTGTCCAATCCAACTCCTTTTCCTCCAACCAGTTCCCGACAGGGCGGAGACGCTTCCCAAGGGACATGGCTCAATAAGGCTTAACACAACTGTGACCAATACACTGGTTTCAAAAGAGTCCGCGCACTATGAGGCCACAGTAGATATGGAGGCGATCAGGACGTCGTTTGAGGTGTGCTATGGTCTGTTGCCGGGTCTGGAACTTGGTTTTGCCCTTCCTGTATCCCATTTTTATTCAGGTTTTATGGATCATCCTGTCAAGGATGCTGAAGAGGCTTTTGGAAAGACCAGAAGTATCAGGGCACAGCAGCAGGCAAACGAGTTCAGCTATTCTGTAAAGAAGGACGGCAAGGTCATCATCTCCGGGTCGGAAGACTCTACTGGAATAGGAGACCTGGTTTTGAGGGCCAAGGCAGGGGTCCTGGACCAAGTGGACACGTTGCCCGCCGTCAGCACAAGGGTTTCCGTCAAGCTTCCCACAGGGCGTGAAGGCAGGGCCTTTGGAAGTGGTGAACCCGACTGGGGCTTCGGCCTTTTATTTGAGAAGGATGTAAAGCGTCTGAGCCTTTATTTCAACGCAGATGTGACATTTCCTGGCGAGGCCTTTGATGATGTGGGCCTTTCCCTTAAAGAGTTTTATACCTTCCTGTTGGGTGTCGAATACGCCCTTAGTCCTCAGTTTTCTATCTTGTCTCAAATGTACTATCTGACCCGGCCATTTGAATACACAGGTGTTGAGGTGCTGGACAGGAGGATCTGTGAGTTGCTGATCGGTCTGAATTATCAAACAAGAGGGAAAATTTTTGTGCAGGCCGGTTGTGTGGAAGACATATTTGACTCCTGCGATGCTACGGCAGATGTCACGTTGTTCATGAATCTTGGCATGAATTTCTAATAATATCTTTGAATTATTACAGTTATCTTCTTGTCTTTCGAGCCTTCCACATAGAAATATCCTCCCGTTGCCCTGTTTCTGGAAATAGTCTCGCAACGGTATATGTATTCGTCCCAGCCTGCATCCCAGATCCTGAATGTTCCATCGGTTTGAACAATGATCTTATCCCCGAATTTAACCTGTTTTCCGAATTCAACGGTGCTCACATGATATCTTGGACTGTCATTGTTGTCATAGCCTTTTCCGATATAGGTGGAAGCATGGACAGTCTTCCAGGACGGTGGGGGAAATACTGTTTCAATTGTTTCTTTGTTAACATACCTGGCGGCTTCTGATTTGTATTTGTCTCTCCACTCTTTAGAAGAATGACGTTTGGCTATCTGTAGTAATCTTAGCCCAATCTCTTCATTATGTGTGTTGCAATAGCAGTTCGCCAGCAAATAGAAATCGATACACCTTGTATCATCCGCAGAATTCCCGAGTTCAAAATACATGTCACAGATTTCATTGCCAAAGGATCCATTGAAAGAGTTGGCCACGGAAAATCTCCCGTCTGCCGCTTGATATTGTCCTTGATCAAAAAACCTTTTTCCTTGACTGAATGCCTTTTTGGCAATGCCTTCTTTGAGGTCCGGCTGATACTGAACTGCCTTTTGAAAAAGGATTCGGCTTTTTCCTATGTGGCCCTTTTCTAACTCCTCACTTCCGGCTTTCATGTATTGCATTCCGACTTGATATCCGTATTTCGGGTTCAGGCGGACGGCCCTGCCAAACAGATCGTCAGCTCCTCTGAAGTTGCCGGTTTTTATGCAACAGATACCCAATTGAAAGCGAGCTTCAGCATCAGTCGGTTTGAGGTTTATCCGTTTTTTCAGCAAGTCAATTGCAAGGGGATACCTGCCGGTCCGCATGAATTCCCTTGCCCGTTCCGCGTCATTTCTGAGTGTGGCATTGACTGAGGAAACAGCGATAAAAAGCATGGACATAAGGACCAAAGATAATAGGAAAACCTTTTGTTTCATTTGACAATAACTTCCAATGTAAGCGTTCACAGGTTTAGAGTTCAAATGTAAATTTATTTCTTCGCGAACCCTTAGTGGTGATTCTTGGAAGGAGGAGGCTCCGTGGGCCTTACGTCCGTTATCGGAAAGATGGCCGGGAAACTGAAGTCGCTACAGTTCGAGTAATGACAAAGACACAAACGTTTAAGTCAAGCCAAGTTTATGTCGATAACAGTATGGCAATTCAATGCGATTCGCCCGCAATAACCGCTTAATGCGAAGTTGGGGTTTTGAGAAAAATGGGTACGGATTTGGCGTCAAACTCGAAGACACTTCTTTATCTAAGACCAATTTGGAGGTCTGCCAACGATGATTTTTCCGAGATATGGAGTCGCTTGCTCGATCTAAAGGAGGATTTCTGGGGTGGCAAGATTGAGACAGAAGGCGTGCTCCCGGACAGGTCAGTTGTTCTAGTTTTTGATGAAGTCACACTAGCCCTGACCATTGCCAACAATGTCCGGGAGTTTGTCAGCAAAGCCCTATCGCACGACAAGGAGCCCGCAATCTATCCGGTGCAAACGGTTATCGACTCAGGGCCATATCTCAAGGCAGACGAAATAGTCGTTGAGGACATTGGAGTCAATTGGGAAGAAATTGATCCGGGTGAAATATACGTCTCGGCCTCTGCTCATACCCTAATGGAAAGCAACGAGATTCCTTCCCATGACCTGCAATCCGGTTCGGATTCGCTCAAGTCGCTCTACAAGCTCATTCCCCAGAACAATATGGCAACCGGCGCTCCACCTCTTTTTTCCTCCCATAATGGTCTTACTCAGGGCAAGAACCCTCCTTGTTACTATTGCGGTGACAAGAAACACCTGGCGACAAACTGCCCATCGAAACACCTGCCACTCACAACCCATGCCCTGAATATGTTAGGATATCTTTCCTTTGATAGGATTAACAGGCTTTTTTCTGATTATGTAGCGGGAGGAAAACAAAGCATTGACCCAGACAAGGAGTCCCAAACCGATACCGACAGTTCACACAATTTGGCTTGTTGTGGATTCTACGATCTCAAGAGGGTCTTTCAACTCCGCTTTTTTAGAAATATCTGGAACAGCGCCGACCATAGCTGGTACGAGATCAGAAAAACGAGTGTCAAGAAGAAGGAAAAGGGCGGTTTTATGTGGGTGGGCACGGATTGTCTGCGTGTTTCCAATCTGGCCCAGGCTGAAACCTTCTTAGAGACCTCTCTGGAAGAACACCCTGACGACTACAGGCCACACTGTGCCCTCGGGTTTCTTAATGTCGAGAAAAGTGATTTCCTTACAGCAAGGTACCATTTTGTCAAAGCGCTAGATTGTGCGGAGACAAAACCGCAGAAGATTTTTATCCTTCTGTTAATCGCTCGCCTTTATGATTTGGAGGACTATCCTTCAGAGGCTGCTGAAAACATTAGAGACATCCTAATCATCGATCCGCACTGTGTTGAAGCCATATATTACGACGTCATATTCAAACTGAGGGCAGGAAAGGAGTCTGAAGCCCTTAGCCAACTCGTCAAGCTCATTAATCAAGACAGGGAGTATTACATAAATGCCCTAATTGATCCAGACCTTGCGCCGTTTAGTGCAGTAGTCCATCCTGAACTCAAGGGCCTTTTTGACGGAGCAAAAGACGAGGCTTTGGGTATCTTCCATAAAGCGGAAAAGGAATATGACAAGCTGAAAAGAATTCTGGATGAAAAGGAAATCGTAGAAGCCGCGTCCCTGTGGTCAGATATCAAAGAACTGTCAGAAAAGGATGGTTACTTCGCTTATCTCGACATTGTTCACTACGGCAAATCTCTCATTAGTATGAGCCGTAGAAGCATAGAAGAAAAAAGAAATGAGATCTTTGAAGCCCTTCATGGATTGACTCGTCGTGTTGAGAAATACCTGGTGTTTGCCGGCAAGTATCGTTATCGAAGTCTGATTAGCGCTTGTTACCAGAAGTTGGCCCGCGTTCAGACAAAGATAGTGCAAACCCAGAACATGGCCAGATCTGACGTTCCTGAAGAATTCAAGCGGAGTCCTGATCGGCTTGGAGAACTGGGTGATGAATTGGATCAAATCCAATCGAAGTTGAAAAGGCTGGAGGCAGTCCAACTCGTCATTCTATTCTTAACCAGGTTTGTCAAGAAAAGTCTGGTTTTTCAAGCGGCCATTGTGTTTCTCGCAATAATTGTCTTGCCAGTCGCGGTCTACTACGCAAACTTCGTCCTGCCAAAATACAAGATATCTCCTGTTCAAAATATATGGTCTTATCAATTGGGAATCCTAATTGCCGGGGGGATATGCGCCGGGCTCTTGGCTCTTATCAGAACGATTAAAAGCCTGCACAAAGAACAGGGGCAGCTCTTGTGACACCCCGGCGCTTCTATGGGGTCTCACTTCAAGGACAATTCCTCCAAGTGCATTTTTTCAATGGGTACGTCAGTGATGGTATGAACAATTTTGAGAATCTTTTCTTTCAAGGCATCAAGGTCTTTCTGCTCAATCGATTTTGCCACCTCGGGAAGACTTCCAGATGCTGGCAGCTCTTGCTTAACCCTGGTCAACTTCCGTATCAAATCAGCCTTTTCTTGCTTATCCCCAAAGGGGATTGAGAGTTTGAATTCCACATGATGGTTGTACCCGATAGAAGATGAAACAACGTAGACTATTTTTCCGGTCGAGCGCGTGTCTGCAGTCCCTCGTTTTGACACGAGTTTGTGTAGAGGTGAGTACATTAGAAGAACTGAAGCCACAACCATGCCTGCTAACAAGGAGAGAATGAATACCTTGTCCTTAGCCAGGAGAATAAGGCCGTTGAAGATGGCCATTTTTTTTCTATCAGGCCCCTGGTCTTTGTCCTGGCTCTTTGACGAAGGAGGCGTTTTCCCGGAGCCTGCGGTCCCAGGAGTCACCTCGAGTTTGTCAAGCTCCAGTTTTTCCTTGTCTAAGTTCTCTGCGTTCTTATCGTTATCTTCCATTGGAAATACCGTATGAGGGCTGTGTTAAGATCTTTTCACAAATATAACAATTTTACACACAAAATGGCAGTTTTTCCAACATTATATTACCACTGAAGTAGAAATTCGGGGCAGAGGACCATGTTTTCCATTTTAGAACAAAGACTCGGACCCAGATGACAGAAAACAGACGTCGCAACAGACCCGATCTCTTTGATGCCAGAGAGACAATCCTGGCAAACAGAAGGGATTTCGTCACATATAACATCACCAGGTTACGTGAGGTCATACGGCATCTTTCACGCAAGAAGCTGGAACTGTTTCACACGATTCCACTTCTCCTCCACGTAAATTCCCCGGATTTGCCCGGTTATGTTGACCATCCCCAAACACCACATGGCATTTACGGGTTCTTTGATTCCGGCTTCTGGATGCTTGCCAAAAAGCGCCTCGGAATCGAAATAAAGAATATACGTTCATATATCTCAAAGAGTTTTCTCATAAAAGGGATTTATCTTATAGGAAGCACCGGAACAGTAGGCCAGACAAACCTCTCTCCCTTTGACTATTGGATAGTCATCGACAGTGGGTCTGTAAGCGAGGCACACCGGGGGCTTTTGAGCAAAAAGCTTGGCAGAATCGAAGAGTGGGCCAAACAAACTTACGACCAACTCGTCACCTTTTTTCTGCTGAATTTTGAACAGATAAGACAAAGCGATTTCTACGGAATTGGCGAAGAACATTTAGGGGCTGCGCAAGGGAGTCTTTTGAAAGAAGAATTTTACCGCACATTTATCTTGATAGGCGGACAGATTCCATACTGGGCGGTCCTGCCTGCGCGTCTGAAGGATGCTGAGTACAAGAGCTGGGTTGAAACTGCGTCGCTGCTGTCTGAGGACAATTCCTTGCCTGATGATTATGTGGACCTTGGCAATTTGACAGCCATCAAGAGTGAGGATTTTCCGGACGCCCTGCTTTGGCAAGTCTGGGACGCACAAAACGATCCTGTAAAGTCTTTGATCAAGGCATCGCTTACGACCCACCACTGCTTTTTTCAAGAAAAGGAAGGACTGCTGTGTGACATCATAAAGGAGAGGTTCTTCGAAGGTCGACTGGATAGTTGTCATCTGGATCCCTACGTCTTTGCCTTTGAAAAGGCTCTTGCATTCTACGAAAGCATGGATGACGAAGACGGACTCGAATTAGTAAAGCAATGTATTTGTCTTCGCCTTGTTGGCTACCCGGTTCCCTCAGAACTGGACGAAAACAACCGGAAAGCCCAAGTATTGAGAGACTATGTTGACGCGTGGTCATGGGCCGACGACCAGATGAGCCGTCTTGTGTCTTACGGCTTGTGGCCAGAGAAGGAAAAACTCCGGCTCGAAGAACGCATTATTGACAAGCTCTGGTTTTTGTACCAACTCGTTTCTAGTTCAACGGGAGAATCGAAGGCCATCAAGGGCGTGCCTATTGAGGGCTTGAGCCCGTTTAAGAGAAGAATCAGAAACCGCTTTGAGAAAAAACCAGGGAAGATCCCCCGCTGTTCGGCGTCTCTTCGTGTCCAGGGGGGCGGCAACGCTCTGTTCGTTGCCCATCAGCGTGAGAGTTCCGATGTCAGCTTCTGGGCAGTTTACAGCAGTTCTGTCAAGAGCGCTGCAGGCAAAGAAAACGCCCATTTTGTTGCCCCTGAACTGCTACGTATTTTGGGCTGGATCATCTTTAACGGGCTCTACGAGCACAAGACCTCTGCTGTAGCCCTTCAGTTTGTCCAAGGTCCCATTTCGCGCAAGCTAACCCGAGGAGTCCTTGACGAGCTTTTTTCCTTTTTTCCTGATCAAATACCCCCTCTTGATCATACGAGTTCTGATCCCCGGTGGCTAAGGGTATTTGTGGCCTTGGATACAAGCCGCTTTGCTGCTAGCGACACCTTGCGATCAGTGGATTATTTGGTACAGAATATGTGGGGAGAAATGTTTTTCTATTCTCTTGACTTAACGCACATAGAGAGCAATCTTCTGAAGTGTCACGAGATTGCCAAACAGGTCTGGCGCTACCTTCAAACGGCCGGACCAGGAAAGGCCTCGTGCCGGATCTACGATCTTCGCACAGTTGAGGATGCCTCAACTACAAGATCGATTAATAGCTTCATAAAGTCCTTCCAAAAGACGGGCATTGGAGATCACAAGGCCCAAGAGCCAGAAAGAAAGGACGAACTGGAACCTGATGAAACGGAAAGGGCAGACAATGAACCCCTTCTTGATTTATTTTGAGAAATCTGATACCCACTTCATTCAACTTGGTCACAATACGATTCCATCAATGAGAAGTCTATGAAAGCGACATCTTTTCTCGTTGTCGATGACAATTCAGTAGCTCTTAAGGAGTTTACAGATACTCTCAAGTATCTGGGATATAAGCACGTTCATGCAACGAGCACGGCAAGTGAGGCGTGGGCCATGTTTAGGGTAAAGGAATTTGCCTGTGTTGTCTCGGCCTGGGAAATGCCTGAGATGTCGGGGCTTGCCCTTTTGAAAATCCTACGCAATGATGACAGATACGTTAACCTTCCCTTCTACCTTTCCGATTCTGCCTTCACCAAGGCCAAAGTCATTGAAGCCGGCAAAGCAGGTGTGAGCGGGCTCATTGTGAAACCTTACGACACAGGTACGCTCAAGGATAAGATTGCGGGCATGGTCCAAGCGGCAGGTTTGGGCGCTCCCAGCGAGGAAGAAGTCTCCCTTGAAGAGGGGATCAAGTTGCTGGAAAGTGGAGATTACGAAGATGCCCTCAACGTATTTGAGAAGATGTTAAGTGAGGGCGAAAGCGCAGAAGTTTATTATAACATAGGGTACATCAAGACGGCCCAGGGCCAATATCAGGAGGGCATTGAGGCATTCAGAAAGGCCACGCAGCTTGACCGCCTTTTTGCAAAGGCGTACGAGGCTATGGGGCGCGCTTATAAGGAACTGGGACAGACCCAAAAGGCCGAGGAATCCTTACATAAGGCTGCCGAGATCTATATGAAGAGCGAGAAAGATGAAAATGCGGAGGATATCCTAAACGAAATCCTGGAACTTCAGCCTGATACGGTAAACGTCTATAACAGCCTGGGCGTTTTGTATCGCAAAAGGGGGGATCCTGCCACTGCCCTTAAGCACTATGAGAAGGCCCTGAAAATCCATCCCCATGAGTCTCATATCTATTACAATATCGGCCGTGTCCACATTGATATGAACCACGCGGACAAGGCCCAATCCTACTTCAGACAGGCCCTGAAACTGGAGCCGGACTTCAAAGAAGCCAAAGAAGCCTTGGATGCCATTGAACTCGGCGCGCTGTGACATCCAATTTAGTCAATCACGGACTTACGTTTTGCACCTTCAATCCACGCCACTATACGTCGTTTCACAAGCGGCGTTTTGCGAAGCCGCAAGGCCTGGTTGATCCGGACAAGTTCAGGAAAAAGCTCATCCGGATCCTGCTTGTCCAGTTCTCCCAGCGAGTGGACCCCAGCCTTTTCCAGCAGGCGGGCATTTACTGATCCCATATGCAGCAAGCTTGTAAGTTCCAGGCGCCGGCGTATGGCATCACGAAATGGCACACTGATCAGTTCTGTCGCCTCCTCCCAGTTTTTCAAAACCTCTTTGGGGTAGCGCCATCCCTTTTCGGCAAGGATGCTTGCGTCGGTTGGTGTGATATCTTCAAGGATGTGACAGAGTGATTCCGAGCGACTGTCAATTGTGTGATATTCCATTTGAAAATAAGACCATTCACTCACTAAAATGGCAATTGCAATCAAAACAAAATAGATCGCCCTGTTGGCTGAAGCCGGTGACTTTTGCTTTTTGATTGCTTGTGGAATCCAGTGGCGGCCGCCACGCAGCAGATAGACTGCGTTTGTCAGGACAAAACACTCCACGCAGAAGGGCGGAAAGCCCAGAAATCCCAAGTAGGGCATCTCGAACAATTTGCCTTCTGAAAAAAAAGGGACCGTGTAGACCCATTTTTCAAGAGACCAGAAATTACAGAGCTCCCAGTACCCGCCGCAAAAAATCCCGGCAATCAACAGACGAACAAGGGTGGTCCATTCCCCGCTTTCAGCATCTTTAAGCAGAGAGTGTGCGCCCCATCTTGCACAGGCAGGCTCGAGCAGGAAAATAAAAGCGCCCCAGACAAAAGGAAAAAAGTAGACAGGATAGACCAAGGGCAGGATCAGCATCACAAGTCCGATCAATACACATCCCTTTCGTGCCCATTTTTTGAGGACAAACCGGGTTCTTACGTGCGAGGGGAGCTTCAATCGATAAAGAAGGCGGTACACCAAAAACATGCCGGGCAGGACCGTTGCAAAATCAAGATAGGCCTCGACATGAGACCACAGCCCTTCGGGGGGGACACCTGCAAAGTACCAGTTTTGAAGACGAAGATTCCAAATTTCAAAGAAAAACCAAAAAATGGCAGACCAGAAAAGAAGTGCAACGAATTCGCGGGGTCTTCCGAGAATGAGCCCCTCGTTCCAGCGCCACGAGAGGAGACCGTCAAGAAAGACTATAAGGCCGTACCAGCAAAAAGGGTAGGTGTGGGTATAGAAAGGAAAAACATAATGAGCCGTGCCCCAAAAGGTCAGAACGACCATTGCCAGGCCCGAAATCATCATCAATTTGCTGATGACACGAGGGATCATTCCATCATTTACTCCAGAAACGGCAGTCCCTGCTTCTTCCTGTAGACAAGGGCCTGGCATGATGCAATTAGTGTTTGCTTTTCATCTGTTACCTTGATGTCATATGAGGCTGTGCGTGGGGTTATGTTCAATTCCTTAGCCTCTGCCCGCAGTCTTGCCCCTGGCGCGGGTGAATTCATATAGGTGATATTCATATTAAGAGCCACTGCTATGGTGCCGTGAGAATTGGCGGCTGTCTCAAAGGCTTCGTCAATAAGGCCGAAGATGGCGCCGCCGTGGGCCATTCCAAAGATGTTTTTCAGATCCTCTGTAAAGGTCATTTCCACGACAGAATATCCATCGTTGAGTTCGATCAAATCAAGATTCAGCTTTCTCGCAAAGGGCTCCTCCTTCACCTTCCGAAAAATCGCTCGTCTGACGTTATCCTCCATAGGCTTTCTCCATCTGCAAATAGGCTAGATATTCCTGATTTCCCTTGGGGCCGAGAATAGGGGAGGGGATGACTCCCAGTTGAGATAGGTTCATGTCATTGAATGCCCTGGAAAGGTCTTCCGTGACAGCTTCATGTAAGGACTTATCACGGACCACGCCGCCCTTTCCCACCAATCCTTTTCCCACCTCAAACTGGGGCTTGATTAAACAGATGATGTGGCCTGAACGCTTCACGAACTTCATGACAGCAGGAACCACGATCTTGAGCGAGATAAATGAGACGTCGATGCAAGCTAAGTCCACAGCCTCAGGTACTGCTCCTGCGTACAGATGCCGGATGTTTGTCCGTTCTAAGACCGTGACCCTGGGATCTGACCGCAGATTCCAGTGGAGTTGGCCGTAGCCCACATCCACAGCAATGACATGTCTTGCGCCATGCTGGAGGAGACAATCTGTAAATCCCCCTGTAGAAGCGCCTACATCCAAGCACTCTAAGCCACTGACATCAAGGGAAAACTCACGCAAAGCCGCTTCCAGTTTAAGCCCGCCGCGGCTGACATAGGGGATATCCTTGCCCGTGACGCGAAGAGACACATCATCGGGGACCAGGTGTCCTGCCTTTACCAGCCTTTCACCGTTGACCCAAACCTTGCCCGCAAGGACAAGCGAAAGAGCGCGCTGGCGGCTTTGCGCAAGACCCCTTTTTACCAGGAGCACGTCCAGCCGTTGCCTGCCGGGTTTCATGTCCTATTGCACCGAAGCCCCACCTTAAGCTTGGAAAGTTGGAATAATGGAATGATTGTCAGTAAGTTGTTGACTTTTCCAGACGTTCAATTACGGCTTTTGCGATGCCAGGGCCGTCAATGCCGTACTTGGCACGCAGGATCTTTTGAGAACCGTGCTCCACGAACGTATCACCTATGCCAAGCCGCAAGATCTGATTTCCAGTAACGCCTTCATCCGACAGGCACTCAAGAACCGCGCTACCAAAGCCGCCCTGAAGGACATTTTCTTCAACAGTCACAATGAGCGGGATCTTCTTTGCCAGGGAAGTGATGAGTTTTCTGTCAAGGGGCTTCACGAAGCGGCTGTTTACCACAGTGACAGAGATGTTCTGAGATTCAAGCTGTTTCTCGGCTTCAAGGGCGGCCGTGACAGTGGCGCCGATGGCAAAGATCGCAACATCGTCTCCTCTCGTCAGGATCTCTGCCTTGCCTATGGGCAGGGTGTGGATCTCATGATCAATTGGCGCCCCAACACCACTGCCCCTCGGATACCTGAATGCTATGGGACCGGAGTGTTCCATGGCAGTCGCCAACATGTGTTGGAGTTCGTTTTCGTCTTTAGGCGCCATCACAACCAGGTTTGGCAAACTGCGCAAGTAGCTGAAATCAAATAGGCCCTGATGGGTTGGGCCGTCCTCGCCGACAATGCCGCCGCGATCTACGGCAAAGACCACCGGCAGGGCGTCCAGGCAGACGTCGTGAAGGATCTGGTCATAGGCTCGCTGCAAAAACGTGGAATAGATTGCTACCACCGGACAAAATCCTTCGGTAGTCATGCCTGCCGCAAAAGTAACCGCATGCTGTTCGGCAATGCCTACATCAAAAAAACGCTCCGGGAAGGCGTCGGAAAAGGCCTTGAGTCCCGTGCCCTCAGGCATAGCTGCCGTCACTGCGACGATTTTGTCGTTCTTGCGGGCAAGCTCGGTCAAGGTGTTGCCAAAAATATCAGTGTAGCTAGGAGGTCTCTTCTTGGAGGAGATGTGATTGCCCGTTTTGATTTCAAACGACCCAACGCCGTGAAAATAGGTGGGGTTGCGTTCTGCGGGGGCGTAGCCCTTCCCCTTCTTTGTAATCACATGAAAGAGGACCGGTTTCTGCATCTCCCTCACATTCTGCAGCGTGTCAATGAGGTGATCCAGCCTGTGGCCCTTTATCGGGCCAAAGTAATTGAAGTTGAATGCCTCAAAAAGCATCCCTGGCGTGATAAAGGCCTTGAATGATTCCTCACTTCGCTTGGCCAGGTTGTAGACGTCATCTCCGAACTTGGGAAGGGACCTGAAAAACTCCTTGAGTTCTTCCCTGAGCGCCACAAAGTGCTTTGCAGAAAGTTTCCGGCTCAAGAAGGATGAGAAGACCCTCACATTCCGGGCAATGGACATCTCGTTATCGTTCAAGATAACAATAAGGTCCTTACGAAGCTCACCCGCCTGGCTCAACCCCTCATAGGCTAGGCCGCCGGTTATGGAGCCATCGCCAATGACAGCAATGACCTTGCCCTTGCCTTTGTTCAGGCACCTCCCGCATGCCATGCCAAGGCTTGCTGAAATGGACGTGCTGGCATGGCCCGTGGAAAAGGCATCATACGGGCTTTCGCTTCTGCGAGTAAAGCCGCTGAGGCCCCCGTGTTGCCGCAGTGTGTGAAACCTGTCTCTTCGACCAGTAAGAAGCTTGTGGGCATATGTTTGATGACCCACATCCCATACAATCTTATCCTTTGGCGGATCAAACACGTAGTGCAGGGCCACGGTCAGTTCCACAACCCCCAGGCTGGGCGCCAGGTGTCCGCCCGTGCTGGACACGGTTTGGATGATGACCTCTCGTATTTCTTTGGCTAATTGAGGCAATTGTGAACGTTTCAGTTGCTTGACGTCTTGTGGAGAGTCTATTTTATCTAAGTATTTCAATCTAACCTCATTTCCTTCTCTCAATTACATAGCGTGCAAGGGCGGCAAGTGGTTCCCCTTTCATATCAAAGATTCTGAGTGCCGCCAAGGCGCTTTCTACGAGTTCGCCGGCACGGGCTTTTGCCCCCTCCAGGCCCATGACAGAAGGGGCCGTGGCCTTTCCAAGGGCCTCGTCGCTTCCCACGGCCTTGCCAAGCATCTCAGGTTTCCCTTCAATATTCAATATGTCGTCAGCCATTTGAAACGCGAGGCCGATATGTCGGCCATAAGCCCCGAGGGCAGCTATCTGTTGAGAGCTCCCCCCGCCAAGTATGGCCCCGGCCCGCAGAGAAACCTCAATAAGAGCCCCGGTCTTGAAGCGCTGGAGCCTTTCAAGTTCTTCCCGACCAATCGTCTTTCCCTCAAAAGACAGATCCATCATCTGACCTTGCACCATGCCGGAATATCCTGAGGCACGGGCTATCAGATAGACGACCTGCAGATACTTCAAGGAATCAACACCGTGGTCGTCGCCTCCTCGGGCCGCCAGGACCTCAAAGGCGGCCGTAAGCAGTGCATCCCCAGCCAGTATGGCTGTGGCCTCATTAAAAGCCTTATGGCACGTTGGTTTTCCACGACGAAGGTCGTCGTCGTCCATGGCCGGCAGATCATCATGGATCAAGGAATAGGTGTGAATAAGCTCCAGGGCGCATGCAGCAGGCATCACATCTGCTTCAGAGCCCCCAACGGCTTCAGAAGCCGCCATGCATAAAATCGGGCGCAGTCGTTTTCCCCCAGCCTCAAGAGAGTAACGCATTGCCCGGACGAGCGGGGTAGGGTAGGACTCCTGATCGTTCCAGAGTTCTTTGAGGGCAGCATCAACAGCAAGCTGCTTTGCTTTCAGATACGCCTTTAGATCAAACACGCGTCTATTTCTTTGAAAGGTCCTTCTCAAAAGGCTCCTCTTGAATGCCTCCCTCTTCATCCCTAAGCAGTATGGAGACCTTTTTTTCGCTTTCGTCCAGCTTGTCCGAGCAAAACTTGGATAACTTCATGCCCTCCTGAAACTTCTTCAAGGCTTCATCAAGGCTCAGGTCTCCACTCTCGAGATCTTGAACAATGTTTTCCAGTCGCTTCATGGCGTTTTCAAATGTCTGCTTGGCCATTCTCTCGTTTCCTCTCTATGCGGCACACTACTGCGCCTTTTGAGACTGTGACATCAAGGCGTTGCCCCACATCAACCTGCCCGACATCCTTAAGGACTGTATAGCCGGGCAGTATCCGTGTGACACTGTACCCTCGCTCCAAAACCGCTAAGGGATTCAAAGCGTTTAACCTGCCCACGGTGGTGCGGAATGCACTCTTTTTCGATTCCAAGCAAAATTGCATTTCTGATAAAAGAGACTGGCGATGGTGTTTGAGTAACATATTAAGGTCTTCGACGATAATCGCGGGGCTGCATCTGGCCAATCTTTGCTTCATTGTCCTAAGGCAATCTCTGTTTGCCGCAAGTTCTCTTGAGAATCCTCGCAACATCCTACCCAGGACATCGTCGAGGCGGAGTCTATAGTCTGCAATCTGCCTGTTTGGATGGACAAGGCGTCTTGAAAGCTGAATAGCACGTTCTCTAAGGAGTTGAATTCGATGGTTAATAGCGCCCCTTAAGGCGCCTCTGATCTCCTTTGTTCGCATCAACAGGTCATTTTTTACGGGAACTATCAGCTCTGCCGCAGCAGAGGGGGTTGGGGCACGCAAATCAGCCGTAAAGTCAGCTATTGTGAAATCCGTTTCATGCCCAACAGCCGAAACAACCGGAATCTCAGAAGAAAAGATGGCCCTGGCCACTACCTCAGAGTTAAAGGCCTGAAGGTCCTCAAGAGACCCGCCCCCTCGGGCCACCACGATGACGTCAGCATCATTGCGGTCATTCAACAGTTTGAGGGCCTCAACAATCTCCTCGGCAGCTTGTTCTCCCTGAACTTTGACCGGTGCAATCTCCACGGTCATATTCGGGAATCTGCGATCGATCACATTTATTATGTCTCGGATAACGGCTCCGGTCGGTGAAGTAACCACGGCAATCTTTTGCGGCAGGAACGGACAGGGGAGTTTGTGCTTCTCATCAAAGAGCCCTTCGCCTGCAAGCTCTCTCTTGAGCCGCTCAAAGGCTAACTGCAGCACACCAACGCCTTCGGGCTCCAAATATTCGATTATGATCTGATAGATCCCTTTGGTCTCATACACATTGAGGCGACCCATGGCAATGACCGCCATTCCGTCTCCTGGCTGAAATCTGAGGTTCCGGTTCTGGCCGCGAAACATTACCGCACTGATCTGTGCCCCAGAATCCTTTATGGTAAAGTAGAAATGGCCTGAAACGGGTATGCGGAAGTTGGAGATTTCTCCGGTGATCCAGACAAACGGAAAGGCCTCTTCCAGAAAGTCTTTGATATTATGTGTGAGCTCGGTTACAGTGTAGATGCGCCGTTCAGGCATGATCCAATCATCAACCATGGGGTGTTTTCATAGCACACGTTAGAATTGTCTACAATCTGTTTACAGCATGTTCCCTGACAAAAACCACCATCGCCACAAAAGGGAGACCAAAATGCTAAAGAACCAGTTGAAGGACCAGTTGAAAAAGGAGTTACAAGATCTCGGAGAACGTGTGGGAGATCGTATCGGCAAGGGCCTATCAAAGGGCACTGACAAAAAGGCCGCGCACATAGGACAGAAGGCAGGAAAAGTTCTGGGCGAACAGGTTGAGCGGGTTCACGATGCCATGGAAAAAGTCAGTGTCACAAAAGAAGAAGAGCTTGGAATTGGAGGCAAGGTAGGGACCGGACTCGGCATAATCGGAAAACATCTCCTTGAAAAGCGGTACGGCCTGCTTGGAAGGCTTATGGGGAGCGCAGATATCATTTCTGATGGTCGCACTGCCGGAGCCAAGGCGGAAAAAATGGTCAAAAGCGCTGTGAAGGCCGGCCTTGAGCGTGTCGCAGCGGCTAAAAGGGCTGCCAGCAAAAAAGGAAATAAAACAAATAACGTCTGATAATATATATTATGTCAACTTACGTCCGAACCTGACGATTTGCACGTAAGATAACATAATATGCCGCACCATTAACCGTTCACAGGTTACATTTACGCCGTGCAGCCTTTCTTCCATGTCATAAGTCTGTTTCTTCATCTTTTCCCATTCAACATTCGATGTTGGACGTTCGATGTTCGATGTTCATTCGACAATCTCCATGATTTCACGTGACTACCTTCGAGAATGACGGAGTCCTGGCCGGCCGGCTTCTTCGAGGAGTCTTCTAATGCCCGGCAATACATAGACTCCCTCAAAATCCATCCTGCACAAACATTGAGTCAGCAGCCTTATTCTTTCTGAAAGATCCTTTGACTTATCCATTATATAAAAATAGCGACCCTTGACCTTGCAAAGGCCGCTTGTCGCCGGGGTTTCAGGATCGCTCAGGTCCTCATAACGGATTGAAATGCCAAGCTGTTTTGCGAGATTTTCGAGTTGTTCATAAAGATGTTCGGGGTGTATTGCCATGGGGAGTATCCCTAGAATCGCTCCGTGATCCTCCTGGGGCGATGATCTTCCGGGAACTGTTTCAGGAAGAAATCATCTGTCATACCGGCGATAAAATCGCGCACGATCCCGGGCGGGGCCGTACTATCTAAATAATCGGCGGACATGTCGCGTAAGTATTCGGAAAAAATAATGGAATCCTCAGTTCCTTTTTGAAGATCGCTAAGATAGCCCTCAAATAATACTTTAAAGAGGTCTCTTATCTTCCCGGAATCAGGCTTTATTAGTGGATTCAGATATATGTTCATCAAGTTGAAATCTCTAAGTTGTTTTAGCGCGTCTGAGACCTCCTGGCTAAAGGATATTGCCGGTTTTTCGAAACTGTTCTTGATGACATCTGTCACCAGATTGTAGACAATGGTCCCGTTCGTCTCCCCTAATCGTGCCACCGCGGGCTTCGGAAGGTGGCTCCTCTTGATGAGGTTTAAGCGAATGGCGTCTTCAATATCTCGTCCGATATAACTGATTGTGTCAGCCATGCGCACCACACAGCCCTCAAGTGTCATTGGAGTCAGGCCAAAATCCGGGTCGGCAGTCCTTTTGGCAATGTCTTGATCAAGACTATCAAATGTCTTTTGGCCGTGTGGATGGAGCGCCTGGGCATGAATCTCGCCATCATGACACAGGATGCCGTCCAGAACCTGAAGCGCTAAGTTGAGGCCCCTCCCCTTCCGTTCAATTTTGTCAAGAAATCTGACGCTTTGAAGGTTGTGCTGGAACGATCCGATGCCAGAAGCCTTGCAAAGCTCAGACAGATATGCCTCCCCATCGTGCCCGAAGGGGCAATGTCCGATGTCATGACCCAGTGCAATCGCTTCAAGAAGATCCTCATTTAGGCCAAGAAACCGCCCTATTGTCCGACATATCTTTGAGACCAGTTGGACATGAAGAACCCTGTGGGTAATATGGTCATTATCAACGAGATAAAATACTTGAGTCTTATCAATATACCGCGTGTAGGCCAGGGAATGAACGATGCGATCAGAATCGACAGCATAGTTCTGGCGGTGCCCTGAGTCGATGCGATCTTCGGGAAAGCGCCTTATGGCATGCCTGCTGTGAGCGGCCATTGGGGATAGAAGGTGTTCTTCCCGGTCATCCAGAGCTTCTTTCAACTCTCGCAAATCTATGGAATCATATCCGCCCATTTTCAAGCATCTCATCCACTAACTTGTAATAGTCGATCCCTGCCTGTTTAAACCCCTCTTTTCCGTACTTCAAGTTTGCCTCAAGGACTCCATAACGGCGATTATGAAAGTAGATGTCCAGGCCCACATCGTCTAACTGGCAAATACGGGCAATATTGACGGCAAAGGCAATAGCCTCCTCTGGGATGTTGTCTAGACTAATGGTGGCGCCTTGTGAAACATTGGTGCGAAACTCATCGGGTTTGGCAATGCGCCAGTATGCGTGGACAGGGTGTCCGCGCATCACAACGACCCGAAGATCACGGTCAATTTCAAGGTATTCCTGGATATAGGCAGGCCCGGTCAACTGGATATATTGATCGAGTTCGGTTTTGTTGCGAATCAGATAGATTCCCCTGCCGAGCGCTGATCCCCGCGGGATTTTGCCCACAAAGGGAAATTTGAAGTGTCTCAAAATAAACGATTTTTGACGGTTTCCGTAAAATACGCGCGTTCTGGGATGGGGGATTTTCAAAAGATCAAAAAGGGCGGTTTGCTTGATCTTGTCCTGCGCAAATTTGTAGGTGTGGTAGTTAGGAAAGGTCCGCTTTCCCATTGTGTCAAAGATGTCAGCGTAAAAGGCTGTTGGATAATAGATGACATCGGAACTGCGAATGAGTTCTACCTGCCAGTCCTCATAGTCCGAAAGGTTGGTGCGAACGCCCAGTGTGATGACATTCTTGCAGTCTCGCAATCTGTTTTCAAGGGCTATCTTTTTCGTCTTCAAATCCACCAGGTTGCCACGGGAGACATCTTAATTGAACAATCTGAACCTGATGACATGAAACAGGGCAGCCGCACCATCTTTCCACGTTATCTTTTTGCCCTCTTCATATCCCCTTCCACTATAGGATATTGGCACCTCGTACATTCGACATTTCAGCTTGGCAAACTTTGCGGTAATCTCTGGCTCAAACCCGAAACGATTCGATTTGATCACGATTTTTTCAAGAAGGGATGCTCGAAAGGCCTTGAAACCCGTTTCCATGTCAGTGAGATTCAGATTCGTAAACATGTTGGAAAGGATGGTCAAAAACTTGTTTCCCACGTAATGCCAGAAAAATAGAACCCGGTGTGGTCCACCCAGGAACCTGGATCCATAAACCACGTCTGCGCGGCCATCCAAGATGGGCCCGACGAGCGTGGCGTATTCACCTGGATCATATTCCAGATCCGCATCCTGGATGATCACAATATCTCCGGTCACGTGTTGAAAACCTGTTCTCAGGGCAGCGCCTTTCCCCTTGTTCTTTGAATGATAAATAACCTTGACATCCTCCGTCACGGTCATCTCTTTGAGCCGCTGCGTGGTCCCGTCTGTAGAGCCATCGTCAATGACAATGATCTCTTTGTCTTGGGGCACTGATCTCACCCGATTCAGGATCTCTCTGATCGTGGCTATCTCGTTGTATACTGGAATGACAATTGAAAGATTCACAGTTGGTTATTTGCCATCTGTTATACTCCCAGAAGACTCCTTATCTCCTTGCGACTTCGTGCCAGGTGACTTCCGGGCCAGTAGATCTTTCCACAGTCCCTGCACCTGGAAAAATGGTCGTGAACTGTCCATACATAGTCCGGCACACTTTCATATACGTCTTCCCTCTGGACAGTTTCGAGGGGCCCGTTGCAGAGGGTACATCGCGTAAAGAAATTGTCCGGATCAGGCCTCAGTCCAAGCAGGTCCACAACCTGCCGGAGTTGCACCTTCGGGTCATTATCTTTTATAAACAAAAAGTTATCCGGTTTCACCTTTCCTGCAAGACTCGTATTTCGCGAAAGAAGAACTCTCCCCTCATCTGCCATCGCAAGGAACTTGTCGTTGGCCAGAGTGTTGGAATACAAGGTATCATATCCAAGGAGGCGAAGCCATCGGGCAAGCCTTCCCAACATGCGATCAGCGGAGAACTTCATGCTAGGAGGCAGTCCGGAAGTGTTTTTGTCAAGAGTCAAGGGGAACGACCTCGCCATCACAGGGCTCCAAGGTGTAGGCCTTAGCAGGTATTGTAACATTCGTCCAGAACCTCTCCACATTCAGTGACAAGACAGGACTTTGCGCCTCGGAGATTATCATCTCGTGTGGGATGAGCATGCCTTCCACATTCTTGAACTGATTGAACTTGATTTCGTACTTCGAATTGCCCGATCCGTCAAACAACTCAACTCGCTCTATGGTCTTCCGGTCATCCTTGAACCACATCTTTTCAATGAGGCGATTCCATCTCTTGTAAAGACAAAGACACCACTGGCCGTTGCCTTCTGCTATGTCTATCTTGGCATCATTGAACGGATAGACAGGGGGGCGACCTGACAGGAGAAAAAAGAGGTCCTCGGCCCTGACCGGTACAGATAAGAAACGGGAAAGATTGCGGGCAGTGCCTTTGCCTTTGTAGCAGCGATTGTTTTCAAAGACATAGACACAAAAGGTAGCTTTTCTTAGCAAGAATGTCAGCGTGGGCTGTCCCCATGGCCCGAGGGTTTCCACTCGCAGGTTGCCGGGTTGTGACCCTATCCATGCAACCCGCATACTTTGTCCCTTGGCGCTTATTGTGAGCTTGCCAACCCCCCTGAAGCTTGCAGGTTCCGTTCTGCGCTCCTTTAGGAAAGCTAATAGACGACTGGCGTCTGGGCCGGGCCGGTCGGAAACCGCTTTGCGTGTGGATGCACAGGCAAAAAGGCATAGGGGCAAAAGCAGAGTTACAACAATGGAAGCGCTACTATTAAGTATCCTGGCCGAACTCTTTTTCAATGGATTCGATCTTTCGTTCGATAGGCTCTTTGTCTTTTTTCTTGTTCTCCAAGGCTTTCTTGTAATATTTTAACGCCTCTGTCGGATTGTTCACCTTTATGTATGCCTCGCCCAGGTGTTCGAGGATCGTAGGATCATCTGAAACAAGCCTGGCTGCTTCCTCAAGGTACTTGACGGCCTCCTCGAAAAGCCCTTTCTTGTAATAGACCCATCCAAAGCTGTCCGTAATGTAGCCATCGTTTGGCTTGTGTTTCATGGCCCTTTTGATCAACTTCTCTGCTTCGTCAAGGTTAATGCCGAGTTCGGAATAGGTATAGCCCAGGTAGTTTAGCGCCTCGGCATGCGTCGGATCGATCTGAATAAGAGCCTTCATCTCGCTGATGCACGCTTCTTTGTTGCCGGCCTTGTCGTAAACCACACCCAGGCGAAAGCGAAGTCTTATGTGGTCGGGTTGCAAGTCGAGACCCCTCTGAAGTGTGTCAATGGCCTCATCATAAGACTCCATCTCTTCATAGAGCGCCCCAAGAAATAAATAGGACCCAGGGTCATTGGGTTCCTCTTCGAGGGCTTGTTTCATCAGCTCGATCGCCCTGTCCGGGTCTCCTTTCTCCTCATAAAGAAAGCTAAGATGAACAAGAGCGCTTCTGTGGTATGAAGCCCCCTGACCGACTTTCTCATAAGCTGCAATGGCTTCATCTGTTTGCTTAAGCCCTTCAAAGGCCATTCCCAAAAAGTAGTGGATCTCCGGTTTGTCGGCATCATCTTCCACAAGCAACTGCAAAGTCCTGGCTGCCTCAAGGTATTCCTTTTGGTCCAGATATATGAGGGCAATTTGCTTGACGACCAACGGATTGGATCGACTCCGCATCTTCAGCTCCTCAAACACTTGCCCGGCATCCGCTGTCCGGCCCATCTTCAAATAGTAATGCCCCAATCCCACTGCCGCCTTGATGCTGTCCGGGTTGTTGTCAAGAACCCTTTCGTACGTCTCAACAACCTTTTCGTGCTTCTCAGTGGCTTCGTAAATGCTCACTAGCTCAAAGAGGGGCTGTTCATAATCCGGTTGGAGTTCAAGACATTCCAAGAATGCGGCCTCTGCCAGGTCATAGCGTTTCAGCGAGGAAGCAACCATTCCCAGGTGAAAATGCCCGGAAAACGACTCGGGGTCTATCTCAGTAAGAGCTTGATACAGTTCCAGGGCCTTGTCCGGTTCTTTGCTCTTAACGTATTCAGAGCCTAACAATAGGTGGATACGCTCGGACTCGGGGTCCATCGCCAGCGCCTTTTCATAAGCCTCAATGGCCTCGGCATGTTGATTCAGCACTGCATTAATGCCGCCAATCATAATTATCGAAGGCACGTGCTTGGGATCTTTCTTGATAATGTCTTGTGTAATTGCAAGTGCTTGCTTATGGTCATTGTGTTGAAGATAGAGCTGGGCAAGTTCAGATTTCAAATACACCGAATCTTCATCCCTGGCCACAGCTTTCCTCAGCATCTCTATTGCCTCGTTGATCTCGCCTCGCTTCTTCATAAGGCGTGACTGGGTATAGTAGTAGTAGGCTCCAACATCTTTTGCTTTCACTGTCGGAGGTATTTCTCGGGCAGGCACAGTCTTCTCACCAGTGGCACAACTCAACAGACTCGGCACGACTCCTAGAATAATTAGCGCCTTAATCAGGTTTTGAAACATGTTTTCTTTCTCCTTATAACGGCTTTTTTCATTCGCTTTGGCCAAGCCCTTCCAGAAATGTGTCAAATTCGGGTATCTCTTGTTCGAAGTACGACTTCATCTTCCTGATCATGTTGCTTTGAATCTGGCGGACTCGCTCCCTTGAAATGCCATAACGCTCGCCTATCTCCTGAAGAGTCGCCGGAGAGTCGGAGAAAAGGCGGGTTTTGAGGATGTCGCGTTCGCGCTCGTTTAGGTCTTTCTTGAAAGATGCCAGCTTTTCGTGAAGGATTGCCTCCATCTCTTTCTTTGCCACCCTGGTCTCGGAAGACATTTCAGGTGTTGCAATAAATGCGATCCGCTCATCGTCAGACTCATCCTTGATCGGGGCATCCAGGGAGACCTCCCACCCATTCAATCGTTGATCCATATCAGTGACTTCCTGCTCAGTAACTCCAAGTCTCTCAGAAAGGAGTTTCGGTTTTGGATCAAATCCCTCGGACATAAGCTTCTGTTTTTCCTTTTTAAGCCTGAAAAAGAGCTTTCGTTGGGCCTGCGTGGTGCCGATCTTGACCAGTCGCCAATTGTCCATAATGAATTTGAGGATGTAAGCCTTGATCCAGAAGGAGGCATAGTAAGAAAAACGAACCCCTTTGTACGGGTCGAACTTCTGAACCGCTTGCATGAGTCCGATATTGCCTTCTTGAATCAAGTCCAGCAGGTTTTGCATCCAAGCCCGTTGAAACTCCATCGCTATCTTGACCACAAGCCTCAGGTTGGAAGTAACCAGTCTGTAGGCTGCCTCACGATCTCCGTGTTCCGTGACCCGGATAGCAAGTTCCTTTTCTTCTTCTCTTGTTAGAAGCCTGTGCTGCCCGATTTCCCGCAGGTATAGTTGCAGAGGGTCATATTTGACCAGGTGTGAGTCAGGTGGGGATTCCGGCGCTTGGGCACGCCCCAAAATATTCTTGGTCGGAGTCTCTTTCTTGTTTGTCTTTGTTTTCTTTTTTCTCATTTCTGGTTTGCTTCCCGCCAGGGGAAGCTATGTGAATTTCCTTATCTTTTTAAAATATCAGACAAGCATCTGTTTATCAAGGCCTAAGGAATCGACCGAGTGGCTTGTCAAGAAGTCCGGGACCGTCGTCTTCAAATCATGATGGACAAGGGAATCCCCTTGTGGTATTTTTACCTTCAATATTAACTCTAGACAAGAAGTTTTCCAACACGTTGATTTGCTTGCATTGTAAAAGCAAGCGCCTGTGGCTCAGTTGGATAGAGCAACGGACTTGTAAGGTGCTCTTCTTTTCCGTTATTTCAATAGCTTAAGTAACTTGAGGTGGGACCTCGGCAGAAGGCCATCCAACCTGAAGGGAAGTTTTCTTTAACTTCAACCTATTTGCTGGAGGAGAGAGATGGAAGAAGAACAAGTCGGACGGGTCACCAACTTCTACGTCAGGATCAGTGTCGCAGCCATCGAAGTCACAGCCGGGATTATCAGAATTGGAGACACGCTCCACTTTAAGGGTCATGCTACCGATTTTCAAGACACAGTTGCCAGCATGGAGATAGAGCGCCAGCCGGTGGACGAAGCAAGACCGGGAGACGAGGTCGGTATTAAGTTAGAAGAAAGGGTGCGGGAAAACGACAAGGTCTACAAAGTCATGTCCTGAGTTCATTCCGAACCCACAACAAAATATCTGCTATATTTTTATATCTACCCCATCAAATAGATTGAGCAGTTTGAGCCAGTATAGCCGAACATTTTCAGTCCGCTCAGGCTCTTTTTGTCCGGTTGCGCAATACAGATTAATCAAGGCTATTTTTCAACTATCGTTTCGTCAATCTTCACCCCGAAGTGTCTACCCGCTTCTTCCAGGTAGGCAAGCACGCGGTCGCCAGGCGTCAGACGGGCAATTGAGACGGGCTCGCCTCCTGGCTTGGTCAGCCGGATGGTCTCGGCGTTCTGCATCACCAGTGAGAGGGTTTTGCCCTTGTAGGCAGCTTCTACCAGCATCATGGGCCTTTTTTCCACCTTTGCCCGGCCCACGAAACCAACCTCACTCCTGCCCTTGTAGTCGATGATCAAGACCGGGTCGCCGATGCTAACATCGGCCAGGTAAGCGGTCTTGCCATCCGGCACGCGCACGTAAGCGTAGACCGCCCCGGCGTTGACGCGGAAAGGGCGTGTGGCACAATAGGGCGTTTCCACGTTTTCCGCGTGTACCAGGAACATGCCCGAGCTGGAATTCCCAACGAGCATCCCTTGGCCAGACTCCATGTTGGCAATAGTATCAACGCAGACCCGGTCTCCCATACCCAGCGGCCGCACGGACTTTATGGTCGCCTGAACCAGATGCAGGCGCTCTGCCTGCTCGCGGACAACGGCAGCGGTCCGCTTAATTTCCGAAAGATCGGTTGAGGCCAGAACGACCCCGTCAACCCCACGCTCCATGATCTTCAACGCAACCTTGGCCTCCTCTGCGCTGCGCACCCAGGCCAGCAGGCCCTTGCCTCTCTTGGCGATCAGGTTCTCAAGGGGAATGACCTTCCAATCGCTGGTCTTGATGAGCAGCAGCTTCTCGGCAGGGACCTTGAGCGCCTTGGCCTCGTCCTTTTCCGAGGAAATGGTCGCCTCGACCACGTCCTCATCGAACTTCAAGTCGCCATCGGGCGATACCGTCTTGATGAGACCCAGTTCACGGATCTTCTTGGACTGCCCCTTGGGAACGATCACAGCGTCGGCGCCACTCTCCAGGGCAGTGGTTACAACGCGTTTATTATAGGGCCTCGCATCCACCCAAAATAACCTCGTCATGATACACTCCTTTGTCTTTCCTCAGGGGCTGACTCTTGGCCGCCGGACCTGCCAAACAAGACTAGGCGTCCACCTCATGCCTTCCCCTTGAGAATCTTCATCGCCTCTTTCGCAGTCTTCCCCTCGTGTACAATGGCGCAAGCCGCAGACACCAAGAGGACTGGATTTTCATGCTGGAAAGCATTGCGGCCCATGGAAAGCCCCCCGGCCCCGGCTTGCATGGCGCCCTCTACCATCTTGAGGGTCTCCTCATCGGAAAGCTTGGAGCCGCCAGCGATGACAACCGGGATGGGACTCCCCGCCACCACCTCCTTGAAGGTTTCAGGAGATCCGGTATAGGGGACTTTGACGATGTCCGCCCCGAGTTCGGCCCCTACCCGGGCCGCGATCTTTACGTTCTCCACGTCTTTTTCATTATCGACTTTGGGCCCCCGGGGATAAACCATTGCAAGAAGCGGCATGCCCCAGTAGTCGGCAGCTTCGGAAACCTCGCCGAAGGCCTCAAGCATTTCTCCTTCATTCTCGGCGCCGATGTTGACATGGATACTGACAGCATCCGCCCCAACTCGAACTGCACGCTCCACCGAACATACCAGGACCTTGCGGTTTGGATCCGGGGCCAGGGTCGTGCTTCCCGAAAGATGTACGATCAAGCCTATGTCACGCCCATAACGGCGATGCCCCTGCCCTACCATGCCCACGTGTTCGACTACGGCATTCGCGCCCCCCTTGGCTACCATGTCCACGGTCTTGGGCAGATCGATCAGACCCTTGATCGGGCCCACTGTCACACCGTGGTCCATTGGAACGATGACGATCTTGCCGGTTTCCCGGTTCATGATCCGTTCTTTACGGACCTCTTTACCAATACCCATTTTCCCGTCCTCCCTTCCTAGCAATGGCATGAAACAGCGGTTCTGAAATGGTGATTCATGAGCCCGTACAAAAATCTTTCGCGCCGCTATATATCATGCTTTTGACATTATGTAGAGAAAGAAATGCACGCTGCAACAAACGCGCAAGCGAAGGCGATGCGCGCAATGGAAGTAAAGACAGGGGAAAGCTTAGTGACGTTGTGAAAGCGCCGGGATAAACCGGCATAGAGTAGGGGATCAGGAAAAAGTCCAAGAAGCCAATCTAGTTGCTTTTGTGGCCGAGACGGGGTGTTGTATTGACGAGGCCCTGAGGTTTACTGTAGAAGACATCCAACATGACAAGAATCAGATCATCCTGTGGACACGGAAAGCCAAGAACTCGAATCTCACTCCAGATTACATCCCAAAACCAGAATGTCTTGAGGGAATGAGCTTGCCGAGGACGGGGCGGGTATTCACGAAGTGGAAGCCTGCAGGGTATCCAAAGTTCTTGAAATTCGAAGTCGAACACGCTATTAATGAACCAAGCCTTGCTGACCCTGAGTATAACGAGAATGGTCATATCAAGGAGAGCTAACCTTTTGAAATAACAATATGTGCGCCTGTAGCTCAGTTGGATAGAGCAACGGACTTCTAATCCGTAGGTCGCAGGTTCGAATCCTGCCAGGCGTACCAACAAGATCACACTTACGGGCACTGATTCCTTATAGTAAATGGATTGAAAAAAAAAGAGGCATTACGGTGTTATCTATTCCCATCAGAAGGATTACAGTATCGGGGAATGTATTCGAAAGCTGAAATTATTGACGACCATCCTGACTTCCCAAGACATGATTGATCATGTTGAATTCTTGTAGGACCATTGGATACTTCGCCCCGTTTTTAAAACCAAGCCACAAAAACCATCAAAAAGGTGATACAGAAAAAAACCTTCCCCCTTTCGGCTGGTCATCCATCCATTCCGTGCACTGTACCATTCCCCTGGTCAAATCCTCGTCAGCATGAAAGATCGGCCCACCAAGTATTTCTCTGCCATGAATAATCTCAGCATCTGCACAGGCAGTCTGGAATGATTTGTTCCATCCCTTGGGCTCCGTGATCGGTTCCATGTGGTAGGTGAATACGAAATCATGGTGCAGTGCGTGTGGCTGGCTGGCGATATATTTTGAGCGTATCGCTCTTGAGCGTAAGCATGCCTTAGTCCGTGCGATGAGGCCCCGCACGCGCTTTTAGTGAGACCATATCTATGGAGCGTCTTATAGAATCGTTGCTCCCACGCTCTTTCCGTGTTGTTGTTCGGCATTGTATTGGTGCCGTCAACCATGTGCCTGGTATATTCTATTGCTTTGATCGTCCCTGTGATGAGTGAATCGGTTCGAGTCATGGCAGACACCTCCTCTCATGCGAATTGAATCCGCCTATGGCAATAACTGAGGCGGACTCGATCAAAAAAGGTTAATGCGATCTATCCGCTCACTATCTGAGATAGCGTCCCCGCACTGCCTGAAGACAGTGCAAGCAGGATAACGCGGATCCATAATTCGCTATATGTAGACACGCCGCAACGTGGGAAAAAGGGAGGTCGGAAAACAGCCTTTCGCTCGGCCTTTGCGTTTTTTTGAAATAGTTGACCGATGACTACTTTCCTTACCCATAGTTAAATGTCCTGGGAAATGGCGAGCTTAGAGTGGAGTCACAGCCATTATTGGACTGTCTTGTTGCGTGTCCATCATTCCGGAATTCCCCTGCGATGGCGGGACAGAGCAAAGCGGAACTATGTTTAGGACAAGACCAGAGAGGCGACGCATTTGCAGAAAGGTGACCAGGGATGTCGGTGTCGCTCTCGCCTGGCGGCTCGCCTCTCCGCTTCGCTTCGAGCCGTCTCCGTCAGGCTGGGTCTGGACTTTGCCCAATACCTGTGTCATAGTCTCGGACAGCACCATTTAGCAGCCGGGCCATGCCCGGCATACAGCAAAGCGAGCGATTGCAGCGTATCTACTCTCTGGCCATGGAAACGATGGAAAGAAACGAGGAATCGTGGAGGTTTTGACACATGATTCATAACAACGAAGAGTATAAAACGACCCTGGAGAGGATCGCCTACTTTCAAAAGCAGGTCTCACATCTTCGCGCGATGGAAACAAATCTAGAGAACTATCGTATGTCAGTGGCCGGTTTTCTGGCAGAGCTGGACCGTATGAACTTGGATCTCCGAGAGTACTTGTGGGCGCATCCAAGTCAGCTCGCTGAAAGCCGGAGGTCTGCGTAACAAGGCCGATCGGGATAGTGAGGGGCCTCGGCAGCTCCCCCCCTCCCACACCACCCTGCTGAAAGCGGGAGTCACGAAGTCACGTAGACGGCGGTTTCGCCGTTTCTTGATCTGATAGAACGTAAAGATATTAAGGTATCAGACCATGGCTATGATGAATTGGCAGATGAGGAAGAGGCATCACAAAAACCTTGTTCATGAAGGAAATTATGTGGCTGAAGTCGATATCGAGCTGATCGACACAGATGAGGGATGGTTACCTTATCTGTCTCTTGATGATGTGCGTGAGGCGTTGCGCAGAGGGGACCTAAAGGCAGCTAGTCGACTGGCCAGCGTTTTCACCCTGACGCCAGTGGCAGCTTAACTCCTGCCGGCGAATCGGGTAGCCGGGGGGTTTTTCTCCCCCAGCCTCCACAACATCCGCCGTCGCATAAAAGCTATGGCGGGACATGCCTGGCATCCGCCTGGGCGGACCAGGCGGTTCACAGACCTGATCCTTCGACTGCGCTCAGGACGCCGTAGCCGGATACAGATTGAAAATGATATATTTGATTTCAAATAAGTGAAAAAGCAACCAGGAAAAGTAACCAGGGCGTCGGATGGACAAATGTCAATATTTCACCAGCGTCCTCTATTTCTCTTACCCGGGAGGGATGAAACAGAGTGCCTTGCTGGCAGGTAGGGTAGCCAGCAAACCGGAAGATGGCAAGGGTAACCCCTCAGAAAGGGAGACCATTGGCTGAAACGGCGTGTAAATTGCAGCACCAGGGCATGATGCTTGGGAGGATATCCTGCTACGATAGGTAGGTTTCACCCATTCCGAAAAAATGGCTCAATATGGAAATACCTTGACAGTGGATTTTTGGACTTCTATAAGGTCGTGAGAAAGACTGGTCTTATCTTCTCTCTATTTACATAATGAAGTTTTTCGTTTGATTGCCGATACATAGGCCCAGCTAACCAACACGGCGAGCGTCGGGACTACACACAGAAATATGAACATATCCTATAATTTCGTAAGCTTAGTAGCGATCGGCAATTTCAATCCTGCAATAGTCTCTCCAGACTTTTTGAATAGAGTTTGTGAATTAGGCTTGGGGGAACCAACAGAGATGTCCCCACAAGAGGTTCCTGTCCTAAAAAGCCTTAAATTTCAGAACGTCCAACTTACCATAGACCTAACCAGATTGAATATCCAAGAATTTGACCTTAAAAGCATTTCTGACAGCCAGATCACTAAGATATTTGAGGCGTATTACAGTAAACTACCCCATACACCACTAACCGCTGTTGGAGTGAACATCAATTGCGAGATCGTTTCTGACACAGACGCCGAGGCTGTTTCCTTGAGGGAGAACTTGCGAGAAGCGAATACTTATTTAACTTTTTTGGGCGCCAAGGAAATAAAGGTTATTGAGGAGTCAGCATATAGAGAGACACAAGAGGGAACTTGGCTAGGATCGGATTTTATTCTCCCGGATGTGAACAACTTGGCTCGTCGCATTAGTGTAAGACAGACAGGAACAGGGTCGTTCAAACTCAACTATAATTATGAGGCTGGAAATCTCAACTACGATATATCAAAGCTGGATTTGCTGTTGAATGAATATGATAAGTTTTGTACCGAGTTTTCAGATTTTGTGAAACATTTGGAGGCCTGATCTATGGCGGGACATGGCGTTTTGGGGGCACTTGGTAGTGCTGAGTTGGATTTGGATTGGGAAGGAGACTACCGGCAGAAAAATGGATTCATCACATCCGTGGCGAGTCTGAGCATGTGTGCTGGCCTTTCGACTGGTACTATACCAACTTACCGAAAGCAAGAGTTTGGTTTGACAGGCATCGGTGTTGAAGCAGCTGATCTTGTTATTTATGGTCCAATGCATCACGAAACTTGCTTTTGGGGTGGATACAAAGATGTTCTTTTGGGACCACACGTCTGGCCGACTGTCCCACTTTCAAATGAATTAGATACGGTTGAAATTGTGATAGACCCAGAGAGGGACGAATTTGACCTGTCTCTCCTAAATGAAAGGGAAAGAGAATTCTTTGAGAATTTTGTGGGAGCGTTTGACCCTGGTCCGAATTTTACCGAAGATGACTTGACAATTGATGATCTTTCCTGATGGGTATCAGACGATATAACTTAGATTCACGTTCACGCATCCAAATAACAATAGATAAATCAAATGAGGTTTACGCCGATAGTAATTTTCTGTTGTATTGTTTCATCAAGCCATCTTCGCTTGATCCTCCTGTAGACAGACAACGCTTTAATCTGGCAAAACAGCTCCTCTTTGGGTTTCTTCAAAAGAAAATTCGGATTGTTATATCGTCTTTGGCTCTCGATGAGGCTTGGTATATTTATTTAAAATTACTGTATCAGAGAGATCATGGGAAGGACGCATGGACCCCCAACACTTTGAAAAACCATCCAGAGATAATAACAACCTACAAGGACAACCTTGAAAAATTACAAAAAAGCATATTGGCACATCCTTATCGTCGTGTGGTAGGTGTACCAGAAGGCGCTATAGCACCAGCATTTAATAATATGATATCTTTTCAACTAGGCCCAAGAGATTCTTTTCATCTTGCCGTTTGTTGTCATGAAGAAACAGAATGCCTCGTTACTGGAGATAGGGATTTTAGGAGAATTCCACCCGATTGCAATCATATTAACCTCAATCTTATAATATTCTGAGCAGCATCTCTCATAATCCCATTTCACAATTACTGTATGTCCCCTTCTTTTTTTCTCTTTCCATCTTTAATGTATCGGTCAGACCTATCCTGTGAAAAATGGCCTGCATCTGCCAATCCTCTTGGTTTTGGTTACCCTTCGTTTAAACCACAAGAACCCACTTCTTATAGCAAGAAACGGAGTCTTGTATTCAGTTCATGGCATCCCTGGTTATGGTTAGGCAACTCCTTTTGCTTCATATGGAATCCCTCTCAACCCCAGTTCTGGAATTCTGGGGACACGATACTTGTTCTTTGACTTTGTGATATTGTCGGTATGGTTTGATTTCGTGGCAACAACTGCGCCGATAGTGGCTCCGGAATTTTCTCAACACACAATGCAACGAGGACAGGCCGTCCACCTGGCAGCGAAAATTTTGTTGAAGGCCTGGAAAATATGCTTGGGCGCATTTTGAAACCAAAGAAGGCAGGTAGAAAAGCAAAAAACGAACAGAAAACAGGTATGGTGTCCCCAGATTTCCTGAGAGAGGTTTAATGATCGGAAAAGTGGAAGTTCTGGCGGCATAAAGTTGTGGCATCTCCTGGCCCAGCGGTGACAAAGTGCCAACGTCCCCTATTACGCACTGCCATTCGGCAGGTGGCACCGTTCAGGCCTTACCCCACCTCATATCTGCCTGCCCTCTACCCTTTCGGGTACGGGGCATACCTGTACGCCTGTCTGCGTGCCCGTACAGGCAGATCGCCCCACGCTTTTGCCTACGGGTTGCCGCTCCTTGTAGTCGCTCTCGCCTGCGGCTCACCTTACGCGTTGCTCCGGCCTTTCAGACGTTGCATCGCTGCCACCCCCCTCTTGAGCGGTCGAAGCCCTTGGCGAAGGAGCTTGCCTTCGGCTACCGTTGCCACTCCCTTTGGTTGCTCTCGCCTGGCGGCTCGCCTCTCTGCTTCGCTTCGAGCCGCCTCCGTCAGGCTGGGTCTGGACTTTGCCCGATACCTGTGTCATAGTATCAGATAGCACCATTTAGCACTCGGGCCATGCCCGGCATACAACATAACGCTGGCGAGCCGTCAGAAGCGAAGGGGGCACAATGACAGAGAAGAAATCGGCCCATCTTGGATCTGAAGAGATCAAGAACTGAGTACGCCATGGATAGAGCTGCAGACGTGAGCGGTGTTGGATCGTGATACAATTTGAGATAGTCGGGCGAGATTAGCGACATCGAGACAATCGCAGAGGGCCGAGGCGTGTACATCCGGCGGTATTTGGAGCGCACTTACGGGAAAGGTCGCTGGCGGAAGATGAAGGGCATAGCAACTGTGCAATTAGCAGACGCTACAATCTGCGAAGCCGAGATACACTGGTTTGAGGCGCACGGCATTGGCCGTGAGGATTTCAAAGTCAAAGGGGTAATTCGATGAGTAATTTTGTGATTTGCATCAACAACGACAGCAATCCGGCAAGCCTGCTCGTAGGCAAAGTCTACCGCACGCTGCCAGATGCAGAGGCGGAGTCGCACAATATGTTCCGCGTCATTGATGAGGACAAGTCAGAGCCTGACGGCTATCTCTACCCGGCGTTAATGTTTGCACCTATCGAGCTGCCGGAAGAGGCAGAGCGGGTACTGATGTCGGCGGGTGCTTAAGCACGGCGGCACTTTTTGACGACAGAGAAACTGCTGCTCTCTGCTCTAGATATCATGCTGGTATTTTGTCGGGAGAATCGCCTTTTGAGACAGCCAGGGGGACATCCTTAACTATTTAACCTAATAATATCAATTGGGTGCGGCTCTTTTGCGACGACCTTAAAAGGTTGTGATAACGGTCAGTTAGTGATTCTGCGGAGTCAAGTTCAAGCTGGCTGTTGCCGGAATAACATTGGAGCAAAACGATATGTCTGATCTTT
>Ga0209986_10000114_pt1 | contig 72031 bp, 75 predicted proteins | sample BlataG_FD_183168 | JGI IMG/M metagenome (GOLD analysis project Ga0209986, IMG submission 183168) | Deep subsurface microbial communities from Black Sea to uncover new lineages of life (NeLLi) - Black_00105 metaG (SPAdes) (version 2) | ecosystem: Environmental > Aquatic > Marine > Oceanic >... | reverse complement strand
ATCTGGTGGCGCTGCCCAACGGCCGCTACGGCTGGCGGATCTGCATGCCGGCGATGATGTCCTACTGGAGTGAGCTTGCCCGCGATATCGCGTTGCCGCACAGGGGAACTCCGACGACGCTGGTGCGTGCGGAGTTCAGCGACCCGCAGTATGTGACCGAGGCGCTGATCGACGGTCTGTCACGGCAACTGGGCACGGACTTCACCCTGCTGGAGTTCGGCTGCCGGCATATGGTGCCGTTGGCCGATCCCGCCCAGACCGCTACCGTGATCCGCGACATGCTGGGCTGAGATGGCGCCGATCACCGACGGGCAGGTCGAGGCGGTGCGGGCCCTGGTGGCCTCGATCCCGCCGGGCCGGGTCGCGACCTACGGCGATATCGCCTCCGCAGCAGGGCTTTCCAGTCCGCGGATCGTCGGCTGGATCATGCGCACCGACTCCTCGGACCTGCCCTGGCACCGGGTGCTCACCGCCGCTGGGAGGCCGGCGCCGCATCTGGCCACACGTCAGCTGGAGCTGCTGCGAGCCGAAGGGGTGCCGGCCACCCACGGCACCGTCGCCCTGGCGGACTGCCGGCACGATTTCGTCTAGAGGATCATCCGGACCAACGCGGCGGTGCGCAGCAGGCCCGGGAACGCCTCAGCCGTCGACCGCGGATGCAGGGCGTGTACCGCGAGCCGGAACATCATGGCGCGCACCACCATCTGCGGCCATTCCGGCAGGGTGTCCCAACGCTCGAGAAGCCCGTCGTCTGCCTCACCCCAGGACAACGCGTCGACGACGGCCACCCCGGCCGCCCAGGAGGCCGGGCGCCAGTAGGGGGTGATATCAGTGATGCCGGGCGCGGCGGTGCCGGTGAAGAGCACGGTGCCGTAGAGGTCTCCGTGCACGAGTTGACTGGGCGACTTGGTCGGCTTGCGCAGCCCGGCCAACTGGGTGACGAGCTCGACCGAGCGCTCCCGGTCCTCGGACTGGGGCAGCTCCGGTGCGCCCAGCGGCAGCGCCTGCAGCGGACGGTCGTCCCAGGCCGCGCGATCGGCGACGGTGAACACGTCGACGTCGGTCCACGGCGGCACCGGTGTCTGGGTCAGAAAGCGGGGCCGCTCCAGTGTGGCGGTGGCCTCGTGCAGCCGGACCCCGGCCGAGACCACCTCGTCGTGGCGTGGCTCGGGCTCGCCGGAGACGAAGGTGTCCGCCCGCCAGCCCGACACCACGTAGCGGCCGTCGGTGGAGCGCACCGGCCGGGCCAGCCGCAGGCCGTCGACGAACAACGTCTCGCGCACCTTCGCCGACCAAGCGGCGCGGGCGTGGTCGGCGATCATCGACAGCACGATCTCCCCGCTGCGCCAGCCACCCTCCCAGGCGCCGCCCAACGGCTGCGGTTCGCCGCTCTTCTGCCCGAACGCCGCCATGACATGCTCCGGCGGGCGTTCGTCGATCACATGGTCAGGGTAAGGCGTGCCAGCGACAATGCGCCGCAAGGCGTGCCGGTGACCCTGGGCCCTCAGTAGATCGCCAGGCCGGAGTCGAATTGCCGCGCCCAGGCGACAATCCCGCCCTGCAGGTGCGTCGCGTCGGGGAACCCGGCCGCCCGGACGGCGGCCAGCACCGATGCCGAGCGCACCCCGGTCCTGCAGTACAGCACCGGGGTCCGCCCGGGCGGCAGCCCGGCCAGACCCGAGTCGATGGCCGACGCCGGAACCAGCACGGCGCCCTCGAGGTGGCCGATCTCCCACTCGGCCGGTTCGCGCACATCGATCAGGGTGATCGGGGCCCCGGCCGCGAGCAGGTCGCGAAGCTCGCTCGGGGTGACGCCGGGGTCCGGTCCTGGGTCCGCGGTACCGCAGAACGCCTCGTAGTCGACAAGTCCGGTGATCGGCGGCGCCGCCGGGTCCTTGCGGATGTCGATGGTCTGATGGGATAACGCCAGCGCGTCGTAGATCAGCAGCCGGCCCAGCAGCGGCTCGCCGATCCCGGCGATGAGCTTGACCGCCTCGGTGGCCATCACCGATCCGATGGCGGCACACAGCACGCCCAGCACCCCGCCTTCCGCGCAGGACGGCACCAGGCCGGGCGCCGGCGGTTCGGGGTACAGGTCGCGGTAGTTCAGGCCCCGGCCGTCGGGGGCGTCCTCCCAGAACACCGACACCTGGCCCTCGAACCGGTGCACCGAGCCCCACACATACGGTTTGCCCGCCAGCACCGCGGCATCGTTGACCAGGTAGCGGGTGGCGAAGTTGTCGGTGCCGTCGACGATCAGGTCATATCTGCCGAACACGTCGACGGCGTTGCCGGGAGTCAGCCGGGTCTCGTGCAGAACCACGGCGACCAGCGGGTTGAGTTCGGCGATGGAGTCCCGGGCGCTGGCCGCCTTGGACCGGCCGATATCGGAGCTGCCGTGGATGATCTGACGCTGCAGGTTGGACTCCTCGACGACGTCGAAGTCGACGATGCCCAGCGTGCCCACGCCGGCCGCGGCCAGATACAGCAGCACCGGGGAGCCCAGGCCACCCGCCCCGATCACCAGCACCCGGGCGTTCTTCAGCCGCTTCTGCCCGGTCGTGCCGAGGTCCGGGAGGATCAGATGGCGGCGGTAGCGGGCGATCTCCTGCGCCGTCAGCTCACCGGCGGGCTCGACCAGCGGCGGCAGCGACATGCCCTCAGGCGATCGGATACGGCCAGGGGTTGAACCGGCAGGTCTTGCCGTCCGGCTTGACCGACTCCGGGTCGAACCGGGTGGCGTCGTTATCCGAGGTCGAGAAGGTCTGCTGCATCATGATCGGCGCCAGACCGCCGTTGCGCTCACACGGCTCGTGGGTGGTGTAGCCGATGGCGTGGCCCACCTCGTGGTTGATCAGGTACTGCCGGTAGGAGCCGATATCGCCCTGGAACGGCGTCGCCCCGCGCACCCAGCGGGCCAGGTTGATGAACACCCGCGGCTCGGCGTCGGGGCCATAGATCGGGTTGTAGCAGGACGTCTCGATCTCGATCTCGTAGCCGCAGCCCTCACGCACCGTCATCGGAGAGGTCAGGGATACCCGGAAGTCCGGCTCGTCGGCCGGGTCGTCGATCCGCTCGAAGGCGAACTGCGGGTTGTGCGTCCAACTCTTCGGGTTGCTCAGGGTCTCGGTCACCATCCGGGCGAAGCCCTCGTCACCGCCGAAGGAGGAGGTGTCGATGCCGTCCTCGACCTCGACGGTGTAGGTGAACGTCTTGGCGGTGCCCTCGCCCACCTTCGGGGAGGTGCCCGGAATGATCCGCCAGGTCCCGTCGCCGGTCTCGGTGAACGGTCCGCCGGCGGGCAGCACACCGGTCGGCAGGCTGGCGTCGAACTGGGTCAGCCCGCGCGGTGGGGCGCCGACGATGGCGGTGCCGGCCGAACCGATGGTCGGCGGCCCCTGCACCGGATCCTCAGCGACCGGCACCGACGTCCCGGCCAGGGTCTGGAAAAACACGACGCCGGTGAGCACGACCAGAACCGGCAGCGCATAGGCCCGCCACCCGTAGGTGGCCAGAAATCGGCCCAGCCAGCTCTGTTTGCGCACCTGACGGTGCTCGTCGCGGTTGGACCTGGGCCGGCCGTTGTCCTCGGCCATCGGGTCGCGGAGAGCGCGCAGCGGCTGGTTCCACTCGCTCTGCAGCACCGGCACGCGGCCACCCCCCGGCGGGGGCCCCGACTCATTGGTCACCGACCCAGGATGGCACAACAGGCGCTTCGCCGACTCCGGGGCACGCCGCTGCCGGGGTCCGCGGGCGGTCCCGGGGCCCACCGCGACCGGTAGTAATGTCGTCCGGATGGGCAACCTCACCGGCACGGCGGCGCGCAAACGCGCCCGCGGCGGTCGGCTGCCTCGCGGCGAGCGCCGCGACCAGCTACTGGTGACGGCCAGCGAGGTCTTCGTCGACCGGGGTTATCACGCGGCCGGGATGGACGAGATCGCCGATCGCGCCGGCGTCAGCAAACCCGTTCTGTACCAACACTTCTCCAGCAAGCTCGACCTCTACCTGGCCGTGCTGCAGCAGCATGTGGACATCCTGGTGTCCGGGGTCCGCCAAGCGTTGCGCACCACCACCGACAACCGGCAGCGGCTGCGGGCCGCGGTCCAGGCCTTCTTCGACTTCATCGAGCACGACAGCCAGGGCTACCGGCTGATCTTCGAGAACGACAACGTCAGCGAGCCGCAGGTGGCCGGTCAGGTCAAGGTTGCCACCGAGGCCTGCACCGACGCGGTGTTCGACCTGATCAGCCGTGATTCCGGGCTGGAGGCCCACCGCGCCCGGATGATCGCGGTCGGCCTGGTGGGCATCAGCGTGGACTGCGCCCGGTACTGGCTGGACGCCGACCGGCCGATCTCCAAGGAAGCCGCCGTCGAGGGGACCGTGCAGTTCGCCTGGGGTGGACTCTCACATGTGCCGCTGACCCGCGGCTGAGCCGCCGGCATCGGAAGAAGCGGTCAGGAGAACCCGACCCGGCGCACGTCAGCGGCACCGATCTCGACGTAGGCGACCTTGGCGACCTGCACCAGGAACCGGCGGCCCTTCTCGTCCATCAGGCTCAGAACGTCCTCGTCGCCCTTGGCCAGCGCCGCCCTGATCAGGTGCTCGACCTGCTCCGGCGTCTGGTCGCTGTTGAACACCAGCTCGCGCGGGCTGTCCGAGATACCGATCTTGACCTCCACAGGCGGACCCTTTCTTAATTCCTCGTGCGTGTCTGCCAAGCAGGCTAGTGGACGCCGGTTCCCCCCGGCCGCGCCGGTCAGTCATCCATCCGGTCAGGCATACAACTGCGTCAAGCTGCGGTAACAGCATGGCAACGCCTGCGTGCGCCGTGTTCTCCTCCGGCCGGGCGGCGTTGAAGACTGACCGGGTGAACGATGACCGCCGCGCCGCAGCGAGGGTCGCGATGACCATTCTCGGCGTGCTGGCCGTCATCGCGGCCACCATGCTGGTGATCAAGGCCGGCGGGACGGCGACCACCTCGCAGGTGGAAACCCGGCGCACGGTCATCGCGACCGCGGGTGCGAACACCCCGCAGGCCGCGCCGGAAGCCGTCACCGTCGGCCCGTCGGATCTCGCCGAGGTCCCGGTCCGGGTGCAGACCCGGGGTGTCGCCGCCGCCCAGCCGCAGGATCTGCGCGAGATCGTCTACACCGTCGCCGGCAACCAGCGCCCCGACGATCCGGTCACCGTGGTCTACGCCGACGAGACCGGGACCCTGCAGACCCTGCGCGACGTCACACTGCCCTGGACCATCACCGTGATCCCGAGTGTGCCGGTGAACTATGTGACCGCCAACAGCGCCGGCAGCCAGCTGAACTGCTGGATCACCGACGCCGGCGGCACGACGGTGGCCCGGCAGACCGACTACGGCCCCAGCACCACCTGCAACCGCTGAGCCCGCGAGCGCCGGGGGCCAGCGGGTTAAGCCAGCCCCAGCTGCTGCATCCGGTCGTTGTGCGTGCGCTGCAACCGGTCGAACAGATCAGTCACCTGGCCCAGCCCCCCGCCGGCCAGCACCAGGTCGACCAACTCGTCGCGGTCGGCCAGTACGTACTGCGCCTGGGTGATGGCCTCCCCGAGCAGCCGGCGCGACCACAGGGCCAGCCGGCTGCGCTGGCGCCCGCTGGAATTCACCGCCGAGCGCACCTCGGCCACCACGAACTGCGAGTGCACGGTCTCGGCCAGCACGGCGCGCACCACATCGGCGACCTCGTCGGGCAGCGACCCGGCGATCGCCAGGTACAGGTCGGCCGCCATCGCGTCGCCGACGTACGTCTTGACCAGCGCCTCAAGCCAGGTGCTCGGCGTGGTCAGCCGGTGATACTGCTCCAACGCCGGCGCGTAGCGGGTCATCGCGGCCAGCACGTCCACCCCGCGCGACTCCAGCGTGCTGCGCAGCAGTTCGTAATGGCCCATCTCGGCGGCGGCCATCCGGGCCATATTGATCCGGCCACGAAGATCCGGCGCCATCCGGGCCTCATCGGTGAGGCGGTAGAAGGCGGCCACCTCGCCGTAGGCGAGCAGCGAGAAGAGTTCGTTGATTCCGGGGTGTTCGGCTGCGACCGTCGTGGTTGAAACCCGCTGCGTCGCTTCCATGGCAGCCACTGTAGTCCGACGCCCGCCGGTCGAAAATGGCTGAGCAGGTATGATGGATCGCGGTAATGTGCGTGCACGCAGTGGCCCGCCCTCCTCGGCGCGGGGCCCGCATTTCCGAAGTCGCAAACTCGTGCGCGCGTGAAGCACGTACGAGGAAACGACAACGGAAGACAACCTATGACGCATTTGCATACCCAGGACCAGATCAGCTTCGCCCAACTCGGGGTCCGCGACGAGATCGTCCGCGCACTGGCCGAGAAGGGCATCGAACACGCCTTCGCGATCCAGGAACTCACCCTTCCGCTGGCGCTGGCCGGCGATGACCTGATCGGACAGGCCCGCACCGGTATGGGCAAGACCTTCGCCTTCGGCGTGCCCCTGCTGCACCGCATCACCGCCGACGGCCAGCCGCCGCTCGACGGCACCCCCCGCGCGCTCGTTGTGGTGCCGACCCGCGAGCTGTGCCTGCAGGTGTTCGAGGACCTGACCGGAGCGGCCAAACACCTGCACGCGGACGGCGGACGCGCGCTGAGCGTGGTGTCCATCTACGGCGGACGGCCCTACGAGCCGCAGATCGAGTCGCTGCAGAAAGGCGCCGACGTCGTCGTGGGAACCCCGGGACGGCTACTCGACCTCGCCCAGCAGGGCCACCTGCGACTCGGCGGCCTGTCGGTGCTGGTTCTCGACGAGGCCGACGAGATGCTCGACCTGGGCTTCCTGCCCGATATCGAGCGCATCCTCCGGCAGACCCCGGACACCCGGCAGGCGATGCTGTTCTCGGCGACCATGCCGGACCCGATCATCACGCTGGCCCGCACCTTCATGAATCAGCCGACCCACATCCGGGCCGAGGGGGTCCAGGGTTCGGCCACCCACGACACCACCGAGCAGTTCGTCTACCGGGCCCATGCGCTGGACAAGGTGGAGATGGTGGCCCGGATCCTGCAGGCCGAGGGCCGCGGCGCGACGATCATCTTCACCCGCACCAAGCGCACCGCCCAGAAGGTGGCCGACGAACTCGGCGAGCGCGGGTTCAAGGTCGGCGCGGTGCACGGCGACCTCGGCCAGATCGCCCGGGAGAAGGCCCTGGCGGCCTTCCGCGCCGGCGAGGTCGACGTGCTGGTGGCCACCGATGTCGCGGCACGAGGCATTGATATCGACGACATCACCCATGTGATCAACTACCAGATCCCCGAGGACGAGCAGGCCTACGTGCACCGCATCGGCCGCACCGGCCGGGCCGGCAAGACCGGCATCGCGATCACCCTGGTCGACTGGGACGAGCTCGACCGCTGGTCGATGATCAACACCGCGCTGAAACTGGAGTGCCCCGACCCCGCCGAGACCTACTCCAACTCGCCGCACTTCTACACCGAGCTCGGCATCCCGGCCGAGGCCGGCGGCAGCATCGGTACGCCGCGCAAACGGCCCGACGCCAAGGGAACCAGCCGGATCAGCTCCACCGAATCCAAGTCCGAGCGGCCTGCCCGAAACCGGTCGCGGCAGCGCACCCGCGGCGGCCAGGGATCCGGCGGGAACAACGGAACATCCACGGCTACAGCGGTTTCCGCTAAGTCTGAGGATTCCCCGGCCGCCGACGGCGGATCCGGACGGCCCCGCCGCCGTCGCCGCCGCGGGCCGCGTCGGGCCGCCGAGGCGGGCGCAACCTCCGACTGACCCGATGATCCGACCGGAACGCCGCACCAGAGCTGACCTCATCGCGGCGGCGGCGATCGCCGCCGTGGTGGTCCTCATCGTGGGCTTCTTCTGGTGGCGCAGTTCGGCCCGGGCCACGATCAGCCGCCCGGCCGCCGAACCCGCAACCGCCGCCGCCAAGGCAGAGTCGGTGCCGTCGGCGCTCCAGCAGCGGTGGACGGCGACCAGCACCCGGACCACGACCCCGGTGGTTCTCGGTGGGGTCGTGGTGACCGGCGACGGCCGCACCGTGGCCGGACTGGACCCGCAGACCGGCGAACAACGCTGGAGTTACGCCCGCGACACCGACCTGTGCGCGGTGTCCTACGTCTACAACCTGGTCGTGGCGGTCTACCCCGACACACGGGGCTGCGGGCAGGTGAGCGGCCTGCAGGCTTCCACCGGCCAGCGCGGACCCTCTCGCTCCAGCTATGCCGACCGGGTCGTGGTGGTGACCTCCGACGGCAATGCGGTGCTCTCCGCGGGGGCGACCCGGCTGGAACTGTGGCGCTCGGACCTGATCCGGATGCTGTCCTATGGCGAGATCGACGCCCCGGTCAAACCGGTCAACACCAAACTGGGCGCCGGATGCACGCTGATGTCGGCGGCCGGCGGCGAAAGCGGCGTCGGCGTCCTGGAGGCCTGCGGGGGCGAGCAGGATCTGCGGCTGACCCTGCTGAAACCGGCCAAGGAGGAAGACGAGCCGGACACCAAGCACGTACCGCTGCCCGGGGTGGCGATCGACGCCGAGGCCCGGGTGCTGGCGATGGCCGGCACCACCGCGGCGGTTTACCTGCCGATCCCCCGCCCGCAGGTCGTGGTCTACGACGAGACCGGCACCAAGGTCTCCGGCACCGATCTGCGTACCCCGCCCGCCCTGACCGGCGCGGTACCGGCGGTCACCCGGGCCGGTGACCTGATCACCTGGTGGACCGGGAGCAGCGTCATGGTTTTCGACAGCACGCTGGACTACCGCTACACCCTGGACGCCACCGGTCCGCTGGCACCGCTGGGGCCGGCCACCATGATGGCCGGCCGGCTGCTGGTCCCGGTGGCCGAGGGCCTGGCCGTCTACGACCCGACCGACGGTACCCAGGAGCGGGTGATCCCGTTGACGCATCCGGACGACGACGGCGCGATACTGCCCGCGGTCAGCGGGACGACGGTGATCGAGCAGCGCGGCAGCGCGCTGGCCGCTTTCGGTCCGGCCTAGCCACCTTCGTAGGTCGGTAGCGCCTTACCTGAACGCCAATGCTTGAGCAGGGATGTGGCCAGCTCACGGTAGGCGGCCGACCCCTTGTTCTTCCGACCCGCCAGCACCGAGGACCCCGACGCGCTGGCCTCGGCGAAGCGCACCGTGCGCGGGATGGGTGGGGCCAGCACCGGCAGGTCGTAGCGGTCGGCGACATCGAACAGCACATCGCGGCTGTGGGTGGTGCGCGGGTCGTAGAGCGTGGGCAGCGCGCCGAGCAGCGTGAGGTTCGGATTGGTGATCTGCTGGACATCGGCGACGGTGCGCAGGAACTGCCCGACACCGCGGTGGGCCAGGGTTTCGCACTGCAGCGGAACGATCACCTCGTCGGCAGCGGTCAGACCGTTGAGGGTGAGCACACCCAGCGACGGCGGGCAGTCGATGATCACCACGTCGAACTCGTCACCGAGCTTGGCCAGCGCCCGCTTCAGCGCATACTCCCGCCCGGCCCGCATCAGCAGCATCGCCTCCGCGCCGGCCAGGTCGATATTGGCCGGCAGCAGGCTCATCCCCTCCGGCGTGCTCACCACCGCCGCACCCGGCTCGACATCGCCGAGCAGCACCTCGTGCACCGAGACCGGCAGCTTGTCCGGGTCGGTTCCCAGCGAGAAGGTCAGGCATCCCTGCGGGTCGAGGTCCACGAGTAGCACCCGCTTGCCCTCGTCGACGAACGCCGCGCCCAGCGAGGCAACCGTGGTCGTCTTGGCCACCCCGCCCTTTTGGTTGGCCACTGCCAGTACTCGGGTCACGCCGACCATCTTGGCAGGTTCGGGCAGAATCGGTGAGCGTGAGCGTCGGCAACCATCGCCTGATCCTTCTCCGGCACGGCGAAACGGAGTGGTCCCGGGATCGCAAACACACCAGCCGTACCGACCTCGACCTCACCGAGAACGGCCGCCGGCAGGCGAAACTGGCCGGTCTCACCCTCGATCACCTGGCTCTGGAGAATCCGCTGGTGATCAGCAGTCCGCGCCGGCGCGCGCTGGCCACCGCCGAACTGGCCGGGCTGACCGTCGACGAGGTGTCCCCGCTGCTGGTGGAATGGGACTACGGCGACTACGAGGGCCTGACCACCCACGAGATCCGCACCGACACCCCGGGCTGGCTGCTGTGGACTTACGGCTGCCCCGGCGGGGAGAGCGTGGACCAGGTGAGCATGCGGGCCGACCAGGCGGTGGCCTACGCGTTGGACCGGATGCCCGACCGGGACGTGGTGTTCGTCAGCCATGGCCACTTCTCCCGGTCGGTGATCACCCGCTGGGTCGAGCAGCCGCTGCGCGAGGGGGCCCGGTACGGGTACGCGACCGCCGCGGTGGCGGTGTGCGGGTTCGAGTACGGCCTGCGTCAGCTCTCCGCCCTGGGTCTGACCAGCCGGTGACGGCCACATCGTCCTCCGGGATGGCGTTCGTGTTGACCGGCCCGGCCGGAACCCTTGCCGCAGAGGGGATCCGGGTCGGCTATCGGGATATCGCCGCGGCGGCGGCCGCCCTGCGGGATGGTTCGGCCGAACTGGTGGTGGGCGCACTGCCGTTCGATGTGCGCGAACCCGCGGCACTGCTGACACCGGTCCGCGTCCAGCAGGTCCTGCCCGCGCGCCCCTGCGCACCGATGCCGGCGGTGCGAATTGCCGAGACCCGGCCCGACCCCGCCGAGCACCGGTCCCGGGTCGAGTCGGCCCTGCGGGCGCTGCGCGATCCCGACAACCCCCTGCAGAAGCTGGTTTTGGCCCGTGCACTGCTGCTGGCCGCGGAGAACCCGATGGATCCGCTGACGATCCTGCACCGACTCGTCGACACCGACCCGGAGGCCACCGGGTATCTGGCCGACCTGTCCCCCGCCGGGGATCGCTACCTCGGCACCGTGCTGGTGGGGGCCAGCCCCGAACTGCTGGTTGCCCGCATCGGCGACGAAGTGGTCTGCCAGCCGTTCGCCGGATCGGCGCCGCGATCCGACGACCCCGCAACCGACGCCGCCAATGCCGCCGCCCTGGCCGCATCGGGCAAGAACCGGCACGAGCACCAGTTGGTCGTCGACACCATGCGGGCCTGCCTGGAACCGCTGTGCACCACCCTGCAGGTCACCGACGAACCACGGCTCAGCAGCACCGCCGCGCTCTGGCATCTGAGCACCCTGATCCGCGGGACACTTCGCCAAAGTTCAACGACCGCATTGGATCTGGCGTTGGCGCTGCATCCCACCCCGGCCGTGGGCGGGGTCCCGACCGGCGCCGCCGTCGACGCGATCGCCGAGGCCGAGGGCGACCGCGGCTTCTACGCCGGCGCGGTCGGCTGGTGTGACGCCCGCGGCGACGGCCGCTGGGTGGTGGCCATCCGCGGCGCCGAATTGTCGGCGGACCGGCGCCGCGCACTGGCCCGGGCCGGTGGCGGCATCGTCGCCGAATCCGACCCGGACGACGAGGTGGCCGAGACCACCACGAAGTTCCGGACCGTGCTGTCCGCTTTGGGGGTGGTGTAGCCATGGGTACCGAAACGACCACCGGGATCCGGCCCGCCCGTCCCGGTGATGTGGCCGCGATCGTGGCGATGATCCACGAACTGGCCGCCTTCGAGCGCGCCCCCGACGAGTGCACGGTGACCGAAGCCCAGATCGACGCCGCACTGTTCGGCGACGATGCGGTGGCCCGCTGCCATATCGCCGAGGTCGGCGGCGAGGCGGCCGCGATGGCGCTGTGGTTCCGGAACTTCTCCACCTGGGACGGGGTGGCCGGCATCCACCTCGAGGATCTGTTCGTCCGGGAGCAGTTCCGCCGCCGGGGACTGGCCCGCGCCCTGCTGGCGACGCTGGCCGGCGAATGCGTGCGGCGCGGTTACAGCCGGCTCAGCTGGGCGGTGCTGGACTGGAACACCGACGCGATCGCGCTCTATGACGCGGTGGGCGGCCGGCCGATGTCGGAGTGGATCGGCTACCGGGTGTCCGGGTCGGCACTGTCGGCGTTGGCCGAGTCGTAGACCAGCCAGCGCAGCGTGGCGGGCGCGAACAACAGAACCAGCGCCGCCAGCGCCACCATGGCGACCGGAATTCCGTAGAACCAGCGGTGCGAACCGACGCCGACGTACCAGGTCACCGGCAGCAACAGCAGCTGGGCGAAGACCGCGATACCGCGCCCCCACCGCCGACCCGTCCACAGCGCCCAGGCCGACGTCAGCAACGCCGCACCGATTACCGCGAACCAGGCCGCGTTACCGAACCCGTTGACGATGTGCTGGTCGGCGCCGGCCAGCCCGCGGATCAGGAACACCACCGCGGCCACCACACCGGCCGCCCCCTCCAACCCGACCAGGGCGGCGGCGGCCCGCACCGTCGTCGGGGATTCGGAGGTCATGGCTCGAGCCTAAGCGGCCTTGACCCGGCCGGTGATCTGCTGCAGCACGGCGGTGGCGATCCGGTCGGAGTCGCCGAAGCGCTCCGCGTCGACCCCGATCAGCACCGGCCCCTCCGCGCGGTAGAGGGTGGAGCACTGGGCCTGGCACACCGCGAATGTCGTCCGGTCGAGCACTTGGGCGGTGATTGCCATATTCGGCACCCCCAGCTCCGAGCAGGCGTTGAGGGCCTTCCCCAGCCGTGTCAGCGCAGCCCGCGCGGCAGCCGAGTCCGGGTACACCGCGACGGCCTGGGTGACGGAGCGGTTGGCCGGCCCGTCATAGGAGACCGACCGGAACTGGCTGAAGCCGCCGGCGAAGGCGACGTCCTGGTTGAACATGCCGTGGCACTCACTCGGGTACTGCGCGTCGAACTGGTGCTGGCCGCCCGGCCTGTCGACCGGCGCCCCCGGCGCCAGATCGGCGTTACCGGAGATGGCGCGGACGTCTTCGACGCTGAGGATCAACGGGTCCGCGGCCGGTCCGGGGTCGGCATGAGCGGCCGGTGCGGCGCCGGCCTGAAGGCAGATCGCCAGCACCGCCGTCGTGATCAGTGCGCGAACGCTCACCGTGCCACCTCTCCTCGGGCCCGGTCCGAGTGTAGTTGCACCCCACTAGGCTCATCATTCGTGCGCGCCGTGCTGATCGTGAATCCCAACGCCACCTCCACCACGCCGGCCGGCCGCGATCTGCTCGCGCATGCGTTGGAGAGCCGGGTGGACCTGACGGTGACCCACACCGACCACCGCGGGCACGCCGTCGAGATCGCCGAGGCGGCCAACCGGGACGGGATCGACGTGATCATCGTGCACGGCGGCGACGGCACGGTGAACGAAGTGGTCAACGGCCTGCTGGGAGCGCCGGGGGGCGACCGTCCGCCGGCTGGGGCGCTGCCCGCCGTCGCGGTGGTGCCGGGCGGATCGGCCAACGTGTTCGCCCGCGCGCTGGGTATCAGCCCCGACCCCATCGAAGCCACCAACCAGCTGGTGGACCTGCTGGACGGGTACCGCCGCGGCGGGTCCTGGCGGCGTATCGGCCTGATGGACTGCGGCGAGCGCTGGGCGGTGTTCACCGCCGGGATGGGGGTGGACGGTGACGTGGTGGCCGCTGTCGAGGCCCAGCGGGCCAAGGGCCGCAAAGTCACCGCAGCGCGCTACATCCGAATCGCCGTGCGCGAAATGCTGGGCAGCGTCGGGGATGACCCCCGGCTCACCGTGCAGCTGCCCGGCCGCGATCCGGTCGCCGGGGTGTACTTCGCCTTCATCTCCAACGCCAGCCCGTGGACCTACGCCAACAGCCGGCCGATCTTCACCAATCCGGACACCACCTTCGAGGGCGGCCTGGGTATTTTCGCCGTCACCACCACCAACGTCATCGCCAACCTGCGGGTGGTACGCCGGATGTGGTCCAAGAAAGCCGAGATCACCGGCCGGCACCTGATCCGCGAGGACGACCTGGCCTGGGTGCGGATCGCCGCCGCCGAGCCCATCGCCTGCCAGGTGGATGGGGATTTTCTCGGCACCCGCACGGAGATGACATTCACGGCGGTCCCGGATGCGCTGACGGTGGTGGCACCGGCTGCGTCATAGATCAGCAGCGATTTCAGGGCGCAATTAGGGTCGAATCTTAGTACACTCGCCTCTCGGGCCTTCAACCCGCCCGGGAAGTGACATTGCCCACGGTTCGTTTAAGTCCCATTGACTTCCGACGCGGCTGTGACAACATCGAGATAACAGTGCAACAACGGTTGTGTGCGCACGGGTTAACGGCCAAGGCTGACGGGGACTACCCCGGACCTTGCTGCGCACGCATGATGAAGGAGTAGCGAGACATGGATTGGCGCCACAAGGCGGTCTGTCGGGACGAGGATCCGGAGCTGTTCTTCCCGGTCGGTAACAGCGGTCCGGCCCTTGCCCAGATCGCCGACGCGAAGCTCGTCTGCAACCGGTGCCCGGTGGTTACCGAGTGCCTGACCTGGGCATTGGAGTCCGGTCAGGACGCCGGCGTGTGGGGCGGTATGAGCGAGGATGAGCGCCGCGCCCTCAAGCGCCGCAACGCCCGCACCCGGGCGCGCTCCGGCGTCTGACGCAACACCGCGTTATAGCGGCCCCGGCATCACGCCGGGGCCGCTTCTTTTTTTCCGCTCAGTCGGCCCCGCGCTGACTGATCGCCGACTGCAGCTGTTCGAGCCGCTGCTCTCGTGGGCCGACCAGTTCGACGAGGAGCGGGGCATTCTCGGCGGGCAGTACGCCGAACCGCCCGTCACGGTAGATCTCCTTGAAGATGGCATCCACCCGGTCGCGGTAGTCCAGATCAACCGGGCGGATACCGTCGGCCTCCATCTCCACCGGCCAGCGCTCCGATCCGGGCACGAACGCCAGGATGTCGAGGTGGTCCAGGGACTCCCGCACCGCGGGAACCATCGACTGGACGAACTCGTCATCGATATCGGTGGTGCCGCAGTCGGCGGTGAACTGCGAGTAGGCGAGATAGTCGACCGGTGCCCGGTCGAAGATGACATCGGTCGCGCTGCTGGCGTAGCGATGCACCCGACTCACGCTGTAGTAGAGCTGAATACCGTTGTGCAGGCGGGTGGAGGCGTCCCGGAAGAGAATCTCGTACGGACCGAAGAGGCCGAGTGCGCGGTAGGGTTCCTCCTCCCGCAGGTAACCGTCCCTGGCCGCCACCCAGTCATTGACCACCGTGGACTTGCCGAGCGAGTGGGAGCCGGTGACAGCGATCCGCATGGGTTGAGAGGCTACGGCACGCCGTTGGCGGTGCCCCGGGTCTCGCGCGCGTCCTTCATCCCGCCACGGCGGCCGATCGGCACCCGCAGCAGCACATCGGTACCGCCGCCGGGGGCCGGGTGCATCTGCAGCGTGCCGTCCAACTCGGCCGACACCAGGGTGCGGACGATCTGCAGGCCCAGCCGATCGGAGTCGTCCAGGCTGAACCCGGCCGGCAGTCCCCGCCCATCGTCGTGGACGACGATGTCCAGCGACCGCGCGGAACGGTCCGCCCGGATCACCACCCGCCCCCGCTGCTCCGTCGGATCGAAGGCGTGCTGGATGGCGTTCTGAACCAGTTCGGTGATCACCATGACCAGGGCGGTGGCCCGATCGGCGTCGAGCACCCCCAGCGCACCCTCCCGGTTGATCCGGATCGGGGCGTCGAGGCGGGCCACATCGTTCATGATCGGCAATATCCGGTCGACCACCTGATCGAGATTGACCTCTTCGTCGACCGACATCGACAGTGCGTCGTGCACCTGGGCGATGGCCGCCACCCGTCGCACCGACTCCAGCAGCGCATCGCGGCCCTCGGTGTTGGTGGTGCGCCGGGCCTGTAGCCGTAGCAGCGCCGCCACGGTCTGCAGATTGTTCTTGACCCGGTGATGGATCTCCCGGATCGTCGCGTCCTTGGACAGCAGCGCCTGGTCCCGGCGCTTGACCTCGGTGACGTCGCGGACCAGCACGGCGGCTCCGCCGGATTGACCGCCGACCATCAGCGGCAGGGTGCGAAACAGCACGGTGGCCCCGCCGGCGTCGATCTCCAGGCGCATACCCGCCCCCCCGATCAGGGAATCACCGACATGGTCGGCCAGTTCGGTGGCCTCGAACGGATCGGCGATCAGTGGGCGGGTGACGGTGAGCAGATTGTGGCCCTCCAGTTCGGTGGCCAGACCCATCCGGTGGTATGCCGACAACGCGTTCGGGCTCGCGTAGCCGACCACCCCGTCGACGTCGAGACGGATGAAACCGTCACCCACGCGGGGACTCGACCGCGACACCGTCGACTGGACGACGTTGGGGAAGGTGCCCTCCGACACCATGTCCAGAAGCGTTGCGGCGCAGTCCAGGTAGGCCTTCTCCAGCCTCGAGGACGTGCGCCGGCCGTCGCCTGCGGTCTGCCGGGTGAGCAGTGCCACCACATCGCCGCCGTAGCGCACCGGCACCGTACCGAGCAGACCGTCCTCGGCCACGACGGTGCCCACCGCGTCGGTGATCAGCATGGTCGAAGCGGTGTTGGGCCGGCACTGCGCCACGCACACCACGGTGGCGTCCCCGCGACGGACCCACATCAGCAGGTCACCGAAGGACAGATCGGCCAGCAATTGCCATTCGCCGACCACCGCATGCAGGTGGTCCACCACACTGCCGGGCAACTCGGTGTGCTCGGCGAGCAGCTCACCGAGGGTTGACATCGGGGCCGCTAGTCGTCGATGACGGCGATCAGGTGACCGGCCTGGATGACGTCGCCCACCGACACGTTGACCTCGGTGATGGTGCCGGCGATCTCGGCCAGCACCGGAATCTCCATCTTCATCGACTCCAGCAGGACCAGGGTGTCGCCGGGGCCGATCTGGTCGCCCTTGCTGACCACGACCTCCAGCACACTGGCCACGATCTCGGCGCGCACATCCTCGGCCATGTCTTCCTCACTCCAAAGCTCCGCCCTGTGCGTCTATCGAACCACAACACCGGGTCACCGGCCGGTTCCGGCGCCGTGAGACAATCGAGTTAAATCCAGATCATTCGGAGGTAGAACCATGGCCAAGCGTGGCCGTAAGAAGCGTGACCGTAAGCACAGCAAGGCCAACCACGGAAAGCGTCCCAACGCCTGAGACTAACCGTCAGCCCCGCCGGATGATGGTGGTGCGACTGATCTCCATTCGTACCCGTTCCACCAGGTAGGCCGGGGCCCGCTCGCCACTGCACTTGGTGGCGATGAGCTTCTTGATCCGCTCCTCCACCCCGTAGTGGCGCAGACAGGCCGGGCACTGCTCGAGGTGCTGGCGCAATTCGGCGCGGCTGTCATCGGTGACCTCGCCGTCGAGCAGGGCCCACACCTGCCGGATGACCAGCGAACAGTCGGCGTGGCCGTCATCAGGGTCGGCCCGGGGGTCCAGACGGGGTTCGTCGACACTCACGGAGTCACCTCCTGAGCCTGGTGGGCCTGGTCCTGGCCACGAAGAAACCCTCGTTCACGGGCGACATCGGTGAGCAGCGTGCGCAACTGGCGCCTGCCCCGGTGCAGGCGGGACATCACGGTCCCGATCGGCGTTTCCATGATCTCAGCGATCTCCTTATAAGGCAGGCCCTCGACGTCGGCGAGATACACCGCGAGCCGGAACTCTTCTGGTAACGCCTGGAGCGCCTCTTTGATTTCGCTATCGGGCATATTTTCCAACGCCTCGACCTCCGCCGAGCGCAAACCGGTCGACGAATGCTCGGCATTGGCGGCCAACTGCCAGTCGGTAATCGCCTCGGTGGGGTACTCCGCGGGCTGGCGCTGCTTCTTGCGGTAGGTGTTGATGTAGGTATTGGTCAGGATGCGGTAGAGCCAGGCCTTGAGGTTGGTGCCCTCCCGGAAGGACCGGAACCCGGCGTAGGCCTTGACCATCGTCTCCTGCAACAGGTCCTCGGCGTCGGCGGGATTCCGGGTCATCCGCAGGGCACCGCCGTAGAGCTGGTCCATCAGCGGGATGGCGTCGCGCTCGAACCTCGCGGTCAGCTCGGCATCGGACTCGGCAGGGGACTCGGCATCGGACTCGGCATCGGCCGGGTCCAGGTCATCGGTGTGGGTCATCGAGGGGAAACACCGTCCCTTCTGTCGCGGTGCCGGCGAGAAACTCCGAACACCTCACGGTGATCTTAGAGGTTGGCCCCGACGGAGTTCGCCCGGCGGCCGGGCCACCGGCGTGAAATATTGACTAACCCATGGATCCGATCATCGTCCTCATCCTCGTCGCCGTCCTGACCCTGGCCGCGGCCGCGATCGGCTGGTGGATGCGCCGGCAGGCGCGGTTCCGCTCCGCGCTGGCACACCGCGGCTGGGAGCTGACCCGCTCCGGTGACCAGACCACCGTCATCCCCGCGACCGGCGACTGGACCGTCACGATGAGCCGTTCGTACGCCGCCCAGATGTCACCCCCGAGCACGCACGTGGTGGTCAGCACCTGGACGAGCCCGATTCCGACCGCCCCGGGGGCGGCGATGGTGGCCGGCCCGGCTCCGCCCGCGCAGCTGCGGGACCTGACCGTGGCATTGCTCGGATCGATGACCCCGGCGATGAACCACTGGCTGGGGATCGACCGGGTCGGCGGCGGTCGGCCGCTGTCCGCGGTACCCGGCGTCGATGACCGGCTGTTGGCGTTCGCCACGGCCGGCTACCACCCGGGCGGTTCGCTGGCCGGTGTCGCCGACGCGGTCAGCGCCTGGTGTTCGCGCTACGGCTCCGAGCGCGAACAACCCGCGGTGTCGATCGACGACACCGGGGTCCGCGTCCGCATCCGGGCCGACGTTCTGCGCTCAGCGGATCAGATCGACGCCTTCGTCGAATTGGGCCTGCGGTGCCGGGACGGCCTCAGCCGGTCGCCGGTGTGACCGCTGCGATTGACCCGGGGCTGTTCGTCACTGCGGCGAAGATCCTCATCGCCACGGTGCTGCTGTCGATCATCTCCGCCCTACTGGCCCGGCGAGGCCTCCCGCAGCTGGTCAGCCGCCGGGACCGAGGCAGTGTCGCGGTCGTCTGCGGGGTGATCGCCGCGATGTACGTCGGAATCGCCGGGTTCCTGGCGGCGGCCGCCGACGACCGCCTGCAGCTCGCCGAAGCGCCGCAGGTACGCACCCGGGCCGAGTTCATCGAACGGCGCGACGCCGGCCCGACACCCGGCGGGCTGCTGCTGCAGGCCAGCATCAGTGAGCGCAGCCCGGCCCGGGCCGACGGTGTCGTCGCCGACATCCGCCGGCTGCCCGACCGGTATCTGCTCGATCTCCCGGGCGGCCCGCCGGTGATCGCCACGGGCATCACATCGGACCGCCAGGCGTGGGAGTGGCCCCGCGACGGGGCCGGCGAACGCGTGCTGCGCCGCGGCGACCCGGTGGTGGTCTGGGGAAGTCTGCAGAAGGGGATGGGTACCGGCGGGCCGACGTCGGCCACCGGGCTGTCGGAGGTGCGGATGATCGCCGCCGGCGATATCACCTCGTTCCTCACCGGCTATCTCCCGGCAGTCGAGCGCACCGGCCGCGCGGTCCTCGGATTGGCGGTACTGAACCTGCTGCTGGCCGCCGCCATGGCCGCAATCGGGGCCGCGACGCTGCGCCGCCTCACCCGGGACGGCACCGATGCCCCGCCCAGGATCACCTGGCGGTCCGGCCCCCGGTGACTGGCGGGCATCCGCGATCTAGGGTGACGTCATGTCCTTCACTGGCAAGACCATGTTCATCTCCGGGGCCAGCCGCGGTATCGGCCTGGCGATCGCCAAGCGGGTGGCCGCCGACGGCGCCAATATCGCACTGGTGGCCAAGACCACCGAACCGCACCCCAAACTGCCCGGCACCATCTACACCGCCGCCAAGGAGATCGAGGAGGCAGGCGGTCAGGCCCTACCGATCGTCGGCGACGTCCGCGACGGCGACTCGGTGGCCGCCGCGGTGGCCAAGGCGGTCGAGCAGTTCGGCGGTATCGACATGTGCGTCAACAACGCCAGTGCGATCAATCTCGGCTCCATCGAGGAGGTGCCGCTGAAGCGCTTCGACCTGATGAACGGTATCGAGGTGCGCGGCACCTACGCGGTGTCACAAGCCTGCATCCCGCATATGAAGGGCCGGTCCAACCCGCACATCCTCACCTTGTCCCCGCCGGTCCGGCTGGAGCCCAAGTGGCTCAAGCCGACGCCCTACATGATGGCGAAGTACGGAATGAGCCTGTGCGCGTTGGGTATTGCCGAGGAACTTCGCGATGCGGGGATCGCCTCCAACACGCTGTGGCCGCGCACCATGATCGCCACCGCGGCGGTGCAGAACCTGCTCGGCGGCGATGAGTCCATGAAGCGCTCGCGCAAGCCCGAGGTGTACGCCGACGCGGCCTACGCGGTGCTGAGCCGACCGGCCCGCGAATACACCGGCCACACCCTGCTGTGCGAGGACGTGCTACTGGAGGCCGGCGTCACCGACCTGTCGGTCTATGACTGCATCCCCGGGTCGGACCTCGGGGTGGACCTGTGGGTGGATACGGCCAACCCGCCGGGTTACGTCCAGCCCTAGCTGTCCTGCGCTTCGGTGGGCGCGGCGTGTCGGACGGTCTCGTTATTATTCGAACATGTATTCGACAGATATCGACGGGGCGGTCGGCCAGATCGACGCCGCCATCGATGTCCTCGAGTCGGTCGACCTGTCCCGGCTCAGTGCCGGCGACCTGGTCCGGCTGGCGGGCCGCTGCGAGAAGCTGGCCCGCCGGCAGGCGGTGGTACACGGCGACATCGTCGTGGAGGTCGGACGCCGGGCGGTCAGCGAGGTCGGCGGGTCGCCGCATAAGGTGCTGGCCGACTGGCTGCGGATCACCCCCGCCGAGGCGCGGCGGCGGGCAGCCGTGGCGGAGCCGCTGGCCAGCCGTACCACCCTGACCGGAGAGCCGCTGCCGGCCCGTCAGCCCGCAACCGCGCAGGCGTGGCGGAAGGGGTTGCTCGATGGGGAGCACGTCCGGGTGATCCAGCGCTTCCTCGCCGAATTGCCGGTCGCCGTCCCGCGCGATGACCGGGACCGGGCGGAGGCCTTCCTCGCCGAGCATGCCCTGTCGTTGCGCCCGGACCAGTTGGCCCAGCTGGCCGAACGTTTGGCCCTGACTCTGAACCCCGACGGGCAATTCAGCGACGCCGACCGGGCACTGCGCCGGGGATTCACCTGGAGCCGACAGGACATCAGCGGGATGAGCACGGGCCGGCTGGTGGCCACCCCGGCGCTTCGGGCGGAGCTGGACGCGTGGTTCGCCAAGTTCGCCGCCCCCGGGATGTGCAACCCGGGCGATCCGCGGCCCGCCGTCGACGAGCAGCCGAGCCAGGACCAGATCGACGCCGACCGGCGCAGCCCCGCCCAACGTCAGCACGACGCCCTGTCGGCGCTGGTCCGCGGCCAGCTCGGCGACCCGAAGCTGGGCACCCACCGCGGATTGCCGGTCACCGTGATCGTTTCGGCGAACCTCCAGGATCTCCAGTGCAGGACCGGGGTCGGAGTCACTGCAGGTGGCACGGTGCTGCCGATGGCCGATGTGATCCGGATGGCGGGCCACTCCTACCACTACCTGACCTTGTTCGACAAGGTCTCCGGGCGCCCGTTGTGGCTGGGACGCAGCAAGCGCATCGCTACCGCCGACCAGCGGGTTGTCCTGCAGGAGATGGACCGCGGCTGCACGTTCCCCGGGTGCACCGTGCCCGGCTACGGATGCCAGGTCCATCACGCCAACAAGGGCTGGGCCGACGGCGGGGGAACCGATATCGACGACTTGGCGCTGGCCTGCGGGCCGCACAACCGCCTTGTCGAGAAGTGCGGGTGGACGACGCGACGACGCCGGGACGGAACCACCAAGTGGCTGCCCCCACCGCAGCTGCCGCTGATCGGCGGCGTCAACTCCTACCACCACCCGGACACACTTGTCCGCCGATTCCGACGGACGCGACGGTGAACTCAGCCCCTGGGAACTCAGCCCTTGCGGCCGATGCGGCGCCACCCGTGTGCGGCGAAGGCCCGCATCGCCGCCAGCGCGAAGCGGCCCTGCTTCTTCGGCGAGGAGTACCAGAGCATCTCGGACTTCTGCGTGGGCAGCCGCGGAGCGGTGATGGCCTGCTGGCGGCAGAACTTGATCAGCCCGGCGGCGCCGCCGCCGCGGTAACCGATGCCGGATTCCTTCCAACCACCCATCGGCAGCGACGGGCAGAAGACGTTGGTCATCGCGTCATTGACGTTGACCGCCCCGGCCTCCAGTCGCCGCGCGATCCGCTCGCCGCGGGCGGTATCCCCGGTCCACACGGTGGCCGACAGCCCGTAGACCGAATCGTTGGCCAACCGAATGGCCTCGTCCTCGTCGGCCACCTTGACCACCGGCAGGGTCGGGCCGAAGGTCTCCTCGGCCATGCACGTCATGCTCGGGTCGGCGTCGGCGATCACCGTCGGTTGGAAGAAGGTTCCCACCCCGGTGGGCTTACCTCCCGCCACCACCCGCGCCCCGGCTGCGGTGGCCTCGGCGACATGGCGTTCGACGATATCGCGCTGCGCCGGCGTCGCCATCGCGCCGGTGTCGTAGCTGTATCCGGCGCCGGACTCCTGGCCCTGGGCCACCGAGCGCACCTTGTCGGCGAGCTTGGCGACGAACTCGTCGTAGATCGGCGCCTCGACGAAGACCCGCTCCACCGAGATGCAGACCTGGCCGGAGTTGAACATCCCGCCCCAGGCGATGCCGTTGGCGGCGCGCTCCAGATCCGCATCGGCCAGCACGATCGCCGGGTCCTTGCCGCCCAATTCCAGGCTGCACGGGATCAGCCGCTCGGCACAGGCGACCGCGACCTTGCGACCGGTCGCCGTCGACCCGGTGAAGTGCACCATGTCGGAGTTCGCGATCACCGCGGCGCCGGTGGCGCCGTAGCCGGTGGCCAGGCCCAGCACCGGCGGGGCCCCGATCTCGTTCCAGCCCCGAACCAGTTCGACGGCCGACAGCGGGGTCACCTCGGAGGGTTTGAGCAGCACCGCGGCACCGGCAGCCAGCGCGGGCACCAGATCCAGCGCCAGCATCGCCAACGGGAAGTTCCACGGCTCGATCATCCCGACCAGCGGGTAGGGCCGAAACACCGTGGTCAGCTTCTTGACCCGGAACAGCGGGGTGTGGGCCTTGGGGTGCCGGTCGGCGAGGAATTCCTCGGCGTGGCCGGCCCAGTAGTTGATCGCGTCGGCGATGGTGATCGGCTCGAGGCTGGCGTCACAGCGGGACTTGCCGGTCTCGCTCATCAGCACCTCGGTGAGGTGGTCGGCGTTGTCCAGGACCCAGTCCTGCCACTTGAGCATCCACTTCTTGCGGCCGCGCGGCCCGATCGCCTCCCACTCGGGTTGGAACAGCCGCAGTTCGCGGGCCTTGGCGGCCACCGCGTCCGGCCGGTCGATCGGCACCGAGCCCGTGATCCGGCCATCGGCAGGGTTGTGCACCGTGATGGTGTCGGCCTTCGGTTCCACTGCGGTCATCGAACGGATCCTCTCGCTGGTCAGGCTCTACCCCGATGCTATCCCCACCCCCGCAGTTAGAACAGACCGACCGGTTGGTTGCCTCGGTCGGCCGGCGCGATGAGCTCCGGGCCGTTGTTCGCCACCCGGTTAACCAGAGTCGAGACCTCCCGGATCGCGATACCGCCGACATCCGGCGGCGCCCCCAGCAGGTCAGCCGGTGCCGGGGAATCCGGGTCCAGCCAGCGGTCCCAGTCCCGTTCGGCGATCACCAACGGCATCCGGTCATGCACCCGGGCCAGCTCGCCCACCGCGTCGGTGGTGACGATCGCGGCGGTCAGCATCGGCCCTGCGGGCTCGGCGGGCTCCGGGGACTCGGGGGACTCGGGGGGCTTCCAGACCGACCACAGCCCGGCCATCAGCAGCGGCCGGCCGTGCTCAGCGAAGAGGTAGAACGGCGTCTTGCGGACCCCGGGCCCGGCATCCGTCGGGCGCATCCACTCGTAATAGCCGTCCATCGGGACCAGGCAGCGCCGGTGGCGGGCCGCGGAGCGAAATGCCGGGGAGGTGGTGAGCGTCTCGGCGCGGGCGTTGATCAACAGCGATTTGGCCAGCGGTCGTCCGCCGGAATCGGCCTTGACCCAGGACGGCAGCAGTCCCCAGCGCATCGGCCGGATCCGCCGGGTGGCCGACCCGTCACCGTCGGATTCGACCACCGCGGCGATCGTGGTGGTGGGCGCGACGTTGTAGTTCGGGATCGCCAGGGCTCCCCCGGTCTCGTCGACGGCATGGATCTGCCCGGCCAATCGGGCCGGATCGGTGGTGACCGCGAACCTTCCGCACATATCTCAATCCTGCACCCGCCATGCGGCAGGATGGGGGCCGTGAGCCAACCGGACCTGTGGACGGCGCCGCCGGCGTCGGCCCCGGTGCACGCCGATATCGCGGTGCCGGGCTCAAAGTCCATGACCAACCGTGCACTGATCCTGGCCGCCCTGGCCGCCGCGCAGGGCGGCGGTGCCTCCCGCATCGACGGCGCGCTGCGCAGCCGGGACACCGACCTGATGATCGGTGCGCTGCGGACCCTCGGTTTCAGCGTCGACGGCGACGGCGCCGATCTGACCGTCAGCGGCACCCTGGATCCCGGGCCGGCGGCCCGTATCGACTGCGGGCTGGCCGGCACGGTGCTGCGATTCGTGCCGCCACTGGCCGCGCTCGGCACCGCGGCGGTGCTGTTCGACGGTGACGAGCAGGCCCGTGCCCGGCCCATCGCCCCGCTGCTGGACGGGCTGCGCGGTCTGGGAGTGGACATCGACGGCACCGGGCTGCCGTTCACCGTCCGCGGCCGCGGCGGCGCTCCGGGCGGCAGCGTCCGCATCGATGCCTCGGCGTCCTCGCAGTTCGTCTCCGGCCTGCTGTTGTGCGGGGCCGCTTTCACCGACGGGCTGACGGTGGTGCACACCGGGACCTCGGTGCCCTCGGCCCCGCATATCGCGATGACCGCGGCGATGCTCGACGAGGCCGGGGTGCAGGTGGACGACACGGTCGTCAACCGGTGGCGGGTACCGCGCGGCCGGGTGGCCGCCCACGACTGGGCCATCGAACCGGACCTGTCCAACGCGGTACCGTTCGCCGCCGCCGCCGCGGTGACCGCAGGCACCGTGCGCATCATCGGCTGGCCGACCATCAGCGTGCAGCCCGCCCCGATCATCCTGTCCATCTTGCGGCTGCTGGGATGCACTGTTGTTCACGAGGATTCAGGGGTCCATGAGGATTCAGCTCTGTCGGTGACCGGGCCGTCGAGCTACCCCGGCTTCGACATGGACCTGCACGAGGTCGGCGAACTGGCCCCGTCGGTCGCGGCGCTGGCGGCGCTGGCCGAGCCGGGTTCGGTGTCCCGGCTGACCGGCATCGCCCATCTGCGCGGGCACGAGACCGACCGGCTGTCGGCGCTGAGCGCGGAGATCAACGGCCTCGGCGGTGACTGCGTCGAGGATCCGGACGGCCTGGTGATCACCGCCAGGCCACTGCACGCCGGAATCTGGCGCTCCTACGCCGACCACCGGATGGCCACTGCGGGGGCGATCATCGGGCTGCGGGTACCCGGGGTGGCCGTCGAGGACATCGGCACCACCGCCAAGACCCTGCCGGATTTCCCCGCACTATGGGCGCGCATGCTGGAAGCGGACATTGTCGAGGGACACGGTTGAGTTCCCCTCGCCGGCCACGCGAGTACGACGAGTCCGATGTCCACATCCGGGCCGGCCGCGGATCACGTCCGCGCACCAAGACCCGCCCCGAGCACGCTGACGCCGAGCCCGCCATGGTGATCACCGTCGACCGCGGCCGATGGGGCTGCGTGCTCAACCGCGACCCGCACTGCACCGTGACCGCGATGCGGGCCCGCGAACTGGGCCGCACCCCGATCGTCGTCGGCGACCAGGTCGAGGTGGTCGGCGATCTGTCCGGACGCCCCGACACCCTGGCCAGGATCGTGCGCCGCAGCGACCGCCGCACGGTGCTGCGCCGCACCGCCGACGACACCGACCCGACCGAGCGGGTGGTGGTGGCCAACGCCGACCAGATGATGGTGGTGGTCGCACTGGCCGACCCGCCGCCGCGCACCGGCTTCGTGGACCGGTCACTGATCGCGGCCTACACCGGTGGCCTGCGGCCCATCCTGTGCCTGACCAAGACCGACCTGGCCCCGGCCGCGCCGTTCGCCGAACAGTTCGCCGACCTCGACCTCGCCGTGGTCACCGTCAGCCGAGACACACCGATCGAGGAGGTGGCGGCGCTGCTGACCGGGCATGTCACCGTGCTACTCGGCCACTCCGGGGTCGGCAAGTCCACCCTGGTGAACCGGCTTGTGCCACAGGCTGATCGGGCTATCGGCGCGGTGTCCGGCGTCGGCAAGGGCCGGCACACCTCCACCCAGTCGGTGGCGCTGCCGCTGCCCGGAGGCGGCTGGGTCATCGACACCCCCGGGGTCCGGTCGTTCGGGCTGGCCCATATCCGGCCCGATGACGTCATGCTGGCATTCTCTGACCTGGGTGAGAAGATCACCGACTGCCCGCGTGGCTGCGGACATCTGGGACCGCCGGCGGATCCGGAATGCGCCCTCGATGCGCTGACCGGACCACCGGCGCGACGGGTGGACGCCGCCAGGCGTCTGCTCGGGGCGTTGGCTGAACAGGCAGTGGCTGAACAGAGGAGAGGCACGTGAGCACGACCGTCGGGAACGTCCCGCTGATCACCCTCAACGATGGCAACCGGATCCCGCAGCTGGGCTTGGGGGTGTTCCAGATCCCGCCGGAGGAGACCGCCGCGGCGGTCCGCAGCGCGCTGGAGATCGGCTACCGCCATATCGACACCGCGCAGATGTACGGCAACGAACAGGGTGTCGGGCGGGGTCTCCGCGAGTCCGGCGTCGACCGGGCCTCGGTGTACATCACCAGCAAGCTCAACAACGGGTTCCACCGTCCCGACGACGCCCGCCGGGCCTTCGACGAGACGCTGGCCGAACTCGGCACCGACTACGTCGACCTGTTCCTCATCCACTGGCCCCTGCCGACCCGCTACGACGGCGACTTCGTCTCCACCTGGCAGACCCTCGAGGAGTTCAAGGCGCAGGGCCGGGCCCGCAGTATCGGGGTGTCGAACTTCCAGATCCACCACCTTCAGGAACTGGCCCGCGAAACCGGCACCATCCCGGCGGTCAACCAGATCGAGGTACACCCGTACTTCGGTAACGACGAGGTGCGCGCCTACGGCGTCGAGCACGATATCGCCACCGAGGCCTGGTCGCCGATCGCCCAGGGAAAGGTGCTCGGCGATCCGGTGGTGGCCCGCATCTCCCGCGCCACCGGCGCCCACCCGGCCCAGGTGTTGCTGCGCTGGCATATCGAGCGCGGTGACATCGTGTTCCCGAAATCGGTTCACCCGCAACGGATGAAGGAGAACTTCGAGATCTTCGACTTCGAGATCAACGACGAGGAGATCGAGGCGCTCACCGCACTCAACCGTGGCGAGGACGGCCGGCGCGGACCCAACCCCGATACCTTCGACTACATCCCGAGCTGAGGGACCCCGGCCTGAGAGTCCCGACGGCGACGGCTGCGCACCGCCGCGAGGGCGGTCTTCAGTCCACGCCCACGCTCCTCGAGAGCCAGCGTGTCGAACATCCGCTCGCTGTGTGTCTCCGGGGCATCATCGGCGGTGGCGCGCAGGAACTTATCCGGTAGCGAGAGTTTGGCGATGGTGCGCCAGGTCTTGGCGTACTGCACCAACATCGGCCCGGTGGTATAGGGCAGGTCGTACTTCTCGCAGAGCTGCCGGACCCGCACCGAGATCTCGGCCAGCCGGTAGCTAGGCAGATTCGGGTAGAGGTGATGCTCGATCTGATACGACAGGTTTCCGGTCATGAACGCCATGGCCCGTCCCGCGTCGATATTGGCGCTGCCCAGCATCTGGCGCAGATACCACTGCCCCTTGCCCTCGTCTTCGAGGTCGGTGGCGGTGAACTTCTCCGCACCGTCGGGGAAATGCCCGCAGAAGATCACCGCATTGGTCCAGATGTTGCGGATCACATTCGCCGCCAGGTTGGCCTTGAGGGTGGAACCGAAACCGGCCCGGGGCGACAGCGCGGTCAGCGCCGGGAAGACCAGAAAGTCCTTGGCCAGTTGACGGCCGGCCTTGACGGTGAACTCCCGCAACCGGACCACCGTCGCCGCCCGGGTCTCGGGAGCCAGGATCTTGCGGGCCTCCAGATGCTGCAGACCGATCCCCCACTCGAAGCCGGCCGCCAGCACGGTGTTGATCGGCAGGTTGAGGACATTGCGCGGTTTCCACCGCTCGTCGCGGGTGACCCGCAGCACCCCGTAGCCGACGTCATCGTCCATGCCCAGAACGTTGGTGTACTTGTGGTGGGCCACATTGTGGGTGATCCGCCAATGCTTGGCGGCCCCCACCATGTCCCACTCCCAGGTCGAGGAGTGGATCTCCGGATCGTTCATCCAGTCCCACTGGCCGTGCAGGACGTTGTGCGCGATCTCCATGTTCTCGATGATCTTGGCCAGCGCCAGCGTCCCGACGCCGGCCCACCAGGCCAGCCGCTTGGATCCGAAGGCCAGCAGCGACCGGCCGAGCACCTCGAGGCCACGCTGGGCGGCGATGGTGCGGTGGATGTAGCGGGCGTCGCGTTCGCCGAGGGACTCCTCGACATCACGGCGGATGGCGTCGAGTTCGGCCGCCAGGGCTTCGATGTCGGCCTCGGTCAGGTGGGTGAAAGCCTCGATATCGGAGATCGCCATCAGATGTCCACCACACAGTCTCCACTCGGTGCCGTCACACAGGCCTGAACCCGGCTTCCCGGCTCGTACTCGGCTCCGGTCCGCAGATCGCGTACCCGACCGTCCAACAAACTCACCACACAGGTGTGGCAAATACCCATCCGGCAGCCGAACGGCATGAGAACACCGGCTCGCTCACCGGACTCCAGCAGTGAGGTCGCCGAATCCGAGTCCAGTGCGACTCCGCGCCGAGCGAAGGTGACGGTGCCGCCCGCGCCCGGGCCGACCGACCGCGTGGCGGCGAATCGCTCCAGATGCAGCCGGTCGCCAACACCCTCGGCATCCCAGTGCTTCTCCGCGGCCGCAAGCAGACCCTCCGGGCCGCAGGCCCAGGTATCGCGGTCCCGCCAATCCGGGACCAGCCCGTCGATACCGGAGACCCCGAGGCGACCCTCGTCGCGGGTCGCGCGCACAGTCAGCCGATATCCCCGGTGGTCACGCCCAAGGGCGGCGAGTTCATCGGCGAACATCACCTCAGCCGCCGTCGGGACCGAGTGGATGTGCACGATGTCTCCGATGGTGTTGCGACGCTGCATGGTTCGCAGCATGGACATCACCGGGGTGATCCCCGAGCCCGCGGTCAGGAACAGCACCGCGGCCGGCGGCGGGTCGGGCATGACGAAGTTGCCCTGCGGAGCGGCCAACCGGATGACGGTACCGGCGCGGACCCCGCCGACGAGGTGGCTGGACAGGAACCCTTCGGGCATGGCTTTGACGGTGATGGTCACGGTGCGATCGGTGCGGCTGCCCCGCTGCCGGGGTGCCGAGGTCAACGAGTAGGACCGCCAGCGCCAGCGTCCCTCGACGAGCAGTCCGATGCCGATGTACTGGCCGGGCCGGTAGTCGAACCCGAAGCCCCACCCCGGTTTGATCACCAGGGTGGCGGAGTCGGAGGTCTCGGGGCGGACCTCGACGATCCGACCGCGCAGCTCACGCGCCGACCACAGCGGGTTGACCAGCTTCAGGTAGTCATCGGGCAGCAACGGGCTGGTGGCGGGGCCGAGCAGCCCGCGCAACGCAGCGCCGAGGCCGACCCGGGTCTTCACGGAACCGACGGTACCGCAAGGCGCCGCCCCGCCGGGCTAGAGCAGCTCCAGCAGGAAGGGCAGCTCCTGGGTGGCGTACCAGGCCAGGTCGTGGTCCTGGGCGTCGCCCACCGTCAGCTCGGCATCCTCGTCACCGAGATCGGCCTCGTCGATCACCGCGATGGCGGCCCGCACCGCCGGCTCGGCGGCGGCGTTGTCCACATAGACGGCTGCCACCTGGTCCATGCTCACTCGTCCGCTCACCCGTACGACGGCGTCGTCGAGATCGGGGCGCGGGGTGGCGGCGTCGGTGGGGGCGTCGGCCACCACCACCGCCCGGCGCAGCTTCCCGGCGTCGTCGGACTCGGCGGACAGCAGCCGCAATGACGCCCGGGCCGCCTCGCCGAGTGCCACCTCGGCGAGCTCCTCGTCGTCACCCTCGGCGTAGGCCTCCCGCAAGGCGGGGGTCACCGCGAACGCGGTACCGCTGCGCGGCTGCATCGAACCGTCGGCGACCAGTTCGGCAAGCATCGGCAGCGTCGCCGGGATGTACACCCGCATCGGGAAAGACTAGCTGCCGTTCTCCTTGTCGCCGGTCAGCGTGGCGGCGAAATCGGGCACATAGGTGGCCAGGTCGCGCGGCGGGCGGCGGTAGTTGCCGATCTGCGGCCGCTTGGGCAGCTCCACGTTCTCCAGTTCGACCTCTTCATAGGGGATGGAGGACAGCAGGTGCGAGATCATGTTCAGCCGGGCGTGCTTCTTGATATGGGACTCCACCACGAACCACGGGCTGGCCGGGGTGTCGGTGTGCACCATCATGTCGTCCTTGGCCCGGGAGTAGTCCTCCCACCGGTAGATCGACTCCATATCCATCGGGGACAGCTTCCAGCGCCGCAGCGGATCGTTCATCCGCGACTTGAACCGGCGCAACTGCTCATCCTCGGACACCGAGAACCAGTATTTCCGGAGCAGGATTCCGTCATCGATGAGCATCTGCTCGAAAATCGGGCAGTGCCGCAGGAACATCGCTTCCTCCTGCGGCGTGCAGAACCCCATCACCCGTTCCACCCCGGCGCGGTTGTACCAGGACCGGTCGAACAACACGATCTCGCCCCTGGTCGGCAGGTGCTCGATATAGCGCTGGAAATACCACTGCCCCTTCTCCCGCTCGGTCGGGGCGGGCAGCGCGGCGATCCGCACCGAGCGGGGACTCAGATATTCGGTGATCCGCTTGATGGTGCCGCCCTTGCCGGCGGCATCACGGCCCTCGAAGACGACGACCACCCGGGCGCCGGTGGCCCGGACCCATTCCTGCAACTTCACCAGTTCGGTCTGCAGCCGGAAAAGCTCCGCCTCGTACACATCACCGGAGACTTTGCGTTCCTTGGGCTTATCGGAATCCTTCTTTGCCATCGCCGCATAGTACGACGCAGCCCACCGCCGCGCTGAGACGCGGGGCGCTACAGCGCAGACTCGGTGAACTCCGCCAGCGACTCGCCCAGCAGCTCGGGGAACACCTCGACGTCGGACATGGCGTCCCGGTCGGCGTTGATGCCGAAGTACACCATCCCGCAGTACGAGGTCACCCCGATGGCCAGCACCTGGTCGTGCAGCAGTGGCGGGACCGAGTAGGTCTCCAGCAGTTTCGCGCCGGCGATGTACATCTGCGCCTGCGGACCGGGCACATTGTTGATCAGCAGATTGAACTGCCGGGGCGGATACTGGGTGGCCACCCGGGTGCCCATCGCGTGCAAGGTGGGCGGCGGGAAACCGGACAGCGTCACGATGGTGCGGGCGTCGACCAGGCTGGCCACCGCCGAGTGCGACTCGGTGGCATGCGCGACCTGGGACAGCCGAACCACCGGGTTGCTCTCACCGACCGGCAGGTCGATCAGGAACGGTGCCACCTCACTGATGGCCTGCCCGGGGCCGCTGGTGAAGTCGGGGTCGGGGTACACCGAGGTCGGCGCCATCGCGCGCACGGTCAGGCTCGAGCTCACCGGTTCTCCCCGCGAGAGCAGCCAGTTGCGCAACGCGCCGGCGATCACGGTCAGCACCACATCGTTGACATCGCAGTCGTAGCGGGCCCGTAGCCGGCGGAAGTCGGCCAGCGGGGCGGCGGCGACGGTGAACCGCCGGTGCCGGGAGACCGTCGTGTTCAGCGGGCTGTCCGGGGCGCTGCGTCGCGCCACCCGGCTCGCGATCTCGGCGGCCCGACGAGCCAGCTGGGCAAGTTCGCCGCTGTTGGTGGCGACATCGGCGACGGTGGCGCGCAGGGCCCGCAACTCCTGGCCGGGCCGGGCCAGCCAATCGCCCACCGCCTCGACGATCAGCCGGCCGTCGGACGGCTCCCTGGCCGGCAACCAGATGTCCTCCCCCACGTCTGCGGGACGGCGCGTCCGGTCGGCGATGACATGGCCGATCTCCAGCGCGGTCATTCCGTTGATCAGGGCCTGATGCGATTTGATGAACAGGGCCAGCCGGTTCCGTTCCAGACCCTCGATGAGGTACATCTCCCACAGTGGCCTGGTCCGGTCCAACGGACGCCCTGCCAGCCGGGACACCAGGTCATGCAACTGGGCGTCGGTCCCCGGCGACGGCAGTGCCGAGCGTCGCACGTGGTAGGTGATGTCGAAATCGGGGTCGTCGATCCACACCGGCCGGGCGATACCCAGCGTCACCTCGCGCACCTTCTGCCGGTACCGCGGAATCTGCGGCAGCCGCCGCTCCACGGTTTCCAGCAGCGCCTCGTAGCTCAGCCCGCCGCGGGGTCGGCGCAGGATCGACAGCGAGCCGACATACATCGGCGTCGCGGTGTCCTCCCGCTGGTAGAACGCCGCGTCCGAGGGCGACAGCCGAGTGACCACACCGCCACCGTAACCGAGGCCCAGGGTGAATACCGATGTCGGCCGGATGTGCCATCATGACCCTTGCGGATCGCACTCTCCAGCGGCCCGGCCCTGACCACCGAGATCTGGAGAATTCCCATGCCCCGCAATCTTTTTCATGCCGTCGTGCAGCCCGCCGTCGCCCCGGTCATCGACTACGAGCCACCGGCTTTCGGCGGCCCCGCGACCCTGCCGCCGGTCACCTCGCCGCGACCCCGCGGCCCGGTCCGGGATGCCCCGGTCCGGCCGTCACCGGCCGAGGAGACCCGGATCCGCACCGCCGCACTGTTCGCCGACGCAGCCCTGCGGCGGGTGCTGGAAGTCATCGACCGGCGCCGTCCGCTGGCACAACTCCGGCCGCTGATGGCCGCCGGACTGCCAGACTCGCTGCCGCCGGCCCCCGGTGCGGACCCGGCACGGCTTCGCCGGGTGGTGGCCCAACTCGCCGGACCGGACGGAACCGCCGCCGAGGTTTCTGCCAGTTACACCCGGGCCGACCGGGTGCACGCCATCGCCTGCCGGATCGAGCAGGTCGGCACCGCGACCGGCCCACGCTGGCGGGTGGCCGCACTGCATCTGGGCTGAGGACCCGGAATCAGCGGCGCCGTAGCAACTTTCGCTCCTTGCCCTGCTGGCGGGCAGCCTCCCTACGATCCCTGCGGCTGGCTTTCCCGCCGGATGCCGCGGCCGGGTCATGACGTTGCACCTCGGCGTCACCGTCCTCCGACGGGCCCACATAGGTCAGCGGACGGGAGTCGTCCTGCCCGATGCCCTTGGCCCGCAGACCCTCGGGCATCGCCTGAGCGGCGACCGTCGGCGCCTGCGGCGCGGCCTCGACCTGAACGTTGAACAGGAAGCCGACCGACTCCTCCTTGAGCGCATCGAGCATCCCGATGAACATGTCGTAGCCCTCGCGCTGGTACTCCACCAGCGGATCGCGCTGCGCCATCGCCCGCAGGCCGATGCCTTCTTTGAGATAGTCCATCTCGTAGAGGTGCTCGCGCCACTTGCGGTCAAGCACGCTCAGCAGCACGTTGCGCTCCAACTGCCGCATGGCTTCCGGACCGGCGATCGCCTCGATATCGGCTTCCCGCTTGGCGTAGGCCTTCTTGGCATCGGAGACGAGGATGTCGAGCAACTCCTCGCGGGTCAGTTCACCGGCCTCGCCGACAGCCTCGGAGTCGACCAGGTCGTGGTGGTCCGCCCCCACCGGGTAGAGCGTCCGCAGCGCACTCCAGAGCTGCTCGAGGTCCCAGTCCTCGGAATAACCCTCCGCGGTGGCGCCGTCGACATAGGCGGTCACCACATCGACCAGCATGTCGTTGGCCTGCTTCTGCAGATCCTCGCCGGCCAGGATGCGGCGGCGCTCCTCGTAGATGACCTTGCGCTGCTGGTTCATCACCTCGTCGTACTTGAGAACGTTCTTGCGGATCTCGAAGTTCTGCTGCTCGACCTGGGTCTGCGCGCTCTTGATCGCCCGGGTGACCATCTTGGCTTCGATCGGCACGTCATCGGGCAGGTTGAGCCGGGTCAGCAGCGCCTCCAGGGTGGCCCCGTTGAACCGCCGCATGAGTTCGTCGCCCAGTGACAGGTAGAACCGGGATTCGCCCGGATCGCCCTGGCGGCCGGACCGGCCGCGCAACTGGTTGTCGATACGGCGCGATTCGTGACGCTCGGTGCCCAGTACGTAGAGACCGCCGACCTCACACACCTGCTCGGCTTCGGCGGCGGCTTCCTCCTGGACCTTGGGCAGTTCCTGGTGCCACGCGGCCTCATACTCATCCGGGGTCTCCACCGGGTCCAGCCCGCGATCCCGAAGCCGCAGGTCGAGCAGGAAGTCGACATTGCCGCCGAGCACGATATCGGTCCCGCGGCCGGCCATATTGGTGGCCACCGTGATGGCCCCGCGACGGCCGGCCTCGGCGATGATGCCGGCCTCCTGCTCGTGGAATTTGGCGTTGAGGACGTTGTGCGGGATGTGCCGCTTGGTCAGCATCCGGGACAGGTACTCCGAGCGCTCGACGCTGGTGGTGCCGATCAGCACCGGCTGGCCCTTCTCATACCGTTCGCCGATATCGTCGGCGACCGCGATGAACTTGGCTTCCTCGGTCTTGTAGATGAGGTCGGTCTGATCCTTGCGGACCATATCCCGGTTGGTCGGGATCGGGACCACACCCAACTTGTAGATCTCGTGCAGTTCGGCGGCCTCGGTCTCGGCGGTGCCGGTCATCCCGGACAATTTGTCGTAGAGCCGGAAGTAGTTCTGCAGGGTGATGGTGGCCAGCGTCTGGTTCTCAGCCTTGATCTCGACTTTTTCCTTGGCCTCGATGGCCTGATGCATCCCCTCGTTGTACCGACGACCGACCAGCACCCGGCCGGTGAACTCGTCGACGATGATGACCTCGCCGTCCCGGACGATGTAGTCCTTGTCGCGGGAGAACAGTTCCTTGGCCTTCAACGAGTTGTTCAGGTAGCTCACCAGCGGGGAGTTGGCCGCCTCGTAGAGGTTCTCGATGCCCAACTGGTCCTCGACGAATTCCACGCCCACCTCGTGGACGCCGACGGTGCGCTTGCGGATGTCGACCTCGTAGTGGACGTCCTTCTCCATCATCGGGGCCAGCCGGGCGAACTCGGTGTACCAGTGCGAGGCGCCGTCGGCCGGGCCGGAGATGATCAGCGGGGTGCGGGCCTCGTCGATGAGGATGGAGTCCACCTCGTCGACGACCGCAAAGCTGTGGCCGCGCTGGACCAACTCGTCGAGCGAGTGGGCCATATTGTCGCGCAGGTAGTCGAAGCCGAACTCGTTGTTGGTGCCGTAGGTGATGTCGGCGGCGTAGGCCGCGCGCCGCTCGTCGGAGGTCAGCCCGGACAGGATCACCCCGACCTCCAGGCCCAGGAAGCGGTGCACCCGGCCCATCCACTCGCTATCGCGTCTGGCCAGGTAGTCATTGACGGTGACGACGTGCACGCCCTTGCCGCCGAGGGCGTTGAGGTAGGCCGGCAGCACACAGGTCAGGGTCTTGCCCTCACCGGTCTTCATCTCGGCGACGTTGCCGAAGTGCAGCGCCGCGCCGCCCATCACCTGGACGTCGAAATGCCGCTGCGACAGCACCCGCCAGGCCGCCTCGCGGGCCACCGCGAACGCCTCGGGCAGCAGGTCGTCGAGCGCTTCGCCGTCGGCTACCCGCGTGCGGAACTCGTCGGTCTTGGCGCGCAGTTCGGCGTCGGTCAGCTTCTCGACGTCGTCGGACAGGGAGTTGACGTAGTTGGCAACCCCCCGCAGACGCTTGACCATGCGACCTTCACCGAGGCGCAGCAACTTCGACAGCACATGTTCCCCTGGAACGATTGAGGGGAGGCTTCCCCTGCAGGATTGGAGTCTTGACCGCCCTCCATCCTAGGCGACGCGCCGAAACGCCTTGATCAGGCGAGCCGGATCAGCCCAGTCGAATCAATCCGTAGTCATAGGCGTGCCGGCGGTAAACGACCGAGGGCCGGTCGGTCTCCTTGTCGTGGAACAGGAAGAAGTCGTGGCCCACCAGCTCCATCTCGTACAGCGCGTCGTCGACGGTCATCGGCTTGGCCGGATGCTCCTTGACCCTGACGATATGGCCGGGCTCGTGATCGTCGACCGGGGCCTGCACCGGGGCCGATCCGGTCGGGTTGAACGCCTCGCCGAGGTCCAGCGGGGCACTGGCCAGGGTCTTACCGACGGGCTGGCGCACCGACTCCGGGGTCTTGTCGCCGTAGTGCACCTTCTGTCGGTCCTTGCCACGGCGCAGCCGGCTCTCGAGTTTATGAACGGCGGCCTCGAAGGCGCCGTAGAAGGTGTCCGCGCGACCCTCCCCGCGTACCACCGGACCCCGCCCGGCGTGCGCGGTGATCTCGACGTGCTGGCAGTTCTTGCGCTGCCGCCGGTTGTTCTCGTGGGCGAGCTCGACGTCGAAGCGGTGGATCGACTGGTCGATCCGCTCGGCCCTGGCGAGCTTCTGCCCCACGTACCGGCGGTAGTGGTCGGGGATCTCGACATTGCGCCCGGTCACCTGGACGTGCGCGTTGGGAACATCGGTGACCTGAGCGTCGGCGGAGGACTGACCGGAATTCACGGATTGGGTTGACATGCTTGGCAACTCGTTTCTTCCACGGGGTGGCCCGCACTGCTGCGCGCCCTGCTTGTCATTGCTGAACGGCGCCGACCGGGGCCGGGTTCGAACAGACCCTCACCCGCCGACGCCAGAGACCGAAAAAACCACCTCCTCTGGGCCGGGGGCACTACGCCCCGACGGTAGTCGCTGTCGCCGCGGTGGTGCCACTTTTCACTCGAAAATCGCCGGTGCCCCTCAGGCGTGCGCCAGGGTCAGCACCGCCGTCACCCGAGCCCCGCCGGACACCAGGGTGCGCACCGCCTCGCGGGCGGTCGCGCCGGTGGTGACGACATCGTCGATCAGCAGGACCTCACCCGGCGGGCGGGCCCGCAGCCGCACCCGGCCGGCGATATTGCGTTCCCGGGCGGCGCTGCCCAGTCCTACCGAATCCCGGACCAGGGCCGCTGTGCGCAGGACGGTGGCGACGGTGATGTCCGGGTGGGCGGCGGTGGCCGCGGCGGCGACGCGGGTGACCGGGTCACCGCCGCGGCGCCGCGCCGCCAGCCGACGGGTGGGCGCCGGAACCACGGTGAGCGGCAGGCCGACGACGCCCCATCGGATCAACTGGTTGATACCCAGGGCCAGGGTGCGGGCCAGCGGCGCGGTGAGGTCGCGCCGGCCGTGCTCCTTGAGCGCGACGATGACCTGCCGTCGCGGTCCCGCGTAGCGGCCGAGGGCGAACACCGGCACCCCCGGGTCGACCCGGGGGGTGACGACGGCGGGCTGGTCGGTGTGCACCTGCAGCGCCGACGCACACACCGCACACCATCGCGTGCCCGGGGCGCCGCAGCCGCCGCACTCCAGCGGCAGAACGAGGTCGAGTGTGCGGTGGTTGAGCATGCCGGCAGTGTGCCCCCAGACCCCGACATCTCAGACCCCGACATCTCAGACCCGCGGTCGCAGCCGCAACCCGTCGGCGACCCAGCCGACTTCGCCGTCGCGGTTGCGGACGAACGGCAACCGCATCCCCCCGCTGACTGCGATATCCCGTTCCAGGAAAGCCACCGGTGCCGACTGCGGCGGCGGCGGCAGGATGGCCGGCTGCCAGGTGCCCGGCTCCGGCGTCGGATCGACGCTGCGCTCCAGTCCTGGGCCGGCGATCCGGAAGGTCTCGGCCAACCCCGGATCGGCGTAACGGCCGGCATAGGTCCGTAACCGCTCCCCCGGGCCGACGTCCGGCACATCCGGTTCGACCAGCAGGGCGCGCATGATTCCCGCCTTTCCGGACAGCGCCGCCAGACCGGGATAGCGGGACAGCGCCTCGTCCAGGGCGGCCAGGCCGGCCACCGCGCCGGGCTGGCCGTTGAGCAGCAGGATGAAGGCGAACCGGCGCTGCGGGACGGCCAGAAAAACCGTGTGCTGTCCCAGGGTGTCCCCGTCGTGGGAGATCACCCGCAACCCGTCGACGTCCTGGGTGAACCAGCTGCGGCCCATCGACAGCGGCAGGCCGGGAACCGGCACGGCAGGCTCCTGCATCGCCCGCAGGCTGGCGGGCTTGAGGATCCGGGTACGCCCCGGCGGCTCCAGCCCTAGATGCAGGCGCGCGTAGCGCAGCACATCGCGGGTCGTCGACCAGATTCCGCCGGCCGGGTCGGCGCTGCGCGGGACCCACAGCGGGGTCTGGACCGCGACGGTGTCGCGGCCGTTGACCGGCATCGCGGTATGCCCGTCGGTATACGGCCGCTTGAGCACCGCCTCGCGGTCCAGCACCGTGTTGGCCAACCCGAGCGGCCCCAGCACGAGTTTCTGCATCCCGTCGTTGTAGTCGGTCACCGCGGTCAGCTCGATCAACCGGCCCAGCAGTCCGAAGGCGGCGTTGTTGTAGGAGAAGAACTCACCGCATTCGAAGAGCTGCGGCAGTTCCGGCAGCCGGGTATCGACATAGCGGGTCAGCGCGAAGGCGTCGTCGCCGGTGTCGAAGCCCTCATCCCCGTACCACCCGGCGGTGTGCTCCAGCAGGTTTGCCACCGTGACCGCGGCGATCGCCGCCTCGTCACGCAAGCGCAGACCGCGCAGATAGCGGCGCACCGGTGCGTCCGGGGCCAGCTTGCCCTCGTCGATCAGCCGCCAGATCGCGGTCGCGGTGTAGGTCTTCGTCAGCGATCCGATCTGGAACAACGTGGTCGGGGTCACCGGCCGCAGCGATGACAGGCTGGCCACCCCGAAGCTCGCGTGCTCCTCGCGTGCGCCGGCCAGGATCCCCAGGGCGGCCCCCGGTATCCGGGCCTCGCGCATCGCGGCGATCAGCGCGTCGGCGACGGCGCGGAACTCCTTCGACGCATTGCGGGCCAGCAGCACCGGGAGCGGGAGGTCGGCGGGCGGGCCGGCGGGGACGGGCGGTGTCGCCGTCGGGGCCCGGCCCCCGCACCCGGCAACGACGGCGGCGCCGGCGGCGAGGCCCATCAGCATCCCGCGGCGGGTGATCGGCGGCATCAGGCGAGGTTAGCCGGGCATCACCGGCACCGCACCGGGCACCATGAACGGTCGCATCTCCGACCAGGCCTGGCCGTTGGCGGCGCTGGTGGCCAGCAGTTGCAGCACACCGCGGGCGTCGGCGACATAAACCGCCGACGGGTTGGCCGCCACCGCGGAGACCGGCATCACCAGGTTATTGCTGGGCCCGTCGGAGTTCACCCCGTCGAGATTGACATAGGACACCGGGTGGGCCGGATCGCGACGGGTGACGACCATATCGTCGCCGGTGCGCCAGGACAGCGACACCACCGAGTCGCCCATGCCGAAGCCGATCCGGCGCGGATAGGTCAGCGCGAACTCCCCGCCCGGGGTCTGCTCGACCCCGGCGAGCACGACCTCCCCGTCGATCACCATCGCCACCCGGGTGCCGTCCCTGGAGACCTGAAGTTCGCCGATGGTGCCGGGGAACCGTGAGGTGACCGCGGCGGAGTCGACCGGGATCAGCGCGGGCTGACCGGAGGCCTCCTCCCGGATCACCCGCACCACGCTGTTGCCGTCCACCACCACCCAGACCGCGTCGTCGAGGGCCCAGGACGGTCTGGACAGCGTCCGACCGTCAGTCGCCCGCAACGCCTGCCCGCCGTTGGGCCCGATCCACAGCGCGTCGCCCGTCGCCCTCGACCCGGTGACCGACGCGATATCGCGGCCGGACCGGGAGAACGTCGCGGCCCGCTGGTCGGTCATCGTCCCGAAGGAGCCGGGCACCTTGACCGCGCTCTGCCCGTCCAGCGCTGAGATCGACCCGCCGATCAGCGCGTGCACCCCGGCCGGGGCCCCGTCGACCGCACCCGGGTCGGTCGCGGCCACGTCGGTGGTCTTCCAGCCGTCGACGAACCGGTCGTCCAGCGGCGCCCCGTCGGCGTTGATCAGATACGGCCCCTTGATATCGGAGCGGGCCAGCGTCCACACCAGTTGGGCGGCGAGCAGCAGCCGGCTGGCCGGATCGGTGGTGGTCAGATTCTCCAGGTCGATCCGGGCCCCGCCATAACCGCGCCCCACGCCGGTCTTCCCGCCGTCGGCCCGGGTGACCGGGCCGCGCATCTTCAGCGGGGGCCCCAGCAGGTTGCGCACCGCCTTGGCCATCTCCGGGCGCGGACCGGCGATGAGCTTGTTAACCAGTTCGGTGGCCAGCAACTCCGGGTCGGAGACCACCACGTAGCGGGGATCGGGGACGACGGTCTTGCCGGTCGGGTCGACGAAGTAGAGGGTGTAGCGCTTGTAGGAGGACTGGAACTTCTGCCAGTCCAGGAACACCCCGTTGGGCAGCCGGTTGATCCGCCAGCCGTCCGGGGTCTGGACCAGTTCGATCGGACCCGGGTCGGGCAGCTCCCCTTCGCCGGTCTCGAATACGCCGATATCAGACAGCGAACCCAGGATCTCGGCCTGCATGCTCACCGAAACCGTGTCCCCGGAACGGGTTTCGGTGAACGTCACCTTGTCGATCAGCAGGGCGCTGCCCTGGTCGTCCCAGTCCTTGGACGCCGACTCGGTGAGGAACTGCCGCGCCGCCAGATGCCGGTCGGCCGGGTCGGCGGTCGCCTTCAGGAACTCCCGCAACAGCTGGTCGGGGTTCATCGCGGGGTTGGGTTCCGGCAATGGTTTGGGGGTGGGCCGCTCGACGGTCCCGATCGCCTGCGGTGGCGACGAGTCGGGCACCCCGGCGCATCCGGGCACCCAGGCGATCAGGCCGACCAGCACAGCGGTCAGCAGCCGACGGCTCACGCCCGCTCCCCCGCGGTTTCCCGCTGACGTTCCTGCGCGCCGGGTTTGAGCGGCAGCGGGCTGGTGGTGACCTTGTGGCCGCGCACCAGCGGCAGGGTCATCCGGAAGCAGGCGCCCTTGCCGGGCTCGCCCCAGGCCTCCAGCCGACCCTGGTGCAGACGGGCGTCCTCGATGCTGATCGCCAGCCCCAGCCCGGTGCCGCCGGATCGGCGTACCCGCGACGGATCGGACCGGAAGAACCGGCTGAACACCAGCTTCTCCTCGCCGGGCCGCAGGCCCACGCCGAAATCGCGGACCGTGACGGCGACGGTGTCCTCGTCGGCGGCCATCCGGATCTGCACCGGCTGATGCTCGGCGTGGTCGATGGCATTGGCGATGAGATTGCGCAGGATGCGCTCGACGCGGCGCGGATCGACCTCGGCGATGACCGGGTTGTCGGGCAGATCGACCTGGAGTTCGATGGCAGCCTCATCGGCCAGGTGACCCACGTTGCCCAGCGCACTGTTGACCGTCGCCCGCAGGTCCACCGCCTCCACCGAGAGTTCGGCGACACCGGCATCGTGCCGGGAGATCTCCAGCAGGTCGTTGAGCAGGCCCTCGAACCGGTCCAGCTCGCTGACCAGAAGCTCGGTGGAGCGGCGCAGCGCCGGGTCGAGATCCTCGCCGTGGTCGTAGATCAGGTCGGCGGCCATCCGGACGGTGGTCAGCGGGGTGCGCAACTCGTGACTGACGTCGGAGGTGAAGCGGCGTTGCAGATTGCCGAATTCCTCCAGGTTGGTGATCTGGCGCTGCAGGCTCTCGGCCATATCGTTGAACGACACCGCCAGGCGCGCCATATCGTCCTCGCCGCGCACCGGCATCCGCTCGGACAGATGCCCCTCGGCGAACCGTTCAGCGATCCGGGATGCTGAGCGCACCGGCAGCACCACCTGGCGCGACACCAACAGCGCGATTCCGGCCAGCAGCACCAGCAGCACCAATCCGCCGGTGGCCATCGTGCCGCGGACCAGCGTGATGGTGTTCTCCTCGCTGGTCAGCGGAAAGATGAGGTAGAGCTCAAGATTGGTGACCCGGGACGGCGCCGGCGTGCCGATCAGCAGAGCCGGGCCGGAGAACCCCTCGGTGCGCACCGCCGCGTACTGGTAGCTGACCTGCCCGGCCATGACGAAATCGCGAAGCGATCGCGGGATCTGATCCACCGGACCGGCCGAGGTGGCCTCCCGCGGGCCGTCCCCGGGAACCATCAGCACCGCGTCGAACGCGCCGGCCAGCCCCGCCCCGGAGGCCTGACCGGTCTTGGAGATCAGGGTGGTGCGGGCCAGCTGCAGGCTGCTGTCCAGCGACCGGGCCTCTTCTCCGCTGACGATCCCGCTGACGGTGGCCCGGGCCCGGTTGACCTCCTCGGTGGCCGCCCGAACCTTCACGTCGAGCACCCGGTTGGTGATCTGACTGGTCAGCACGAAGCCGAGCGCCAGGATCACCGCCGCCGACAGGCCCAGGGTGAGGACCACCACCCGCAGTTGCAGTGAGCGCCGCCAGATCAGCGCGATCCCCCGGCTCACCGTCGTCGTTCCGCGCACCAACGGACCGGAGCGGCCCCAGGGGCCGCGGATGCGCCGACGCGACGACCAGATCACGGGCGCCTCTCTTCCTCAGCCAGCGGCACGGATCACGGCGGGCCGGCCTTGTAGCCCACCCCACGCACGGTCAGCACCACCTGGGGGTTCTCCGGGTCCCTCTCGACCTTGGCCCGCAGCCGCTGAACATGAACATTGACCAAACGGGTGTCGGCGGGGTGCCGGTACCCCCACACCTGTTCGAGCAGTACATCTCGAGTAAACACCTGTCGCGGTTTACGCGCCAATGCCACCAGCAGGTCGAACTCCAGCGGCGTCAGGGAGATCTGCTCGCCGTCGCGGGTGACCTTGTGCGCGGGAACGTCGATCTCGATATCGCCGATGGACAGCATCTCGGCGGGTTCGTCCTCGTTTCGCCGCAGCCGGGCCCGGACCCGGGCCACCAGTTCCTTGGGCTTGAACGGCTTCATCACGTAGTCGTCGGCGCCGGACTCCAAGCCGAGCACCACGTCGACGGTGTCGGTCTTGGCGGTCAGCATGACGATCGGCACGCCGGAGTCGGCCCGCAGCACCCGGCAGACGTCGATACCGTTCATCCCGGGCAGCATCAGGTCCAGCAGCACCAGATCCGGCCGCAGTTCGCGAACCGCAGTCAGGGCCTGCGAGCCATCCGCCACGACCGCCGTCTCGAAACCTTCGTTGCGCAGGACGATGGTGAGCATCTCCGACAGCGAGGGGTCGTCATCGACGACCAGGATCCTTTGCCTCATGGTGACCATGGTGGCATCGAATAGCGACAAACCCCTGCTAACACGCGCATGTTGCGACATTGTCGTCGAGAGAACATTGTCGTCGAGAGAGCAGCCCCGCTAGACCAGCAGTTCGGCGGCCAGTCGCCCCGGATCGACCGCTGCGCCGATGACAGTCCACGGTCCGTGCCAGTGCCGGGCGGCCAGACCGGAGTAGACCGCGGCGGTGCGCTGCTGCAAACCGTCGTCGCGTTCATAGACGTCGCGGGCCCGGCCGGTCTCCTCGGCAGCCCGCCGCCTGGCCCGCTCACCGGCCAGTTCCACCGGAACGCCCAGCAGGATCTGGCGGTCCGGCACCGGCAGCCCCAGCCGCCCGAACTCCAGGTCGGCGACCCATCTCACCATCTCGCCGTCGGCGTCCTGGTGCAGGCGGGCGGCACTGTAGGCGGCATTGGAGGCCACGTAGCGGTCCAGTAGGACGATATCGTGGGAATCGCGAAGGGCGGCGATCTGCTCGGCGGCCCCGGACCGGTCCAGCGCGAACAGCACCGCCATCGCGTAGACCGACGAGGCGAGATCGCCATGGCGCCCGTGCAGCGCCTCACTGGCGAGGTCGGCGGTGACCGACTCGCCATAGCGCGGGAAGGCCAAGGTGGCGACCGTGCGACCGGCCGCTTCACACGCCGCCTGAAGACCTCTGCTCAGGGTGCGCTTGCCGGCGCCGTCGAGTCCCTCGATGACGATCAGCACGGGCGCAGCCTAACTGCAACCATGCTTACTGCGATCAACCTGGATCGAGTCTGCACACCGATCACCGAGCCTGCGCACGGATCGCGGATCCGGGCATAAGCACGATCTGGGCGCAGAGTCGATGGCCGAGTGGGGGCGGTCCGCCGCTAGTACCGGTAGTGCTCCGGCTTGTACGGGCCCTCGACGTCGACGCCGATGTACTCGGCCTGATCCTTGGTGAGCTTGGTCAGCGACCCGCCGAGCGCCTCGACGTGGATCTTGGCGACCTTCTCGTCGAGATGCTTGGGCAGCCGGTAGACCTCGTTGTCGTACTCGTCGTTCTTGGTCCACAGCTCGATCTGGGCGATCACCTGGTTGGAGAAGCTGTTACTCATCACGAACGACGGGTGGCCGGTGGCGTTACCGAGGTTCAGCAGCCGGCCCTCGCTCAGCACGATGATGGAGTGACCGTCGGGGAAGACGAACTCGTCCACCTGCGCCTTGATATTGATCCGGTGGATGTTCGGATCGCGCTCCAGTCGGGCCATCTCGATCTCGTTGTCAAAGTGGCCGATATTGCCCAGGATGGCCTTGTCCTTCATCGCCCGCATGTGATCGAGGGTGATGATGTCCTTGTTGCCGGTGGCGGTGATGACGATATCGGCCCAGCCGATCGCCTCCTCGACGGTCTTGACCTCGAAACCGTCCATCATCGCCTGCAGGGCGTTGATCGGGTCGATCTCGGTCACCGCGACGCGGGCGCCCTGTGCCTTGAGCGCCTCGGCGCAGCCCTTGCCGACGTCGCCGTAACCGCAGACCAGGGCGGCCTTGCCGCCGATCAGGACGTCGGTGCCGCGGTTGATACCGTCGATCAGCGAGTGCCGGGTGCCGTACTTGTTGTCGAACTTGCTCTTGGTGACCGAGTCGTTGACGTTGATGGCCGGGAACGCCAGCTCGCCGGCGGCGGCGAACTGGTAGAGCCGCAGCACGCCGGTGGTGGTCTCCTCGGTGACACCCTTGATGGCGTCGGCGATGTGGGTCCACTTGTGGGCGTCTGCCTTGATGCTCTCGCGCAGCAGGTTGAGGAAGACGGTGTACTCGGCGGAGTCGTCCTCCTCGCCGGGGGGAACCACGCCGGCCCGCTCGAACTGGGCGCCGCGCAGCACCAGCATCGTGGCATCACCGCCGTCGTCGAGGATCATGTTGGCCGGCTCGCCGGGCCAGGTGAGCATCTGCTCGGCCGCCCACCAGTACTCCTCGAGCGTCTCGCCCTTCCAGGCGAAGATCGGTACGCCCAGGGGCTCCTCCGGGGTGCCGTTGGGGCCGACGACGGTTGCGGCCGCCGCGTGGTCCTGGGTGGAGAAGATATTGCAGCTCGCCCAGCGAACCTCGGCACCCAGGGCGACGAGGGTCTCGATCAGCACCGCGGTCTGCACGGTCATGTGCAGCGAGCCGGAGATCCGGGCGCCCTTCAGCGGCAGCACGTCGGCGTACTCGCGGCGCAGCGCCATCAGGCCGGGCATCTCATGTTCGGCCAGGCGGATCTCCTTGCGGCCGAACTCGGCCAGCGAAAGGTCGGCAACCTTGAAGTCGATCCCGTTGCGGGAGTCGGCAGTCAAATTCATGGCCACACGGTATCCCGGCCCACCGCGGCCGGACTAATCGACCCCGGTGCTCGCCAGGCGCCGGCCCAGTACCGAGTGCCGCCGGCCGTAGAACGCGTAGACCGCAACGCCGATCGCCATCCACACCGCGAAACGCACCCAGGTCAGCGCGGTCAGATTGAGCATCAGCCACACACACGCCGCGATGGACAGTATCGGCAGCACCGGGACGAACGGTGCCCGGAATCCCCGGTGCAGGTCGGGCCGGTTACGCCGCAGGATGATGACCCCGGCAGAGACCAGCACGAACGCGAACAATGTCCCGACGTTGACCATTTCCTCGAGCTTGGCCATCGGGAACACCGAGGCGGCCACCGAGATCAGGATGGCGACCACCACGGTGATCCGCACCGGGGTGTCCTTGGCGCTGGTCTGGGCCAGCCCGCGCGGCAGCAGTCCGTCGCGGGCCATCGCGAACATCACCCGCGACAGGCCCAGCACCAGCACCATGACCACCGTGGTCAGGCCGGCCAGCGCCCCGATGGAGATGATCCGGGCGGCCCAGTCGATACCGTTGATCGAGAAGGCGGTGGCGAGGTTGGCATGGCCTTTCCCGGTGTCGCGTAGTTCGGTGTAGTTCACCATCCCGGCCAGCACGATCGACACCGCCACGTAGAGCACGGTGACGATGCCGAGCGAGGCCAGGATCCCGCGGGCCACATCGCGCTGCGGGTTCTTGGTCTCCTCGGCGGTGGTGGCCACCACGTCGAACCCCAGGAACGCGAAGAACACGATCGACGCGCCGGCCAGGACGCCGTACACGCCGTAGTGGCTGCCGCCGGCTCCGGTCAGCAGTGAGAACACCGACTGGTCCATCCCCGTTCCGGCCGCGCCCTCGCCGGTCTCGGTGGGTGGGATGAACGGCGTGAAGTTCGCCGGTTTGATGTGGAACGAGCCGACGATCACAACGAGCAGGACGACGGACACTTTGACGGCGGTGATCACCGCGGAAACGTGCGAGGACAGCTTGGTGCCGATCGCCAGCAGGGAGGCGACCACGGCGACGATGAGCAGCGCACCCCAGTCGAAATCGAACAGACCGAGGTCCACCGTGCCGCCGGCGAAGCCGAAGACCGTTCCCAGGTAGCTCGACCAACCCTTGGCCACCACGGCCGCACCGACCGCGAACTCGAGGATCAGATCCCAGCCGATGATCCAGGCGACGAACTCGCCGAAGGTGGCGTAGGAGAACGTGTAGGCGCTGCCCGCCACCGGCAGGACGGAGGCGAACTCGGCGTAGCACAGGGCAGCCAGTCCACAGGTGATCGCGGCGATGATGAACGACACCGGCAGCGCCGGCCCGGTGATGTTGCCGAACGTGCTGGCGGTGACGGTGAAGATGCCGGCACCGACGACTACCGAGACCCCGAAGACGGTGAGGTCCCACCAGGTGAGTTCCTTGCGCAGTCGGGTACTCGGCTCGTCGGTGTCGCGGATGGACTGCTCCACCGTTTTGGTGCGCGCCGATGTGATCCGCACGGCCCTGCGGGTCGGGGTGGCCATGCCGGCAGAGGCTACCGGCTCAGATACCCACCGTTGCCCGGAACAATCGGCTTGGTTGGGTCGCCTGCAGCCGGATCGGGCCGTCGTCGGCGGCCACCCAGGCCGCCGCTCCACGGTCCATCCGCACCTCGCCGGACTTGGCCCGGGCGATCACCGATCCTTCGGTGCAGACCAGGATCTGCGGGCCGTCGTGCCGCGACGGGGCGTCCAGCTCATGGCCGAGATGGTCGGCGTCCAGGGTGAGCACCGAACCGGCGAACTCCGCGGTCGGGGTTTCGTAGACCACCTCGATACCCTCGCGCCGCGTTGCCACCCGGGCATCGGCGACCGGATTGAAGTCGAGAACGCGAAGCAGTTCCGGGACGTCGACGTGCTTGGGCGTCAGACCACCGCGCAGGACATTGTCGGAATTGGCCATCACCTCCATCGCCATCCCGTGCAGGTAACTGTGCAGGTTGCCGGCCGGCAGGAAGATCCCTTCGCCGGGCTTGAGGCTGATCTGATTGAGCAACAGGGCGGCCAGCACACCGGCGTCGCCGGGGTAACGCTCGCCGAGTTCCAGCGCCGTCCTGGCCTCCGCGGCGAATTCCTCTGCCCCGGAACGGACATATCCGATCGCACCGTCCAGGACCGCCGGAATCAGGGCCTCGATATCGGTCTGCGGCGCGGTGATCCAGGTGGTGAACAGTGCCCGCAAACCGGCCGCGTCGGACTGTCCGGCGAGCAGGGCGATATAGGGCTCGAGGGCAGGCACGTCCAGCGCCCGCATCAACGCCACCGACGCCGCCGCGGGCCGGAATCCGGCCAGCGCCTCGAAATCACTGAGGGCCACCAGCAGTTCGGGCTTGTGGCTGCGGTCCCGGTAGTTGCGTTTCGGGGAGTTGACCGGCACCCCCATGCGATTCTCGTGGGCATAGCCCTCCACCGCCTGCTGCGCGCTGGGGTGCGCCTGCAGCGACAGCGGCTCATCGGCGGCGAGCACCTTGACCAGGAAGGGCAGCCGATCCCCGAACCGTTCCCGGACCGCCGGTCCGAGTTCACCGTCGGGATCGGCGGTGATGGCCTCCAGCAGAGTCCGGTCACCACCTTCGCCGAGCCTGGCCGGGTCCCCGGGATGGGCACCGAGCCACAGTTCGGCCTCCGGGTGCGCCGTCGGAGCGGGCCGCCCGGCGAACTCGGCGATCGCGGTCCGGGACCCCCAGGCGTATGTGCGGATTGCTCCGCGTATCAACTGCACGGCGCTGCTATCCCCCTGCCAATCTCACATAAACGGCCGCCATCTCCAACCGCACCGCCAGGAGGGCCAACTGCCGCTCGCGGCGACCGCTGACCACCGGCACCGATCCCGCATCCCCCACGTCCTCGGCACCGATCAGGTCGACATCGCCGATACCGGCCAGCCGGGCGGTCAGGGCCGGACGTTCCTCCGCGGTGGCAAGCGCCACCACCCGCGGCCGGACCACCATCGGACCGTCGAACTCCTCGTCGTGGAACAGCGCGTCGACCGGGTCGGTGGCCTGCCCGATCTCCCGCAGCGCCACCAACGTATCGGCCAGTGCTGCGGCCGCGACGGGCTGACCGGCGACCCGCAGCAGCACGGCGGCGGCGTGCCGGGCCAGCGCGCAGGTATCCGGTCGGTCGCCGGCCAGCACCACCTGCCTCCCGGTCATCCGCTCTGCCAGCGCCTTGGCCGGGTTGGTGAAGATCTCGCGGCCGGGACTGTTGCGCATCGCCTCGGCGTCCAACTCATCGGCCATCGCCCACAAATCGACCGTCATCAGGGCCGGGTCGACGGCCGCCAGGGCGGCCAGACCGACTGACAGATAACGGCACAGCCCGAACTCGTCCGGCACCGGCAACCGGGGTTCAAGGACGGCGGCCCGGCCGGCGGTGACATCCCGCAGCGGACCCAGATGCGGGGCGGCGACCACAACCCGGGCGCCGCGGCGGACGGCGGCATGGGCCGCCGAGACGAGGTTCTGGTCGCCCGGGTCGTCGCCGGCGACGACCAGCAGGTCCAGCGGGCCGATCCAGGGCGGCACCTCCGCCGCCGTGACCAGCGGCTCACCGGCGGTCCCGCCGAGGGCGGCGATCAGCATGGCTCCGGCAGCCTCCGCCGGACCTCGCCCGGCCAGCCAGACGACGGTCCGGGGACGTTGGCCACCGGCGACCGACTCCAGCGCGCCCTCCTCCACGGCGGCGGCGATCGACCGGACCTGGGCGCCGGCCATGGCACCGGCCCGTAACAGTCCGTCCCGGTCGGCCTCCTGCAGGCCGGCCGCGTCGTCGAGGTCGACGACAGTGTCGGCGGCACTCATCTGCCTGCCCCGCTACCGGCCGCAATCTCATCGGCCGCCTGGGCGACGATCCGGCTCACCTCATCGGCGGTGCGGGCCTCCACATTCAGACGCAGCAACGGCTCGGTATTCGAGGTGCGCAGATTGAACCAGGCGCCATCGCCCAGATCAACCGTCACCCCGTCCATCTGATCGGTCGAAACGGTCTGCGCGGCAAAGGACTTCACTACAAGCGCAACGCATGTGGGCGCATCGTTGACCCGGAAGTTGATCTCGCCCGACGCCGCGTACCGCTGATAGGAAGCCATCAGGTCCGACAGCGGAGCGTCCTGTCCGCCGAGGGCAGCCAGCACGTGCAGGGCCGCGAGCATGCCGGAGTCCGCGCCCCAGAAGTCCCGGAAGTAGTAGTGCGCCGAATGCTCGCCGCCGAACACCGCACCGGTCTGCGCCATCAGGTCCTTGATATAGGAGTGCCCGACCCGGGAGCGCACCGCCACCCCGCCCCGTTCGGCGATCACCTCCGGAACCACCCGCGAGGTGATCAGGTTGTGGATCACCGACGCCCCGGGGTCGCGAGCCAGTTCCCGGTCGGCGACCAATGCGGTGACCGCCGACGGCGACACCGGGTCGCCGTTCTGATCCACCACGAAACAGCGGTCGGCATCGCCATCGAAGGCCAGTCCGATATCTGCATCGGTACTGCGGACGAAGTTCTGCAGATCCACCAGATTGGCCGGCTCCAACGGGTTGGCCTCGTGGTTGGGAAACGACCCGTCGAGTTCGAAGTACAACGGCAGCAGGGTCAGCGCCGGGATCGGCCCCAGCACGGCCGGGGCGGTGTGCCCGGCCATCCCGTTGCCAGCGTCGACGGCCACCCGAAGCGGCCGAAGCCCGCCCACATCCACCAGCGAGCGCAGGAACTGCCCGTAGTCGTCGAGCACATCCCGGTCGTCCAGGCCGCCCCGCGGACCGTCCCAGGCCGGCACCCCGTCGATCACCTCATCCCGGATCACCGCCAGACCGGTGTCCTCGCCGACCGGTTTCGCCTGCGCCCGGCAGAGTTTGATGCCGTTGTAGGCGGACGGGTTGTGACTCGCGGTGAACATCGCGCCGGGACAGTTCAGCAGACCGGAGGCGAAGTACAGCTCGTCGGTGGAGGCCAGGCCGATGCGCACCACGTCCAGACCCTGGGACATCACCCCGTCGGCGAAGGCGGCGGACAGCCCCGGGGAACTCTCCCGCATATCGTGGCCGATGACGACGCGACCGGAATCGCGGGCACCCTCGCTGCGCATCAGTCTGGCGAAGGCCGACCCGACGTCGAACACGAAGGCGTCGTCGATCTCCGAACCGACCAGTCCACGCACGTCATAGGCCTTGATAACGCGGCGCACGTCAGCGGCAGGCCTGGGCATGGCGAACTCCTGAGACGACGGGATTGCTCTGGCCGTCCAGCCTAGCCGGGGGCGTCAGTCGGCGGGGTCGGGTAGAACCCGAAGGTGCCCGCGGCGTCGGCCGGCCGCGCCGTTGCGGGGCGCTACCGGGGGGATCCCGGAGCGCGGCGCACCCAAGTGCGGGGCTGCGAGCGGATCGGAGAATCCGGTGATCGGCGGCCCACCGGCCACCCGGCCCTCGCGCACCGCATCGGCCAACGCGACGAGGTCGTCCTCGTCGGGGTTGGTCGGCAGCGGCGCGGCGTGGCGCACCAACTCCCAGCCGCGCGGCGCGGTGATCCGGGTGGCGTGGCCCAGACACAGATCCCAGGTGTGCGGTTCGCGGTCGGTCGCCAGCGGTCCCACCACTGCGGTGGAGTCCGAATAGACGTAGGTCAGCGTCGCCACCGCGTAGTGCGAGCACCCAGGCCGGATGCAGCGACGGGGAACATTCACGTTGGCGAGGCTATCCCGGCGAAATGCCCGCGCGCGCCGGACACGCGCACCGATCGGGCTGCCGATGTACAACCGTTACGATCTGCAGTTCATGTCCGACAGCCGCAGTTCCCGGCGCGGCGGCGGCGCGGCGGGTGGCTCGCGGCGCGGGCGCGAGATGCGGGGTCCGCTGCTTCCACCGACCGTTCCGGGCTGGCGAAGCCGCGCCGAGCGGTTCGATATGGCGGTCCTGGAGGCCTACGAACCGATCGAGCGGCGCTGGCGCAAACGCCTGGCCGATCTCGATGTGGCCGTCGACGAGATTCCCCGGATCTCCCCCAAGGACCCCGGCAATGTCCAGTGGCCCCCGGAAGTGGTGGCCGACGGCCCGATAGCACTGGCCCGGCTGATTCCTGCCGGCGTCGACGTTCGCGGTAACCCCACGCGAGCGCGAATAGTGTTGTTCCGCAAGCCGATCGAACGGCGGGCGAAAGACTCGGTTGATCTGACTGATCTGCTTCACGAAATCCTGGTGGCGCAGGTGGCCGGCTATCTGGGGGTCGAACCCTCGGTCATCGACCCCGGTATGGCCACGGACGACTGAATCAGATGATGCCGCGCTTGAGGCGCCGGCGTTCCCGCTCGGAGAGCCCGCCCCAGATGCCGAACCGCTCATCGTTGGCCAGCGCGTATTCCAGACACGCATCCTTGACCTCGCAGCCCAGGCAGATCCGCTTCGCCTCCCGGGTGGATCCACCCTTCTCCGGGAAGAACGCCTCGGGGTCGGTCTGTGCGCACAGGGCATTCTCCTGCCACTGCGGGTCGTCCGGGGTGAGCATCGGCTCGACCGGATCGGGCACCACACTGAGGTGAGCCCGGGCCAGCGATCCGGAATTCATCGGTCCGTCGACGGCGTGCGGAGCACCCATTGCAGCGTGCGGAGCACCCGTTGCGCGCTGCGGAGCGCCCAGCGATCCGAGGAATTGTTCGTAGGACATGTCCGCCCTCCTAACCTGGTCTCGTCGTGAAGTCTGTAGTTTTTTCGAACATGCGGTCGAATCACGGTCTGCGACACCGAAACCGGCAGGTCGACCGGGAAATGACACTGCTGTGATTAGACAGTGCCGAGGTGCCCGGGTCAAGCTGATCAGCCGATTTCCCTACCACTTTCGTTATCGAATCCGGCGTGTCGAGACCATGGCGTGTCTTGCGAGTTGCGTCACTGTGACCGCGTGCACGCTCCAGCGGGCTACCGCCTAGTGTCGGTTGCTGTGAAAGTCACCGTTCTCGTCGGCGGTATCGGCGGTGCCCGATTCCTGCTCGGCGTGCAGCGACTGCTGGGGCTGGGACAGTTCGGCGGTCCGGCCGGCGACAGCGAGCACCGGGTGACCGCTGTGGTCAACGTCGGCGACGACGCCTGGATGTACGGCGTGCGCATCTGCCCCGATCTGGACACCTGCATGTACACCCTGGGCGGTGGAATCGACCCGGAGCGCGGCTGGGGCCACCGCGACGAGACCTGGCACGCCAAGGAGGAACTCGCCGCCTACGGTGTGCAGCCGGACTGGTTCGGACTGGGCGACCGTGATCTGGCCACCCACCTGGTGCGTAGCCAGATGCTGCGGGCCGGCTATCCGCTGTCGCAGGTGACCGAGGCGCTGTGCCGGCGGTGGTCACCCGGCGCCACCCTGCTGCCCGCCAGTGACGACCGGTGCGAAACCCACGTCGTGGTCACCGACCCGGACACCGGCGACCGCAGGGCGATCCACTTCCAGGAGTGGTGGGTGCGCTACCGCGCCAAGATCCCCACTCACAGCTTCGCGTTCGTCGGCGCCGAGAAGGCCACCGCCGGACCGGGCGTGGCCGAGGCCATCACCGGGGCCGATGTGGTGATGCTGGCACCGTCCAACCCGGTGGTCAGTATCGGTGCGATCCTGGCCGTCCCCGGCACCCGAAGCGCCCTGCGCTCCACCGCGGCGCCGGTCATCGGCTACTCGCCGATCATTGATGGAAAACCGTTGCGCGGCATGGCCGACGAGTGCCTGTCGACGATCGGCGTCGAGACCACCTCGGAGGCCGTGGGTCGGCACTACGGCGCACGGGCGGCCACCGGACTGCTGGACTTCTGGCTGGTTCACGACGGCGATGAGGCCGACGTGCCCGGGGTCACCGTGACATCGGCGCCGCTGCTGATGTCCGACCCGGACGCCACCGCCGCCATGGTCCGCGCCGGTCTCGACGCGGCCGGGGTGGCGGGGCTGGCCGGGATGGCACCGTGAGCGGCCCCGACCCGGTCGCAGAGCACGGGTCCGCGGCGCCCATCGAAATACTGCCTGTGACAGGCCTTCCCGAGTTCCGGCCCGGTGATGACCTCGCGGCTGCGATCGTCACCGCCGCCCCGTGGCTGCGCGACGGGGACATCGTGGCCATCACCAGCAAGGTGGTTTCCAAGTGCGAGGGGCGTATCGTCGCCGCACCGGCGGACGCCGATCAGCGGGATGCCCTGCGCCGCAGTCTGATCGAGTCGGAGGCGGTGCGGGTGCTGGCCCGCAAGGGCCGCACCCTGATCACCGCGAACCGACACGGCCTGGTTCAGGCGGCCGCGGGTGTCGACGGATCCAACGTCGACACAACGGAATTGGCGTTGCTACCGGAGGATCCGGATGCCAGCGCGGCCCGGCTGCGGGCCGAACTGGGCCAACGCGCCGGAGTCGAGATCGGCGTGGTCCTCACCGACACGATGGGCCGGGCCTGGCGTACCGGCCAGACCGACGCCGCGATCGGCTCGGCCGGGGTTCCGGTGCTGCACAGCTACGCCGGCGCGAGCGACGGCCACGGCAACGAACTGCTGGTGACCGAGGTCGCGGTGGCCGACGAGATCGCCGCGGCGGCCGATCTGGTCAAGGGCAAGCTGACCGCGGTGCCGGTGGCGGTGCTGCGCGGGCTGACGCTGCCCGACGACGGATCGTGCGCGGCCCGACTGCTGCGCGGCGGGCCGGACGATCTGTTCTGGCTCGGCACCGCCGAAGCAATCGAACTCGGTCGGCGGCAGGCCCTGCTGATGCGCCGTTCGGTGCGCCGGTTCGCCGATCGCGCGGTCGAGCCTGAGGTGCTACGGGCCGCGGTCGCCGAGGCACTCACCGCGCCCGCCCCGCACCACACCCGGCCGGTTCGGTTCGTCTGGCTGGCCGACCGCGCCCGGCGCACCGAACTTCTGGACCGGATGAAACAGGCCTGGCGGGCCGACCTGGCCGCCGACGGCCACCCCGCCGACGGCATCGAACGCCGGGTGTCTCGCGGACAGATCCTCTACGACGCCCCGGAGGTCCTGATCCCGTTTCTGGTGCCCGACGGCGCCCACAGCTACCCCGACCCGATGCGCACCGCCGCCGAGCGCACCATGTTCACCGTCGCGGTCGGGGCGGCGGTGCAGGCCCTGCTGGTCGCGCTGGCCGTACGGGAGGTCGGTAGCTGCTGGATCGGCTCGACGATCTTCGCCGCCGATACGGTGCGCCGGACCCTCGACCTGCCGCAGGACTGGGAACCGTTGGGCGCCATCGCCATCGGGTACCCCGAGCAGCCGCTACCGCCGAAGGATCCGGCCCCGATAGACGATCTGCTGGTACGCCGGTGAGCCTGCACGAGTCCGCGGTCGCCACCCTGCGCGACTGGGACCCACCCGACCCCGGTCAGGACGCGCTGCGCCACGCGGTGCTGGCGTTTCTACGGGCCCGTCCGGACGGCTGCCAACGGGCCTGTGTCCCCGGGCATGTCACCGCCTCGGCACTGGTGGTCGACCACACCGGCGATCGTGTCCTGCTCACCCTGCACCCCCGGTTCGGCCGGTGGCTGCAACTCGGTGGGCACTGCGAGGACGACGACCCCGACATCGTGGCGGCCGCGCTGCGCGAGGCCACCGAGGAATCCGGTATCGCGAGTCTGCATATCGATTCGACCCTGGCCGCCGTCCATGTTCACCCGGTGACGTGTTCGCTGGGGGTGCCGACCCGCCATCTCGATCTGCAGTTCATCGTCACCGCCCCGCCGCAGGCACAGGCCGTCATCAGCGACGAGTCCCTGGACTTGCGGTGGTGGCCGATCGACGCGCTGCCCGAGGGTGCCGACCCCGGACTGGTGGCACTGGTGCAGGCGGCTTTAGCCCGTCAGATGTCCGATGAGTAGCGGATACCGCAGTCCGGGATGAGCACCCCGGGCCACACCCGGGCCCCGCGGAGCAGTTCGCAGCGAGCACCGATATCGGCCCCGTCACCGATCACCCCATCACGGATCAGCGCGCGCGGACCGATCCGCGAGCCGAACCCGACAATCGAACGCTCGACCACCGCGCCGGCCTCGATACGGGCGCCGTCGAAGACCACCGCGCCGTCCAACCGGACGCCGGGGCCGATTTCCGCACCGCGGCCCACCACCGTCCCGCCGATCAGCAGAGCCCCGGGGGCCACCGAGGCGCCGTCGTGCACCAGGCTCTCCCCGCGCCGGCCCTCCAGCGCCGGCGACGGGGCGATACCCCGCACCAGATCGGCCGACCCGCGGACGAAATCATCCGGGGTGCCCATATCCCGCCAGTAGGTGGCATCGACATAGCCGCACACCTTGGCTCCGGCTCCCAGCAGTGCCGGGAACACCTCGCGCTCCACCGAGACCTCCCGGCCGCCCGGGATACCCTCGATCACCGTGCGTTTGAAGATGTAGGTTCCGGCGTTGATCTGGTCGGTGGGCGGATCCTCGGTCTTCTCCAGGAACGCCAGGACATTCCCGTTGCCGTCGGTGGGCACCGACCCGAAGGCCCGGGGGTCGCTGACCCGAACCAGATGCAGGGTGACATCGGCATCACGGTCGGCATGAACGGCCAGCATCGCGCCCAGGTCCATCCCGGAGAGCACATCGCCGTTGAACACCATCACGGTGTCGTTGCGCACCTTGGGGAGCACATTGGCGATTCCGCCGCCGGTGCCCAGCGGCTGCTCCTCGACGACGTAGTCGATCTCCAGCCCGAGCTCGGATCCATCGCCGAACTCCGCCTCGAAGGTCTCCGCTTTGTAGGAGGTGCCCAGGATGACGTGCTCGATCCCGGCGTCGGCGATCCTCGACAGCAGGTGAGTCAGGAACGGCAGCCCGGCGGTCGGCAGCATCGGTTTGGGCGCGGACAGGGTCAGCGGGCGCAGCCGGGTTCCCTTGCCGCCCACCAGAATCACCGCATCGACGTTGGTTTTCTCGCTGTTGGCTGTCTCGCCGTTGGCTATCACCGTGTTCCTCCCGACCTCGCCGTCCGCAGTTCCCGGCGGGACCTGCGCACCGCCGCACGGGCCCGTGCGCGCAGTGCACCCTTCATCGTCCACCGCAGCGGGGCCCGCCACGCGCCGGAATGGCGATCGGACAGATAAATATAGGTGCTCACATGGTGAGCACGCAGATTACGGCCCGGGTCCCGGCCGGTCGAATGGCCCTTGTCGTGCAGGATCTCCGAGCCGGGGACGTAGACGTTGAGCCAGCCGGCCCGGCCCAGCCGGTCACCGAGATCGACATCCTCCATGTACATGAAGTATCTCTCGTCGAACCCCCCGACCGCGTCGAACGCCGACCGGCGCACCAGCAGGCAGGATCCCGACAGCCAGCCGACCGGGCGTTCGCTGGGCTCGAGACGCTCCTGGCGGTAGGACTTGGTCCAGGGGTTGGCCTTCCAGGCGAAGCCGATCACCGCGTGCATGCCCCCGCGAACCAGGCTGGGCAGGTGACGAGCCGACGGATACACCGCGCCGTCCGGGTCGCGGATCAGCGGTCCCAGGGTGCCGGCCTGCGGCCAGCGACCGGCGGCCTCCAGCAGGATGTCGATACTGCCCGGGGCCCACACCACATCGGGGTTGGCCACCAGGACGAACTCCTGCTCCGGGGGAACCGTCGACATGGCCCGGTTGACAGCCGTGCCGTAGCCCAGATTGCCGCCGGTGCGCAGCAGTTCGGTGCCGGGGTAGCGATCCAGCGCCTCCTCCGGCGCGCCGTCGGTCGAACCGTTGTCGGCGATGACCACCCGCACCGGCCGGTCGGTGGCCACCGTCAGCGAGGACAGGAAACGGTCGAGATGCGAACCCGGCGAATAGGTCACCGTGACCACGGTCAGGGCCGGCTCGTCGCTCACGGCGTCGAGGGTATCGGGCCGTCGTCGACCGGCGCGGCAACCGCCTCGGCAAGCGCTTCGCGCCAGGGGCGCAACGGGGTCAGGCCGGCCTGCGCCGAACCGGTCATCGACAGGGCCGAGAAGACCGGACGGTGCGCGGGACGCGGGACGGCGGCGGTACCCACCGGCCGCACCCGCTCCGGGTCGGCGCCCAGGTCGGTGAACACCGCGCGGGCTTGTTCGAAGCGGCTGGCCGTCCCGGCGTTGGCCGCGTGCAGAACCGGAGCCGTGCTGCGGCCGGCCGCCACCTCGAGCAGGGCGGCAACCAGATCCTTGACGTAGGTCGGCGAACCGGTCTGATCATCGACCACCTCGATGGTCTTCTCACCGGCCGCCAGCCGGCGCATCACCGCGACGAAATCGGTGCCGGAGCCGCCGGTGTAGACCCAGGAGGTCCGCACTACGTGGGCGCCGGGCAGTTCGGCGTGCACCGCAAGTTCGCCGTCCAGCTTGGATCGCCCGTAAACGCTCAACGGACCGACCGGGTCGGTGATCTCGTACGGCCGGTGCTGCTGCCCACCGGGCACACCGTTGAAGACGTAATCGGTGGAGATGTGGATCAGCCGGGCACCGGCCGCCGCGCAGGCGCGGGCGATATGGCCCGGTCCAGCCGCGTTGATGGCGTACGCGGCGTCCGGGTCGGCCTCGGCGGCATCGACGTTGGTGAATGCCGCGCAGTTGACCACCACGTCGTCGGCACGCACGTGCGCCCGGGCGGCGGCGGGGTCGGTGATATCGAACTCCCGGTGCGTCAGCGCGCAGACGCCATAGCCCTGGCGTGCGGCCTGAGCTGCGAGAAAACGCCCCACCTGACCGCCCGCCCCGGTGATCACCATCCGATTCGACACGATCACGAGTCTGGCACGCCGGTTTCGGCTACCCGGGATGCGCCCGTCCGGCCAGTAACCTGAGCTGGTGCCGGATGAGACGGAAGTGACAGCAGTGACGCGGGCCCGGCCGGTCGCGCGCACTGTCCTGGCCCTGCTGGCCGTGACCATCGTGCTCGGAACCGGGGTGGCCTGGGGCTCGGTCCGGTCCTTCGAGAACGGCATCTTCCACTTCACCACCGCCATGCTGGGCGGACGGGGGGCCAACGACGACGGCGCCGTCGACATCCTGCTGGTAGGTATGGACAGCCGTACCGACGCGCACGGCAATCCGCTGTCGGAGGCCGAACTCGCGCAGCTGCACGCCGGTGACGACGTCGCCACGAATACCGACACCATCATCCTGGTCCGCATCCCCACCAACGGCCGGTCGGCGACCGCCATCTCCATCCCGCGCGACTCCTATGTGGAGGCGCCGGACCTGGGCAAGACCAAGATCAACGGGGTCTACGGGCAGGTCAAGCTCGAACGGATGAAGGAACTCGTCGAGAACCAGGGCATCGACGCCGCCGTGGCTGAGCCGCGGGCGGTCGAAGCCGGCCGCAACGCGCTCATCGAGACGGTGGCCGACCTGACCGGGGTGACGGTGGACCACTACGCCGAGATCGGCCTGCTGGGCTTCTCGCTGATCACCGACGCCCTCGGCGGTGTCGAGGTCTGTCTGAAAGAGCCCGTCTACGAACCGCTTTCCGGGGCGGACTTCCCGGCCGGCTGGCAGCGGCTGGACGGACCGCAGGCGCTGAGCTTCGTCCGCCAACGCCACGATATGCCTCGCGGTGACCTCGACCGGGTGGTGCGTCAACAGGTGGTGATGGCGTCACTGGCCCACCAGGTCATTTCCGGTAAGACGTTGAGCAGTCCGGCCACCCTGAACCGGCTGCAGGATGCCATCCAGCGCTCGGTGGTGATCTCCTCGGGCTGGGATGTGATGGACTTCCTCACCCAGCTGCAGAAACTGGCCGCCGGTAACGTGGCCTTTGCCACCATCCCGGTGCTGGCCGAGGACGGCTGGAGCGACGACGGCATGCAGTCGGTGGTGCGGGTCGATCCCGAACAGGTACAGCAGTGGGTCTCCGGCCTGCTGCAGGACCAGAGCGAGGGCAGGACCGACAAGGTCGCCTACTCCCCCGACCAGACCACCGTGGACGTGTTCAACGACACCGATATCAACGGCCTGGCCGGTGCGGTGTCCGAACGGCTCAGCGCCGGCGGCTTCCTGGAGGGCACGATCGGCAACCACGAGAACGACAGGGTCGCCGAGAGCCAGGTGCAGGCCGCCGCCGCCGACGACCCGGGAGCCCAGGCGGTCGCCACCACACTCGGCGGGCTTGCGGTGATGTCCGACCCGTCGATCCCCCCTGGCACCGTGCGCGTGGTGCTGGCCGACGACTACGCCGGACCGGGTTCCGGGCTGGACGGCACGCTTCCGACGGCGCAGAGCGTGCAGGACATGTCCGCCGAGGTGACCGACGAACCGACTCCGCTGGTGTCGCCGGTGATCACCGCGGGGTCTGACGACCCCAAGTGCGTCAACTGATGAACCTGACCGACGCGCTGCTCGATCCGCTGCTCGGCACCGATCGGATGGGACCGCGGATCACCTACTACGACGATGCGAGTGGCGAGCGGATCGAACTGTCGACGGTGACGCTGGCCAACTGGGCGGCCAAAACGGCCAACCTGCTGCGCGACGAGCTCGGCGCCGGCCCGGACAGCAGGGTGGCGGTTCTGCTGCCCGCACACTGGCAGACCGTCGGGGTTGTGTTGGGCGTGTGGTGGATCGGCGCCGAGGTGGTGCTGGCCGGCGAGAGCGCCGATATCGCCCTGTGCACTGCGGACCGGCTGGCCGAGGCCGACGAGGCGGCTGCCGGTGGCAGCATGACGGGCGAGGTGGCGGTGCTCTCGCTGGACCCGTTCGGCGCGCCGGTGCCGGATCTGCCGGTCGGTGTCACCGACTACGCGACAGCGGTGCGGGTACACGGCGATCAGGTGGCCGGTGAGCGAGCTCCGGGCCCGGCGCTGGCCGGCCGGTCGGTCGAGGAGGTGCTGGCCGCCGCGCAGCGCAGCGCCCGGACCAGCGGGCTGACCGCCGGGGACCGGGTGATGTCGGACCGGCCGTGGTCGACCGACCAGGAACTCATCGACAACCTGCTGGCGGTACTGGCCGCCGGGGCGTCGCTGGTGCAGCTGTCACACCCCGACCCGGCGGTGCTGGACCGGCGACGGGTGACCGAGAAGGTCACCCGCACCCTGGACTAGGCCGGAGCAGCGGCCGGAGCCGGAGCAGGTGCCGAGGCATCCCACACGGCCGGATCCTCGGCCGGGAAGGTCGGGCACTTGGCCGCGATATCGTCGGCGACCGGCTCCGCTGCGGTGAAGATCGACACGTACTGGGGGAAGATGCCCACCAGCGTGTTCACCTCGGCCTGCCGCTCAGCCGGCGGCTTCTGCAGCAGCAGATTCATGTGGTAGACGATGCCGCCCTGGACCCACCGCGGCTCGGAGTTGTACTTCCCGATCAGTTCGCCGTAGGCGATGGGGTCGACAACCTTGGTCGCGGCCATGATCTGATCCAGCGAGCAGGTGGTGTTGAGCATGGACGGCGGGACGGTGCTGTCGGCGGCGGCCGGACCGGCGAACCCTACCGAGGCGAGGGCGACGGCACCGGACACGACAGCGGCTGTGCGCAGAATATTCACCGGGAGCAATTTAGGCGCTGGGGGTGGGCCGGGTCAATTTCAGCCGGAACCCGCCTAGGCTGGCCGCCATGAACCGGCACCGCCCACCGCTGGATATCGCCGGGGTGCGGCGGGACCTGGTCGGGCCCGGCCGCGCCCTGCGCAGCATCGAGGTGGTGGACAGCACCGGATCGACCAATGCCGATCTGCTGGCCCGCCACGGCGCCGGTGAGGATATCGACGGCGCGGCGCTGATCGCTGAGCATCAGAGCGCCGGCCGGGGCCGCAACGGGCGCAGGTGGTCCACCCCGGCGCGCTCGCAGATCGCCCTGTCGCTGGGAGTCGGCGCGGCCGGCCTGGCGCCGGCCGGTTGGGGCTGGCTGCCACTGCTGACCGGGGTTGCCGTCATCGACGCCGTCGCCGCTACCACCGGTATCAAGGCCGGGCTGAAGTGGCCCAACGACATTCTGGTCGGCGAACGCAAGCTGGGTGGAATCCTGGCCGAGGTCGCCGCACCGGATCCGGTGATCGTGGTCGGTCTGGGCCTCAACGTCTCATTGGAGGCCTCCGAGATCGACGACGTGGCACCCGATCAGCAGGCCACCTCACTGCTGATACTGGGCTCGACGATGACCGACCGCAGCGCGCTGCTCGGCGCCATCCTGGCCGAGTGGACCGCGCGCATCGACCGCTGGCGCGCGTCCGGCGGCGTGGACCATTCGCTGCTCGACGACTACCGCCGCCGCAGCGTCACGCTGGGCACCCGGGTCCGGGCAGAACTACCCGGCGGACGTGAGATCATCGGCGTTGCAACCGATCTCGACGAACTCGGGCAGCTGAAGATAGACACCGGAACCCAAGCCGTCAGCGTGGCGGCCGGCGATATCACCCACCTGCGGCCGGCCGACTGAGCCGTCCGCCGCCGACCGGCTTGGTCAGCGCAGCAGGGCGCGCGACATGACCACCCGCTGAATCTGATTGGTGCCCTCGTAGATCTGGGTGATCTTGGCGTCGCGCATCATTCGCTCCACCGGGAAGTCGACGGTGTAGCCGGCACCGCCGAACAACTGCACGGCGTCGGTGGTGACCTCCATGGCCACATCCGAGGCGAAACATTTCGAGGCCGCCGAGATGAACCCGAGATCGCCCTCGCCGCGCTCGGCCCGGGCCGCCGCCGAGTACACCATCAACCGGGCCGCCTCGACCTTCATGGCCATATCGGCGAGCATGAACTGCACACCCTGGTTGTCGGCAACCGGGCGGCCGAACTGCTTGCGGTCCTTGGTGTAGGTGATCGCCGCGTCCACCGCGCCCTGCGCGATGCCCACCGCCTGCGCACCGATGGTGGGCCGGGTGTGGTCCAGGGTGGCCAGCGCGGTCTTGAAACCTGTGCCGGGCTCGCCGATGATCCGGTCACCCGGGATGCGGCAGTTCTCGAAGTACAACTCGGTGGTCGGCGAACCCTTGATGCCCAGCTTGCGTTCCTTGGGGCCCACCACGAAACCCTCGTCATCCTCGTGAACCATGAACGCCGAGATGCCGTTGGGGCCCTTGTCCGGATCGCTGACCGCCATCACGGTGTACCACGCCGACTTGCCGCCGTTGGTGATCCAGCATTTGGAGCCGTTGAGGATCCAGTCATCGCCGTCGGCCTTGGCCCGGGTCCGCATCGCGGCGGCGTCACTGCCGGCCTCCCGCTCCGACAGGGCGTAGGAGGCCATCTTGCCGTCGGCGATCTCCGGCAACACCTGCTTCTTCAGCTCGTCGGAGCCGCGCAGGATCAGGCCCATGGTGCCCAGCTTGTTGACCGCCGGGATCAGAGAAGCCGACGCGTCGACGCGGGCCACCTCCTCGATCACGATGCAGGCCGCCACCGAGTCCGCACCCTGGCCGGCGTACTCCTCGGGCACGTGGATCGCGTTGAAGCCCGACGCGTTCAAGGCGTCGAGGGCCTCCTGCGGAAACCGCGCCTCCTCGTCCACCGCGGCGGCGTACGGGGCGATCTCCTTCTCGCACAGCGCCCGGATCGCCGTTCGGAGCTCCTCGTGCTCCTCAGGCAACTGGAAGACATCGAACTTCGAATTACCGGCCCAGCCAGCCATGACAGCCTCCTCAAGCTTCTCGTGGCCAAGATTACCCGCTTGTCTACTCCCCGAGTAAACGCTCCCGCAACGCCCGGTCCTTGGCCGCGACCTCGGCCTCGAGGCCGGCCTGGAAATCCTGCATCCGGCCGCGAAGTTCGGGATCGGCCGAACCCAGAATCCGCACCGCCAGCAGTCCGGCGTTGCGGGCCCCGCCGATAGACACACAGCCGACCGGAACACCGGCCGGCATCTGCACGATCGACAGCAACGAGTCCAGGCCGTCGAGCTTGGCCAGCGGCACCGGGACGCCGATCACCGGCAGCGCGGTGGCCGAGGCCACCATGCCGGGCAGATGCGCGGCACCGCCGGCGCCGGCGATGATCACCTCCAGGCCCCGACCGGCCGCGCCGCGGGCGTAGTCCAGCATCAGGCCCGGGGTGCGGTGCGCCGAGACCACCCCCACCTCGAAGGGCACCTCGAATTCGGCCAGCGCCTCGGCAGCGGCGGCCATCACCGGCCAGTCGCTGTCGCTGCCCATGATCACGCCGACCCGGGGCTGACTCATGTGCTGGCTCATCGGCGCCGCTCCTCCTCGTCGCTGCGCTCCGCATCGTCACTGGCGCGCCATCCGTCGGTCCACTCCGCGTGCGATAACCAGTGTGCCGCCCGTTCGGCCCGCTCCCGCACACCGGCCACGTCGTCCCCGTCCGAGCCGAGAACGTTGACATGCCCGATCTTGCGGCCCGGCCGCTCCTCCTTGCCGTAGAGGTGCACGTGCGCCTCCGGGATCCGGCCGAACAGGTGGTGCAGCCGTTCGTCCATGCTGATCACCGGGGCCACCGGCGCGCCCAGCACATTGGCCATCACCGTTACCGGGGCCAGCGCCCGGGTGTCGCCGAGCGGGTAGTCCAGCACGGCCCGCAGATGCTGTTCGAACTGGCTGGTGACCGCGCCGTTCATCGTCCAGTGGCCGGAGTTGTGCGGGCGCATGGCGAGTTCGTTGACCATCAGCGCGCCGTCGGTCGTCTCGAACAACTCGACCGCGAGCACCCCGACCACGCCCAACTCCTCGGCGATCCGCAACCCCAGCTGTTCGGCCTCGGCACCCAGCCGCTCGGACAGGTCCGGCGCCGGCGCCAGGACCGTGACGCAAATGCCCTGGCGCTGAACGGTTTCCACCACCGGCCAGGCCGCGCCCTGGCCGAACGGCGATCGGGCGACCAGGGCCGCCAACTCGCGGCGCATCGACACCCGCTCCTCCAGCAGCACCGGCACCCCGTCGGCCAGGTAGCCGGCCACCGCCTCCCGGGCGGCGTCGATATCGTCGGCCAGCACCACACCGCGGCCGTCGTAACCGCCGCGAATCGTCTTGACCACCAGTGCGCCGCCCACCAGCTCGGCGAAGGTGTCGACATCGTCGATACCCGTCACCTCGGTGAACCGTGGCACCGGAGCCCCCATCGCGGCCAACCGCCGCCGCATCGCCAACTTGTCCTGGGCGTAGACCAGGGCCTGCGGGCCGGGGAGCACCGTGACCCCCTCGGCGACCAGGGTGTGCAGCGACTCGGTCGGCACATGCTCGTGGTCGAAGGTCAACGCGGCCGCGCCGGCGGCGGCCCGGCGCAGCGCCGCCAGGTCGGTGTGGGATCCGAGCACCACGTCGGGGCTCACCTGAGCGGCCGGATCCTGCGGGCTCACCGCAAGCACCCGAAGGGTCTGGCCCAAGGCGATCGCGGCCTGATGGGTCATCCGGGCCAGCTGCCCGCCACCCACCATCGCCACCACAGGTCTGCTCGGCACGACGACTATGGTGACACGGCCGGGCTTGCCAGGATTTACCACCGGTGACCAGCGCCACTACGCATCAGGTGCCGTTTTCCGTAGAATTCGCCCCTGTGTCCTTCGCTGATGCCACGATCGCCCGGCTGCCCCGGCCGGTCCGACCCTTTGCTGAGCGGCATCACGAGCTGATCAAGTTCGCGATCGTCGGCGCCACGACCTTCGTCATCGACTCGGTGATCTTCTTCACCCTCAAGCTCACGATCCTCGAACCCAAGCCGGTCACCGCCAAGGTGATCGCCGGCATCGTCGCGGTGATCGCGTCCTACATCCTGAACCGGGAGTGGAGTTTCCGGGACCGCGGCGGCCGGGAACGCCACCACGAGGCGTTGCTGTTCTTCGGGGTGAGCGGTGTCGGCGTCGTGCTGAGCATGGCACCGCTGTGGTTCTCCAGCTACGTGCTGGGCCTGCGGGTGCCGAACGTGTCGCTGGCGATGGAGAACCTCGCCGACTTCCTGTCCGCGTACCTCATCGGCAACCTGCTGCAGATGGCGTTCCGGTTCTGGGCGTTCCGACGCTGGGTGTTCCCCGACGAGGTCGGCCGCGAACCCGACCGGGCGCTGGAGTCGACGTTGACCTCCGGCGGCATCGTCGAGGCAATCGAGGACGAGATCGAGGCCCGTGAGGCTCGCCGCGGTGTGGTGACCCCACTGCGGCGGCGGCGCCCGCCGCCGGCAGCCTAAAGGGTGTCGAAGACTTCGTGGTAGAGCAGTGAGTGCACCTGCTCGACCTGCGGGATATCGAAGAATTCCAGCGGGTCCTGCGACGCCGACTCGATGATCAGGGTGCCGGTGCGCACCATTCGGTCGATCAGCCCGTGCTGAAACTCCACGCTGTTGATCCGGGCCAGCGGGATGTCGATACCGGCCCGGGTCAGCAGGCCGTGGCGGTACATCACCCGCCGGTCGGTGATGACGAAATGGGTTGTCAGCCAGGCCAGGAACGGGCGCACCGTCAGCCAGCCGACGGCCAGCAGCCAGATTCCGGCGATGACCGCCGAGACCACCCGCCGGGCGGCCGGATCCCAGCCGGTCCGGCTCACCACCGCCGCGAGGAATGCGGCCACGGCCGTGCTCAGCAGCAGCGCCAGAATCGGGCCGACGAGTCGCTTCCAATGCGGATGGCGGTGCAGCACCACCTGTTCATCGGCGGCCAGCACGTTGTTGGGGTAGCCCATGACGTTTCTCCTACCCTGATCGTCAACCAGCCCTGATCATGTACCAGGCTTCTTCTACCCCCTCGACAAGGAACCCGCATGGGCGACACCCCGCTGTATGACGCATACCGGACGTTCCTGGCCGATCCGGGCACCCCGTTCTGCACCCCCGGACACAAACGCAACCCGGACCTGATCGACGAGTTCCTGGCCCTCGACGTCCCGCACTACCTGGGCGTGGAAAACCGCCGGGTGTCGACCCGGCGGCTGGCCACCGCCGAACGACTGGCCGGCGAACTGTGGGGGGCGGACTGGTGCGGCTTCTCCGTGCAGGGCTCGACACACGGCAACGAGGCGATCTGCCTGACCGTGGGCAAGCCCGGCGACACCGTGATCGTGGCCCGCACCATCCACAAGTCGTTGTTCTTCGGGCTGGTGCTGGCCGGACTGGTCCCGGTATGGGTCCGCCCCGATATCGACCCCCAGACCGGCCTGACCGCCGGGATGCCCGTGGAGCGCGTCGCCGCGGCGCTGGACGCCCACCCCGAAGCCAAGGCGGTGATGCTGGTGGAGCCCAGCTACGTCGGGGGCGTCTCCGATGTGGCGGCGCACGCCGAACTGGCGCATGCCCACGGAATTCCGCTGACGGTCGACGCCGCCTGGGGTGCCCACCTCGGTTTCCACCCGAAGCTGCCGCCGAACGCCATCGCGGCCGGTGCCGACGTCCTGGTGACCAGCATCCACAAGCACGTGACCGGGTTCACCCAGTCCTCCATGGTGCTGGCCCAGGGTCAGCGCATCGACCTCGAGCGGCTGGAGGCGGCCTTCGAGGGCCTGCACACCACCAGCCCGTCGGGTTCGATCTTCGCCAGCATCGACAGGACCCGCGATCTGCTGGCCGAGCGCGGTGAGGAGTTGCTCGACCAAGCCATCCGCCTGGCCGACGAGGCCCGGCAACGATTTCGGCAGGTCCCCGGACTCGGCGTCGTCGGCCAGGAGATCGCAGACCGGTCGCCGGGCCTGCTGATGCAGGATCCCACCAAGATCGTGCTGACGCTGGCGGGCACCGGAGCCGACGGTCAGCAGGTCGCCGATCTCCTTGAGGAAAACGGCCTACGCCTGGAGTTCGCCGACCGCGACACGTTCTGTCCGGTCATCACGCTGGCCGACACACCGGACACCGTCGACTTCATGGTCACCGAGATCATCCGGGGTATCGAGGGGCACCGCGGACCCCCGCGCGAGGTGGTCCCGATCACCGCGTGGACCCTCGAACCGGACACCGCGATGAGTCCGCGGGACGCCTTCTTCGCCGACCATGAGCGTGTCCCGGCGGCCGAGGCGGTGGGCCGGATCGCCGCCGAGACCGCGGCGCCCTACCCGCCGGGGGTGCCGGCGCTGGCCCCCGGTGAGCGGATCCACGCCGCGACCCTGGCCGCCCTGCAGGCCGAGGCCGCCAGCGGTACCCGGATCGCCTACTGCGGAGACCCGTCGCTGCAAACCGTGCTCGTCGTCAGCGAGTAGCCCTCGTCATTTTTCCAGCGGCTACCATCGTCACCCATGACGACGACCGAACCGGATATCCACACGACGGCGGGCAAGCTGGCCGATCTGCGTGCGCGCGCCGAGGAGACGCTGCATCCGGTCGGCGAGGCCGCGGTCGAGAGGACCCACGCCAAGGGCAAACTGACCGCCCGCGAACGCATCCTGGCACTGCTCGACGAGGACTCCTTCGTCGAACTCGACGCACTGGCGCGGCACCGCTCCACCAACTTCGGCCTGCAGGAGAACCGGCCGGTGGGCGACGGTGTGGTCACCGGTTACGGCACCATCGACGGCCGCGACGTCTGCATCTTCAGCCAGGACGCGATGGTGTTCGGCGGCAGCCTCGGCGAGGTCTACGGCGAGAAGATCGTCAAGATCCAAGAACTGGCGATCAAGACCGGCCGCCCGCTGATCGGAATCAACGACGGCGCCGGCGCCCGCATCCAGGAGGGTGTGGTCTCACTCGGCCTCTACAGCCGGATCTTCCGCAACAACATCCTGGCCTCCGGGGTGATCCCGCAGATCTCGCTGATCATGGGTGCGGCGGCCGGCGGCCACGTCTATTCCCCCGCGCTGACCGATTTCGTCATCATGGTCGACCAGACCAGCCAGATGTTCATCACCGGTCCCGACGTCATCAAGACCGTCACCGGCGAGGACGTCACCATGGAGGAACTCGGCGGCGCCCAGACGCACATGGCCAAGTCCGGCACCCTGCACTACGTCGCCTCCGGTGAGCAGGACGCCTTCGACTTCGTCCGCGACCTGTTGAGCTACCTGCCGCCGAACAACTACGCCGAGCCGCCGCGCTTTCCCGCGCCGCCGCACCCGGGCGCCATCGAGGACAACCTCACCGAGTCAGACCTCGAACTGGACACCCTGATCCCGGACTCGCCGAACCAGCCGTACGACATGCACGAGGTGATCACCCGGATCCTCGACGACGAGGAGTTTCTCGAGGTTCAGGCCGGTTACGCGCAGAACATCATCGTCGGGTTCGGCAGGGTCGACGGTCGACCCGTGGGTATCGTGGCTAACCAGCCGACCCAGTTCGCCGGCTGCCTGGACATCAACGCCTCCGAGAAGGCCGCCCGGTTCATCAGGACCTGCGACTGTTTCAACATCCCGATCATCATGCTGGTGGACGTGCCGGGCTTCCTGCCCGGCACCGAGCAGGAGTACAACGGCATCATCCGGCGCGGCGCGAAACTGCTGTACGCCTACGGGGAGGCCACCGTCGCGAAGATCACCGTGATCACCCGTAAGGCCTACGGCGGCGCCTACTGCGTGATGGGGTCCAAGGACATGGGCTGCGATGTCAACGTGGCCTGGCCGACCGCCCAGATCGCGGTGATGGGTGCCTCCGGCGCGGTCGGCTTCGTCTACCGCAAACAGCTCACCGAGGCGGCACGCAACGGCGAAGACGTCGAGGCGCTCCGCCTGGATCTGCAGCGTGATTATGAGGACACCCTGGTCAACCCGTATATCGCGGCTGAGCGCGGGTTCCTCGACGCGGTCATCCCGCCGTCGCACACCCGGGGCTATATCGCGACCTCGCTGCGACTGCTGGAGCGCAAGATCGTTCAGACCCCGCCCAAGAAGCACGGGAACATCCCCCTCTAGGGAGGCGCTATGCGACACCAGGACATCACCGAGGTCAGCGACCCGCATCTGCTGACGATCGACGCACCGGTACCGGACGTCCCGGAGATCCGGGTGCTCAAGGGGGAGCCCACCGACGCCGAACTGGCCGCCGTGGTCACCGTGCTGGCCGGGCTGCGGGGCGGGCCGGCCCATCCGGGCCCGCAGGAGCTCAACCTCTGGGGCCATCCGGTGGACCGACTGCGCTACCCGGTCACCAGTTGGCAGCGCGTCACCCTGAGGGACAGGACCCACGTCCGCCGATGACGGGCCTCCGCCCGGGCAGCCGATGACGGGCCTCCGCCCGGGCAGCCGATGACGGGCCTCCGCCCGGGCAGCCGATGACGGGCCTCCGCCCGGGCAGCCGATGACCCGGGTGGTCCTGGGTTCGGCCTCGACCGGCCGACGCCGCGTTCTGCGCCAGGCCGGTATCGATCCCCTCATCGCAGTGTCCGGGGTCGACGAGGACGCCATCATCGAAGGTCTGGGCGCCGGTGCCGATCCGGCTATCGTCGTCACCACCCTGGCCGAGGCGAAGGCCGACGAGGTCCGCCGCGGGCTTGACCCCAGCGTGACCGCCGACTGCGTGGTGATCGGCTGCGATTCGATGCTCCATATCGACGGCCGGTTGGTTGGCAAACCCGGCTCTCCCGAGGAGGCACGCCAACGCTGGACGTCAATGGCCGGCCGGACCGGTCGGCTGTTCACCGGCCACTGCGTGATCCGGGTGCGGGCCGGCGAGGTGGTGGCGACCGCGACCGCCGCCGAGACCACCGCGGTCCGGTTCGGCGTGCCGACCGAGGCCGAACTGGCCGACTACATCGACAGCGGCGAACCTCTCGGGGTCGCCGGAGCGTTTACCCTCGACGGTCTCGGCGGCTGGTTCATCGACGGTATCGACGGGGATCCGTCCAACGTGGTGGGCCTGGGTCTGGCTGCCACCCGCCGGTTGCTGGAGACGGTGGGGTGCGGGATCGGGGACCTCTGGCGGGCGAACCCACCCGCATCATCGGTAGGCTCTTAACGTGGCCTTACCCCCGGATCCCAGCCCAGCACTGCAGGACTACGCCCATCCCGAACGCCTCGTCACCGGCGACTGGCTCTACCAGCATCTCGGTACGCCCGGTCTGGCGATCGTGGAATCCGACGAGGATGTGCTGCTCTACGACGTCGGCCACATCCCCGGCGCGGTCAAGATCGACTGGCACACCGACCTCAACGACCCACGGGTGCGCGACTACATCACCGGTGAGCAATTCGCCGATCTGATGAACCGCAAGGGCATTTCGCGCGATGACACCGTGGTGATCTACGGCGACAAGAGCAACTGGTGGGCTGCCTACGCCCTGTGGGTGTTCACCCTGTTCGGCCATCCCGACGTCCGATTACTCAACGGCGGACGCGACCTGTGGCTGGCCGAGGGCCGCGACACCACGCTGGACGTTCCGGAGAAAACCACCACCGGCTACCCGGTGGTCGAGCGCAATGACGGACCGATCCGCGCCTACCGCAATGATGTGCTGGCCGCGCTGGACTCGAAGGACCGGGCCACCCTGATCGATGTGCGTTCGCCGCAGGAGTACACCGGTGAGCGCACCCACATGCCGGATTATCCGGAGGAGGGCGCCTTGCGCGGCGGCCATATCCCGTCCGCGGTATCGGTGCCGTGGGCCCGGGCCGCCGACGAAGCCGGACGGTTCCGCTCCCGACCCGAACTCGAGGAGATCTACTCCTTCGTCGCCCCCGGCGACAACACCATCGCCTACTGCCGGATCGGTGAGCGGTCCAGCCACACCTGGTTTGTGCTGACCCATCTTCTGGGCATCCCGGGAGTGCGCAACTACGACGGCTCATGGACCGAATGGGGTAATGCCGTCCGGGTTCCGGTCGCGACCGGCGAGCAGCCATGAGTATGCCCGCCGCACTGGCCGAGGTGGTTTCGGAGTTCGCCGAGGTAACCGGACAGGACAAATTGCGGCTGCTGCTGGAATTCGCCGACGAGCTGCCCGACCTGCCCGCCGACCTCGAGGAGGCGGCGATGGAACCGGTGCCGGAGTGCCAGTCACCGCTGTTCCTGCATGTCGACGCCGAGGACCGCGCGAACGTGCGGCTGTACTTCAGCGCGCCGGCCGAGGCCCCGACCACCCGCGGGTTCGCCTCGATTCTGGCCAGCGGTCTCGACGGGCAGCCCGCCGACGACATCCTGGCCGTGCCCGATGACTTCTACGCCAACCTGGGGTTGGCCGCACTGATCAGCCCGTTGCGGCTGCGCGGTATGTCGGCCATGCTGACCCGGATCAAAAGGCGCCTGCGCGCCTAGAACGGCGGCGGGCTGGAGTCCATCCGGGCTTCGTTGAGGCCCCGTTCCCATGTGATCCGGGCGGCCCGTTCGGCGGCCCGGCTGCGACGTCTGGTCGGCATCATCTCGGTCCGACTCTCACCCGAATCGCGTTGCCGGACAACGGTATCGAATTCCTCGGTGGGTGCGCCGAGTTGCGGGAAGAACAGCGCACCGCCTGGGGTCGTGGTGTAGGTGCGTCCGCTCGGAGAGGTCCAGATCACCGTGCCGTCGGGCTGCTGAACGTCATGCCATGTGGTCCA
>Ga0209986_10000113_pt1 | contig 72095 bp, 65 predicted proteins | sample BlataG_FD_183168 | JGI IMG/M metagenome (GOLD analysis project Ga0209986, IMG submission 183168) | Deep subsurface microbial communities from Black Sea to uncover new lineages of life (NeLLi) - Black_00105 metaG (SPAdes) (version 2) | ecosystem: Environmental > Aquatic > Marine > Oceanic >... | reverse complement strand
ACTGGAAAAGTTGAGATGAATGTAGGAATTGCAGCCAATCCAAATGCAAGTCCCCGGGAAGCAGAAATTCTTAAAGTTGGAAGAAAAGTAGCAGTTGGTGCAGATTATATACAAACTCAAACTGCATTTGATATAGATGATGCAAAAGATTTTATTAAAGAATTGTCACGATATAATTGTCCAATTTTACTAGGATTATTCCCATTAAAAAATTACGGTATTGCTTCATATTTTGATAAATATATCCCGGGAGTTTCAGTGCCAAAAGATTTACTAAAAAGTTTAAAGTCAGCAAAGAAAAGTATTAAAGATAAAAAAGAAAGAAATAAAAAAGTCGATGAGATAAATCTGGAATTCTTTGTTCCATTTATTCGTGAGATTAAAAAATCAACGCAAGCCGCGGGAATACACTGTATGGCAGTCCATTATGAGCGTTTATTCGAGCCTTTACTGAAGGAATTTAGGTAAAACTAATGAAATTTTAAAGATCAAAGCAAACGAAGTGTTTTCCTTAATGTTAAAAAAACTCGATAGAATAGATAGAAAAATAATCGAAATGCTTTTAGAAAATTCGCGTCGTCCTTTCAGGGAAATAGCGGATGTAGTGGGGCTTTCTGAATCCGCAATTAGAAAGAGAGTTATAAAACTTCAAGAACAGGGAATCATAGATAAATTTACAATTAGTTTAGGGGAGAACCTCGATGAAAAAAAAATTCATGCATTTATTACGGTTCTCCCAAAATCCGAGAATCTAAAAGATTTAATAAGGGATATACGACCATATCCAGAATTAGCCGAGATCTATTCATTAGCGGGAAAATGTGGTCTATTAGTCAAGGTGAATGTCTCAGATCTTACAGAACTTGATGCATTGATTGAGTCATTCAAGGCAAGAGGCGATATAGAACAAGTAGAATCCGTTTGTGTAGTATTGCGTCGAATTAAGGAAGATAGAATTTCTTAATACTTTTTGTTTTTTATTTTTATTCGTCATTTTTTAAAAACTAATAATTATTTCTTAAGATTAGTTAATATTATGGAAAAATGGTATAAATCTGAAGGTGAAAATATTCTTAAGCAAATAGGAATTAAAAAAGGACAAAAAATATTGGATTTCGGGTGTGGTTCAGGAGTATATTCAATAATTGCATCAAAAATTGTTGGTTTGAGTGGTAAAATTTATGCTCTTGATAAGAATGGAGAAAAAATAACGGAATTAAAAAGAAAGATCAATTCTTTAAAAATAAAAAATATTGAAATTATTGAGACTACTGGTGAGATTCCAGTTCCCTTGGAAAATAATTCGCTTAATGTTATTTTAATTTATGATGTGTTTCACCTTTTAAATAAAGAGAACCGGTATGTGTTTTTACAAGAAGTTAATCGTCTTTTAAAGATAGGAGGTTTTCTATCTTATTATATAACTCATACTAAAGAGTACGATATAGATTTAGAAGAAGTTAATAATCAATTAATTAATAACAATATTGTTTTTAAAAGGAAATTACAGGTACCTATGGTTCATTGGGGTTCAATTGAAGATGGTTTAATATTCAATTATTATAAGATTTAAACCATGTATTATTTTCATATTATTTTGCAAAATAATAGATTTAATTTATTTTGAATATTAATTACATTTGAATTCTGAATTTCTATTAATTCTATATTTGGTGAAAAATAGATCAACCTAAATGCTATAGTAAGTGAAAGAGACGATTTAGTTCTTATAGAATTTCTGGATCCTCCAGAGAAAAACAACCAAGAAATTTTTCTCAAACAAATTGAAAAAATCACAAATTCTGTTGATGGTATAGCAATAATTGATGAAAATGTAGAAAATCGGTTTTCATTAGCTCCACTTTCAACTATTGAATTGCTTATTAAAGATTATAAAAATCTCATATATGAGATTAATTTAGATAATAGAGATATTAATGTGGTTATTTCAAATATTTATTCAGCACATGAATTGGGTATTAAAACCATTATTTTTTTTAGTGAGAAATTAGACTTAATTTCTGGGGATTTACTTGATATAGTATCGGAAATCAAATCGGATTTAACAAGCGATGTCTCAAATATTTGTTTTGGTTTATCTTTTGATGAGATTACCGAAGATACAATGTTCTTTAGCGATTTAAAAATTGCAGGATTTGATTTTATCCTTTTACCTGAAAATTATGAACCCTCGATTTTCATTCCATTCATCCAAGAGGCGAAATCATTAGATTTATCAGTATTTATCAAACTTGGAGTTTTTTTAGATGCGCAACAGGTAAAATTTGCTCAAAAATTTTTGAATTTAAATATTCCAGATGATTTATTAAAAGAGATGAAAGATTCAGAAAACCAATTAAATGTCAGTCTAAAATTTGCAAAAGAGTATATAGATTTTTTGAGTATTCTTGAAATCGATGGCGTATTTTTAATTCTTCCCCTGGAGAAAAATCTATTAATTAAAAAGTATTTATTTAACAATCCTGATTAATTCATATTAAAATTAAATAATGTAAATTAAAAAATGGAATTATCCCAACTTTATCAATTGCAGGAGCATACATTAGGGGTAAGTTCTTTAGCTTATGATGAAAAAAAGGGGATTTTATATAGTGGATCGTTGGATAAAACGATAAAAATGTGGGATTTAAATATAAATAAAGAGAATTGTATTGGAACACCAAAACTATTAAATTCTATCAATGCACATAAGAAATGGATAACCGATATAATTTTTATTAAGAAATATTCAACTCTTTTTTCATCTAGCTTAGATAAAACTATTAAAATTTGGGAGAATAAAGCAAATACATTGTATTGTGATTTATATTTAGAAAGTCATTTAGATTATGTTCAAAAACTTTTTTATCTTGAAAAATCAAATCAATTAATTTCTACTGGATTTGATTATCAAATTATATTTTGGGATCTTAAAGATTTCCACATCTTATCAAGTATTGACGAATATAATTCTCCTGTTTTTTCAATTTCTTGCACAGAAAATGAATCAACGTTATTTTTAGGAACTTTTAACTCTAAAATAATACTGTGGGACTTAGAGATAAATGAGGAGAAAATGTTTCTAAGAGGAGGAGGTCCTATTATGGGTCTTAAATTTATATCGAGTCAAAATCTCCTAGTTGGAATTGACAATTATGGAGGATTGTTTGGTTGGGATATTAATAATGTTAAATTATTATTTTCCAAACAACTTAAAGAACCATTAAATTCACTTGAGATATTTCAAAGTGATGGAAAGTTTTTTTTAATCCTGGGAGGTACCAATTTATATATTTATTCAATTTCGCCGTTTCAAGAAATTTTTAAAACTCCTGCTCATGAAGATAAAATAGAATCCATAAAATTAATTAAAATTGAACAACACAAAACTCAAACATCTAAATATTACATAATAAGTGGGAGTTTAGATAAAACTATTAAAATTTGGCAATTAAAAAAAGTTTAAATCGTTAGACTTAATATAAGTTTTTCCTTAATTTTCTTTTCTTGATGATATGACAAAACCATATCTATAACTGTTCCTGTAGATATTTGTGCAGGACTTGTGGGTTGAATATTCAAAACTTCAAAATCAATTTGTCTTTTAAAACCAATATTGATTAATATTATATCATTTTTTACCAATGGTATGTCTAAAAGCTTCTTTCTTATAAATTTAATAACTTTTTTTGTTGGTTTAAAATCTAAATCTACTGGAGTTAACTTAACATATTTAGCAGTCTTCTTAGGAAAAGTTTGAATTCGAATGAAATCATTAAGATTAATACCATACTTATTTCTTATCTTATATGGAAGGCATATATTATTATCTTTATAGCCATATGAAATTTTTTTAATCTTGCTTACGGTTGCCCTTTTTTTTCCAAAAATTTTAATAAAATCGCCTTTATTTAGATTAATTTGCTCAGAACTTTTTAGTTTTAGTTCGCAAAAACTAGATGAAGTAAACGCATCAAATCTAACAGGAGAAACTAAAACTGATATTTGTTCATTAAATCCCTGAAACATTTCAATACTCATTTAATATATTATATAGGAGATCTAGATTATATTAATATTAATAAAAATTATAGATAAAAAAGTAAAAGAAGTTAAAAAATTTTGTTTATAATTAGAGAATTTCTCTCATTTCACTTGCTAAGTCTTTTGCATCTTGCTCAGATGATTCTAAAATTTTGAGAAGTCCATCAGTATCAACTAATAATCCTGCTTCAATTAATCTTTCTAAACCAATAGTTGAGTTAAGTCTTTCTACTCGCTGTAAATGAAATATGCTTTTACCTAAGTTGCTTTTTAACTTTCCTTTTTCACTATTTAAAAGCATATCTAAGATTTCTGGACAAACTCGTTTGCAAGTGTTTTTTGAAACATATCTAACCAAATTGAAAATTTTAACTTTCTGAATTTCAGTTAAAACACTTTCAATTTTTGGTTCAACTTTTTGACTCATATTTTTTTCACTCATAATTTTTTTTATTATTTAAAATTATTAAGAACAATCTTGTATTTAAAGCTTTTGGAGCAAAAAATTGATTGATTTCTAATAAATCATGAAGTTTCTTAATTTTTGTTCCTTTTTCATTCACATTTTTGATTTTTTCATTTCCATAATTTAATTATTTTGTATAAGAATTTCGTATTTTTGAAAATCCATATATTAAACAGGATTATCTTAAAAAATAAGATTGAATACTCATAAAATCGATAAATTATAACTTGATTTATATTAAGTGGTAAAAGAAGAATATTCAAATTGAATTTAATATAAATTATTATAAATGGGAAAATAGTGGTATTAAAAAATTATTCCAAAAAAATTTCAATATATATGAAATTATTCCCAAATTAGTCAGAAAAGTAAGGAAAAAGAAATGAAATCGGAATGAAGAATATTCCTTTTGGATTTTTTTAAAACCATTTTTCCTAAAAATTGCTAAAATGTTAGTTTTTTTATTGATCAAGATCAAAAATTTTCATTGATGTTTTTAAAAATGTTAATATATGAAACTAGAAAAACAATTTATAATTTCAATTATACTTTATTTTAAGGAATACAATAGAAGAAAAATCAATTTATATGATTATAACTAGTTTAATAAATTTATTCTGGTAGATTTATAATCTTAAAAGATTTAAATTGATATTGTTAATATAATTTTAAACCCCTCAAAAGGAGAGAAATAAATGAATAAAAAAACGAGTAAAATAATGAAATTAGATCAAATTAAAGAAATTTTGAAATCAATTGATCCGATACAAAAAATTGAAGAAGGATTTGTTGCTTATTCTCAGGGTAAAGTAGTAGTACCCCCGATTGGTGAAATGATTTTTGAGAATCCTCCGGGTGATTGCCATATTAAATACGGATATATTAAAGGAGATGATTATTATATTATTAAAATTGCTGCTGGTTTTTACGATAATCCAAAAATAGGTCTCCCCGGATATAGTGGGCTTATGCTGTTATTTAGTCAAAAAACAGGAGAATTAATTTGCATTTTACTTGATGAGGGGCATCTTACCAATGTCAGAACTGCGGCTGCGGGTGCAGTTGTAGCTAAATATATGGCTCCAAAAAAGGTTCATCGAATAGGAATTATTGGCCCCGGCGTTCAGGGAAGAATGCAGCTACAGTATTTAAAAACTATTATAGATTGTAAGGATGTTATTGTCTGTGGCATAACACAACAGGAAATAGATGCATATAAAAAAGATATGAGCCCATTAGGTTATAATATTAAAACGACTTTAAATACAGAGGATGTAACTTCGACTTGTAATCTTATCGTCACATGTACGCCTTCAAAGACTCCGTTGATATATGCGGATCAAATCCAGAAAGGCACTCATATCACAGCTATGGGATCGGATACTCCTGAAAAACAAGAGTTAGATTCCGCAATCTTAAAAAAAGCAGATAAGGTTATAGTTGACAGCATCGATCAGTCTCAATCACGCGGGGAATGTTTTCGTGCAATGAAAAATGGTATGATTACAAAGGAAGATTTAATTGAATTAGGAGTTATGATTTCTAATAAAACATTGCAACGTGCTTCAGATGAAGAGATTACCGTTGCAGATTTAACCGGAGTGGCTGTTCAAGATATTCAAATTTCAAAAGCAGTGTATGAAGCTTTACTTTCTAATAGTTAGGAGTGATAAAATTTTATAATAAATTAAATTGAGAAAAAAGAAAAAAGAGAAAATTTCATGAAATTAGAAGAATTTATGCTTGAAAGAACCCAATCATTATGGGAAAATACAGTTAAATACAATTTGACTGAAAGTGGTGTTCACCCTTATTCACTAAAAGAGTTGTTAAACGAAGATGAATTAGAAAAAATACTTACTATGCGACTTGGATATGGTCAGACAAATGGTCCCATAGAATTAAGAAAAACAATTAGTTCTTTATATCCTGGGGCAGATTTAGATAATGTTTTGGTGACAAATGGTTCTGCTGAAGCAAATTTTTTAACTATTTGGAGCCTTTTAGAACCAAATGATGAATTAATATTCATGTTGCCAAACTACATGCAAATTTTTGGACTTGCTCGTTCTTTTGGGGTCAAAATTAAACCTTTTCATCTAAAAGAAGAATTAAATTGGCAACCTGATATCGAAGAATTAAAATCTCAAATAACACTCAAAACAAAAATGATAGCCATCTGTAATCCAAATAATCCCACAGGGGCTGTATTAAGTAAAGAAGCAATGAAGGCTATTGTTGATTTATCGAGAAAGGCAAATGTTTGGTTATATGTTGATGAAATATACCGTGGTGCAGAATTAAGTGGTAAGGAAACATCGACTTTTTTGGGACAATATGAAAAAGTTATTGTTAACGGCGGACTCGCTAAAGCCTATGCGCTTCAAGGTTTAAGGATTGGTTGGTTGGTTGGACCAAAAAAGTTTATTGAGAAAGTATGGAGTTATAGTGATTATACAACTATTGCTACAAACCTTATTAGCCAACGAGTTACAACTTTAGTTTTGCAACCAGAATTAAGGAAGAAAGTATTAAGTCGTAATCGAAAATTGTTGTGTGGAAATTTAGACACTTTAGTGGAATGGGTTAAAAAACATAAGGATCTCTTTCATTTTATACCCCCACAGGCTGGAGGTATGGCATTTTTGCGATATAATATTAATATCAATTCCACAGAGCTCTCCACTAAACTCAGAGAAGAAAAAGATGTTTTTGTTGTAGCCGGGGACTGTTTCGGGATGGACAACTATATACGCCTTGGTATTGGTTCTGAAAAAAAATATTTTTTAGCTGGTTTAGACCTAATTGATGAATTGTTACGAGAAATTAGTTGAATTATTAAGAAGATGGAGAAAGGATTTTCGTTTTTATCTATTGGATTCAAGCTTTTTCCTATTTACATTTTTTATTCTTGAGAAAAAGTCTTTTGGAGGAGTTGCGTTAAATAAAAAAATATCTGTTACCGTTTTTCTAAATTTTAAATCATTTTCAGCCAATTTAAAAATTGTATTTAGATTGCTCCCCTCTTTTTCATAAAAAAAATCTGCAAGTGACCGTTTTAATTTAAAGTTTCTAATAATTTTTTTTATATTTTCATTAAACTTGTATTTTTTTAGTATCTTTTCGGAGAAATCTTCTATTTCAAAAGCATTAATCGCTGTTTCAGCTGCAACCTTTCCAGATACTACACAAGCATGTAGCCCTTCTCCACTTATTGGAGATGTAAAACCCGCAGCATCACCCACGATCATTAAATTATTTCCATATAAACTTTTCTCTAATACTCCTGTACTTGGTAAGGGAAAAGAGCTCATCCAAATTTGTTTATAATCTGATTTATATAATAATTTTTTTACTTTCGGTTCTTTTAAGAAATCATTATAAAGTTTATTTGGATTATAATTATAATTATCTTCATAGAATGTGATAACACCAATATTAAAGCGTTTTTCATCAATAGGAAAAATCCAGCCATAACCATAAAATGGTTTGTAAAAAAAATATACGGTATTAATATCCATTGAATTTTCCCCTTCCATTATTGCGCATTTTGATATACCTAAGTCTTCGGTTTTCCAACGTTTTCTTAAACCAGATTTTATTGCCAATTTAGAACTCATGCCATCAGCAATGATAATCACTTTTCCAAAATATTCTTTCATCCCTGAAGATGTTTTTGTTTTAATTCCAATTTTCTTTTGGTTTTTAGTTATAAAATCAAATGAAAGATTTTTATCAAAGAGTTCTGCCCCAGCGTCAACTGCAACTTCTCTCATCAAATTATCTAATTCCAATCGATCCATTACTACTGAGTAATCCTCAAATCCTTTATATTTATATTCCAATTTATGAAAATCAGCGGAATACATCTTCATTGTGTGCTTTTTATGAAGATTTAAGCTTCTTAATTGAGGGTAATATTTAAAAAGCCTTACACTTAAACCTCCGCCACCAGGTTTTCGCCAATTAATATCTCTTTCAATTAGGGCTACTTTAAAACCATTTTTAGCCAACATTTCGGCACACTTTGACCCTGCTGGTCCTGCTCCTGAAACTATTACATCAAACATATATTTTTTTCCTTTTTTTTTAATTATATATTTATATTTCAGAAAAAAACGTATAAATATTAAATAAAAAAAATTCTATAGAATCTATTTATCAAATAAGTTAGATAAAGAATTTTCTTAAATATCTAAATTTAATTTTTATTAAATTATCCAATTATTTAACAGAAGTAAAATAATGGCGGGAAGTAAAACTCAATTAGTAAAAAAATTTAAGACTCGAATAAAAGAAGTAGTAAGAGAAATGGGAACTCAAGAGATTAACATAGATGAGAGAGAAATTAATAAATTCTGTGAGTTGATTGATGATAATAATCCAATTTACCTAGATGATGCAGTAGCAATAAAAACGGGCTATAAAGGTAGATTAATCCCACCGGGTTATTTTATGAGCATAACTAACAGGGCAATAAGTCAATTTTTTATTATAATTGGACCTGAATTTTATCAAAAATTTGCTACGGGAGTTATACATACGAGTTCAGAAGTTGAATTTTATATTCCAATGTTATTGAATAAAAAATATAAAGTAAAAATTATTTTAACTGAGCCCGTTAAAAAAACAGGTAAAAAAGGAACTTATTATTCTGTTGTTTTTAAAACATCTGTTTTAGACGAGAATGACACTATTTATGCGATAGATAATCATGAATTTTTTATTAAATTGGCTGGTGATAAATGAAAGTGAAAAGAATGAATCCAATTAATATTGAAATTGGCCAAGAAATACCTCCGTTTAAAGTAAAAATTGAAAAAAAAGTATACGGAAAGTATAATAGATTGATTCATGAGATTAATCCGCTTCATTTGAATTTAAATTATGCTAAAAAATTGGGTTTTGATAATATTGTTATTGCTGGTAATTTTTTATTTTCTTTTATCACCAAGTGGATAATTGATTGGGTTGATGATATAAAATTTATAAAAAATATTACCATGCAATTTGAAAAACCTGTTTATATTGATGAGGAAATAGTTTATAAGGGAAAAATTGTGGAGATCCAGAATGTTGGTAATAAAATGATAATAATTTGCAAGTATTTAGTGGAAAAATTAAGTGGGGAAACAGTAATGAATGGTATTATAAATCTTGTTTTTATAAATAATAAGTAAAAAAAAATTATTATTGAAAATTACTTAGGTATTGTTGCCACTGCACGCACCCATCCTCCGCTAGCTCCAGTTATTTTTATAGGAAAGCAATAAATCGTGGCTCCCACGGCAGGAACTTTGTCTAAGTTTGTTAATTTTTCCATTTGGAAATATCCTAATTCGATACCAGCAAAATGACCCTCCCATATTATACTGGGATCGGGTTTTTTCTCTTTAACTGATTTCTTCCATTTTTTCGCTGTAATCAAAAACGGAGCGTCCCACGTCCAGGCATCGATTCCAACTACATGCACTCCTTGTCTAATGATATGTAATGTAGCTTCTTTTCCAACGCCTACTCCATGATTAATATATTCTCTAGTCGAGAAATATTTTGGAGCATTAGTATGAACACAAAGGATATCTCCTTCCTGTAATTTATGATTTATTTGATTTAATTTGTGATCTATATCTTCAGGTGTCATTACATAACCTTCTTCAAAATCGGTACAATCAAGAACAATTAAAGGTCCTACACACCATTCCAATGGAATTTCATCGATTGTCATTGCCTTTCTTTCCCCAATCTCTCTATCTTGCACAGGAGCATAATGCCATGGAGCGTCCATATGGGACCCGCTATGGGTTGATAGAGTAATTAATTCAGTCGCCCATCCTTTTCCATCGGGTAAGTGCTCTTCAGGTTTCAATTTTGGAAATGCGAAAGCCATTTCTTCAGCTCCACGATTATGATTACCATATTCGACCTTGGGCGTCGTGAGTGGAGGGTCACATAAAGTATCATTAGCTATGGGGATTGATAAATCAATATATTTTACTTTTTTCGACATCTTCTAAACCTCCTTAATGTAACTATTATTTTATAACTTTTATAATTTAATTTTATAACTCAATTTGACTTGAGTTAAATTTATATATTATTTTTTCTTATTAATATTAATTTTGACACACAATAACTTTGAGAATGTGAGAAAAGATTTAGAAATCATTTCCGAAAAGACACGATATAAAATTCTTCTAACTCTCTTTGTAAGTGAACAAGCTTTATCTTTCAGTCAATTAAAAAAATTATTATCATCTGTTGAAGAAAATAAATTAAATTATCATTTAAAAATACTAAGAGAGAATAATTTCATCAAGAATGAAAAGAAAAAAGAATATAAACGTAATGAGTTACGCTCTTTCTATTTTTTAAATAAAAGGGCTAAACATTTACTTGAAACTCTGGGATTATCAAATATAAAAACAGAATTCAAAGCTCTTTTTAAAAAATTAACATAATTTTTTAAAATTATTTAGAATAATTTTTACCCTAATTTAATATGTCATTTCAACCCAATTTTCTAATTCTAGGAATAACTTCTTTAGTTTATCAATCTTTTCCTCAGGTGCATCCCAATAACCTCTTTGATCCGCTTGGAGCATATTTTTTATAATATCCATCATAGCAAACCTATTATTTTCAATCAATGCCTCTCGTATTTCATCATTTTCGAAGTATTGTTCGTAGGATTTATCCCAAATCCAATTATCCACGCTATGTGTTGTTGCAGCCAAACCTAATATGTTTTCAACTTTTTCTGCAATTTTTTGGCCTCCATGGTATTTATGGACTAATAGCCCTTTAATCCAGCGAGGATTTAAAGTTCTTGTAATTGCCCCTTCTTTTATGCTTTTTTCTATGGTATCAACTTTAATTTTTTTACTCGAGGTATCCGCAATATATATATTAGCTTTTTTACCACTTAGTTCTTCATAGGTTCTGGCTAATCCACCGGTAAATTCATAATAATGGTCTAAATCTGTTATATGATATTCACTTGAATCCCGAATCTGACTCATAAGATTTATTTTTCTTATATTTTCAGAAAATGTTTTAACGCTCCTCTTTACTTTTTGATTTCGCATATATGCATAGCTCATATTATTAAGGTAATCATCGATTAGTTCTTTTTCATTTTCCCATTGACCAGCAGAAATAATATCAGTTAAATTTGTATTATATTTGCCTGGAGGTGGACCAAAAACTCTTGCTTCTGGATTTTCAGCACCTTGCTCTTTTAATTCCATTGCTGATTTCTTTACATAATTTTGCTCTAAAGGATCATCCAAATCAACAACCAATTCAACTGCTTGATTTATTAAATCTAAAATATATGGAAATGTGTCTCGAAAGATGCCACAAATAGTTGTTATAACGTTAATTCGAGGATGATTTAATTCTTCAAGCGGTATTACCTCAAGTTCAGTAGTCCAAATAGATTTATTTTTAACAGCCCTCACGCCTAAGTAGTTAAATATTTGCCCTACTGTTTCACCACCAGTTTTCATCGTTTCGAAAGCCCATAAAACTACACTTACAGTTTCAGGCCATTTATTATTTTCTTTTTTATAATTTTGAATCAATTTTTCAGCGATTTCTCCTCCTCTCCTATAAGCAGTTGTGTTTGGTATAAGTCGCGGATCAAATCCAAAAGAATTTCGACCTGTTGGAAAAATGTGAGGTGATCTTATTGGGTCTCCTCCAAGTCCCGGTTCGATATAACCTCCTTCTAATGCATGGATAATGTTACTCATTTCCATTGAATTATCCATTCTATTCAAGAGATTTCCTATCCATTCAATCATTAAATAGTGGTCTTCTTGAGTTAAATCATATTCAGTTTCCAATTCCTTACTAATTTTTTTAACTATATTCTTGTTAATCTCAACAAATGAGGATAATTTTTCAATAATATTCATTAGATACTCTTTGATATTCTCCGATTGCTCTCTTTCATTAGTTCCAAATTTTGAAACAGTATTTTCGATAGCAGGAGGTATTTCACCAGAATTTATCAGAATCATTAGTATTAAATCGAACTTTTCTTCCAAATTATAATTTTTTCCTAAAACATGTAGCCCCATTGGGATTATTGAGACTTTATATCTATACAAGAGATCTTCAAGCTCTGAAATACTCCTATACTCTAAATTTAAGTCTTTTGCAATTTCGTCTATTTCTTTTTCTAGATCTTGAATTCTTTCTGATTTAACTGATTCAACGGAGCTAGAAGAACCTAATGAAAATTGATTTTGATATTCTACGATTAAAGATTCGAGTCTTTCAAGATCTTCATATAAATCAGAATTTTTAAAGGAAGGTCCTGCATGATTAATTATTACTGCATTTGACCTTCTTTTCGCGATGGCTGATTCGCTTGTATTGGTTATATGATAATAATATATATTCGGTAAGGACCCTAATAAATTAAGATTATAATCATTACAGTTTCCGGCACATTCCTTTCCTGGTAAAAACTCTTCTGTTCCATGAGTTCCAATATGAATTATTGCATCGGCTTTTATAATATCTTCAATATATCTATAAAAAGCGAGATATTGATGGTGAGGAGGTAAATTTTTATTGTGATACTCATTGGGATCTCCGGAAACAGTGCTTCTGGAAGGCTGCAAACATATATATATATTTTTAAGCTTAATAATCGGCAATTTTATGCTTGAATTTTCAACCATGATCTTTCCAATTGGTTCACCCCAAAATTCTATGATTTCTTGTTGAAGGTTAGTAGGCAAACTATTAAAATACCCTAAATATTTGCCTTTACTTAAGAGTTTACCATTAAAATTATCTACACTTGTATATTTTGGACTATTAACAGAACCATTTTTGATAAAAATTTCCGCAAGGTTTTTATCTTCGGGCAAACTTTCTAAAGTATATCCTTCTTTTATTAATGTGCTTAATAAATTTCTCAATGACTCTGAAACATCTAAATATGCAGCATTTCCTATTTTATCTTCTCCTGGGGGGTAATTATAGATAATAATTGCAATTTTTTTCTCGGAATTTAATTTTTCTCGTAAATTAAGCCATTTTTTTATTCTTTCAGTAGTGAATTGAATATTTTCTGTTAATGGTGCCACTTCTAAGATGTCTGAATGAATATCTTCTGAATAACCTAAATTTTTCATACATCCAACTGTTAGCATTTCGATTCGTCCGTCCAATTCGGGCATTACTACCGCAATGATTTGATTAATTGGAATAAGTCCTTCTTGTGAATTTTGATATTCCTCGTAAGACATATCAAATTGAATAATTGGATTGAAATGTGGTATATCCATTTTTTTGAATAATTCCAATGTAACTGAGCCATCACCTCCCAGAGGTCCGCCATTTAGTTGAAAATATTGAAGATTTATGATTAGACTAACAATTTTTAATTTTTTTTTAAAAAAGAATTTCTCATGTGCTTCCACATTTGTCAAAATATCTGAAAACACGGGAATTATATTATAATCTGATAAATAATTAGTAAATTCCTCAACAATAGGTAATGATTGTTCAAAATAAAGACCTCCATAATAAAAAAGACCAATTGTTTGTTTATTTGGATTAAGAGGTTTTTCAGATAAGTAATTTTCAATTTTATTAAAATATTTATTCAATTTAATATCATAAATTCCGTAAGACGGAATCTTTATTGGTTTTGGTACATCTAAGTCCTTATAACCTAAATATTGTTTTAAAAGAAATGATATCATATTTTTATGATTTAAAGCCATCCCGGCAAAGCCATAAACCCAATAATTCATCATTAGCACCCAATAACGCGCATGTCTAAGTGATTTAATTGGTAATATTTTTCCTAATAATTTCATCATTTCAGTCATTTTTTGCCCAAACCTTACTGCGTCAGTTAAATCGGGTATCTCATCAATTCCATATTCTATTTCTTTAGGAGCAGGTATTTTTCGTGCCAAAAAGGGACCCATTTTAGTCAATCTTCTTATCTCGCTATTTCCTCCGACTAAAGCGATAATAGTTTTAGATTCAAATAATTCTGGGTCTTCTCTTTCCATTTTTTTGTAGGTTTCAACTAAAATTTCAACAGTAGGACAATTTCCACGAATGTCAATAAGCATAACTTCTGAGTCATAGACTTCTTTGATAAAGTCCTCTTTCTTGACTTTTCCAGAATCTACATCATTTAAAAAATAACTCTTAAATTCAAAGATTTTGCCTAATTCATTATAAATTTCTTGAATACCATCAGTTATATGTTTCATAAAAACACTAGCTGAAATAAGTGTGATTTTTGGGATTTTTCTGTTAATATCAATTTTTTTTTCCATTATATTACACTAAAAAAAGTTAAAATTTTTCAAGAATTCCTTCAATGGTTAAAATTTCATCTAAATTTTGCTGATCTAGATGATCTATATGGTAATATATGGCGTCTGCAACGTTTGCTAATTTTTTAGAGAAATCCAATTTTACATCTGAAAATTCTGTATCCACAACAATTAAATTTATCTCTTGTTGAGCAATTTCCTTACCAATTTTTAATACATCTTCAATCGCATCTTTAAAATAGACATTACCTCTTGCATCAGTTAATAGTATAATTAGAGGGATATAACCACTTTTTTTTCGAATTTCTTCTTTAGCTACATCCAACGCCTTTAGCAATCCCGCTGCTAGAGGTGTAGTCCCTCCTGTCGGAATATCTTTTAATAACTTATAAGCTAAGTCAGTACTTCTGGTGGGTGGTAAAATAGTTTCGGCCCTATCTTGGCGAAACACAATAAGAGAAACTTTATCACGATGAATATAATTAGTTTGTAAAATAGAATAAATTGCTCCTTTAACAGTTTTCATTCTATCCTTAATACCCATAGATCCTGAAGCATCTACACAGAAAATAATTAAATAACTAGATTTTCCCATTCTTTTTTTAATGTGAATGTGCTCTCCTTTAATTTTTAATTTATTCCCCTTTTTAAAAGCACTAAGGTTTTGTTCATCTAAAGCAGCTTCATTTAATGTCTCATTGAAGGCAATATCCGTCGAATAAGGCATATTTATCTCTCGTTTTTTCTCAGAACCTACATATTTCCCATGAGGGCTATACGTTGGGTGTAATACTCTTTTTCCAGAAGTATTCATAACTTCCCTTATTTTTTTATTCTTTATGATTTGATCAGTAAAAATATTTTCTTTTATTCCAAATGTCTCTTCCCGTACATTATAAGTTTGTTTATCATATTGTACATTATTTAAAAAATTATTATCAATTTGATTATGCTCCATTTTTGATTGTTTTTCCTCTTGTTGGATATCATTTGAATCTTTTTTTACTTCAATTTCATCATTATCAAATAAGGTTTCGAGTTCACTCTCATCTAATGTTTTGTCTTCAAAGGGTAATCGTCTTAAGCGATGTGATAAAGCCAATTTTGCTGCAGTCTTAATATCATCATCCTCTACAAATTTTTGGCCATAGAATGCAGCGATTGATTTGGCGGTTCTATTTATTGTAATATCTGCTCTATGACCGTCAACTTCTAATTTTACACAAATCTTACTAGCTTTTTTTAGCTGGTTATTCGAAATTTCTACGGAGGGTAAAATTTTTCGAGCATTTATTATTTTATTTTTTAATTCTTTTTGTTTTTCTTTGAATTTTTTATAGAATAAATTAGGATCATTTTGATATTCTTCTGCATATTTCGTGATAAGAACCCTCTTATCGATATCTTCAATTCTTTCCACATCAATACTTAATCCAAAACGATCTAGAAGCTGAGGTCTTAAATTTCCTTCTTCAGGATTCATCGTGCCTACTAAAATGAAGTTCGATGGGTGATGAAGGCTTATTCCTTCCCTTTCAATTATATTAATTCCCATTGCTGCACTATCTAACAGAACATCAGCAACATTATCGGCAAGAAGATTCACCTCATCAATATAAAGAATATTTCTATTTGCTTCTGCTAAAATTCCGGGTTCTAAGGCTTTTATACCTTCCTCTAAAGCTTTCTTAATATCTATTGTACCAATAACTCTATCTTCAGTAGCATTAATTGGAAGATTTATCACTCGCATTTTTCGAAATTCTGTATCTTCTTCTTTTAAATCTGCAGCAATTATCCTATCTTGACAAGGATGACATGATTCCTTCAGATTCTTAGGGTTGCAATTAAATGGGCAATCTTTTATAACTTCAATTTCTGGGAGTAAATCTGCTAATGCCCTTACTGCCGTAGATTTTCCAGTTCCTTTTGTACCTTTTATTAAAACTCCACCGATTTTTGGATTTATTGCATTTAATAACAAAGCTAATTTCATTAAATCTTGTCCAACAATAGCAGTAAAAGGATATGCTTTATAATGCGTCATTTTATCAATTTAAATATAAGTTTTAATTATTCTTTAGGCAAAAAACATTTCAATTTTTAGTATGACTTTCTTATAATTCAGTATTACTATAAATAGAAAAGACCTATAGCTTAAAAAGATTATACTTATTGCGTATAAACTATAGAATTAAAAAAATGCAATAAAAATTCACATAATTATATATTTGATCTTAAAGAATTTTAGAACTTTAATAGATTTTAAATATTTTTATAGTATCATATGAAGATATTTTCGATATTTTAAAAGATACAAAATAATTAAATTCCAAATATGACTTTAAAAGCCAGTCAGAAACAAAACTTTGGTCAATATTTTACCTCCACCTCGATTACCGAATTTATGGTAAATTTGGTTATGGAGGAGTTTAAAGAGGAGAATAAATTGGATGATTTTAAAGTTTTTAATTTATCTCTTTTAGAACCTGCGGCTGGCGATGGTGCTTTTCTTGAAACACTCATCGAATATGGTTTTAAAAACATTACAGCGTTTGAAATTGATAAATATTATTATAATCTGCTAAAAAATAAATTTGGAAACAATATTATATTAAAAAATTCTAATTTTTTAGAATCAAGTGAAGAGGAAAAATATGATTTAATAATAGGAAACCCTCCTTATCTTGGACAAAATTATGCTTCAGAAATATTCCAAGGTTATATTCGTAAATATCCAATTTGTAAAGAGTTTTTTTGTGGAAATATGGATTTATTTTACTGGTTTCTTCATTTAGGTATTCGAAAATTAAGACCTGGAGGTTTATTATGCTTCATTACGACGAATTATTGGATAAAAAAGGGAGAAAAAACAGGTGTAGCAAAATTAAAACCCCATATTATAGAAGAATGCTTTCTCAAGACTTATGTAGATTTATCAAATTTGAAAGTTTTTAAAGACGCTCCGGGGCAGCATAATTGCATTTTCATCTTACAAAAGAAAAACAACGAGGAAAAAATAAATAAAATAGATAAAAAAATTAAAATTATTCAATTCAAGAACAGCTCGAAATTTCAAGATTGTAATTCTATTTTCCAATCTGCTGATCTTAACTGTATATCTTATGATAGTGCGATAACAAATCAAAATTTGAAAAAAAATGGGAGTTGGAATCTTCTTTTTCCTTGGGAGGTAAAAGTAATTATAGATAAAATCGAGAATACATGTAAAAATGATAGTGGGAGAGTATTATATCTAAAAGATTTCTTTCAAATAAGAAATGGTATAATTTCTATTAAAGATAGAACATTTATTTTGAAGGAAAATGAGGATATCATTAGAAAAAATGGAGATTTTTTCCTCAAAATAGAAAAAGATCATTTAAAACTAAATGAATTTGAAAAAAATCGCTTGAAGAAAATATATAAAGGAAGAGCCATTCGTCCGTATGGTTTTATTGAAGATGATTATTTAGGATGGATGATATTTTTTGATAAGATTGAATTTCAATCTGATAATTTTAACCCAGATAAAAAATACCCGGTTTTAATGAGATATTTATATCAATTTGAAGATGAACTGAAAAACACCTTAATTAAATGCAAAGAATCTCCAGGAAATTGGTTATTTCCGAGACGTGGTTTTAAAATTCATAACTTGAGAAATAAAAGTGGAATTGAATACTTAGAACCCTATTATGAAAACCAAAAGAAAATATTTTTTTCCTATATTTCAAAGGAAAATGTATTTGGATTTGCAAGAGTCCCTTTTTATGCCACATCAGATACATATTTTTTACACAATGATGGAAAGAAAGCGGATTATCTTTTTTTAATTGCCTATTTAAATTCTAAATTAATGAAATTCATTTTTTACGCGAAAGGATTAGAAATTAAAAGATCCAAAAGTAAGCTTGAAAATGAGATACCCATTATCAATTATGAGAATCTTAAAAATCAAGAGAAAAGGGACATTTATAAAACTATTCAAAAACTTTCAAGAGAATTAATTGCCAATTCCGTGCAAGATTTAGAAAAAATAGAATTATATAAAAGAGATATTGATAAATTAATTTTTAGTCTATTTGATTTAGATGATAAAATAATAAAAAAACTTATTTCTAAGTATTATTCCATTATAATGAACTTCAATGTTAATTAATTTTAAATATTAATTTATCGCAAATGATCTTATTAGAATTAATCAAAATCAATAAAATTAATTTATAAATTGATCAAAAATGAGAAAAAATTTTAACGAAAAAAGTCCTTATGCTTCAAAGATATGGTTAAAATCTTATGATGAGCATGTGAAACCAGAGATTGATTTGGAGTTAATGTCTTTGGCTGATATGATGAAGAAAACGGCAAAAAGATTTCCAGATAGCCTCTGTTACGATTTTCAAGGAGATTGTAAAACATTTCAGGAAGCAGAAAAATTAATTAATAGCTTTGCTAATTTTCTTGTAGAGAATGGTGTAAAAAAGGGCGACAGAGTTGTAATAAATCTACCTAATTGCCCTCAATATATTATATCTTTATTTGGAACCTTTTACGCTGGATGCGTTTCAAGTGGGATGAATTTTCTCTTGAAATCAAATGAAATAGCTTATCAATTAAAAGACAGCGGAGCAGTTGCTCTAATAACAATGGATTCTTTTTATGAAGAAAATGTGCGTGAAGCTCTTTCTATGGGAGGGACAGATGTTAATATCGTGATAACAACAAATATTGCAGATACTTTGGATTTAGAGCCAGAAATGAAAGAACAATTAATAAAAATCGGTAAAATTCCTTACGGTGAAGTCGTACCAATAGAAGGTATAAAATTCTTTACCTTTAAAGAAATTTTAGCAAATTATTCAAGTGAAAAAACTCCTGAAATTAAAATAGATCCCAAAAAAGACATCGCATTACTTCAATATACAGGTGGAACCACCGGTCCTCCAAAGGGAGCAATACTTACACATGAAAATATGATATCGATGATGCAATTAATTTATCATTGGTTTGAACCAGCTGCTAATCCAGGAGATGATTATTATATTTCTGGATTTCCTTTCTTTCATTTAGCAGGATTACAATTCAATTTACAAACTGTATATAACGCGGCAGCTCAAATCTTAGTAGCTAATCCCAGAGATACAGCTTATATTATAAATAAAATGAAAGAATATGAAGGTAAAATTTCCTTAGCATATAACGTTCCCACTCTTTATTTAATGCTTTTAACCAATCGAAAATTTAAAAAGTTAGATTTCAGTTCTATCAAAGGTTTTATTTCTGGCGCAGCTCCCTTTGCAACAGAAAGTATCAAAGAATTTGAAGAAGTAGTTGGAAAAAGTAAAGTATTAGAAGCTTATGGTATGACAGAGGCATCTCCCGGTGTTACCATGAATCCCTATCTTGGGGAAAAAAAAATTGGAACTGTTGGTGTTCCTCTTCCAAATACAGATGTTAAATTGGTAGATGTTAGTGATAGAGAAAAAGAAGTACCTATTGGTAAGGCTGGTGAGATTGTTATAAGAGGTCCTCAAATTTTTAAAGGATATTGGAATAAACCAGAGGAGACAAAAAATGCTCTAAAGGACGGATGGTTTTATTCTGGAGATGTTGGGATAATGGATGAAGATGGTTATGTAAAAATAGTTGACCGAACAAAAGATATGATAATAGTTAGCGGCTATAAAGTTTTCAGTGTTGAGGTTGACGATAAAATAAATAAACATCCTGCAATTGAACTTGCATCTACCGTTGGCCTTCCTGACCCAGACCGTCCGGGCTCTGAAATAGTAAAATTATTTGTACTTCTAAAAGAAGGATATAAAGACTCTGAAGAAATAAAAGCAGATATTTTAAAATTTGCAGAAGAAAATTTAGCCAAATATAAGGTACCTAAATTAATAGAAATTCTTGAACAAATGCCCTTAACTTCTGTTGGTAAAATTGATAAAAAATCTTTAAGAAAAATGTAATTTTATTTTTTTTTTCTAAAATATTCATTATATATCTAATACTGCTATGTAATACAACGTAAGTTATTTTTATTGTAGGTGATTTTAATTGTTTCACTTATTATAAAGCATTCACTACAAGTTGAAATATAGAAATTGTTTTTTTTTAGCCAAAATGTTTTTCAAACAGTAACACACCGGAAGGATCGTCGTCATAATATGAGAATCCAATTTCTTTAATAATTGCTGTAATTTTAGGATGACAAAAAACTATGAATTTCTCAAAATTTTTAGTTTGAAGATCAATTTGAATGATATGTTGTAATAACTCGCGTACTGCTGTTGGTTCTCCATAAACAATCATCCAAATTTCATTATTTTTTGGATCTTCTTGAAAGTGTGTTCTTTTAAATTCAATTTTTTGTAAAATCGCTCCGGAGTTTCTTATCCAAGACCAATTTTTATTCACAAAATATTCTAATTTTAATGGGATATAGGACCAACCAACACACAATTCATCTCCTGGACCATTTGGTACATTTCTATAAATTTTTAATGCTTCTTTCGCTGTGATATTCTCAACTTCTGAAGAAGGTTTGTTAATTAGCTTGAATGTTTTTATATCTGATTCAAGAATATTCATAATCTTCTTTTTTTTAAATCCAAATTTTTTAGCAAGCGAAATTGAACCAAAATTTTTAGACCAAGTACAATATTGAGCAGTTATTGCATTAATTTGTCTAGCATATTCCAATGCATATTTTATCATCTCCTTGCCAATCCCTTGGTGTTGAAGCGAAAATTTTACTCGTCCACCTTCCAACCACACCAAATCTTTTGACATTATTTTAATCCTCCCAAATCCAATTAAAATTTTTTTTTCTTCATCTTTAAAAGCTCCATAATTTATACATTCCTTTTGTTGAAGCCACTCTTCTATAACATTTGGAATATAATCATCGCCTTCCCAGATATCATTGCTAATATCTTTAATAGCAGGAATATCTTCAATTTTTAATTCTCGGAAATATATCTCCATCTAAATCACTCCAAAGATAAAATAATAAATAGTAAGTATCTAGTTTTCTGTGTTGATATTATTAAAATTCATCAAAATAACTTTTAACCAATATTTAATGCTACTTCTTAAAAGTGTAATTTCATTTTTAAAATATGATCTAATAAAATAAATGAAATTTATTATGACATTTTCAATTGTGGCATATGACCCAAAAAATAATGAATGGGGTGTTGCAATTCAATCAAAATTTGTTGCTGTAGGAGCAATAGTCCCATTTGCAAAGGCAGGTGTTGGAGCAATTGCAACTCAAGCTTTTGCTAATACCAGTTATGGTCCTAAGGGATTATCATTACTTAAAGAGGGTCTCACAGCTGAAGAAACGATTGAAAAATTGATTGAGCATGATGAACTAAAAGAACAAAGACAGGTAGGTGTAGTAGATTCTTATGGTAACACAGCATCATTTACCGGAAAAGAATGCTTTGATTGGGCGGGACATATAATCGGAAAAAACCATGCATGCCAAGGAAATATTTTGGCTTCAGAAAGGGTCGTATCAGCAATGTCAATAGCATTCCTGGAGACTAAGGGTGATTTGATAGAAAAATTATTTGCCACATTAAAAGCCGGACAAGAACAAGGTGGTGATAAGAGAGGTCGAGAATCAGCTGCAATTCTAATAGTAAAAGAGAAAGGTGCCTATGATGGAGGTACAGATAGATATATTGACATTCGAGTTGATGAGCACCCTAATCCCCTCAATGAGCTGCGAAAAGTGTTTGAGATTTATGATATGTGCTTGCTTCAAAGAGATGATCCCAACGATATTATCAAGTTAGAGGGAGATGTGATGAAAAACGTAAAAGAGATTTTAAAAATCGATGGATTCTATGAAGGAGAAATCACTGGAATATATGATAATAAAACAAAAGAATCTTTAAAAAACTGGTTACATACCAATAACTTCGAGGTAAAAGAAAGAGAAGATGATTCTATGTGGGGTTCTGTTTATAGATTCATAATAAAATTAAAAGAAAAAAATTAAAACACTATTAAAATTTTCTGCTCAAAAATATAATATTATTTCCAAATTGAAAATTGTTATAGAGATTTTTTATTTCCTCTTTCTAAGCGAAGGGCTGGTTTAATGAATTGAATTAGACACTATCGTTCTTATTGGCAATGGCATCAAGGTCTGCAACCATAAGTTCACCCGTAAGCTGCGTCATGGTAACCACTTGCTTGCAGAATTGATTACTGTCGAAGAGGCTGATACGAGCTTTTGTCGACCAATATACGCCAGCCAACCCTGCCAGACAAGCGTAACCGGGAATATTTGTTCGGGACCATCTCATTCCCAAACCATAATATCTTCCTTGCGCTTTACCATGGATGCCCAGTCTAGATACACACGTTACTATTGCTCGCGGCTATTGATTGTCTTTGACTGCTTGAATGGCCTTATCAATTAGCTGTTGGTTGTTTGAAACCCAGAGAGCTGTCGGTTCAACCAGTCCTGTGGGTTCAAGTATGTTTCCGACCTCACGATACTCGATTTCGCCCAGATGTTCCATCTCAATGTAGGCGACAATCGAATTTTCCGCATTGGGATTCCGTGTGAACCAGTCTTGTTCTGCAAATGCAAGTTCCATACCCGGCATTTAGTGTCTGTTATCTAGGAATATCATCAACGTCCTCGGCCGTGCTGACTGTGGAATGTGTGAGAAGTAGTGGACTATACCCAGAAGCCCGAAAGCGCCATTATCTTGGGTTATAGATGGGCCATCCGTATGAGTAGTCAAGAGAATCATTTCATCTTCGGGTGTACCATAGTTCCTGCCTGGTAAGGAGCAGATGAGCTGATATGTCTCAGTTGGCTCCACCTTCGCCAACAGTTTCAGGGTGGCCGTTTTATGTTTCCTAGCATCCTCTATCACTTTTCTTCCCGCCTTCCGGTCAAGGAAAAGCGTCGGTGCCTTGTAGTGAGCGGGCACTGGAAACATATAGATGCCAGCAAGCAGATCATAACTTGCGTTAAAAACGATTAGTGCACCAGCAGCATTACCATCTCTCAGAATCTGGAGGAGCCTGCTCCATATTTGGCGCATTTGACAATATATATATACAGACACACTTACGCTAGGTATACGAGAGGGGCCGACACCGGTCACCGGCGGCTCAACATCGAAATCTGGGAAAGTCTTGGGATCAGAAAGATACTCATAGTCACTTTGATCGAAAGGATCATCTGAAGTTGTTGTGGAGAAAACGACAATCTTTCCCTCAATTGACTCTGGTGGATTCCAAGGATCATAGTACACAAGCTCAGCGGTAAGGCCTTGGTCACCTGTTGAACCCGAGTAGGCGCCGTAGTGTGCAACTCTTACCAGATCGCCATCTAAAATAAGCGTCCAGTTCTCTTTATCCGGCCATTCAGATGTGTACCACCGATCATAGGTCCACGAGTTCCTGACAAAATCAACAGCGCCATATTTCTTGAGCTTGGTCTCGAGAATCGTCAGGAAGTTTCTCCAAGAGTGTGAGCCTGAATAGGTAGCCCCCTTTGCATCTTTGGCTACGTGCCAATCATGTGCCTCTTGGGGTGTTACCAAATAATCGGAGTTGATGTGTGTTATATCTTCAAATAATTTTTCTTTTTCTTCATTTTCCATAATAGTTCTCTTTCTATATTTTTATTAAAAATCTATACAGAATCTAAAAATATTTCTACTTTCTTCTTTATTTAACTTTAATTTTTAGATCCAATTTATCATTAGAGATAATTTTTTATAAACGAAATATTTATAAGGGTTGATTGACAATGACTAATTGACAATCGAAAATTGTAAAATAACAAATTATTGGAGGTACAATAAATGAATAATGATGATTATAAGAGATTTATGAAAAGATTTCGTAATTTATTTGAAGGTTTTTCAGATTTTTTCGATAAAGATTTCGGTTTTACGGATTTCTCAGAGTTTCCAATGATTAATTTTGATAAAGATTTCAATTTCAAGAATAATGATACCAAGTCGTATTCTATATCATATAATTATCAGACGGGAATGGATAAACCTGAGATCAGAGTACAGGGTGATGTTGATGATGAGACATTTTCTAAATTCTTAAAAGGGATTCCGAAATTCATTACAGAACGACCTACGATAAAGAGAATATCATTAGTACCTGAAAATAAGGAAGAGATAAGAGAGTTAAAAGCCAGTATCGAACCATATACAGAAATTACGGATTTTGAAGATCAAATTGAAATTTGTTTAGAGCTTCCAGGCGTTGAAAAGGAAGATCTTAAGTTGAATTTTGATGAGAAAGGAGAAGAATTAACAGTAGAGGCTAAGAGAGATGGTAGAAAGTTTTATAAGGAAATTGAATTGCCTATAAAGCTTGATATCAAAGACTATACTTTAGAATTAAAGAACGGTATTGCGTGCTTAAAGTTTAAACGTAAAAAATAGAAGGAAAGTTAAAAAATTTGAGAAAAAAATAGGAAAATTATTTTTTTTTATAATTAATATTTATTTAAATCTTAATAAGAAATTAAATTAATTTAAAAGATCATAATATGGGTGAAAATTGTGAGTTCAATATCAAATAAAAATAAAGAAAAGGATTATCTTAGGATTGCAGATGCATTAAAAGAAGATTCTGGTCGTGGGATTTTACGTATAGATCCAAAGATATCTAGAAAAAATAATTTAGGAACAGGAGATGTAATAGAAGTTTATAATGAGAATAAAGACAAAAGAACAGCTGGATTATTATATCCTGGCCGACAAGTAGATGTTGGATCGAGTATCATTAGATTAGACAGTTCATTAAGGCGAAATCTTGGCGCTTCTATTGATGATTGGGTTACTATAAGAAAAATAGAAGCGAAAATGGCAGAAACTATTACGTTTGCTTCAATTGGAAGGCCAGTAGTTATAAGGGATTCAAAAGCTTTAGCAAATTTATTAGATAATCGTGTAGTTACAAAAGGAGATATCATTAGTTTTTATGCAATGAGACAAAGATTTGATTTTATGATTATGAAATTTATTCCTCAAGCTGAAGCAGTTAGAATTCATACTAAGACTAAAATAATAGTTTCAGAGAAGGCCATAGAAGAAATTGAAGCTGCTGAAAAATTACGAGTAACTTATGAAGATATCGGAGGGTTATATGAAGAGATTAGAAAAATTAGAGAAATGATTGAGTTACCGATGAGACATCCAGAATTATTTAAAAGAGTGGGCATATCTCCGCCAAAAGGAGTTCTCTTGCATGGACCACCAGGAACGGGTAAAACATTATTAGCAAGAGCAGTTGCTTATGAAACAGATGCACATTTCATAACTATTTCAGGCCCAGAGATAATGAGTAAATTTTATGGGCAAAGTGAAGAAAATTTGAGAAATATATTTGAAGACGCGAAAAAAAATGCTCCTTCGATTATTTTTATTGATGAATTAGATTCTATAGCTCCCAAGAGAGGTGAAGTTACTGGAGAAGTTGAGAGAAGGGTTGTTGCTCAATTGTTATCTCTTATGGATGGTTTAGAATCGAGAGGAGAAATAATTGTTATTGGAGCAACAAATAGAGTGAATGATATTGACGAAGCATTAAGGCGTCCAGGCAGGTTTGATAGAGAAATCGTTATTGGTGTTCCAAATAGAGATGGACGATATGAAATCTTACAAATTCATTCAAGAGGAATGCCCTTATATAAGGATGTTGACTTAGAAGAATTAGCAGATAGAACCCATGGATTTGTAGGAGCTGATATTGAAGCATTAGCAAAAGAATCAGCTATGTTAAGTTTAAGGCGTATTTTACCTGAAATAGATATGGAGAAACCAATACCAGCAGAGATTTTAAATAAAATTCAGATTACGATGGAGGATTTTAATCAAGCACTCACTAGTATTGAACCATCGGCATTAAGGGAAGTATTAATAACTACGCCTAAAGAAACTTGGGATGATGTTGGCGGATTAGAAGATGCAAAACAGCAATTAAAAGAGATTATTGAATGGCCACTTAAATATCCAAACTTATATAAGCATATGAATTCAAAACCACCAAATGGAATATTACTATTTGGCCCACCTGGAACAGGTAAAACATTGTTAGCAAGAGCCTTAGCTCACGAGAGTGAAGTAAATTTTATTTCAGTAAAAGGTCCTGAATTTTTATCAAAATGGGTTGGAGAGAGCGAAAAAGCCGTTAGAGAGACCTTTAGAAAGGCAAGAATGGCAGCTCCTTGTATTATATTTTTCGATGAGATCGATGCAATTGCAGGTGTAAGAGGCATGCATATAGGTTCTCAGGTAACTGAACAAGTAATTTCTCAACTTTTAACTGAAATGGATGGTTTAGAAGAATTAAGGGACGTTGTATTACTTGCAGCCACTAATAGACAAGATATGTTAGACCCGGCTCTATTAAGAGCAGGAAGATTTGGGAGACATGTTCAAATTAATTTACCGGATAAGGAAGCGCTTATTGAAATCTTTAAAATCCATTTAAAAGAGAAGCCAATCAGTGATGATGTAAATATAGATGAATTAGCGAAAAAATTAGATGGTTATACTGGTGCAGATGTTCAAGCAATAAGTGAAGAAGCTACATTACTGGCAATTAGAGAAGCAGTTTTACAAAAGCAAATATTTAATGAAGAACAAGAAAAAATAGAAACAATTAAAATTGAAAAAAAGCATTTTGAACAAGCTATTGACAAAATTTTGAAGCGTGCAGATGAACATACAAAATCTTATATGAGAGCTAAGAAAATGGCACGTCCAGAAGAAAGTCTATATGGTTAATGTAATTTTATATATTTTTTTTTAATTTAATAAAAATCAAATAATAAACAAAGGTGGAAAAATATCGTTTTAAAAGAAGTAGAGAATAGAAAGGAAAGAAATCTTGATACATTTTTAGAGATTATAGGAAATCCTACAAGAAGAGCAATTTTAAGCAAGACTGCGAAAGTTCCATTAACCATTAAAGAATTATCTAATACTTTAGAAATCTCGAGACAAGCAGTTCACAGTCAGATGGAATTGCTTAAAAAATTTGATATCGTAGAGGAATTTGATATTTCTGGTAAAAAGGGGAAAGCGTATAAGATAAAAGATAATATTTCAATAAATATTGATTTATCCCCCAACTATTTCAATATTAAACATAATTTAGATCAAAAAGAAGAAAAATCAAATATAATCGATGAGCAAATTTCTGAAATTTATTCTGATTTAGATGAATTTAAGGATGAATCCGAAAAAATTCATTATTTAGGTAAGAAGATTAAAGAATTAGATAATGAACTTAAAAATTTAGATTATAAACGAAATAATATTATTTTAAGAAAAGAGTGTTTATTGGGAAAAATTAAGGAAAATTTAGATATGTTATATAATGAAGAATCAGGTTTATCTAAAGTATATAGAAATCAAGGTAAGGAGATCTTATCAACCTTCTTTTTCAGTCCTGAAAAGTTCTTTGGGAGATTTAATATCGAAAATCTAATTGATGAGATGTTTTATCTCAAGAGAGATGAGATAGAACAGGCAAAAAGTGAAATTTCAATTAAAATTTTATTAAAAGATATGTCTAAATTGATGGATTTTCTATGGAAAGAAGATGAAAATGATTGGTTTTTTGATTTTTAATTAGAAAAAAAATTAGTTTTCCTTATTCGATGTTACTAAAAACATAACTTTAAGAAGCTTATTTTAGTGGGGCTAATTAAAAATTTATAGAAGTGAAATTTTTATTTAGTAAATATTATATTTTAATTGGAACTGGTAAATTTCATAAACGATTGGACTCTGATTATAATTTCGAGATCTAACGATAAAGAAGCTAAAGATTTAAATGCTCAAGAAGAGCAAATCGATAATATATTAAAAGCCACAGATGTTGAGGGCGAAAAGTTAGTTTTTTCTTGGAAATTTAAAGATGTTAATAAAAAATTAATTTATGATTTGAATAAATGTGTTGGATGCAGTTTTTGTAAATTGATTTGCCCCACAGACGCAATTGAATTAGGTCCAGTTCCCGAAATCGCACAAGGTATTATAGAAAATGCACCTTATATCATAATTGATTATGATAAATGCTGTTATTGCATGTTATGTCCTGTTGTTTGTATAAATGATGTATATGAAACGACTATAAAACCTGAAGAACAAATAATTTTAGACCAGTATCCAAAACTTAAACCTTTTTATGAGATTGATTTTGAAAAATGCATTAAGGACACGAAAAATGAGATATGTAACTTATGTTTAAAAGTCAGGGAAGGAAATTTTATTAAAGATTTTTTCAAAATTCAAAAAGAATGTCCAACAAAATGCTTTAAACTTAAATCTCCAATTAAAGGAAAGGTTATAATTAAACAAAATATGCTTCATCGATGCGATCCAACAGGTTGCAAGGCCTGTGTTAATATCTGTCCGACTGAATCCTTTTTTATTCCTGAAACTGCCGAGGATGTTAAAAAATACGGAAAAATTGCAGTGAAAGAAGATGATTGTATATATTGCGGAGCATGTCAAAACAGTTGTCCTGAGGATCTAATAATAGTTAAACGTTTTGACATTGAAATCGAAGACCCAAAAGATTCTGAGAATTTTCCATGGATACAGGGCTGGAGAAAAAATATTAAAAGAATTTTAAGAGAGAAGTTATTGGATAAAAAAGAGCCGATACAAATTCCATTACCAGAAGAAGAACTAACTATACCTTCTGAAGAAGATTATTCTGTAGAAAAGATCCCGCAATTATCTGAAGCTGACAGGGAAATATTCCAAAAATTAAATAATCGAATTCAAACATTATTATCGAAATCAAAAATTCGTTATTGGATAAAAGACCGAAAGATTGAAAAAATAAAGCAAGAATTAAAAAAGGGGAAAAAAAGCAAGAATTAAAAAAGGGGAAAAAAAAATATGTCTTATTTTTCTTCAAATCCATTTGAATCAGAGGAAAATCATGAGGGAGAGATTGATACCATAACTTGGATTAGAGAGCAAATGCTAGCAGATATTGAAAGAATACAAGAAATATTATTTGAAGATACATATGCTGTTAATCAGGACTATGAAGCCTTATCTGATGAAGAAAAAAAAAATTGTGATAATTTCTTAGAATTTTATTCTATTTGTCCTATTTGTAAAGGAGAAAATCATAAAGATGATTTAATGAGGTTTTATTTTGAAGAAACTGAATTTGCGAAAAAATTAAAAGAAAATTTGTTAAAATTAATGCATAAATCAAAAAATTATAAAAATAAAATTATTATAGGGATTCCTTGCTGTCAATGCTTTAAAAAGATTAATCCTTCGGATTGATCTATGCGTGATAGCTCCGCTACCTTGAAGCGTCGCAGTATAATTTTGTATAAACTTTCTCATCTTCGTATATAGATTGAAAATATTTTGTAATATTTGTAGATGGCTTTTTTCCATTTAATATAATACAATCTAATTTATTTTTTTTTATCAGGTTTAATAAGTAAGAATCTATTGGCGTAGATCTCTTTTTTAATATATGCATTCCAGTAATTCTATTAATTTTTATAGGATTGAATAATAGATCGTTTTTTTGAAATTTTTGAAAATCATTTATTGATAAATTCTTTATTATTTTTTTACCGTCTTTGAGATAAATTCCATCTATATCTTTAATTAAAAAACATTTTAAAAGATTTAATTTACTGGCTATAAAATATGAAATCGAATCTGAAGTAGTTTTCCAGTTATGGGGAAGCTCATCATTTCTTTTTAGATATTTAAAGGTTGGAAAATTAATTATTTTAAACTGTCCAGATGACGACACTAATCTTGTTAATTCAATGAATGAATCAGTAAGAGTAAAATCTTTATTGAGATCTTGAATTTTTATAGCATTCAGATCCATAATTTTAATTGCTTGCCAATGCGCAACCTCATCATTGATTTCTCCTCTTTTATAGGATTTTCGAATTTCATCAACATTAGAGCCCCCTCCAGATATTATAATTATTGATTTTATCGATGGTTTAATTTCTTTAATGGCACGTAATTGGGAGATAGTATTATCTAAATCAGTCTTGTTATCGATTATTTTTCCTCCGATTTTAAATAAAAGAACATCATCAATCATCTATAAATATCAACATTTTTTTATATAAATAGATTTAATGCCCCCGCAACAGCAATAGCGGAGGATATCACGTTATCTGAAAACTTGATTATGTCTGAAAAGCTTACTATATTATTATATCCCAAATTTTTTAGCGCAGTATTTATTAAAAATGTCTCACCTAAACCCGTTGTAATAAATAATGGATTTTGTGTTAAATCTGGCAGTCTATAAGATGTTTGTTCCATAAACAATTGAATTTCATCCATAATAATTTTAAGCTGAGCTTGATATATATAGTTGGCAATTGAATTCAACTCATCTTTTGTAGTTTGCTCTAAATCACTGCATATAATACGTGAAATTCGAGCATAGCAATTATCGAAGGACTTAGAACGATTATCTGCAGTATCACAAGTATATTCCTCTTCGGTAATATGCCCTAAAATGCGATGAACATCTGCAATTAATGCAAACTTTTCAAATGAAATTCTACAATTTTTTCCTTTAAATGGAACAAAATGAGTTATTGAGGGAATGGTTGCTCTTAAAGCACCAGTATAAACTAATTCGTGATTCATTATTCTTGAAACATCATCTTTACCAATTGTTTGAGGTTTTCCATATTTAATCGGAATAAGATCAATAGTTGTTGAGCCAGCATCAATTAATATACATTCCGGCTTATAAGAGCCGATAAATAGAGCTGTTGCAACCCAATTTGCTCCAGCAACATTTAGATAATTTTCCAACGCGTCTTGAACTTTAAGGAATATATTTTGATTGTTGATCACCATTATTTTATCTGACTCGAAGACTCTTTTTAGCGCATTTAAGATGGTTTGAATCCCTTCCCTTTTTGTTTGAAAAGCGTCAGACAACTCGGCTGTAATAGTAACTGCAATTTTATTTATATCATCGATACCAATATTACTCTTTTCTAACAGTTGTTTGCTTAAATTTCTTAGCATATTAGGTAATTCTTTTATGGTTTTTTCCCAAAATGGGTAATATCTAATAGCAGTAAGAATTTTGTTTAATGTTTTATTATCAAATTCCACTAACGCAGCTTTAGTATTTGCCCCTCCAATGTCAAGTCCTAGCAAATATATCTTGTCTGTCATTTATATTTTCAACTATTCACATAAAATATTTTAATTTCTTAAAGCCATTGTGAAATTAAAAAAAGAATCATCATCTAGACATATAAAGTCTCGGAAATTTGAATCTTGCTCTTAATATATTGGATTAATCTTTTTAATGATGGGTCAATGGCTTTTTCTTCTTCAATAAACTTACAATAGGTTAAACTGTTATTATAAATTTGATAAAGAATGATTAAATTTACTTGTTCAATATATTTTTGATCATTTTCTCGTTTTTGAAATTTTGGTAAATTAAAGTTGAATTTTGTGCGTATCTCTTGAAGAGGGTAAGATTTCACTAAATCTAGGGATTGATCTAATTCTAAAAATTCAAAAATATTTTCTTCAATTTTATATATTTTTTCCAAACCTAATTTTTTTCCAATATCTTGTAATCTCTTTTCGAGAATATCATATGTTATTGTTCCGTTTATAAATAATTTGAAAATCTCTAAAATATCATGTTTTAAGTTCTCACATTCATATGTGAAATCATTAGATAATGATTTTTGTAAAAGAATTATTGGTATTTCAATTACTTGTTGAGTTAACCATTCAGTTATAATATTTACATTATTAGATGGAATTAAGAAAGAAACTTGATGGTAATTAATAACTTCATGCGAGAGAATTTCCTTCATTATGGGAATAATTGTATTAAAATCATCAGAAGATACTAACCACTCAAAGAAACTAGCTAATTGAATCATAATTAAATTAATTATTTTTTCGTTATCAGTAATACTACTCAATTTTTCTCTTATCGATTCTAGTAGTTCTGCAATTATTAACGATGAATCTTTAACTAAAGCTAATCTAAGTAGCTCTGTAAATTCCATTCTGCATTGATATATATCTGCTAATGAAAGATCAGATGCATAAACGAGTAAAGAAGTTGCTTGTTTTAATACGATTAAATCGAAATAGGAAATTAAGATGTATTCATTAATAATATTATTAAAATCATGTAAAATATTCTCGAGTTCTTTACCTTTATATACTGAATTTATATCATTTACGTTTTTTAAGAAGTAACTATCTAATTGGTTAGCAAATTTTGATAATAAATCAATAATATAATCTATAATAGCAATTGGGAGATTAGATTTCTTTAATATTTCCAAAATATTGTCGTAATTGACTTTATAATGTAAAGCTCCCTCCACAAAAACCTTACCAATAGATTTTTTTAATTCATTATAAGGAATATTAATTGATAATCCACTAAATAATGGTTTAATTACATCCCAAATAACAAAATCAAAAAAATTTTTGTAAAGTGATTTAATCTCTAATTGCATTGTTTTAAGGATAGTAATTGGTTTTTGATATAACGAAAATACATTTATTTTTCATATATATATAGCTTTACTTTATTTTTTTAAAAAATAGACAAAAATTAATAATATCTTAAAAACGAGGACTTAGATTATGTCAATTTATTTATTACAAATTCAAATAGTTCCTTTACATTTTCATCCTTTATTAAAGCATTAATTAGAAAAAAATCATCTTCATTTAAATTTAATTTATTCTTTAAAAATTGAATTTCCTCCTCATTAGCCAGATCCATTTTATTAAAAACTAAGATAATTGGTATTTTGCCATCTTTGGAGAAATTATCACATATTTCATAATATAAATCCACCTGACAATCAATATCATATCCGCAAGCTGGAGTAGGGTCAAATATAAAAATTATAACATCAGAAATCAAGTTTAGAGCTAGTATTGCTTGCAATTCAATCTTATTTCTTTTTGACATAGGTCTATCCAAGATCCCTGGAGTATCAATTATTTGGAGTTTAGTCATATCATAGTTTTTTTCTATTATATGATGTCCGATAATTATTTTCTTCGTAGTGAAAGGATATGGTTGAACTTCGGGTTTTCCTGTGGAGATTAATCTTACAAGACTACTCTTTCCTACATTAGGATACCCGGCAATAACTATTGAAGGAATTTCATAATCAATAGAGGGTATTCTTCTTAATTCTCCTCTAATTTCATTTAAATAATTTAGACTTTTTTTTTGTTTGTTTATTATTGAAGATATTCTTCCAAATACCGCTCGTCTATATTTCGCAATTTCTTTAGGGATTTCTGAATTTTTAATTAGAGTTTTATAATCTTTTTCAATTTTACTTAAGATAGGCAATATACCATTTAATCTTCCTAGAGTTAGTCTTAATTCATCAGTATTAACGATTAATGAGGCCAATTCTCGATAGAATTCGGGTATTTCCTGGATAACCGGGACCATTTTAATAATTTTTAATATTCTATCTATAATTTCTTTGATTGCGACTTGAATTCTTTTAATTTCTTTTTTTCTTGCTTTTAATATTTTAGGGGCATTTTTAGATACTGCCGCACTACTTTTCATAGCTCTACTAAAAGCAATATCTAGAAGTTCTAGAGATGTCGGAACACGATAAAAATTTGCGAAAGGATTAATCATTATATCTAAAATATTAAAGAACACAAAGAATAAATTTTTTTTTATAAATTGGACTTTAATCTTTCAGTCAATTTATTTATTTTCTCTTTAATTCCTACAATTTTATTTTCAAAATTAAATTGGTCTAAAGAATTTATACCAGTTGTTAATTCCAAGATTAATTGATACCTATCAGAACTTCTTTTCAAATTTCCTTGTATCTCATCATTATCTGCTTTTCTTTCGAGCATTTCGATTTTTGCAAGTTTCTGTTTAATTTCTTCTGGTACTTCTTGTGTTTTGGTTAGATTATTTGATTTATTCTCTATTTCTTGCTTAATATTGATAAAATCAGAGTTTAAGTGATTGTTGTTTTCAAACCCAATAACGTTTTGAAGACGTTCAATTGTTTTTTCTAACATCTTTATTTTTCCATCCCAATTTAATTTGAGATAGATATCTACAGCCTCTTCAAAAAATAAGATGGCTTCTGCGTAATTCTTTTTTCTCATCTCTATTTTTGCTTTATTTTCAAAGTCTTCAGCTTGAGATTCAAGAAGTGCTATGGAATCTACTATCTTTATCACCTATACCTCAATCCTTCAAAAATTTACACTAAATTGGGAAAATTTTTAAGAGATTTTATTTAACCCAGTTAGAAATTTTTGCTAATAATATAAATAGAAAACAAGTTTTAAATATTTTCTTCAGAAATAAAATAATATAGTATTTTTTAAATTTCATTAAGTTCAAATTTGAGTAGAGAAGAATTATGCCTAAAAAATATAGAGCAAGTGTAATTGGAGCTACTGGAATGGCGGGACAACAGTTTATGGAAGCATTAATAGGACACCCTTGGTTTGAAATCATATCATTACATGGACACGCCTCGATTGGCAAAAAATTTGGGGAATCAATCAGGGGCTTTACGAGTTATAAATATCCAGAGGAAATAAAAGAAATGACAGTTACTGATATTAAAGATTTAGATCTAAATTCAATTGACATTGTTTTTTCTGCAATTCCTTCAGGGTATGCTCGAGAAATTGAGGGTGAAATTGCAACAAGTAAACCTGTGATAAGTACAGCAGCTGCTTATAGATATGAAGAAGATGTTCCAATATTTTTACCTATTGTTAATGGAGAGCATTATAGAATTTTAGATATTCAAAAAAAGAAACGTGGGTGGAAAGGTTTTATTGTTCCTGGTCCTAATTGCACAGCTGTTGGATTGGCAATTTCATTATATCCTATTTTAAAAAAATATGGCATTAAAAGTGTTCATATGGTTTCCATGCAAGCAATTACAGGAGCAGGTTATCCTGGCGTTCCCAGTTATGATATAATTGCAAATATTATTCCTCATATAGAGAGGGAGGAAAGAAAAGTAATGAGAGAGATTAAAAAGATTTTTGGAACAATAATTGAGGATAAAATACAAAATATTGAATTTTTAATCGATTGTAAGTGTAATCGAATACCCTCAATAAATGGTCATATGGAAAGTGTTTTTATAGAAACTGTTAATGAATTTGAGGATATTGAAGAAATTAAACAAACATTGAGAGATTTTGAAGGACAAACAGCCGGTCTAGATTTACCAAATGCTCCTGAACACCCAATAAAGGTTTTCGATGACCCTTATCGACCTCAACCTAGAATTGACCTTGAAAAAAGAGGGAATGAAAAAGCAGGAATGATTACTTACGTCGGAGGACTTGAAAAAACGAATTTTCCTAATGGTATAAAATTTACCGTTTTAAGTCATAACACAGAATTAGGAGCTGGTAGGGGAGGGGTTTTGTCAGCTGAATATTTAATTGCTAAGAAATACATATAATTTTTTTAAAAAAAATATTATTAAAATACACCTAATTTACTTATTGAAATTTTTCTTAAGATCTTTTCCTATAAAAAATTTTTTCCTAAAATAGTCTAAAAGTTTGAAATGTAATATAAATTTAAAAAAAATAAAAAAAAAATATTAAAATAATGCGAAGGAAATTTAAATTAAATTCTATTATATACTAAAAGGTGTAAAAAAAATGATAATGCAAACTTTTTTAGATGACTTAATTAATTGGTTTTTTACTAATTTTTGGACATTATTATTCATTTTCGCAACAATAATTGTTGGATATATTATTTACAAAATCTTAAAAAGACAAATTACCAAAAGAACCGAACGTGGAAAGATAGATGAGCGTACAGGAAAATTAATCTTGAAATTTTTCAAATATATTTTCATAATTATAATTGTACTAATGGTCTTTTCTCAATTTACCGAATCCATTGGTTTAATTGCTGGTTTTTTAACTCTCTCGCTTGGAACAATAATTGGATTTGCATCTATGAACACCCTAGGAAATGTTATAGCTGGCCTTATTATAATGTATAGCAAACCTTTTGTTAAGGGAGATAGAATAATATTTGACGGCTCACTGACGGATGTAATTGAGATCAAATTAATTTATACCGAATTGGTTGATTTGGATGGCGTAAAAATTTCTGTTCCCAATCAGAAATTATTAACAGAATCGATTAAATCTTTAGGCAAAACTAAAGTGATTAGAAGACAAATAGTAATTACGGCAGGATATGATGAAGACCCTGATAAAATCGAAAGGGCATTATTGGAGGCGACAATAACCGTTCCTGCTATATTGAGAGAACCTAAACCGTTTGTTTTGATGACAAATTTCTTAAATTTCGGTGTTGAATACAGATTGTACGTTTATATTAAAGATATTAAAAGAATTAAAAGAATTGAAGGAAGTCTATATAGAGCTGTTTTTGATACATTCAAAAAATACGATATAAGACATAAGTACGCCTGATATTTTACGCCAAATTTAGTAATAAAGTGAATTATTAACTATTTTGAATATTTTCCCCTTTTTTTTTCTTTTGTAAAATTAACTTATTATTTATCTTTAATTATCGTTTTTCATATCAATCCGATTAATCAATGGTATTATCGACTAGTACTTTTTTTGGGTTCATTGTTCATCCTACTAATGAATGAAACAAGGAAATAATTATCAAGAAAATAAAAAGCTAAATCTATCGATTTAAAATCATGATTTGGAAGAGATGTTAAAAAAACATAAATGTTTTAAAGAATTTAAACAATAAATTTTTAACGATGCTATTATCAAATTTTATATTTAACATAATAAGGTGAATCTAAATAATAATCAGTACAATTATTATTTCCTCTTGTTTTATTGGTGTAATTATTCTTATCTTGACAGATAAGTTAAATCGAGCCATTGCTTCACTTACGGGTGCAATAATCACATATTTTGTATTAATTTTTATGGAAGGGTTAGATTTCTCAATAATTGTTGATCTTTTGTTTAGTTCTCAAGATGAAGGTTATGTGAATTTTCATTCATTAGTATTAATTATTGGAATGATGATTATTGTTCAAATTTCACATGAAGCAGGTACATTTCAATTTCTTGCAATAAGATTAATTAAATTATCAAGGGGGAAACCTGTACTATTATTTATTCTATTTTGTATAATAACAATTTTAATTTCAGCAATATTAAATAATATTTTGTCTGTTATTATTCTTATTCCACTTACAATCACAGTATCACGTATTTTAAATATTAATCCATCTCCTTATATATTAACTCAAGCTGTTTTAGTAAATATTGGTGGCACATTCTTTTCAATTTCCTCTATTCCTAATATATTGATAACCACTTACGCTGGAATATCATTCGTGGAATTTTTCTTGAATGTGGGTTTAATATCTTTGATTATTTTCCCATTTACTACACTCTTTTTTATTTTTTTATTTAAAAAAGAATTGAGTTTTCCAGAAGAAGGTTTTGAAGTTTTAAAGGAATTTAATATTTGGAATTTTGTACAAAATAAGAGGTTATTATTCCAATCTATTATATCAATTATAACTTTAATCATTTTGTTTATTTTTGTTCCATCTTCTTTAATTACATCTGATATGATTGCGTTAAGTATCGCAATCATATTAATAATAATAAGTGGATTGGATCCAAAAGAATTGATCAAAAAAATTGACTTCGAACTAATTTTCTATTTGTTAGGGATTTTTATTATTTCAGGAGGGCTAGAAATAACGGGGATTGTTAGCTCTTTCGGAATAATATTATCAAACTTAGGAGCTGGGAATTTATTTTTACAGATAATAATAGTCTTGTGGATTTCCGCCTTTTTAAGTAGCTCCATTGACAATATTCCAATAACGAAAGTATTAATCCCAGTTATAGGTAGTATGTCGGAAGGTGTTTCTTTAATAGATAAAAACCAATTGTTTTATAGTCTCTCCATAGGTGCTAATTGGGGAGATAATTTAACTCCATTGGGAGATAATATTCTTGTTATTAATCTTGCTGAACAAAATAATCGTCCTATTAGTTTTAAACAATTTTTTAAATTAGGATTTTGCACTACAATTTATCAATTGATAATAGTAACAATTTATTTCACATTAATATTTCAATTTATAATTGGGATGGTAATCATTATAACCATTTCAATAATGATTGCAATTTTTTATTTGCTTCAAAAATATGGGCCCAATAGAATGAAAATAAAAATAGATAAAATTATAACTAAATTTAAAAACATAATAATTAAGTGAAAAAAATGGTATTTAAAAATATTAAACGGATTCAAACCGCTTTACCTGAAGTCTTACATATTGTAATGTTTTATAACAATGGAACAATTTTCCAAACTACGTTTGAACAAGATATAAATATACCTAAATTAGGTGAAAATATTGCTGAGATCTTAAGTCACGTGCAAAAACTCTATGAAATATGTAATTTTGATTTGGTCGATTATAAAAAATTGATTTTCGAAACTGAAAATATATCTCTCATTATCATAAAACTTGGAGAGAATAGTAATTTAGGGCTCTTTTTCAAGAAAGAAGAAGATAAAGATTTAAAATTAAATGCTATTAGACGTTACTTATCAAGAATTGAAGAATTAATCGATATGGATAAAGCAGAGTTAGAGAGACAAGCTTTAGAAAATAAAGAAGAAGATAATGGAAAATAATAAATTCAATTTACCATTTTTTATAACCACTTTTTTCTCCTAAAAAAGATTATCATTATAACGATTATAATAACCATTATTAGCCAAATTAAGGGATAACCTAAAGGTGATTCAATTTCTGGCATATATTTAAAATTCATCCCGTAAACGCCTACAAGAAAAGTTAAAGGTATAAATATTGTAGCAATTATTGTTAAAACCTTCATAACTTCATTCATTTTAAGGCTTATGCTTGAAAGATAAATGTCAACCATTCCAGAAATTATATCTCGGTAACTTTCTATTGTATCAATAATTTCTATCGTGTGATCGTAAACATCTCGCATATATATTTTAGTTGTTTTTTTTATAATTGGGATTTCTAATCTTTGTAATTTATTTATTACTTCCCTTAAGGGCCAAATTGATTTTCGAAGAGTAATGATTCCTCTTTTTAAATTATGAATTGATTGTAGAGTTTTAGGTGATGGATTTGTTATAAGTTCCTCTTCTATATCTTCGATTATATCTCCAATGTTTTCTAAGATTATAAAATAATTATCGATGATATAATCAATTAAAGTATAAGCTAGATAATCTGAACCCATTCTTCTAATCTGTCCTTTTTTTGTACTTAATCTTTCCAGAATTGGGGCAAACACATCTAACTCACGTTCCTGAAAATTTATTACAAAATTCGAACCTAAAATTATACTAACTTGTTCACTAAGTATCTCTCCATTTTCCTCATCCCAATTCAACATTTTTATAATAATATAGAGGTAACTTCCAAAATCATCCACTTTGGGTCGTTTTTCTGGGTTCATGACATCTTCAAGAAGAAGAGGATGGAGGTCAAATTGGTTTCCAATTTCCTCTACAATATCTTTAAGACTAATATTGTCGACATTAATCCATCTAACTGTTGATTTTTCTAAATTAATTAATTCTTGATCGATTTTTGAAACTTCTTTCAATTGAAAATTTTTTTCATTATAGTCAATTACAGTGATTTTAACCTTTCTTGATATTTTTTTTCCAGTGTATTCAAGAGTACCGGGTGGCAAACCCCTTTTTTTTGATATTTTTTTAATTAATTTGGGCATTTTTAAAAAGTATTTTTAAATTACTTTAAATTGTGATATATTTAAATAATTTAATTGTTTTTAAAAAAATTATTTAACTATATATTGATAAATTCTATTTGTATTAATAAAAAATTTTATTTGTATAAAGTTTAATATTTTACTTTTTTACTTCTTTAAATATAATATTTATATTAATTTAGAATTCAAACTTATCAATTAAAATAGGTAATAAAGTTCTAATCCGTAAATTTTGAAGTATCTTTCTATTTGGATAAAGATTAAAGTAACGAGGATTTCGAAATTTTCTTAGAGTGATTAAATTAGAAAAGGGATTAAATCTATGCTGATTTAACAAGAAATTTTGAATTATTAATTTAATTAATGATTTATCAATACTAATTACAGAAGAAATATATCCAAATCTTGAGGATGTTTCATTCCTGATATTTTTTAAGGAATTATTTTGATTTTCTGAAATAACATCGGATTTGTTAAGTAATTGAATGTTTTTTAATTTTCCATTAAATGTTATTATTAAGTAGGCATTTGATAATGTTTCTTTTAAAGATTCTTGCTTTTTGGATTTATCTATTTTTATTGATTTAAAATCAGTAATAATTATTATAATTTTATTTAATAATCCTAAAATTGAATTTTGTACATTAATAATTAATTCTGGAATAGCCCAGTAACTTAATTTTTTTAAATTTACGTTATATCCAACTAACCGGCTAAAAAATTTTATAAAGAAATTATAAATAATTGGTCTTGGATAAGAGTACCAATTAATTTCATAGCTTTTATAAGCATAAAGTAATTTCTGAAGTAGAAATGAAAAGCGTCCCTGTTCGAAGGGAATATCACTCTCAATTAAATCATTTAAATAATATAAAAATTGCTGAAAGTTAAAATGGTATATAGATTTAATTTTAAATTTTTTTAATAATTTTTTCAAAAAGGTTTTTTGGTTTATTGTATTAAAATCATAATCAATACCTTCAAGATCTAATAATTTAATATTAATTTTTGAGCGATCTTTTATAGATTTTTCATTTTTTTTATTATTCGAAGTCGATTTCTTAATTAAAACCAAAAAGTGCAAATTTTCTTGAGTAAATAATATACCACTATTAAATTCAGGGAATAACTCATAAATGGAGATAAAAATTTTACTAGAGTCAATAAAATTTAAAAATTTTACTAAATGTTTAAGAAAAGTCATGAAAGATGGTTCAGGATAAATATATAACATGTTTTTATTTATGAGATTATAGAATGTATGGCACAGATTAATCAAATAAGTTTTTAGATCAACGATATTTATGTTGCTAGTTAATGAATTTATTTTGTCTATTGCCTTTTCCGTGTAAATTCTTATCCCAGAGATTGTGATACCTTCTTTCTCCCTTAAATTATTCTGAAATTTGTTAAAAATTTCTCCCAAATTATTTAAATCTTGGTCTTTAAGGAATTCGTTATTCTGGTCAATTTTTTTTACTTGGTAATGATTTCCATTTTTATAAGTTAAATGTAAATAGCTTTTCTCAATTTTTTTTTGATCATTTGAGATTATAATATCTAAAACATTTTGTTTATCATTAACAAAATCCGGATAAATATGTGAAACTAATTTATATAATAAAGACAGGTCTATTTCTAATGGTGTGATCGGAATTCTTACTTTTATTTGAGATTTATCAAAATCCTTTTTTTCTTTAATTTTAGCATTGAAATCTAAAATTTTTAACCAATTTTCTTTAAATATCTTATTAAGACTCATCAAAATCAACCGTTTTTTTAGTTTTATTCAATTTTTTCATATAGAAATTTAGTGTAGGAAGATTATTTTTTTTAAAATATTTTAAAAAACGATTCAATGTGTCTTGTAAATTTGGAGGGCATCCAGGGATTTCTAAAATTCTTTTATTCTTTTTTTCCATAATGGCTTTTTTTAGAAATAGAGTCTTTATATCTCTTCCCTCTTTTTCAATAGTTCGAAATTCTCTTTTTTCAGTTGTCTTTATTGCGCAATCTCCGTATAGTATTATATTATTAGGCGAATCAGGTTCCAATGGATTTGCTCCAAAAAGATACGAGCATTGTGGTAAATAGTTCAAATCTTTTAACAAAAAAGTTTTCAAAAAATTTAATAGATAATATGATTGCAAAAAGCATCCACTACAAATCTGACCTTTTTTGATATTAAATTTTTGTACGTAAATATCTTCTATTCTTTTTTTACACTGTTTAAAGGTTAAATTAATGTCTTCAAGATTTTCGCCCAAGAGATTTATTTTTTCCAAATCTAAAATACCAATATTTTTTTCAATCCAATGAGAGATTAAGAAATTTTTTTTAGGATTAATTCCCAGAATTTTTAATGTTATATAGTCTGTTGCTATTGCTTCATTTCCACATACAGTATATTTTGTAGGATTAATTTTAGAATCTTTGTAAATGAATGGGCCTGCTCCTTCCATAAAGTAGAAAAGATCATTTATTACTAAATTTGGTTTTTTGATATCGTAAATATCAAAAATTCTTGAAATCAAATTTTTTTTGTATTGATCTGTAATAATATAATCTTTTTCTGCATTTTCTTTAGCAAAAATTTTCCTAAATTTGAACGGAATACATGAAAATAGATTTAATAAAGATAAGTGAATATTAAATAAAGGATGGACATTTACTTGATTTAAGCAAATAAATTTATCAATATTTAAGATTATTTTGGGATACTGAATAATAAAATCTTGAGCCTCAACCTCCTTAAAACTATCTTTCTGAAGTTTTAATTTCTCCTCGTTTGACATTTTTAACCTATTACTATTATCTAAAAAAACTAATTCACCGCCATAATATTCGAGAAATTCTTTAAGCCCTAATTCATCAGAAACATCTTTAATTGAAAGATTTTCCGATGGAAATGAGCCAATATAAACTTTTTTAGCCCCGGCTGTTTTACAAAGTTTAATTACTTCAATAACTGTATTAAAATTAACATTAGAAGGAAATCCAGTAATCGAAGTTAAGTTAATTTTTATAAAAACAGTTTCGTCTTTTTCTATAAATTTAGAGATCCCACCAAGATTATTGATCCCTTTTATAACAGCGTCTTTTGGGTTATCACCCGTAGTTATAGAGACACTAACTTCATTGTTCATTTTAATTTAATCTAGATTTTATTTTATTAAAGCTTTTCAATATATTAGGATAAATTTTAAACCTTTTAATTATGAAAGATTTTTAAAGATTTTCGATTAATTGTGCTACTTTTAGTTGAGTTTGATATTGTCCGTATGCCTTACCTTGACTTATTAATTGCCTCAAGATTTTTTGTAGTCGAAGAGGAATAACCTTACCAGCTGGCTTATTTTCAAATTTAGAACCAGGTAAAGGCATAAAAGTATGAGAATGAATTTTAATATTATTTTGTTTCAGAATATATTTGAAAAAATTAATATTTTCATCAATATCTTCTGAAGTTTCTGAGGGAAGTCCAAAAATAAAATCTAGATGACAATTAAATCCATATTCCTTTAAAATGTCTATAGCATTCAAGACATCTTCAAATGTGTGACCTCGGTTAATATATTGCAATAATCGATTTGATGCCGTTTGAGCTCCAATAATAAAATATTTATTTGAAATGTACGGGATACAAGAGTCCAACATTTCATGTGTCACAAATTCAGGTCTAACTTCACTTGGAAATGTACCAAAATAGATCTCATTTAAACCTTCAATTTTATAAAGTTTACTTAATAATTCTTTCACCTTCATTGGATTTGGGTTTAGAGATTTTGATCCATAAGCAAAAGAATTCGAAGAAAGAACCCATATTTTATCATATTTCACTTTAACTGCTTTTTCTATAGTTTTAAATATTGTCTTAATAGATTTATGTATCATATTATTATAGAAATTTCCATATTGACAAAATTTACAACAGAATGGACACCCACGAGAAATTTCTACTGGACCAAATAATCTGTGTTTGAAACTTAATGATGGATAATCGTCTAAATTTAAACGTTTCGAACTTTCTTTTGAACATAATTTGCTATTATAGTAATAATATATTCCACCTTTACCTCTATAATCATCATAAGATTCATCTAAATAACCTTTTTGATGGACCCAATTTATTATTCTCGGAAAATTATATTCTCCTTCTCCCTGAATGACAATATCTACACCTGCTTTTAACACTTCTATAGGTCTTGCGCTTGGATGAGGGCCACCAGCAATAATTATAGGTGATTTTCCTATATGTTCTTTAAATAATTTCTTAATTTTAAATATTTTATCAGAAAATCCAAGAAACTGCTCAGAGAATAGTGAATATAATAAAATAATATGTTTATAATTGGAATAATTCTTCCAATTTTGTTCATTTTTAAAAAATTTAAATAAATCTTGGTTTATTATTTTTATTTCAATATTATCAGAAAAAGTAGAGTAGGAATCCAATGAGCCCATTAAAGCAGCATAGGAATAAGTATTAGGTTTTGAATAATTAAATAAAATTAAAGATTTTTTTTCCAAACTCATTTAATATTATTTGCACCAATTTAATTTACAAACACAAAATTTATATAAAGTGCACCTGCTGGAGTTTTTTTTTCATTGTTTCCAAAATTAGAATCTCAAAAAAACACTATAGACAGGTGCATTGATATAAAATTTAATTAGTTATTTTAATATTTGGGTAAAAAAAATAATCAAAAATTGACTTAAATCAAAAATTAAATATCATAATTTAATAAATTGAATTTAAGTCCCTTGAGAATGCTTTTTTAACATGTCTTTATTAGTTTTTTTCAAGCGCAATGCTAATTCAGCAATTACCGCATCTAAATAGGTAAAAGCAATTTGTTCAAAGGCAGTACCCTCCGGAGTAAGAATTGCTTCTATATCATCTTCTTTTGCTTCTTGATCTCTTTTTGTTCTTCCTAATAATTTGATTGTCAAATCCCCCATTCTGCCAATAGTGGTATCAGGATAAGATGTTACTACAATTATAGCGTGTGGAATTACAGAATTTACATAAGATCCTAAAAGACTTTGAACTACTGAAGTAGTACCTGATCCTGAAAGAACAATTAAAATATCTTTCTTCTTCATAGCAGGAATGCTTTGTAAATTAGAAACCATAAACGCTTTCCCTCCCAAATGGACTAACCGCGTTGCAAAACATTGTAATATCATGGCACTCCTGCCTGATGCTAATAAGAAGAAATGTCTTTTGGTTTTTATTCCTTCATATATAATATCTATAAAAGACTTTGTAAATTTCCAATTATCAGAAAGATGATTTATATTTTTATTTATATTTTCAACAATTAACTTCATCGAATCAAATAAGTATTGCTTAGTTTTACCATTTTTTTCGTGTTCTTCAGCTGGTTTTTTCTTTTTTAATTCTTCTTTCAAAACCATATTAATCAAAATTATTTGATGTGATTACAATAATTAAATTAATTTTCTACTATATAATAATTTTTAAGAATACATTAAAATTACTATATATTTAAAAATCTTACAAATTTTATATCCAAAGCACGCTATTAAAGCAAATATAATATTACTTGTGATTAGAAGAGCAAAAATTATACACAAGTTGATCATCTAACAGAAAAATTAAATTGAATAGATTTAATTGAACTTAAAATTTATTAAAAATTTATTAAAAATACTAAAATCCATTGTATTTAACATTCATATGAAGATTCAATGAAATCTTAAAGAAAAAACAAATTTTACTTATATTGGCAACAAATTTTAATTTTAAGTCCTTTAAGATAAAAATTTTTAATGAAATATCATAATCAATTTCAATATATAACCTAAAAAATTTTTCTATTATTCTTAATAAAAATTTTTAACTTTGTATTTTCCTTCTTTAAGTAATTTCTTTGGGCTTTATTCTAAGAAAATTTTACAATTTTATAATTTCTTATTTTTGTCGATTTTTACTTTATGATTTTAAAAATATCCTTCTTGGCAAAAGGTTTAAATATATGAATGCTTATAATTTAAACTAAGTCTCTAATAAAAATTAAATTAAAAAAAATTAAAAACTGAAATTTTAGAAAAAAAAATTGGAGGAATAAAATTATGGCAAAAAAGAAACACTCTTTCGCCTGGAGTCCAGTTAGGAGATTAATGAAAAAACAAGGTGCAACTATTGTTGCGAGAGATGCAGTAGATCTCTTGATTGAAAATTTAGAGAGTACAGCTACATCTATTACTAAACAAGCTATCACATTCTGTAATCATGCAGGTAGAAAGAAAGTAACAAAGGATGATTTGCTTTTAGCAATCAAATATTTCTAACTCGAGTTCCCGATTAGTAAATATCATTTTTTTTATTTTTTTTTTTTTCTCTTGGATTAATTTATCTAACTATACTTATCGGTATAATAAATTTAGTGAGTTATATAAAATATGATAATAATTCAATCTATATATTATTTTGACAAGAGAAAAATATTTGATCAAATGTAGGCTAGGCTTTAGATTTATTAAATATTTGGAAAAGAAATTTAAGGTAAATTATATATTAAATTAATAAGTTCTAATTTAATATTGAGAATAAAGATTAAATAAGAAAAAAAGCGAAGGGAAATGAGCATGGAATTCATGATTCCAGGAGCGGCTTCGGTCGCAATAAAATGCAAAGAAGGAGTGGTCTTAGGTAATGATCGACGGGCTACATTAGGTTATACTGTTACGAATAAATCAACTAAAAAGGTATTTCCATTAACCGATAATATTGGCCTTTCTGCATATGGATTAATTGGAGATTTTCAGATTTTAGTAAAAATTATGAAAGCTAGAGCAAATTTATATCAATATGAGGCTGGTTCAAGAATTTCTACACAAAGTATGGGAAAAATGGTATCTAATTACTTATATTATCGGAAAATGGCTCCCTTATATACTAATGTTGTTATTGCTGGAGTAGATATTGATGGACCAAAGCTTTATACATTAGATGCGATCGGATCTTTGATGCCTGATGACTACGGAGTGGGGGGTACGAGTATGCTGATGATGGTAGGAGTGCTTGAATCGGAATACATACCAGAAATGACAATTGCAAAAGGTGAAAAATTAGTAGAAAAAGTAATACGTTCTGCATTAGCAAGAGATGCAATGGCAGGTAATGGTATTGATATTTTAACAATAACTAATGCAGGATATAAAGAGAAATATCTCGAGTTAAATGAATTAGGCGAATAGATTTTATTAATATTATTTTAGGATAAAAAGACTATTTTTATGTTATTTAGTAATAATGGTTTTATTTCTGATGATATAAAAGGATTTACAAAAGTAGATATTGAAGAAATAAAAAAACAATTAATTTATTTTGATAAAAATAAATCCAAGAAATCAGAAATTATAAACTTTATTTCGTCCAAGTTTGATTTAGAAGATTTTAATAAAATTTCTGAGTACTTAATAAATTTAGAAGATTTTTTTAGTAATTATTTCGAAGTTGGGAATTTAAATGAATTATATTATTTTCTATCAGAAATTTTAAGTGAATTAATGCGAATTGAACAGAGGATAAGAATTCTCTTCTTAGATATGAGGAATATAAAAGTTATAATTAAAAATAAGAAATTAATTGAAAAAATATATAAAAATATTAAGTATTCAAGAGACCAATGCGATAATCTTATTGATTTTGTACAAGCTAATAAGGAAAAGTTCAGACCCAGATTCAATAATCAAATTTATATATTTATTGAAAGCTCTATACTTAAGAAAACTTCTTTTATTCTTAAAAAACTTCCGTTAAATCTTGAAATTTGGGAGCCATTAAAATCATTATGTGAAATCGTAGAACAGCACGCTGAAGTCCCGATTATTAATGAGGGACGAGAAGAAAATATTGTTTTTTATTTACATGATATAATCTCTGACCTTCAAGAGTCCAAAATCTTTAAATCCGTGCTTATTTATGAATATATTAATCTATTTTATTCAATGGGGATTTTTTCTATCAATGAAATAGAGGAATATAGGGATTCTACAGAGAAAGCAGAGATTAAAAAAAAATTACGTTTATTTTTAATTGAATTATTAAGGGATTTTATATTTAATTTGCTTTTAGAAAGGAAAGAAATTTATGATGACGGAAAGATCATTACTAAGAGTGAAATAAAGAAAATCTTAGAAGAGTTAAATCAAAGTGATATTAATAATTTCATTTCAAAACCGATATTAAAGATTTTTGAAAAAATTGAAACTTATTATCAAAAAAGGATTGAAGAACAAGATTGTATAATCCACCTTCGCTTAAAAAATCTTCAATTAATTAATTTATTAGATGATATTGTGGATTGGATTTTAGAATTTGAAAATTATTTAAAACCTTACGATGAGATCACATTAAATATAAGAAAAACAATAGATAATATAAATTCAGAAATTCAAAGAAGAACGGAAAATTTTGAAAATTCCGCTCAATCTATATATGAAGAGAAAGTAAAAGCTGAAGTAAAAGATATTATTGATAATAAAATTGCAAAATTAAATCATATGTTGAATTTTTATCAACAAGAAACCTCTAAGACTATAAATCAGGAATTTCCTGAATTAGAAAATATTAAAAATATGCTGAGAAAATATACGGTAGAAACTACTAAAATCCAAAAAGAGATTACAAAAATATTTGAAGATATTAGAAAGAAAGGAGTTAGTCCATACAGTCTTATAAAAAATTGGGAAAATAATTTTACTGAAAAAACAAATCAAATGAAATTTGCACTATACTTATCAATTTCTAAACTTTTTATTTCATTTAAAGAGATTATTGGCAAAGAAGAGATTCTTTTTAGCACGATAAAAAATATTGGATTATTAGACCATGAGATTCCACTGAATTATCGTTTTACAATACTTTTTCCGGAAAAATTATCTGATGATGAATTAAAGGAGAGAATTCAATCGATTAATTCTCAAATAAAAAAATCAAATCGAGAAAAAAGACTTTATCAAGAAGAAATGTCAAAATTAGAAGAAGTTTTATCCTCTCGAATTAGATTAAGGGAGGGAATTTCAACCTCTAATGTCCAATGCACTGTATGCCATAAATATATTAATATCGCGAGAGAAAATATAATTGTATGTCCGTTCTGCGGGTCGGTATTTCATTATCTATGCGTAGCTTATTGGATTTCTAAATATAATGCTTGTCCTATGTGTAGTAATCAATTCCTAGACCCAAATCTAGGTTTATTTGAAGATCAAGAAGGAAAATAAAATAGTCTTTACTAATATTTTTTATAATATAAACCTAGCCTTAAAAAATAGGGGAGCTAAGCTTATTTTAGATAGGAAGGGCAAATTAATAAGCATTTTCTCCCCAGCATATCGATCTCTACTAATATCATAATTAGCGAGAGCTTCAATGTTCTCAATTTGATACGCTTCCCAAATATATTTTCTAAGTTTTTTATCTTTACGAACCACTTTTATATAAGTGTCCCAAATCAACTCCATATTAGAACCAGAATGATAGAATATATATTCTGAACCTTTTCCATTTTTAAAATAATTACCAAATACTCGGTTGATTTCGTTATCATACTGTCTAAGAGAGATTTGGTTAAAATCATTATTAATTTCCATTAATGATTTAATTGTATTAGAAGCAATCTCTGCTGATATCATCCCACATAGTATTCCCTCGTAGAAGAACGCTGTAACTAAACCAGCAGCTTCACCTAAAATTAACATTCTATCACGAGAAAATGTTTTAATTGGATGTTTTGAAATTTTCGCAACAATTGATTTAGGATCACGCGTTAATCCTTTTATAAATGGTTGAATTTTTTTATAAGAATTAAGAATATTATTTAATTTTAAACCGAGTTCTTGAATTGGCTGATTATCTCCTAAAAAACCTATTGAAAGCCTTTCTTTCCCCTTATTTATAAATAATGGACCATTTCGGCTTATTTTTGTATTAATATGAAAAAGATAATTTGCATCCATATTTTCATTTAATTTATCCTCATCTCCATGAAAATGACAATATATACCCACATATTCATCCGGAGTATCAAAACCCATTGAACGTTGCAAATCCAAATCTCGGGAACCAGTAGCAAAAACTAGTAATTTACATGAAAAGGTTTGACCATTATTAGTAATTACTTCCAAGTGGTCACTATATTTATTTATTTTTTTTACTTCTTGTTTATCTTTAAAAACACCACCCTGGTCTTCGAATTTTTGGATCATTCTGTTTAATAATTTTTCTAAATAAACTACTTTTCCTAAAGGGCGACCAAATTCTTCAGAATTAACAATTCCATCAAATTTACTTCCCATATAATTCGTTTTAACATGATATGTTGGAAATATTTCTACATTTGCCCATTCAGTTTCTTCAATATAGGGTTTATTATGGAATGGGAAAATATTTGTAGATAGTGGGCGTTGAGATATATCTTGAGCATCAAGAAGAAGAGTTTTTGCAAATTTCACAATTTTATTAGCAAATGAAGCACCAGAGATACCAGCTCCAATGATGATGATTTCGAAATTCATTTTTATCTTGAATTATATTCTAATAATTTAAATAAAATTTTTGAAAATATTTAAGCCATTTCATATTTTTATAACATTTGGGTTGAATATTCTTAATTTTCTTATTCTTGCCCCCAAAATATTTATTGTCTTAACAAAAATCGCAAAGAATTTGAATAAGAATCATTAAATATTAATTTTTAAGGTGATCTTAAATAAACTTAATAATAAGAAATTTATATATCATAATTTGTAATTATACAAAAAATTAAATTAGAATAATGGCATTTGTAGACAACATTATATAAAATATTTATAAGTAAAAAGAATCAAAGATATAATTACAAATAAAAAATATTTAAAAGGGATGATTGATATGGTTACAACTAATTTTTGGCTAACGGGATTAAGTGCGTTATTTGTTGTAATATTTGGCATAATAGTTGGGTTATTTGCTATTATTAAATCAATAAAAACGAAACAAAAGCTTCTTAGGAATTTTGGCATCATGGCAATTTTAATGGGACTCTTGCTTCTCGGTCCTGCCACGGATTTTTTGTATGTGATTTATACTACTATCTCTACTGGTACTGGGGGTAATATAGACTTTATTTTATATGTTAGATTAAGTTATATGTGGGTGGCTCCGGGTATAGTATTTATGATGTGGATAGGAGGCGAACTTCTTGCTCCAAAGGCGAAATGGTATATTGTTGGTGTTTATACTGTTATCGGTATAATTTTTATGTGTTTTCTATTCTTTGATACACTAAATTCTTTTAAACCGTATGAAAATCCAATGGGTGAAGATGTTATTGATTCCTCGTTCAACACGGGGGCTCTTCCAATCATAATAATTGTAATTTTAATTTTATCAGTCTTATTATTTGATGGAATAGGATCATTGCGAAAGGCAAAACAATTAACTGGTGATTTGAGGAAGAAATTTATATACTTAACAATTGGGTTTTTCTTATTTACTATCGCTGCTGTGATGGACGCGTTATTGGCACCTGGAATTGTTTTATTTGTAGCAAGATTCGGGTTTATGGCAGATAATATTTTCTTATATATCGGAATTAAATAGAAACCTCTAAAGCAGAAGTTATAAAAAATAATTCTTTTTTTCTTTTTTTCACATTTTTCAATTAATCAAAACTAGTACTTTTTTCCAAAATATTTAGATCAGATTTTGATACAAAGATTTAAATATTCTTATATCAGAATATTCTTATATCAGAATGGTCTGACTTAAGATGATAGAAAATAATTACAAACTATCTCATGTTGCATTCGCAGTTCTTGGGTTAGTTGCTGAACGAGAGAGTCATGCTAAAAACATTAATGAGAGAATTGAAGAGCGAGGTATGAAAAATTGGACGGAGATTGGAAAATCCTCTGTTTACGGCGTTTTAAAAAAATTAAGAAATGATGAATTAGTCAATATGAGAATCGAAGAACAAAAAGAAGAGGGAAAAGCTTATACAGTGAAAATTTACACAATTACCAAATACGGATTGAATGTTTTAAAAGCGAAGGTTTATGACACTTTAAGGAGTTTTAAAGGCAGGAGGGAATCCGATTACGATTTAGCGTTGTCTATGTTACCGATATTATCAAAAGAAGAACAAATTGAAGCGTTTACGAATTCTTTAGAAATTATAAAAAGAGACATAACTATGTTGAAAGAAACAGAGAAAGTTTCGATAAAAAAATCGATGGAACAATGGAATTATTACCCGTTGACCATTAAAGCGCTTTTTTATCGTCCAATTATAATAATGAAAACCCATATTGAATTTATAAAATGGATGTTAGAACAGATAGAGGTGGAAAAAGAATGGCGAAAGTATTAATTGATGGGTTTAGACATAAAGTCGGAAGGCATTGTGAATCGACAGCAATGAGAGACATGTTCGAGTTTTACGGACTTCCAATAACCGAAGCTATGGCTTTTGGGCTTGATGCAACTATGGGATTTATATTTTGGGATGCTAGCTCTCAAGAGAACATCTTTAAAGATACTTATGAGGGTGTGGTTCCATTTTTTATTGGCGGTAAGTCTAGCTCGATTTCCGAGAATAGTCTCGCGTGTAGAGTATTAGGTGTAATTATAAAGCAGGAAACCTCGGATAGTGCCGATAAAGCGTGGAAAATTTCCAAGGAATTAATAAACAACAACACGCCACACATCATTAAAACCGATATGTATTACTTGCCTTACAGCGATACTTACGAAAAATTCCATTTTGGCGGACACACAATTTCGCTCGTGGGCTACTACGACGATAAAGATGTGGCATTTGTGTACGATAACGAGCTAATTAATGTTTTTGAAGTCCCAATAGATTTAATAAAGAAAGCGCGGAGCTCAACCGAGTGCGGAAGGTACATGAACCCGCGGAACATGTGGTTTACAATGATTCCTCGATCCGACGGTAAGCGCCCTCTACTTGCCGCGGGGCTGAAGCTTGCGATTCAACAAATCGTGAAAAACATGTTTCAGACTTCTCTAGGGAGCCAAGGGATTGGTGGCATAAGAAAATTTGGTAAATCCATAAGCAAATGGAAAGATACGCTTAGTGCAACTAAAATGTACATTTCCCCCAAAGGAACGGCGTCTCAGGCCTACTTGCAATTTGAAAGCATGTATGGATTCATCGAGGAATACGGCACTGGAGGATCAAATTTCAGAAACTTATTTGTTGATTTTCTACAAGAGATCCCTCAATATGCCAAAGAGGGTCCGCGAGCGTGGAGCCAAGAAGAGATTGAGATCGTAGAAAATCACTTACTAAACGCAAAACAATCTGCCGCATTGTGGAGCGAGTTCTCTAGCGCGTTAAAAGAGGCAATGGACGCTGGTGGAAACGATTGTATCGCGCATGTTAATTTAGAAGAATTACAAGATATAATTTGGAGTATAGTCGATTTGGAAGAGAACATGTTTAAAGCACTATCAAAAATCAAATTATGAGGGGATATGATACATGGAAGAAAATAATTTAGCTGGTCGTTGTGGAGTCTATTGTGGAGCTTGTAGAAGCTACTTGCTCCAAAAGAAAGACCTATTTGAGGAAAAGGGGTATAAGAGAGGGTGCAAGGGATGTAAAGCTCAAGATAAAAATTGCGCTTTCGTTAAGAAGGGTTGCAAGGCTTTAAGAAATAAAGAAATCGAATATTGTTTTGAATGCGAAAAAATGCCTTGCGAACGATTGACGAGCATTAACAATAGGTATAAATCAAAATATAACGTTAATTTTTTAGACAATTTAAATAGAATGAAAGAAATTGGAGTGGATCAATGGCTTGAAGAGCAAAAGCTACTTTACACTTGTCCTGAATGTGGAGGCGAGATATGCGTTCACGACGAAGAATGTTACGATTGCGGATATAAATATAATCCAAATAAAAAATAAAGAAGGTAAATAAAATGGTTAGATTAGTAATAGATAATTTTAATCACATGAAATAAAACAAAAAAAAGGGTAAAAAATATGCCAACAAAAATTGATTTTAAAAATAAATTTAAAGAATTATACAAGCCTAGCGCAAACGAGGTCGTCATAGTCGATGTTCCCGAGATGCAATTCCTCATGATAGATGGAATGGGATCTCCAGGCGATTCTAAAGAATACGCGGACGCGCTCGGAGTTCTTTACCCGGTGGCGTTTAAGACCAAGTTTTTAAGCAAAGGGAGAGGTAAGGATTACGTAATTCCACCTTTAGAAGGGTTGTGGTGGGCAAAGGATATGAAAGATTTCAGAGAGGGTAAAAGAGATAAATGGGAATGGACTATGATGATAATGCAACCGAATTGGATTACTCAAAAGATGATTGATAAGGCAATTGAGATTACGAAAGAGAAAAAACCAGAACTCCCTGATATCTTTTCGGACCTTCGATTAGAAAAATTTAATGAAAGAAAGAGTGCGCACATCTTATACATTGGTCCATTTAAAGATGAGGGTCCAACGATTGATAAGATACATGATTTTATTAAATCGCAGGGAGGGAGTTTTGATGGACATAAACAAAAGCACCACGAGATCTATCTGAGCGATCCGAGAAAAACTGCACCTGAAAAATTAAGGACAGTAATAAGACAACCATTTAAATAACTTCTTTTATTTACCTTTTTTTTTATAACTATACGACTAATTACGAATAATATTTTTTTTTTTATGATTTTGCAATATCATCTACATTTGTTCTGTTCTCCGCGAAGAATAGAATCAGTATAATTCCTATTATTCCAATTATAACCATTAAGATAAAGATGCCTTGAATTGTGTTCACAGCAAGAAATAATGAGCTTTCATTAACTGTTACATGAAGTAAAGCAGTGAGAAAATTTTTTATCTCCATAAAGGAGATAAATTAAGTCTTTTTGGAAGCCTCCCCCTCCCAATAGCTCATCCAGCGTTGTATCACCGCTCGAAACTAAGGGAACTCTCTTGTTTTTCCGATACACTTTTAACCCCGATCTGAAAGAAATTATCTAGGTAAAGTATACCTCAAACTAAAATTGTGTAACTCCGACAATTTTCTAAAATTTGCTAGAAGCATAAATAAATTTCATAAGATAATTAATCAAGCTAGAAGAGTAATTCTCTTTAAAGATATCAGCAATTTATGGAGACAGAGAGAGGAAAGTGGAAGTAAAAATAAAATAAGATCGGTAATTTCGAGTTTTTAATGTGTCGACAAAAATCATTGCAGCAATTTAGTAGAATTTAAAATTATCGAAGTTCTACTTTTTCAAGCAAACTTTCTAAATAAATGATCAATAATTCAAAACTTTATAACTAATATCGTCAATATTAATTATTAACAATTTGAATTTAATCAAAAACTGTAAAAATGTGAATAAAAAAAATGTCGAGTCCTTACGAGTCTAGATTTTGGCGAAAAAACTGGGATCCAGGTCTCACAGATCTTGACCCTAAAGAATTTGAGACCACTTATCCTGAAATGCTAAAACCTGTGTTCGAAAAGTATCCTGCTAATATGGCACTTGCTTTTCAAGGTTTAGAAATTAATTTTAGAGATTTGGATAGATATTCCAATCAATTTGCTAACATGCTAATAGAAAATGGATTTAAAAAGGGGGATACAGTAGGAATCAATTTACCGAATTCTCCAGAATATATATATTCCGTCTTAGGTACGCTTAAAGCGGGATGTATCGTTTCAGGTGTTAGCCCCTTAATGTCAGATGTCCAAATGCACTATCAAATAGAGGATCTTGGGACAGGAGGCAACAAAGTTGCCTTGGTTACTCTGGATGCAATCTTTGAACATAGGTTGAAAAAAATAGCCGATAAATTACCTCAGCTTAAAGTTGTAGTAGGAACAAGCGTAATTGGGTCGTTTTCTAAAGAGGATCAAGCAAAAATTAAAGCAGTTAGAGAAATCCCCTCGGGTGAAATCACACCCTTAGAAGGAAAAACCGTCCTTCACTTCCAAGACGATGTTTTGGCAAATTCTTCTACTGATCTGCCTAAAGTTGATATATCTCCGGACGATATTGGTTGGATTCAATATACTGGTGGTACGACAGGACCTCCTAAAGGTGCGATGTTGAGTCATAGAAATTGCGCTTCAAATATGAAAGGTATTAATGCTTGGCTTCAATGGGAAGAAGGTAAAGGCATGTTATGTTCAGGATTTCCAATGTTCCATATAGCTGGTTTAACAGTGAGTGAAGCTGCTATTTATTTGGGATGGTCTCAAATACTTATAGCTAACCCCAGAGATGCTTTAGGTATCTGTAACGAGATGAAAAAATATAAACCAACCGTTTTAGTAAATGTTCCTTCGCTATACCAGATTCTGATTAATTTTCGAAAGTTCAAAAGGTTAGATCACTCAAATATAGTATCGTGCATCTCTGCAGCAGCCCCATTTCCAAAAGAATCTCAAGAAGCATTGGAAAGCATAGTAGGTGAAGGAAAATTGTTAGAACTTTATGGTATGACGGAATTATCGCCTGTAGCATCAATGAATCCCTCTTTAGGGAAGAAAAAATTGGGTACTGTGGGAATGCCATTTCTAAATGTTGAATTAAAGCTTGTTGATCCTGAAACTGGTAAGGAGGTTCCGTTAGGGGAACCGGGTGAAATTTGTGTAAGAGGACCACTTGTTATGCAGGGTTACTACAACAAACCCGAGGAAACGAAAAAAGCAATAGATTCAGACGGGTATATGCATAGCGGCGATGTAGGAATAATGGATGAAGATGGTTATATCCGAATTGTCGATCGTACAAAAGATATGATCATTGTCGGTGGATTTAAAGTATTCTCAGCAAAAATAGAAGATGTATTAGCCAAGCATCCTGCAATTGGAATAATTGCCTTAATTGGATTGCCTAACCCTGATCGTCCCGGTTCGGAAATTGTCAAGGCCTATATCCAATTAAATCCTGATTTTGAATATGATGGAAACGAAGAAGCATTAAAAGAGGATATCATCAAATTTGCGAAAGAGAATTGTGCACCATATGAAGTTCCCAAAATTATTGAAATTGCTGAAGAACTCCAACTCACGGTTATAGGAAAGATCGACAAGAAAATTCTTCGTTCGGGGTAATTTTGAATTCCAGAAAACTTAATTAACTATTTTTTTTATCTCTTTTTGATTTTTAAAATATCACCTTTAACCATTCTTTGTTTTAATTGCGTTTTCTACCATAATCGTTCCCTTTATTAATTACAACATTGAGTATTTTAATTATTTGGAATAAAGAGTTTGGCATCATCCCTCCACATTACATCAACAAACTTAGTGCCACTCTTATAAGCTTTTTCTACAATACGTCTTACAAAGCTTGTCAATTCTATTGGAACGCCGGGATCAAACGCCGACATTATTAACAAACGCTGTCCGGGTTGAAAGTTTAAACCTTTTTTTATAATTACTTCTATTATAATTATCGAGATATTTCTCAAAATCTGCAGTTATTAGGATCACCTTTGGTAATTTCATTTAGTTTTCATAAATAGAAACTACTTAATCAATATCATTAACTATATTTATAGATTTATTTAATTTCCAAAATCTTATTCCTTAATATTCTTGGAAACTCAAAGTGAAACTCAAAACTTTATATCGAAAAGAATCATTTCTATTTTTTAACACTTTCTTTACAATAAAAAACAAATAATAAGAAATCGATGTTAAAAAATGTCGTATAAAGATAAAATATGGAAAAAATTTTGGGATAGTTATGTTAAAGATCTGGACCCTAAGGAGTTTGATATGACCTATCCCCAAGCTATTCGACGAACTATGGAAGAATTTCCGGAAAAAATGGCTTTTGATTATTTGGGGGTAACTTTTACATACAAGGATTTAGACGAGGCTTCAAATCAATTTGCTAACATGTTAATTGAAAACGGGTTTAAAACTGGTGATGTTGTGGGTATTAATTTACCAAATATGCCAGAATATTTAATGGGAATTATTGGTACTTTAAAAGCAGGCTGTATTGTTTCAGGTGTTTCACCTCTTCTTTCAGATGTTCAAATGCAATATCAACTGAACGATTTGGGAACTGGAGGGAACAAAGTCGGACTACTGACTTTAGATTTGAATTTAAATAAAAATTCGATAATTGGAAAATATTTTAGTTAAAGATTTAAAGCTCTAATGGATATGATACTGAAACTCCATTTAGTGATTTTAAGTTTGTATTTTTAAATATTGTGAGACATCTCTGCCACGAATTGAGTAGTTAGCATCAATATAAAGAGTTAATGCATGTATAGGATAATTTTTATTTGAATGACAATGCACAACAGTTATAGGCCATCGTTTTACTTTAGAGGGCTCAATTTTAACAATTTCAATATCTTTACCGTAAATATATTTTTTACAGAGAGGACAAATACATAATAATTTACTTGATAAAAAAGTTTGAGTCTTTTTATCCAACTTTATCATTTAATAAAACCTTTTTTTTGAATTTATTTTGATAATAGGATTAAATTTCCGAATTACTACAAACATAATTTCAATTTAATCTATATAAACTACTAAATTTTCAATTTTATTCAAAATTTGAAAAAAAAATTATTGATTTATGTAGTTGGTGGATTTATAAGTGGATTTATGGCTAAATATAGACCAAATACGACCATAAATAGCCCGCAAAGTATCAGAATAATGTTAAATACTTTAGGATTAAAAGATTTCCCTCCAAAATATACAAACGCAGAAATTGCGAAATACCAAATTAAATCACCCATTTCATGTCCAAAAAAGAATAATAATATATTTATTGGTTGATCAAATCTTACTTCGTAATTTACCATAAAGCTTAAACCAATTACTGCCCACCAGAGCCACCAATATGGATTGGTCATAGAGACCAAAATTCCTCCTAAAATACTATTTCTGCTATAACCTTTAATATCCATTGTATCTTCTTTTTTTATTTCTATATTGATCCTATTTTTTAACACATCTTTAATAACCATTACACCAAAAAAACATAGAAGAGAGCCACCAATTAAGCCGATTAAGATTAGAATGGTGATATTTTGAAGAAAAAATGAAACTCCAGTTAAAAGTAATAAAATTAAAACAAATTCTAATGCAGCATGCCCAATGACAACCAAAATCCCGATTAAATACCCCTTTTTTTCACTTTTAAGAGTTTTATATATTGTAAAAGTTAGTAGGGGTCCAGGAGATATTGCTCCAGTTAATGCTACTAAAAAAGAAAATATAAATAATTCGAATAAATTCAAGGATTTATTATTTTCCTCACTTTTTTATCTTATTCGCGATATCAAACGATCTCGATTTAGCTGTTTTCCCCCTAAATAAATCATCAATAAATCTAATAATCCGAGAAACCCTGATAGAATAAGTATATTAATAACATCTAATACAAAAATATTTGCCATTTGTAAGAAAAATAAGGAGATTACAGGAAGTATGATTATTACCGCCACATTTTGGGCAGATTTGGCGTCTTTTGCTCTTGATGAGTTTATTATCATTAATATTACGGAAAAAAAAGAAAGCAATGGTGTAAATAAAAATAGTAATAAATACCAGTCCAATCCAATGAGATTAAAGCCAAATATATCGTAAGTCATGAAAAAAATCAGTGCTTGAAATGCTCCAAAAGCAGCCCATGTTGCTATAATTGCAGGAATAAATGCTGTCAAGACTTTTCCTAAAATCAATTCTTTGTCAGTTATTGGAAGTATTAAAAGACTTTCAATTGTTTTTCGTTCCTTTTCTCCTGCAAAAGAATCAGATGCTATTACCATGGTCAATATCATGGGAGTGAATAAGAAAAGTGGTTTCATCAGAAAGTTGATATTATAATAAATAATAATTTTTAAAACTTCATTTTCTTGGCCTTGAAAGAAAGGAATTAAGTCTGCAAGACCTTCACCATTATTATATTCTTCTGGTGGGATGAGTAAAGCAGATCCAATAAGTAAAATTGGAAAGATAATTGAAAAGAGTATTGGTAATATAATAATAGGCAATAAAATTTCCTTATTCTTATAAATTTCTTGCCAATCTTTTTTAAATATATAAAATGAATTTTTTACTTTCATTATTATTTCTCCCCTGATTGTTGATTAATTTTAGTATCTTCCATTAATTTTATATAAATATCTTCTAAGCTATGCTCAATAGGTTCAACTGATATTATTTTTCCACCCAATTTTACAATTTTTTCAATAATAATCGGAGTAAATTCTTCAAGATCTTTTAAATGGATTCTAATACTTCCATTAATTGGAAAAACTTCTTTTATAAAATCAAATTTGGATAGTTGAGAGATTATTTCCTCGGATAGTTTTTTTAATTTGATTTCTAAAATTCTAAACTCCCACAAATTTTTGCTAATTTCATCTGATGTACCAATCCGTTTTATCCTACCTTCATCAATAATCCCCACTCTATCACAAACTTTTTGTACCTCATCTAAATTATGAGAATTAATAAATATCGTCCGATTTCTTGATTTTAATTTTATAATTAATTCTCTTACTTTTACAGCAGCAATTGGATCTAAACCAGCAGTAGGCTCATCAAAGAAAAGAATTTTAGGTTCATGAATTAGAGTTCTAGCTAAAGCAAGTCTTTGTTTGAGTCCTTTTGACAATTCACCAGCATACATATCAATTCTATCTAACATCTCAAATTGCTCTAAAATATTTTCAATCCTTTCATTGATATTTTGAATATTATAGAATTGTCCAAAGAATTCTAAATTCTGTTTAACAGTTAAATTTTCATAATTCCCATGATTTTCTGTTAAAAATCCAATAATACTTCTAATATCTTCTTGATCTTCTAATATACTCATACCATTGATAATTGCGTTTCCAAGAGTTGGTTTTAATAAACAGGCTAGCATTCTTATGGTTGTTGTTTTTCCCGCACCATTTGGTCCCAAAAAACCGAAAATCTCACCGGAATTTACTGAAAAATTGATGCTATCAACAGCTAAAACTTCAGTTTTATCTTTTTTATTTATAAATTTTTTGCTTAAATTTTCTACACGGATAATTTCGGTCATAATGTCAGTTTTATTAAAAATTTCAAATTTAACAATTAAATTAAAAATCCTTAAGTAGAAAAGGTATATGTTGCTTTATAATTTTTTTTAAATTTAGATTAGAACGATTGTTTTACATTTTTTTTTAAGAATTTAAAAAGAACTTGAAGACATAATAATTTTTTTTTGAATTTCGTGCTTAAAATTTATTCACTCCAATTTTAAGTTAAAAGAAATAGAATGTATTAAAAATTAATATTTCTTAATTAAACTATAAATTAATCGAGAGAAAAACTTTCTAATTATGGATTATAAAGATTTTATCGCTGGACAAACAGAACAAAATTTTTGGTTTCGAGGTAAAAAGGATTTAATCAATTTATTAATGAATAAAGTTAAAGGAAAAACATTAAAAATTTTAGATATTGGAGCAGGAACAGGCATAGATCTTAAAATATTGAAGAAATATGGAGATATTTATGCTATAGATATAAATCAAAAGGCTCTTGACTTAATTCCTGAAAATCTCTATATTGAAAAAAAATTGTGTGATGTAAGAAATTTATCTTATCCTGATGAATATTTTGATGTTGTTTGTTCTTTTGATGTTTTTGAGCATATTGAAGAAGATTTTAAAGCCGTATCAGAGGTAAGAAGAGTACTAAAGAAAGGAGGGTATTTAGTTTTTACAGTACCTGCATTTCAATTTATTTTTAGCTCTCATGACAAGGCTTTAAACCATTTCAGAAGGTATAGTGAACTAACTATCTTAAAACTCCTAAAAGATTTTAGAAAAGTTAAAATAAGTTATTGGAATTCATTATTATTTTTACCAGTATCACTAATGAGATTAATGAAAAAAAGATCAGAACCGAAATTGGATTTTTTTAATCTACCAAATTTACTCGAAAAAATTTTTCTGAGATTTCTTAAAATTGAAAACATGTTGATAAATTCTGGTTTTAAATTACCATTTGGGCTTTCTTTAGTAGGTTATTGTATAAAATAAATTATTCCCATTTTTTTACTTTCATTTTAAAAACAATAAATTTGTAAAAGACAAATTGAACCATAAAGTGAATTATTGTTCCACCAAAACTTGCATAAACATAATTTAATCCCATAATAACCTCAAGAAAAATCGCAATTAATGAATAAATCGTTCCTGCAATAATCCCTAACCCCAAATATATAAAATATCGAAATATTGTTATTTTCGTAAATCGTTTTTTCTTAAATGTAAAAAGTTTGTTTAATATAAAACTATTAGTAGTTCCTATAAGATAAGCAAATGGATAACCCCAAAAACCTCGCCCTATTGTAAAATCAAGCAGCCAGAGAACAAATATGGAGACTAGTGTATTACTAAAACCAACAACTAAAAATTTTATTAATTGTTGAAACCATGGAGCAAATAGTTTCCATCGAAATCTGATTAGATTTACCGCCATCTTTTTTGTATCCCCCAAGAGATTAAACTTTGACCATTGTTCATCCAAATCTTCCCAATGAACAGGTATTTCTACAACTTTTAGATTTCTCCTTTGTGCTTTTATTAAAATTTCTGTGTCCCAAAACCAACCAGAACTCTCAATATCAATAAGTGAAGTTAAAAATGATTTTCTTTGAAAACCTTTAAATCCACATTGATGATCTCTAATTTTAGACCTAAATAGAGTTCTAACCATTGAGTTATAGAGAGTACTGAAAATACGGCGTTTAAAACCTCTTTTACTTTCAGAATCTCTTAATTTTCTAGAGCCAATCACGACATCGGCTCCATTTTTTAAATGTGCAATAACTTCTGGTATATGTCTTAAATCAGTAGCAATATCACAATCCATAAAAATAATATAAGGTGTTTCAACCATTTCAAAAGCTTGTTGTATAGCTTTACCTTTTCCAATTGGTTCCGGGTAGTCATAATGAATTAAATTTGAATCTTTTTTCTTTATTTCGTTAATAATATCAACTGTTTTATCTGTACAACCGTTAGATGCAAAAACCAATTGAATATCTAAATTATTTTTAGAGATATACTCATGCAATTGTTTATATGCATTTTCAACCCGTTTTTCTTCATTCCACATTGGAATTACTATTGAAGTCTTCAAAAATTTATGCCATTCTGTTGTATTTATTGTAAAATAAAAAAATCTTTATTCTGATATATCTTTCATATATTAAAAAACGTATCAATTAATTTGGATAAGAAAAATCTTATAAAAATCATTATCTAGCATAAATTGATTATATATCTCCTTCCTATGACTATATGATAAGCTTTTTAATTAAAAACATTTAAGAATAATTTATTTTTGTTTAAAAAATTTATATTTTTTATTAAATTAAATTATCTACGATTAAGGTGCAATACAAATGGAAAATAAAATAAAATTAGAAGAGAAATCTTTTTTAGAAAAATTGTTAGATTATAAGGCTCCAATCTTTATATTTACGGGAATTGCAGTAAGAATATTCATGTTAATCTTTTATTATTATATACACGTTATAGATCCATCAAGAAGTTGGGGAGATGTTGAATTAAATTTCATTCCTTTATATGTATATCCACCTTTATCTATGATTTTGTTAGAGATTTTTATTGTATTATCATTTGGATCTGTTGAAGTGTTTGCTTTTTGGGCTTTCCTTTTTGATATGTTAACTATCTTGATGTTTTATTTTGTTATTAAAAGTTTTAAAATACCCAAAAAAGAATATGTATTTGGTTTGTTTTTAATCAACCCCTTTTTATTTTTAAATAATGTATTTAGCTTAGATAATTGTGGGTACCATATTACGGACTCTTTCTTTTTTATATTTTTATTTTTGTCGTTGATATTTTATCCCAAAAAAGAAATTAAGTATCGATATTTATTTTACATTTTTCTATCATTATCAATCGTTTCGAAATGGTATACATTACCTGCTATAGCTTTTTTCTTTATAAAATATCTTATTGAAAAAGATTGGAGAGAAATGAAAATTTTTTTAATATCAGTAGTTCCCCTATTATTTAGCTTTTTAATTTTACCCTTTTTTTTCTGGGAAGATTATATCAATATTTATCTTTATTGGGAGAGTTTGGGTGCAGAATTTGCTCCTATTTATTTCAGAATTCTTCTAATTTCAATTATATCTATTTTATTTTTAATATTCAGATTAAAAAAGGCAGACCCTATAAAAATAACATTTGTTTCCATTGTTACAATGGTCTCATTTATGTTTTTTAGTGTTCCTTTTATTAGATATTTCCAACCTTTAATCTTTTATGGAATTCTAAAAACTAAAGAATTCTTTACAATTAATTTAGATTTAAAATTTATTAAAAGAAGGATTATTTTTGATAATAATCTATTAGTGTTTTATTTATCAATCTTAGCTTGTGGTCTGGCTTATTTAATGATAATTTTTGTTTTAGAACCTTTTTGGTATTGACCCAATTGAATAATATTTCTTTTTAATGCGCTTTTTTTATAGAAATAAAGATATATATGCTAAAAACAGTAGATTATTTAAATTATAATTTAATAAAAAATTAAATTTTTAACTTAAAGACCAGATGACTTTCTTTTTTTATTGGGGAAGGACATAACTTAATACCCAAACTAGGACAATCACAACTACAAGAATAGGAATCATAAATAATAAAAATTGATAAGCTCCTTTTATAGTTGCCCTGCTAAATTCCCTCACTCCTTCTTTGAATTCTTGTTTTTGTTGAACTTGCCATTTTTCATAATCCCCTTTAATTTTTTGCAATTTGTTCTCCCAATCAAATTTAGTTTTTTCTTGCTTATGCTTAAATTCATCTTGCCAGGTATTAATTTGTGTATCCCATTTATTTTTCAAATTTTTAAAGAATTGATTAAATTTATTTTTATTTTCTTCTGATTGTTCTAAAAAAGATTTGGATTGTTCTTCCGTAGATTTTTTTAAAACTCCAAATCCGTTTTGAATACCAGATATAAAATTATTCCATTCTCCTTCAAAATTTTTTGAAATATCTATCTTCGTAAGGTCTCCCGATTTCGCATCTGCTTCTTGGGCTTTTTGTTTAACATCACTTGTTTCCATCTCTTCACTAACCTTCTTTATTTCAAAAAGATTATTAAAGTTTTTAGTAATTTTATCAAACTGTTCTTTTATCTTTTTATTTAATTCATCTAAATCTTGATTTTCCATAAGAATAATTTAGATTTGCATATATATAAAAATACGCACTTTCAAAAATAAGCATATTTTACATATTTGTTTTTATTTTCATTTTCTTCACAGAACAATAAAGGATTTTCTATTTAAAAAAAAATTTATAACTTTGCTCTTACTAAGAATATCTAATTATGGAATTTGAAACAATTAAAAATACTCCAATTTATAAGGCATTTTCTGAACTCGGAAAAAAGATTTTCTTACCAAGAAGTATTTTTTATTGGGCTGAAAGAGCAAAAAAAGAAGCAGAAATAAGTGGAACAATCGGAGCAGCATTTGGTTTTGAAAAAGATTTTATTGAGGCTGGAGGAGATCGATGGGTTCCTTGTTATCTACAAAATATAAAACATTTTTTCAATACTGATATTACCAATGTCGTACCTTATGCTTCTATTCCTGGGTTAACTGATAGTAGAAAGAGATGGAAAGAATGGATTATTAAAAAATCGCAATTAGATGATAACAAAAAAAAATCTTTAAAAGATCTCGAAAAATATCTGACTTTAACACTATTTACACCTGGGATTACTCATGGGATTTTTTCATGTTGTAGTATGTTCTTAAATCCGAATGAATTTATCATTTTGCCAAATAAACGTTGGGGAAATTATGATAATATCGTAGAAAAAAACATTGGTGCAAAAATAAAATCTTTTAACTATTTCTCAGAAGATAGTATTGATTTAAAAAGCTTAGAAAAAGCGATGCAAGATGTGTTAAAAACACAAGACAAAATAATTTTAATTTTAAATATTCCAAACAATCCTACGGGATATATTCCAACTAGAAAGGAGGCTATTGACTTAATAAATCTATTAAAGATTATGGCTGAACAAAATAAAAAACCTTTAGTAATTCTTTGCGATGATGCCTATGAAGGATATACTTTTGATATAAACGCTATAAAAACCTCATTATTTTATGATTTATTTCAATTGGACGAAAATATCGTTCCAATCAAGTTAGACGGAATAACAAAAGAATTATTAATGTATGGAGGGAGAATAGGTGCACTTACTATAGGAATACATAAAAATTGGATCAAAACTGATCTTGAATTAGAACAGTTAAAAGTTGAAATAGAAAATAAATTTTCAGGTTTTATAAGAAGCACAATCTCAAATTCAAATATTTTATACCAAACTATTCTTAACTCTTTACTCTCAAGTCAGGAAATTGAAAAAACCCTACAGCACCGTAAAAAAATAGAAAAAATGTTGGAAAAAAGGTATATTCTACTTAACCAAGAATTGAATACAATTAAAAACGACGGAATATCTATTGATCCTAATCGAGGTGGTTTCTTTCTATTTGTCAATTTAAAATCGATTAAAGCTACAGATTTTGCCGATTTGTTGCTAAAAAAATACAAAATTGGAGTAATTCCCATAGAAAAAACTCATGAAGGAATTAACGGCTTTAGAATCGCATATAGCTCAATAGATATTAGAAAAATTCCAGAATTTGTCTCGAGAATTAAAAAAGCTATCAGCGAATACGAATAAATCCTCGAGATCTGCTACAACCCAATTATCTTTTTAATTTTAATCGGATTTTTTTGATATAAATTTATATATTGAAAGAAACATAAGAAAAATATAAGTTAATATTTGTGAGGTATTTTTTATATGAAAATATATATAGTTGCTAAGGGTGAATTAAAGGAAGTAAATAAGCCAATATTTTCCTCCGGAGATACTTATATTGTTGATGATGAAAAAACCATTTATATATGGCTTGGTAAATATTGTTCAGTAGATGAAAAAACATTTGCGGCAATGAAAGCTAGAGAATTGGATGGAAAAAGAGGTGGTGCTGCAAAAATCATCACTCTTGACCAAGGTCAAGAGATTAAAGAGTTTTTGCAACTTGTTGGAGGAATGAAAATCGTAGATAAAAATTTAGCAAAGACTATGCTCATTGATGTAGACACTGGTGATTGGTCAGGTGCGGGAGAGCATGTAAACACACTCTATAGAGTCTCTTCTGAAGAGTTTGAAGATATAAATACTATGAAATTTATCCAAGTACCCTTTAAAAAAGAAAGTTTAGATTCTGAAGATTGTTTTATTGCAGATTTAGGCGATAAAATTTATATTTGGCAAGGTGCGAATACTAATGTTAAAGAAAAAGTAAAAGCCGGACAATGGGCAAGAAGTTTTGATGCTGAGAGAGCAGGATCACAAAATGAAGTTATTTTTGAGGAAGGTGACGACTCAGAATTTATGAAAATTTTCGAAGAAAAAGTTGAGACCTCTGTTGATGAACATGTACAATTTTCTGCAGAATCTGCATTAGAGAAAGAAGAAGTCTCTGTACCGGTAAAAGAACCTGAGCCTGAACCAGTAAAAGAACCCGAGCCTGAACCAGTAAAGGAACCTGAAATGGTAATAGAACCTATAAAAGAACCCTCTACCCCAACTGCAATGGATGTTGATACTGGGATTTTAACAGTAGAAAAACCTACTGGACGGCGTAAATGTCCGAAGTGCGGAAATGAGAATAAATTCATGATCCACGAAAACATAGACAAGGCCAATATAATAATGGATTACCCAAGGGTATATGGCAAGAAATACAGGTGTGGTAATTGCGGGATTGAATGGGCTGAGAAGTAGCCTTAAGAAATAGTGTTCGACAATAAAATTTTTTATTTATTTTAAATTTCCATTTATTTTTTTAATTCAGAAAAACGTCATTAATCCAAAAAGATTAATATGTAAACCAATATGATTTTGATATACATATTGCATGTTTATACAAAATAAAAAATAATGAATATAATGTCTGAAGAAAATAAAGAACCAGAAAAAGAAACTGAACCAGAACCTGCAACTCCAAGCGATGAGTTCTCTGATATTTTAACTATACCAAAACCTGAGGGACGTCGAAAATGCCCTAAATGTGGTGAGGAACTTAAACATATGATTCACGAGAGTGTCGATAAGGGAGTGATCGTTCTCGATTACCCTCGAATTTGGGGGAAGAGGTACTCTTGTGGCAGTTGTGGTTGTGTGTGGAGAGAAAAGTAGTAAAATCTTAAATCCTTTTTATTCATTTTCTTTTTTAGCAAAAATCTTTTAAGAACTACCTCTGCGTAGGACTTTAATTTTCTTTTTTAAATCAATTATTTCATCTTTTAGTTTTCCAGATTCCTTTTCCATCCGTGAATTTTCCATTTTAAGGATTTGAATGTTATCGAGATAACTATTCTCTTTAGCCTTTAATGCTTCTAATTCTTTCTCGAAATTAATTTTCAAATTTTCATACGTCACCATGCTGCGCGCAATTTCCTTTTGAGCTAATTCGAGTTTTTGTTCAACTCTTTTTACAATTTCTTCTTTTGCCATGCTTGATTTAGTGATTTCCACATTTTCTTTTTCTCGCTTAATAAGTTGCTCTTCAAATTCTTTAATTTTATCTTGCAATGATTTGGATTTTTCAAGTTGTTGATTCAAATGATTTATTTCCCCTTTAAGAAAATTAATTTCTTCATTTTTTTCTGCTATTTTTTCGTGAATTTTATCTGTTTCTTTAACTTTTCCTGTTAATTCATTAATTTCTTCTTTTACTTTACTGAGAGAGTTTTCTCTATCAAAAAGAGCTTTTTCTTTTTGTGTTATAATTTCATCTTTCTTTTCAATAATAACTTTTAATTTGTCATACTTAGACTTTTGGATGGTATCTTTCTCAAGATATTGAATTTGTTGATGAAGTTCTTGAATTTGAGAATCTCGTTGTTTAATTTTTTCTTGAAATTCACTAGTACCATGTTCTCCTAATTCAAATTCCTTAATTTTTGCTTCAAGTTGCTTGATTAGATTTTCCTTTTCATTTAATTGGCTAAATTTTAGAGAAAACTCATTGATTTGTTTATCTTTTTCAATCAATAAATCATTTTGTCCCCCAACTTTTAAGTCCAAGGAAATGATTTTTTCCCTTTGTTCTTTTAATTTTTTATTAATGTTATCTCTTTCTGCCGTTAATTTAGAAATAATTCCATCTTTTTCATTAATTTTTGACTCAAAATCGTTTGCGACTTCAGGTTTTTCAGCTTTAATGGAACTTGTATCCAACTGTTCAATATAATTTTTTAGCATTAAATTTTGTTCTTCTATTTGTTTATTTTTTTTCAGTAAGAAATTAACTTGATCTTCTAAAGAAGACGGCATTTCTTCCTTGCTTTCTTTGCCTTCCTCTTCTTCTATCCAACCTAATGCGGATAGGGCATCTGAAAGTGAATCGTCTTTTTCTTTTTTTTCATCATTCATTTATTTTATCAACGAAAGGGAGATATTTCATTCAATATTGAGTTTATCTATGTTAAAAATATAAAATGTTTATCTATATATCTTTTTCTTAAAATTCTAAGAATATATATTTCGCGAAATATTTTCGCAATATAGATCTATAAAAAATTTGAAGGAAAAAAATATAGTATCATGCAAATTCGTGCGTTTACAGAGAACGATACGGAAGAAGTCACTATTCTAATGAAACAATTATGTTCAATAACAAATCAAGAATTTGACGAGGAACGTTGGAAGCACTCATTAATAGCGGAATTTAAGAAAGATGTTAAGAATGAAATGATAGTTGCAATTAACGAGACGGAAAACAAGGTCGCAGGGATGGCTTTGATTTCTATTAGAAAAACAAATTTTGGATTTTTATTTGGAAATATTTCAAACTTAATAGTTGATCCAAGTTATAGAGGAGAAGGTTTAGGGGAAGAATTAATAAGATACTCGATTGATTTCTTTAAAAGTAACCATATTAACTATGTAAGAATCATTGTTAAAACGGAATTAGATGAACGCGCAAGGACTTTATTTACTAAATTTGGATTTAGTGAAATTTTTAAAGTTTTGGAATTAAAAATGTGATATTTAAATTTTTATCTTCTAAATTAATATTTTAAAGCAATTCAAGAATATCGCTTTAAAGGGGAAAGAGGATTAAGATATGATAAAAAACTATAAAAAAGGGCAATCAATTTTATTAGCTGGACCTTCTAAGGCCGCATTATTATATGGAGAAGTTGAGATTTTTGGAAAAGTGATAAAGGTTAAAGACAAAAGAGAAAGAATAGATCTTTTAGAGCCAAATAAAAAAGATCCTAATGTAATAATTATTTCAACCGGTATAAGGTATCCTTTATTATTTTTGGAAGATTCTGAGATTGATATTTATGTGACGAATGAAGACCAGGTTATTGAATTGGAGGATAATTCGATTCCAGAAAGTTGGGCTAAAATTTCTAATAAAATTATTGAAGATATTAAAAAATCGACCAGTACTACCCCAGTAAAAATAATGGTATTAGGTCTTAGCAGTGGGAAAACGACAATTATTAAATATTTAGCCAATAAATTATTAGCAGAGGGTTTTAAGGGAGGATATTTAGATTCAGACTTAGGGCAACAGCAGATGTATATTCCCACAACGATTAATATTGGAATGATAGATTCACATATTTTATCAACTCAAGATTTTCTTTCTAAAGACACAAAATTTATTGGTTCTACGTTTCCAAAAGCTGACTTGAAATATATCTTACCACACTATTCTAAAGAATTAATCGAAGAATTTTGCAAGAGAAATAAAGAAATTCGATTTATTCTTATTGATACAGATGGCTGGATCAAGACAGAAACTGGTATACTTTATAAAAAATTTTTTACTTCTATGATTCAACCAGATTATGCTATCATATTTAAAAACAAGGAAGTAAAAGAGTTAGAGGAAATTGAGAAAGATATAAAAAAACTCAGTTCAAAACCAAAAATCTTTTTAATAGATGCTGAAAATGAATATTATTTTGAAAGAACTAAAGAAGATCGCCGGTTTTTAAGACAAAGGCAATTTGCCATGGTTTTTGAACAATTTCGCAAAATTACTGTTCCTTTTAATGAGATAATTCTGATTAAAGAGGAGTATGACTTGGAAAATGAGAAAATTATCGAAAAACAATTATATTTAGAAGATTTGGTAAAATTACCTTATCATTATGTAATTATTGCTTTAAAAACCGAAAAGAATGAACTAATTAATATAGGACTTCTTTTTAACATAAATACTGAGAAACACTATTTTCTTTTGTATTCAGATTTTAATTATAAGGAGCAAATTAAAATTAAAAAGATCGT